>Ga0209806_1000440_pt1 | contig 28172 bp, 28 predicted proteins | sample GraSoiAngelo_152_FD_186166 | JGI IMG/M metagenome (GOLD analysis project Ga0209806, IMG submission 186166) | Grasslands soil microbial communities from the Angelo Coastal Reserve, California, USA - 14_1009_12_30cm (SPAdes) (version 2) | ecosystem: Environmental > Terrestrial > Soil > Grasslands ... | reverse complement strand
CGGCAGCGACGCCCGCCGTCAGGATGTACGTCGGCAATATGCCCATCCCGGCGAGCCACGCAAGGCAGAACTCACGGCACGTGATCCGATGCACGTACACGGGGCTTAGGCAGTCACCTGGGATGTCCGGATCACCAGCAACCCTGATACCTGGGGGCCCGATCGCGCTCAAGCGTTCGAGGGGACGGTCGTCCGGACACAACGGAGGCTCGATATCGCGTGGCCGTTCTGATTCTCAGGTCGTCAGGGGCTCGACTTCGCGCCCACAGTGCTTGCAGACTTTCGCCTTGCTGAGAAATGTGGCACTCGATACGTCGCAAGTGGGCCACGGAACGGAAGGGCTACCCGGTGCGTGACGTGATGGAAGCCGGGGGCTGGAAGAATGAAGAGACGCTGCTTCGTTCGTATCAGCAGCCCGATGCCGAAACGGTGAAGCGAGTCGTGTGCATCCGACGCAGCGGATTGTGAGCTGCTGAGCCGGACTCACAACAAAACTCACAACACGGGGTGCAGGCGAAGAAAAAACCCCACAGCGAAAGTCGCTGCAGGGCTTGATCTTCACTCAGTCGGGACGGCGGGATTTGAACCCGCGACCCCCTGAACCCCATTCAGGTGCGCTACCGGGCTGCGCTACGTCCCGTCAAGCCGGCAACACAATCTAGCCTCCATCCTGATGAAGGCGAGGGGCTGTAACCTCACAACCCTTGATGGTCTTGCTCGCCTCGTCCCAGGTCACCGCGCTGCGCGGGAAGTAGGACTCGTTCGCTGGATGCACCCGGGTACCATCAAAGTGGCGTGCAGTGAATGTGGTGGTCTCGGCGACAGTGGCCGTCCACCGTGATGGGGACGGTGCACGGACCCGGGATGTATTCCAGGGCCACGACCCCTAACGCAAATTGGGAAACCTCAGCCGGCCGGACTTCATCAAGCAGAACGCCGCCGACCCCGCCGCCCTGACGCGGAGTGAGCGCGATCACAGGGGCGGCGGTCGCGCGTCCGGCGCCGGTGTGACCCGCCTCCACCGACTCGACTCTTTACCGCGGGTCGCAGTCGGGAGGGAATACGGCCGACCAGGAGCGCTCTCTCGGGGTCTACTGGGCGCGCCTCACGCTCGATGGGGACTACTCCATACGGCGGGGCGCATGGTATCGGGTGACCCAGTTTGCCAAAGAGAATATCATCCTCGAAGTGCCGGGCACGTACGTCACGGTGCCTCGCAAGGCGGTGGAGCTGGTCGGCACGCCGCCGCGCCGCTGGACGGTGGTCCCGCGCCCTCCGGGGTACACGTGGCTGCCCGAGAGCTGGGGCCAGCACTATGGCGTGTGTCCAGGCTGTCACCACCGCGCGCCGCTGCTCACCATTCCGCAGCTGCTACGCTGTCCCCGCTGCAGCGAAGCGTTTCCAGTCGCGTGGGATGAATCGTACCTACGCAAGTGAGGGAAAGGAGAAACGAGCGGCTCGTCGATACGGGCCCGGCCCCAGCGGCTGTCGTCCCCATGGTGCCCGCGAAGCGCTGTGGCTCTAATCGCTCCAGGGGCAAGTCCCATTGGCGAGCGCGACGTTCCCCCTCAGCAAATGGTAGACATACGCGCCAAGGCAGAACTTGCCGAAGAGGAGCGCGGCGAAGGCCACGGCGAGCAGCCCCTGGAAGACGTAGGACGCCGTCCTCCACCCCTCGAGCAGGGTCAGCCCCGCGGCCAGCATGAACACCGCCGCCATGCCCTGGGCGAATCGCCGGGGCCCCGGTGCCTTGATGAGCGGCGGCCGCCCGCGCGGCCGCGCGATAAACCGATTGTAGAGGTTCTCGAACGGATTCGCCGCGGGCACGAGCACGTTGAGCCACAGGATGCCTGAAAAGAGCAGGAAGATCGCCGCTGACTGGGTGAGGATTGCCGCGAGCATCATCGATCCCACGATCGTGGGCTGGAACAGCAAGCCTTTGAACCGCAGGGCCGCGACATCCGGCGGCTCCGGCGCAAACCCCTGCTGCTTCATGAAGTTCGTTACCGCTGACCGAGCCATGTTCGTCTCCCTCTCATTCCTATGTCACTAATTTAACGCGACGCGCTGCTTGCGAGCGCAGCACCGCGGCCATATCGTCGTCCTCTCCTCCATCGGAGATCCATCATGCGCGCCCTTGTCCGGACGCTCCCCATCGCACTCGTCGCCGCACTCGGCTGCCAGACAGCTCCACCCAAGGACACCACCGCCGAGGCGAAACAGGCCATCGACGCCGCCAACGCCCAGTGGCCACGCCTCACCGCCGCCGGCCACGCCGACTCGATCGCCGACTTCTACCACTCGAGCGCGGTGATCCTGCCGCCCAACATGTCGCCGGTGCACGGGCGCGACGCGATCCGCGCGTTCTTCGCCACCATGAACGGCATGGCGAGCCCGCCACCGGTGCTCACCCTGCGCGCCGAGTCGGTGTGGGCAAGTGGGCCCATGGCCGTGGAGCTGGGACGCTGGAACTTCGCCTGGGCCGCCGGCTCTAAGCGCCCCCCAGGAGCCCCCGCTGCCGATTCTGGTAAGTACATCGTGCGCTGGGTGCAGGAGAACGGACGTTGGTTCATGGCGCAGGACATCTGGAACTCGGACGTCGCGCTGCCGCTGCCCCAGCCACCGAAGCGCGGCGCCTAGGGCTTGGTCCGCCTGGGCGCGGGCGTCCCCGCAGCCCAAGGGGAATTGAAATCGAGACCGACCAGCCCCAGCGGATCGAACGTGATGCCGCCGTACGCGGCAAGCCAATGGAGGTGCGGGCCCGTCACGCGGCCCGTTGCGCCTACCTCACCGATCACCTGGCCGCGCTCTACCGTGTCGCCGACCGCGACCAGAGCACGACTGAAATGCAGGTATCCGGTGACGAGCCCCGCGCCGTGATCGATCAGCACGGTGGTCCCGCTCAGATATAGATCGGCGACCAGGGCGACCACGCCCCGGTTCGCCGCGCGCACGCTCGCGCCGCGCCGGCCGGCGAAGTCGACGCCCATGTGACGGCTGCGCAGCACGCCGTTGAACACGCGCGCCACGCCGAAGCGATCCGTCACCGCGCTCGTCCGTGGGCGGATGAACGGCTCGTGCCACAGCCGGGGCGTGTCGTGGGCCCGCCGTCGCACGCCTTCCACCAGCTCGCGCTCCTCCTGGAGTTGTCCTGCAAGAGAGTCCGGTGGCTGCACCAACGCAGGCGCCGCGTGGAGGCGCTCGCGCGGCGCCCGTCGCCGCCTGGGCACGAGCCAAACGACGACGGTATCGGTCGCTCCACCGGCTCGCTCGACCGTCGCACGGGCCGCCACACTGTCGGCCCCGTCGAACGGCACGGCCGCGAGGGCGCGAAAGCCGGGTGGCGTGCGCTCGAAGTGGAGCGGCTCACCCGCGAGCTCGCCGTGCACCACGGCCCCGCTGTCGTCGGAGCGTGCCGAGAGCTCGAGCAGGACGGCCGACCCCTCGAGTGGCACGCGTGGACGCCAGCTGAGACGCGGCGGCCCAGCGACGCTCTGCGCGGCCGCGCTGGACACGCCGACGCACGCGACCAACGTGACGAGCGAAGCAACAACCCCGCGCCGCACAACCGCCATCGCCGTCACGAGCAACAACGCCGCCACCAGAAACGGCGCACCCGGCACTCCCGCCGCTCGGAACGGGCCGATCGCTGCCGCGAACACTTGGGTGAACAGCAACGGCGCGATCACGCCCGCGATCCCCATCAAACTGCCGAGCGCGCCTTGCAGCCGGCCCTGCTCATCCGGCCCGACGCGCCGGGTCATCAACCCCTGCAACGAGGGATACGTCAGACCGTACAGCGCACCCAGCGGAATGCCCATCAGGAAGATGCCGCCCGTCGGCGCCAGGCCGTACACGACGAACGCGAGCGCGCCACAGGCGAGACCGGTGCGCAGAGCGCGCGGCTCGCCCAGCCGCCGCACCGCGGGACCCACCACACCCGCCTGCACCACGATCGACGCCGCGCCAACGATCGCCAGCGCGAACCCCACCGCGCGGGCGGTCCACCCGAAGCGATAGTCACCGTACACCACGAACACGCTCGGCAAGGCGTCGTGCGCAACACGATTCACGAACGCCACGACTGCCAGAGCGACGAGCGCCTCGTGTCCCCGCAGCAGACCGAGCGACCCCACCGGATTGGCGCGGCGCCACGCGAACGGCGCGCGCCGTTCCAGAGGCAACGACTCGGGAAGCACGAACCAGCCGTACGTCGCGCCCACTATGCTGAGCGCTCCCGCCGCCCAGAACGGCGCGCGGATGTCGATCCCTCCCAGCAGGCCTCCCACCGCCGGCCCGAGAATGAACCCGACGCCGAACGCCGCCCCCAACATGCCGAAGCGTCGCGCGCGCTCGTCGGGCTCGGTGACGTCCGCGATGTAGGCGAACGACGTCGTGAAGCTCGAGGCCGTAATGCCCGACAGCATGCGGCCGACGAACAGCCACCACACCCCGGGCGCCAGCGCCATGATGACGTAGTCCAGTCCCAATCCGAGGCACGACAGCAGAATCACCGGCCGCCGGCCGACGCGATCGGAGAGCGCGCCCAAGACCGGAGCGAACAGAAACTGCATCGCGGCCCACACGGTGCCGAACAGCCCCAGCAGCCCGGCCGCGATGATATCGTTCCCGCCCTCGAGCTGGATGATGAGCTTGGGGAATACCGGCGCGATGATGCCGAGCGCCAGCATGTCGAGTAGTACGGTGCCGAAGATGAACCAGAAGGTGGCGCGTCGCACGGTGGGCTAGAAACGTCCGACGAGCCTGGCGATGGCCGACCGGCAACCCTCCCGCAGGTCCGGATCGAGTGCCGCGCAAAAAGCCTTCGCCTGCCCGTCGGAATGGTAGTAGTACACGAAGTCCAGCACGGCACCGAGCACGCAATAAGACCGCTGCTCGTGATCCCGGCCGAGCTTGCAAGTCACGACCGTAGGGGACACCTGATTCCGGCTGACGGTCGCCGCATCCCGCCCCAGGCTCTGGTAGCAATTCTTTCGAAACGGCGCGCCCACGCCCGCGCACAGCGCGAACACCCGGGCAAAATCGCCCCGCACGGCGCCCAGCGCATACGACGTCTGCATGTCGTAGCACTCCGCCTTGTATTTCTCCGCGACGGCGGTGCAGGGATAGAGCGGCTCGCCGGGCCGCAGGTATTTGCTGTAGTTGCCGCCGTGCGCGCCGTCCACGATGAGGTTCTCCATGAAGACGCCGTTGACACAGGCATTCTGCTCCATGGCACCCGTCAGGCCGTCGCAATCGTGCAGCGCGTCGAACAGCTCGTCGTCCCGGACGGCCATGACGGCGTGTCCCAGGCCGTGCACGCAGTTGAAGTAGTCGAGCGACTGGCGCTCTTTTCCGGGCACGGCGGCGCAGACGGCGTCGAGATCGCTCAACAGGTTCGTGCGTCCCCGCGCCAGGGCAAAGCCCTGCATCACGCCGTGATAGTATCCCGAGCCGCAGGCATTGTCGCCGTGACGAAACGCCTCGGCGACGTCGCCGTACTTCGCGATCGCCGCCTGGCCGATCGCGTGGGTGATCGCGTGGCATAGCCGCTGCATCTCGGGATCGGCGCCGTACCCGGCCTTCAAGTCGGCGAAGGCTTCTGCCACGCCCTGCCCGGCGACGATCGAGCGGTAGCGCTGCTCGTAGCACCCCAACGCGAGGCGCGGGTCGTTGGAGCAGCGCGCCGCGGCCGGAGCTCGCGACGTCATGAAGACGTGAGAGCCCAGGATGGAGACGCCCCCTGCGGCCGCCGCGATCACACCGAAGGCCAGGATTCGCGCGCGGCCGGTCCATTTCATGGCTCGCACCATAACACGGGCGGTGGACCGGACGGAAGCGCGTATGGGTGGTGGGGGCGCCGCCTCGCTAGGCTGACGATCCGGCGGCCGTGTTCACTCCCAGGAGCCCGTTGATGGGGCACACTCGGGTGCGCGCCGTCTGAAACGCGCCGAGCGCCACGAACGCCCCCGCGATCAGTCCCCAGTAGCCTTTGTGCACCAGCGGCAGCCACGCATCAAGCACCGAGAGAATCAGCAACGGGTAGCCGAACTGCGCCGTCCCGTCCTTGAACCCGCCCATCGCGTATATAATCCCGACGTACATCATCGCGGCGCACACGATCCACGTGAGAAATCCCAGCGCCTGGAAGAAGCCGTCCAGCGCGGTGAGACCGCCGACGATCGCCAGCGTCCCGGCCAGCTGACGCGCCCGGGCGTCGAACGGACCGACGTTGATGCCAGCCTGCGCCATGGAGCCACCTCCGGTGGAGTGCCTTGTCAGTAAGGATGGCGTCCGCGCCCGGCGTGCGATAGTCACGCGCAACGCTCCACCCGACAGCGCTCTGTCCGACAACGCCTTATCCGGCAACGCCTTACCCTGGAACGTGTCACCCGTCGTTGTACGCCGCCCCCGCCGGGCTGCATATTGGTCCCCCCTATGGCCACCGGCGACGTCTGGCTGTTCCGCATCGTGCATCAGGACACGGGCAAGCCCGCGCAGGGCGTGCCCGTGACGGTGCTCGACCGGGCCGGCAATGCCGCGGGCCACTGGGTGAGCGATGCGGACGGGATCGTGGCCGTGCCGCGCCGCGACATCCTCAAGTTGCGGCTGCGCGTGGGCCTGCGCAGCGAAGATCCGATCGAGCTGGCGACGGTGACGCTCGGAGACGAGCCGACGCCGCTCGCCGCGCCCAGCCACCTGCCCCCTCCTAGCAGCGGGGCGGGGGAGCGTGGGGTGCGCGAGCTGCAGGCAGCGCCTCCCGCTCCGGCCTCGGGGGCGGGGGCGGGGGTGGGGGCGGGGGTGCCACCACTCGCGCGCGGGCCCGATCCCGTCGACGTGCCCGGTCACGTTCTCTACTTCCAGCGTCTCGCCATGTTCGCCGAGCGAGCGCCCGCCGCGGCCGGGCCGACGTCCGACCCGGTGGCCGACTTCTTCTCGCTCGCGAGCGAAGGGTCGGGCGCGATGCGCTACGGCGCGCTCATCGAGGTGGAGCAGTACTGGCAGTCGCTCGGCGTGCAGTGGGGCGAGCTGCTCTACAGCGCGACGCTCACGCCGGGAGACGAGGCCAAGCTCGCGGTGCTCGACGGCCGCTGGCGCCGCGAGGCCGAAGGGCGCGAGCGCCCGCTGCAGATCCTCGCCCGCATGGTCGGCACGTCGATGCTCGGCGACTTGGTCTCCGCGCTCCGGCCCGAGCTGCAGCTCGATGCGCTCACGCTCACCGAGCCCGGGCTCGAGTCGGCCGCCGCCGACACGGTCCAGATGATTCGCGACCGCACCGAGCGCATGAGCAACGCGTTGCGGCGCCGCCCGCTCGGCGTGGTGGATGCCCCCGCCGACGCGCCTGTCACCGGCGCCGTGCGCACCGTGCGGAACACGACCCGCGATCGTCTGGTCACGTTCCACTTCTTCGAGCCGCTCGAACGCTTCAAGGTGATGGCGCGGAGCCCGCGGGCCCGACCGGTGATCTTCGTGCCCTTCCGGCTCCCCAACGTGGCGACCCCGGACGTGGTGCGGCGCTTCGGCTACCTGTTCCGCCGCACGCTGCTCGATCGCGGCATGCTGCCCGACTTGGAGCGGCTGCTCGGGGGCGACGAGGCCGCCGTGCCGGCGGATGCGCGCGGCCGGCTGCTCGACCACATCGAGGCGAACCTGCTGTACTACTCCACCGCGATCATCTCGGCGGGCGATCCCGCGGCGCGCCACGTGGCGCTCTCCAAGCTGCGCGATCCGGCGGGGCGGCCGCTCACGGACGTCATCGAGAACAACGTCGTGGGGCGCATCGGCAATGCGATCGCGCTGCCGCTGCGCTCCGCGGCACAGCTCCCGGCCGCGTGGCGGGACGCGCTGGCGGCGTACCACGCGAAGCCGCTGCGCGCGACAGAAGGATTCGTGGTCACCATTCCTCATCCCGGCGTCTGGGTCAGCGCGCAGGCGCACGAGCCGATGCAGCAACAGGCGGACTCGCAGGAGGCGGCCGGGTGACGGCCCCGTGGAGCGCCGGTCTCACGCTGGGCCCGCCGGTGCGGGCCTTTTTTGGGTCGGTGCGGGGCGTCGCGTCCTGCACCCTGCTCGCGACGGCGCTGACGGCGCTCGCGGCGTGCCCGGCGCAGGCCCCCGACGTCGCGCCGCGGTCCGCTCGGGACAGCGCCGGGGCCGGCTCCGCGACGGCGCGTACGCCGCACGATTCGGCGCTGGAGCAGCGCGTGGCCCGGCTCGATCTGCGGCTGCTCGAGCGCGACGCGCAGGTCGAGGAGCTCCAGGCGCGGCTCGACGAGGCGCGGCAGGAGGTGGTGCGCGCCCTGGCGAAGCTCCAGACCGTCGCGAGCCGGGCCGAGGCGGCGTCGGCTATTGCCGAAGCGGAAATCGCCGTACAGGCGCTCCGCGGCGTCGCGGCGTCGCAACCGGCGGCCGACCTGGCGCAGGCGACCACGCTGCTGCAGCAGGGGAGTGCCGAATTCGCGAAGCAGAACTACGGCGGCGCGCTGTACCTCGCGAACCAGTCCAAACGCGTCGCCGGGGCGGGCAGGAGCGGATTGGGGGGCGAACGGCGGACGCCGCAGCGCCTTGGCGAAGTGTCGTTCGCCGTGCCGGTGCGGCTCCAGGCGACCGCGCGCGGCAACGTGCGGGAGGGCCCGGGCAGCGGCTACAAGGTGGTTTTCACGGTGGACCCGGGTGCGGCGTTGACCGGCTATTCGTATCTGGAGCAGTGGGTGCGAATCGCGGACGAAGGCGGGCGCAGCGGCTGGATGTTCCTGGGCCTCATCGGGCGGCGCGAGGCCCGCTAACGCACGGCGCGCAGCACGCGGTTTCGTCCCTCCCGTTTCGCCTGATACAGCGCCGCGTCGGCGCCGGCCAGCAGATCCTCGGGGGACTCGCCGTCCTCGGGGAACTGCGCGACTCCCACGCTGAGGGTCACCTTCCCCCCCACCACATCGTCGCGCGCCAACCGCCCCTGAATCCGCTGCGCCGTATCGGTGGCGCCCTGCGCCTCGGTCTCCGGCAGCAGCACCACGAACTCCTCCCCACCATAGCGCGCGGCGCAGTCCACGTCGCGTGTGGACTCCTTGAGGATGGCCGCCACGCGCGCGAGCGCGGCATCGCCGGCGAGGTGGCCGTAGGCGTCGTTGTATTCCTTGAAGTGGTCCACGTCCAGCATCAACAGCGCGAACGGGTGCTCCAGTCGCCGGGAGCGGCGCACCTCGTTCCCGAGCGCCTCCATGACATAGCGCCGGTTATAGAGCTCGGTGAGGTCGTCGGTGATCGAGAGCCGCTCGAGCTCGCGGCGGCTCTCGCGTAACCGGGCCACCATGTCGTTGAACACCTCCGTCACGTAGCCGAGCTCGCCGCCGCCCACCACCGGCAGGTCGACGTCGAGATCGCCACCGGCGACGCGGGCGGCGCCGCGCGTCAGGCGGTTGAGCGGCCGCGTGATGAGGAGCCCGAGCACGTAGGCGAGCAGACCCACCCCGACGAGCAGCGCCGCCACGATCAGCACCGTGACGTTGCGGAGACGGTTCACCTGCCGGAACGCTTCCGCCGCCGGGACCTGGACCAGCACGGCCCACTCGACATGCGGCACGCGCTTGGCCGAGGCCACGACGCGGTCGCCTTGCAGGCCGGTGAATTCGATCGGAAGCCCCTCGTGCTCGAGCAACCGCTGCGTGACGGCGCTATCGAGGTGGCGTTGCATCAGGTCCTCGCGCTCCGCCTCCGAGCCCGCCAGGGGCTGGCCCGCGACGGTGATGAGGTACACGCGACCGGCTGTTCCCGCGGCGAACCGCCGCAGCAGGTGGTGCACCGCGGCCAGGTCGAGCTTGGCGGTGAGCGCCCCCAGGAAACGGCCCCCCGTCTGGTAAATAGGGACGGCGAAGACGACGACGCCCTTCGCCAGCGCGCCGTCCCAATACGTATCCCCCAGCACCGCGTTGTCCGTCCGGATGGCCGCGGCCCAGTTCGCCGGCAGATGGGCGGGCGTCGCCTGCCGGGCGGTCGTCGCCACCGCCTCCCCCTGTGGGTTCACCACCAGCAGCTCCGGGTAATCGGCGAAGCGCTCGCGCACGGACCGCAGGTAGTCGGTGAGACGCGCCAGCGCGGGGGCGCCGCCGCGGCGGGTGATCCGGTCGAGGTTCTCCGAGACCTCGTACGAGCTCGCGAACACGCGCAGCTCGTACAGCCGCTCCTTGACCCATAGATCCATTTCGCGAGCGGTCTGCGCGCTGACGCTCTGCAGCTCGCCCGTGATCTTCTCGGTGAGCGAGCGCTTGTTCTGGAGGTAGGAGATCCAGGCCGTGGTGAACGAGGGAATCAGGGTCGCGAGGATACCGAACACCAGCATCTTGCTGCGGATGCTGTCCAGGCGCAGCAGTCGCAGCAGCCGCGAGACCCCCTGTTCCCAAGTGCTCACGCGCGCATCCTAGAAATTGGGCTCGTCCGCGGTGGGGCCGTACACCGCGGGGACCGCCGCCCCATTGAGACGCAGGTACACCGTGAGCTGGCCGCGATGATGCACGAGGTGATTGAGGACCGTGCGACGGTACACGGTGAGTTTGGGGTTTGTCGCCACGGCTCGGCCCGCCACCTTGAACGTCCAGGGCTTCTTGAACTCGGCGTCCGACGCCGCCAGCACGGCGGCCCGGGCCGCGGCCACGTTCTTGTCGAGCAGCTCGAGGATGCGCCGCGTACTGTCGAGCGCCTCGAACCGGGCCGGCGGACCACCGGGCGGCATGATGTCGAGCTCGTCCAGCGCGAGGACGTTCACCACCCAGCCCGGCAGCTCCGCGACGAGCGTGGCGAGCCGCCCCAGGGTCATCGATTTGGGATGCGGCTTCCAGGAGGCCTTGCCGTCGGGCACTCGCTCGAGCACTCGGCGCGTCGCGGCCATCTCTTCATCGAACTCCGGGAGCAGCAGCTCGGCGAGCGGCATCCGCGCCTCCGTATCGGAAGAGCGGCCAAGCTACCGCACCGATGCGGGGTCAGGCAAGGCTCGATCGCCGCTCCCGCCATCGGGAGATCGCCTGCGCGTGCTTCGGGTAGTGACCGTACGTATCCAGCCGCAGCCGCCGGCGGAAGCGGGTCTCGCGGGTCAGCTGGCTCTGGGGGGCGCCCTCGATGAGGGCGACGAGGCGGCGGTGCACGTCATCCCGCTGCCGTAATACGGCGGCGAGCGACAGGCCTCTCCGCTGCGCCGTCATCTTGGCGTTGAAGGCATCGATACCGCCGTGCATCACAGAGTAGCGCGGCGGCTGCCCGCCCGCCAGGACGAGCGGCAGATGGGTCAGCGCCTCCTCTTCCCACCAGGTCACGTGCGCGATGATGTCCTTGACCGACCAGTCGCCCGTCACGCCGGGCACCAGGAGCTGCGCGTCCGGCAGGTCCGCGTACGACTGCTTGAGCGCCTGCCAGGCGACGTCGAGCCGTCTCAGCAGCTGCGTTCGATTCACCGATCGCCCTCCTCACCTGCAACATGCCGCGGCGGCGGGGCCGCCGCTATCCGGTCGTGCCGCGCTTTTGACGGCGCGGCGCGAGGGCGCTAGCGTTGTCGCTCGACCCCGTCGGAGCGACTCGGTGAGCGGCACGCGAGCAGCGAGGTGGTTTCGCTGGGAGGACGTCCCCCGCGAGGAATTGCACGAGCGCCTGTCGCGCCGGCTGATCACGGGCGACCGGGTGATGCTCGCGCATGTCTACCTGAAGCAAGGGTGCGTCGTCCCGCGACATTCGCACGAGAACGAGCAATTCACCTACATCCTCGAGGGCGCGCTCCGGTTCCTGGTGGGCGCGGACGGCGCCGGGGAGATCGTGGTGCGCGCGGGGGAGGTGCTGCACCTGCCGGCGCACCTGCCGCACGAGGCGCACGCGCTCGAGGATACGCTCGACCTGGACGTGTTCTACCCGCCGCGCGAGGATTGGCTCAACAAGACGGACGCGTACCTCCGACAAAAGTAGGGGCGGTCCTCACCCCCTGTCTCCCTCTCCCTTGGGGAGAGGGGGGACGATGCTCAGTGTGAATGCCCGATCGCTCGGAGAAATTCCCGGTCCCACGCCGCCGAGATGCCTTCGCGCGGTGAATAGGGTCCGGGCTCGTAGGCGCGCGATGACACGCCCAGCTGCGAGCGCTCGCAGATGTTCCAGTCCTGACGGTTGGTCTCGTCCCAGAAGCCGACGGCGTCGTGCGGGTCGAACTCCGGCTGCCCGAACGCGTCGGCGTGGAATAGCCACTCGCAGGTAATGTGCGTGCGGTCGGGCGCCTCGGGCGAGAGCGTGTGGAACATCACGTAGTCGGGATGCAGCGAGAGCAGCAGGTTCGGAAAGATCGTGTAGAAGTAGACCCGGTTACGGTCCACGGCCGGCAGATCGCCTACCGCCGGCCCGCACGCCCGGCCGCTCAGCGTGAGGCTCCCGCCTGGGGCGGTGATCACCATGTACCCGCCGAGATAGGGTCCCTCGAACAGGTCGTTCTCACCGCTCGTGTACGGCGTGAGCTTCGCGAGCCCCGGATGGATCACCGGGCAATGGAGGCATTCGGAGAAATTCTGGAAGATGAGCTTCCAGTTGGCGCGGACGTCGTAGTCGACGCGGGCGCCGGAGCGGAGCCGCTCGATGTTGAACCGGCTGAACCGGCGCTCGAGCGGGGCGAACGCGCGCGCGAACGGCTCGGGGTCGCGCGCCAGATTGGTGAAGAGGAATCCTTCCCACGCCGCGAGCGCGACCGGGTGCAGCGGATAGTCCCGCTTGTCGAAGCCCGCCACCTCGTTCATGTGCGGCGCGCCGATCAGCGCCCCGTCCAGCGTGTAGGTCCACGCGTGGTAGGGACACTGGATCGTTTCGGACAGGCGCCCGCGCTCGGTGTCGCACAGCCGGGTGCCGCGGTGGCGGCACACGTTGTAGAACGCGCGCACCGCGCCGTCTTGCCCGCGCACCACGATGACGCTTTCGCCGGCGATCGGCCGTACCACGTAATCCCCGGGCGCCGCGACCTCGGCGGCACGCCCGACGCACACCCAGCGCTGTGCGAAGATCCGCTCCTGTTCCTCGGAATAGATCGCGGGGTCCACGTAGTAGCGGCGAGGCAGGGTACGCTGTCCCTGCTGGTAGGCCTGAGTGGCTTTGACGAACGTGGCCATGTCGACTAACGCTACGGAGCCCCGCGCCCGAATGCCACTCCCCGGCGCTCGGGTCCGATTCCGGCGACCACGGCGCCGAGGATGAACACGGTCGTGGCGGAGAGCGCCATGGCCGTCGCGTAGCTCGTGTGCGGGGCGAACAGCGCCTGCACGTGCGGGATCTGGCTCGCGATCGCCACGCCGCATTGGTAGGCGAAGCCTGGCAGGAAGCCCCGCACTGCATCCGGTGAGAGTTCGTTCAGGTGCGCGGGGATCACGCCCCAGGCGCCCTGGACGAAGAACTGCATGATGAACGCGCCCGCCACGAGGAGCGGGAGCGCGGGCGCGAATGCCCAGATGGGGATGGTCACGACCGCGCCCGCCAGCGCCAGCCCGATGGTACGCCGCCGTCCCAGCCGGTCCGAGTAGAGGCCGCACAACACCCCGCCCACCAGCGCGCCCACCTGGGAGAACGCGGTGAGCGCCGCCCGGCCCGTAGGCCCGAAGTGCCGGTCGCGCTCGAGGAAGGTGGGGTACATGTCCTGCGTGCCGTGGGAGACCATGTTCATCATCGCCATCAGGATGGTCAGGTAGACGAACAGCTTCCAGTTCGACACGATCGCCCGGCCCAGACCGGACCAGCTGTCGTGCCGGGTCTCCCGCCACACGTCCGACTCCCGCACCCGCGCGCGCACGAACAGGGCGAGCAGTGCGGGCAGGCCACCGATGAAAAAGAGCGGGCGCCATCCCCAGTGGGGGTACACGAACAGGTAGCAGACCGCCGCGAGCAAGTACCCCAAGGCATAACCCTGTTGCAGCAGCCCCGACACCACGCCGCGGTAGCGGGGCGGGATCTTCTCCATCACCAGGGACGCCCCCACACCCCATTCCGCCCCCATGCCGATCCCGAACAACGCGCGCAGCACCAGGAACGTGACGTAGCTCGGCGCCAGGCCGGTGAGCACCTCGATCACCGAGTAGAACACCAGGTCGATCATCAGCGGCAGCCGTCGGCCATAGCGGTCGGCGACGAGCCCGAAGATGAACGCGCCGACGGGTCGGAACAGGAGCGTGAGCGTGAGCGAGAGCGCGATGGCGGCGTCCGACTTCCCGAACTCGCGGGCGATGGCCGTGAGCGTCATCACGACGAGGAAAAAGTCGAACGCGTCGAGCGTCCAGCCGAGGAATCCCGCGACGACGGCGGCGCGCTGGTCGGCGGCGGGGCGTACGGCGGTCATTGGTGTCCCGCGAGAGGAGCCTCTAGATTACACTCGTGCGCGTTGCCCCGCTTGCCTCGCTCGTGCTGTGGTGCGCCGGCGCCGCCGCCCAGAGCGGCGCCCCCCGTCCGGTGGTCGCAGTGATCAATCTCCGATTCAACGGGCAGCACGCCAACGTGCTCCAGCCGGGCGACACGGCCGTCGTCGCCGCGGCGACGAGCAAGCTGCGCGCGACGCTGGGCGCGTCGGACGTCGTCACGATCGTCGATTCGGGTGTCACCGCGACGGCTGTGGCCGCGGCGGAAGCCGATGGCAATGCGTGCGACAACGCCTGCGCTCTGGGCGTGGCGCGCCGCCTGGGCGCGGGCTGGGTCGCGAAGGGGACCATCTCGAACCTGTCGAACCTCGTGTGGCTGTTCTCCGCCGAGCTGTTGGACGCGACGACGGGGCAACTGGTGCTGGGGGACAGCTACGAGATCAAAGGCGAGGCGGCGCGCATGGCGCCCGTCGGGGCGCACAGGTTCGCGCAGCGCGTGGAGAAAACAATCGCAGCCAAGTTGCGTTGACACCACTGGAGGCTCCATGCGGCACCCCCTCATGATCGGAATCGCCCTCCTCGTCAGCGGCCTGCTGGCCGCCCCTGCCCGCGCGCAAGAAACCGCCTCCGACACCCTGCTCACGGTCGACCATTACCTCGACTGGGAGCAGGTGGCCGACCCGCAGATCTCTCCCGACGGGGCCCAGATCGTCTACACCCGCCGCTGGGTGAACAAGCTCGAAGACAAATGGGAGTCGGCGCTGTGGATCATGAACGCCGACGGCTCGCACAACCGCTTCCTCGTGAAGGGCTCGGACGCCCGCTGGGCGCCCGACGGCACTCGCATCCTCTATCTGGCCGACGGGGAGCCCAAGGGGACGCAGCTGTTCGTGCGCTGGATGGACGCCGAGGGCGCGTCCTCCCAGGTCACGCGTGTCACCGAAAAACCCGCCGATCCGCGGTGGGCTCCCGACGGCAAGTCGATCGCGTTCGTGATGCTCGTCCCCGACTCGACCGCCTGGAGCATTTCCCTGCCCAAGCCCCCCGAGGGCGCGAAATGGACGCCCGCGCCGCGCGTGGTCGACGGCCTCCACTATCGCCAGGATCGGGTCGGGTACATGACGCAGGGTTTCACCCATCTCTTCCAGGTGCCCGCGGACGGAGGCACGCCGCGCGCCCTGACGAGTGGGCGCTGGAATGTGGGGGCGCGCTTCGACGGTCTGGTGCTCGGGGCGGGCTACGACTGGACCCCCGACGGGCGCACCATCGTGTTCGACGGGCTGCGGGACACCACCTGGGACCGCCAGTACCAGGTGTCGCGCATCTATGGGCTCGACGTGGCGAGCAGGACGATCCGGACGCTCGTGTCGCGGCCCGGCTTCTGGGCGAACCCGGTGGTGTCGCCGGACGGCAGGAGCGTCGCGTTCGCAGGCTATGACTCGACGGGGCAGACCCACCGCACCGCCGACCTGTACGTGATGGGAATCGACGGCGGCGGGATGCGCGACCTGTCCAAGACTCTCGACCGTGATCCGGAGACCCTCCGCTGGGCTCCCGACGGCAAGGGCGTGTACTTCACCGCCCCGGACCGCGGGTCGATCAACGTGCGCTACGCGGACCTCGCCGGAGGCGTGCGCGAGGTGACTCAGGGCGCGCAGGTGGTGTCGCTCGCGTCGCTGGCGCGGACCCTGGTGGCCGTGGGCGTACGGAGCGACCCGGAGCACCCCGCCGACGTCGTGCGGCTCGACCTGCGGCGACCCCAGGGCCTCACGCGCCTCACCGACGTGAACGACGACGTGCTCGGCAACAAGCGGCTGGCCAGGGTCGAGGAGCTGTGGTACAACTCCACGGCCGGAGCCCGCGTGCAGGGCTGGATCGTCAAGCCGTCGGCCTTCGATGCGGCGCGCAAGTACCCGCTGATCCTCGAGATCCACGGCGGTCCGTTCGCGATGTACAACGTGGCGTTCAGCTACATGTTCCAGAACTTCGCGGCGAACGGCTACGTGGTCCTCTACGTGAACCCGCGCGGCTCGACCGGCTACGGCGACGCGTTCTCGAACGCGATTGACCACAACTATCCCGGTCCGGACTACGACGATCTCATGGCCGGCGTGGACGCGGTGATCGGCAAGGGCTACGTGGATACGACCCGCATGTACGTCTCCGGATGCTCCGGGGGCGGCGTGCTCTCGAGCTGGGTGATCGGCCATACGGGTCGCTTCGCGGCGGCCGCGGTGCGCTGCCCGGTGATCGATTGGATCAGCATGGCGGGGCAGACCGACATTCCGCTCTTCACCTACAGCTTCTTCCATCAGGCGTTTTGGGACAAACCGGACGAGTGGCTCGCCCATTCGTCGCTGATGCAGGTCGGGCACATCACGACTCCGACCCTGTTGATGACGGGCGAGCTGGACCGGCGCACGCCGATCCCGCAGACCGAGGAGTTCTATACGGCGCTGAAAGTGCGCGGTGTGCCGACGGTGATGCTGCGCTTCAACGACGAGTATCACGGCACGGGATCGAAGCCGGCCAACTTCATGCGCACGCAACTCTACATGATGAGCTGGTTCCAGAAGTATCGCCGCCCCGGAGCCGAGCCGGCGACGGGGGCGGGGAACCGTTAGCGCGGGGCGCGGCGCAGCCGCCCCAGCCAGCCCTCCTCGATGGCGTGCTCGTCGCGCGTGAGCTGGACCCACGCGGCGAGAATGGCAGAGCGCTCGACGTAGCCCACTAAGTTGGTGGGATCGTCGCGGCTCGCGACCGGGAGCCGTTCCAGCTCGTGCTCGAGCAGCTTGGACATGGCGGTGTCGAGCAGCTCGTCAGGGTACGTGACCACGTCGCTGGTAGCGGCCGGCAGGCCGAGCGGCGGCTCCATCACGGCTTCGACCCGAAGCACGTGCAGCGGATTGACGCCGTACTCGCGGGTCAGGTGACGTCCCCGGCGCGCGAGTTTTTCCGTCAGGATCGAGCGCCGCATCAGAAGGACCGTCACCCCGGCGGACGCCACGCAGCCGATGAGCAGAGCGGGGAGCGTGGCCACGTCCGCGGTAAGCTCGACGCCGAACACGATCGCCGTGAGCGGGATCTGCATCGTCCCACCCATCAGCGCCGCCATCCCGATCATCGCCCAGAGGCCCGTGTCGGCGGCGTGAAACACGCTCGCGGCCAGCGCCCCCAGCGTGCTGCCCATGAGCAGCAGCGGGGCGACGAGGCCTCCCGACGTTCCCGAGCCGAGACCGATCGCCCAAATCGAGGCCTTCACTACCAGCAAGGCCACGAGCGTGGCGCCGAACAGTCGGCCGTCCAGCAAGTCGTGGATCACGTCGTACCCTACACCCAGCGCACGAGGCGCCACCAGCCCGCCGAGTCCCACAAATACGCCGCCGATCGCCGGCCACCACATCCAGTGGATGGGCAGCCGGGCGAACGCGTCCTCGCAAGCGTAGAGCAGCGCGCTAATCGCGGTGGCACTGAGTCCGGCGGCGAGCCCCAGTCCGAGCGCGCCGAGCAGCGTCGACCCCGCGAGTGCGGTGTGCGGTAGCACGGGAAACAGTGGACCTGTGCCCAGCAGGGGGACCCGCAACACCCCGGCCACGGCCGCCGAGCACGCGACCGGGATGAAGCTCCGCGGCTTGAGCTCGAACAGCAGCAGCTCGATGGCCAGCAGAACGGCCGCCACCGGCGTCGCGAAGATCGCCGTCATCCCGCCGGCGGCGCCGGCGACCAGCAGCGTCTTGCGCTCCACCGGGGACAAATGAAAAGCCTGCGCGAACAGCGAGCCGAACGCGCCGCCCGTGACGATGATCGGTCCCTCGGCGCCGTACGGACCGCCGGTGCCGATGGCGATGGCGGAGGACAGAGGTTTGAGAACGGCGACCTTGGCATCCATGCGGCTCCGCCCGATCAGGATGGCCTCGAGGGCCTCGGGAATACCGTGGCCGCGGATCTTGTTGGAGCCGTACCGCGCCATGAGCCCGACGACCAATCCACCGGCGACGGGAATCAGGGCTCGCCACGGACCCAACGGGCTGGCCGCGGGGGATGCGAGCGTGGTCGCCAGGCGATGGAAGTACGCGAGGTTCGTAAACAGGCCGATCAGGCGTACCAGCGCCAACGCCACGAATGCGCTGATAAGGCCGACCGCCGCGGCCATCAACGTCAGGAGGATGATTCGCCGGTCGGCGCTGTAGTCGCCGAGCCGGTCGTCAGGGGAGGGGCCGCCCGTCATGGCCCGTGGGAATGTAACCGCCCTGCCGGCGACGCCGCCGCGCGCCCGGCGGTTGCAGACTGATACAGGCGGCTGCGCCCGTCCACCTTTTCCGTGCGTTACCGGGCATGGTGCGGGGTACTCTTCACGGCATACGTGCCAACCGCGGACCCAAGGAGACGCCCTATGCCCAACGTGCTTCGATCCCGTCCTGCGTTGTTCCTCGCCTTGCTCCTCGCTGCCTGCGATCAGAATTCCAACGGTCCCCGCTCAGCCCTGCCGATCCAGTTCTCCCGCCAAGTCACCCTCCCCGCCGTGCAGAGCCAGCTGGTCACGGGTCCGGCGCGCATCGAGGTGAGTGTGGTACCCGGGACGCTGACGGCGCGGCGCGTGGTGATCGAAGAATCCGACCAGCTCACGAGGCCCGAGCGCGTACGGAGCCGGGTCACCGCGATCACGGCGGGGACCGATACGGCGACCCTCACGCTCGAGCTCGGCGGTCTTCACATCGCGGTGAACGGATCCACCGCCCTGCGTCCGGATGACGGGGATGCGGAGCACCAGGCGAGCGGCATGGCGCTCGCCGACTTTGTCGCGCGTATTCAGGCGGATTTGGCGGCCGGTCGCAGTCCCGCCGTGCGGGCGAGCCGCCAACCGCCCGCTCAGCCGCAGGCGCCGGACGACGCCAGCTTCCTGGCGGCCACCCTGCAGCTCGACGAGGGCAACGATCATTCGCTGGTCCAGCTGAACATCGCCGCCGCGAACCTGACGACCAATGCGACGCCGCCCCCGGACGCGTTTCTCAAGCTGCTGGGCGTCAGCCTCGAGCTGCGGGTGAGCGACGGGACCACCAGGCTCCGGACCGAGACCGAAGCGGCGGAGGGCGCCGAGGAATTCCACGGCTCGGTCAAGTCGGTGGATCAGACCGCCCAGACGGTGACCCTGATGGACGGGACCATCATTCGTATCGTCGCGGGGACGGAGTTCGACGGACGCGAGGGTGACGAGGACGACCATCTCACGACGCTCGCCGCGGTTCAGGACGCGCTCACCGCGGGCAAGACAGTCAAGACCGAGGGCCGCGGGCTGGTCGACAGCACGAACCCGCTCACGATCGACGCGATCCGCATCGAATTCGAAGTCGGGGGGGAGGAGCTGCCGCCCCCGGCGATGATGGTAGAGTTCCGCGATACGGTGGCGAGCGTGGACGTCGCGGGGGCCACGTTCACGCTGGGGCATGGGGCGGTCGTCACCGTCACGTCGCAGACGAGGTTCGATCAGGATGGCAACCTCCACACGCTGCAAGCCGTCGCGGACTCGCTCGCCGCGCACGTGCGCGTGGAGGCCGAAGGCGTCGGGACGCTCACGTCCGCGGGGCCCCCGCTCGCGGTGACGGCGCTGTTCGTTGAGCTGAAGACGACGAGCGCCGAGCCGTAAGCGCCAGCGGAAGGGATGGAGGGAGGGGCGCCGGGTGCTGCGCCCCTTCGTCATCGCCCAGCTACATCCAAGGCTCGTCCGCCGACGGCCCGTAGATCGAGGGCACCTTGCCGTCGGCCATGCGGAGGTAGACCGAGAACTGACCGCGGTGATGCACGCTGTCCATCAGCATGAACCACAGCAGGTCCATCTTGCGCATGTCCCCCATCTGCTTCGGCGCCACGAAGAACTTGACCGTCTTGTTGAGCTCCGCCTCGGGTGTCCGCTTGATACGCTCCACGAACGCCTTGGACGACTGTTCGTACGTCGCGATCACCTCGGGGAGCGTGGCGGGCGCCTTCGGCATCTTGCCGAACTCGATCCCGCCGTCCAGAGCCTGCTCGCTCGCCTTTTGTTCCGTCACGAACATCCAGGCGAGCTCCTTCGCGGACTTGCACCGGGCGTGCGGCTTCAGGTCCGCTTTGGCGGCGGGGTAGGCCCTGAGCACCCGCATCGTGGTGGGGAGCTCTCGCTCCAGCTGACCGAGGAACTGTTCCTTTTCCGTCATGGCATCCCCCTGCATGGTGTTTACGCCGTCAGGTGTACACCGGAAGCGCCATGTGGTCAAGGTATCTTGCGAGATGATCTACACGGTCGGCCACTCGACCCGCGAGCTCGACGATTTCCTGGCGTTGCTGGCGGCGCACGGCGTGCGCCAGGTCGTGGACGTGCGCCGCTACCCCGCCTCGCGCCGGCACCCGCACTTCGCCCGGGACGCGCTGGCCGCCGCGCTCGCTGGCGCGGGGATCGCCTATCGCCATGAGGGCGACCTCGGCGGTCGTCGCCCGGCCCGGCCCGACTCCGCCAACACCGCATGGCGCAGCGCCGCCTTCCGGGGCTACGCGGACTACATGGACACGAACGCGTTTCAGCAGGCGCTCGGCCGCGTGATCGAGCTGGCGCGCGCCGGGCCGACTACGGTGTTATGCGCCGAGGCGGTGCCATGGCGGTGCCATCGTCAACTGATCGCCGACGCGCTCGTGGCGCGGGGCGAGAACGTGAGTCACATCCTGAGCCCGGTGCGCCTGGAGCCCCACACGCTATCACCGCATGCCCGCATTCTCCCCGGGGGCGTCGTACGCTATCCCGCGGGGCTGCCCGACCAGCTCGCGATGTGTTAGCGGTCGGGTCCCCCGCGTTATCTTCCGGGCGACCGACCCGGACGGGGGTGGTGGTGCGCACCGATGGTTCCTTGGGGGGGCGCCTCGACGCCTGGGTCTCCCGCCTGCCGGCCCCGGCGCTCGTGATCGTCGGCCTCGTGATGGTCGCGGGGCTCGGATGGGTGGACTTCGTCACGGGTCCTGAGCTCACCCCACTGGTGTTCTATCTGGCCCCGGTGGTCCTGGTGGCGTGGTATGCCGGCCGCTGGCCGGGGGCGATCATCGCGTGCGCAGGCGAGCTCGCCTGGATGCTCGCGGACGCGCTCACGCTGCGTGATTACTCCCATTGGTCGATTCCCTACTGGAACGTGGTGCTGCGGCTCGCGGCGCTCGTGCTCGTGTCGGAGGCCGTCGCCCGCCTGCGTCTGGCGCACGCGCGCGAGCGGGAGCTGGCCCGCAGCGACGCGCTCACCGGCGGGCCCAACGCCCGGGCGTTCTACGAGGTCGCCGCGGCGGAGATCACGCGGGCCCGCCGCTACACCCATCCCTTCTCCGTCGCCTACCTCGATCTCGACGATTTCAAGCTGGTGAACGACCGCCTGGGCCACCTCGCGGGCGATGCCGTGTTGCGCTCGGTCGCGCGCGCCTTGAGCGGTGTGCTGCGCGCCAGCGACGTCGTCGCCCGTCTGGGCGGGGACGAGTTCGTCGTGCTGCTCCCCGAGGCGGGCGCGGCGCCCGCCCGACTCACGACCGAGAAGCTGCGCGGGGCGCTGGCCGACGTGGTGCCGGCGCACGGCTGGCGCATGACGGCGAGCATCGGCGTCGCCACGTTCCTCGTCCCGCCGGAATCGGTGGACGAGCTGCTCGCGGCCGTCGACGGCCTCTTGTACCGGGCCAAGCAGGGCGGGAAGAACGGCGTCGCGCACGAGACCCGGAACGAGACGCCGGCGTTGCGTTGATCACCTCTCACCAGGAAGGAGTGCCTATGCCCCGCCGCAACATCGCGAGCGGCGCGCCGTGGGAGCCGATCGTGGGCTACTCCCGCGCCGTGCGGGTGGGCTCGACCGTGCACGTTGCCGGGACCACGGCCACGGGACCGGACGGCCGCATCATGGGCATCGGCGATGCCTACGCGCAGGCGACCCAGGCCCTGCAGAACATCGAGCGGGCCCTCGTCCAGGCCGGGGCATCGCTCGAGGACGTGGTGCGAACCCGGATGTACGTGACCGACATCGCCGACTGGGAGCGTGTGGGGCGGGCGCACGGCGAAGTGTTCCACGACATCCGGCCGGCGACCACGCTCGTGGCGGTGAGCCGGCTGGTGGCCCCCGAGATGCTCGTGGAGATCGAGGCGGAGGCCATCGTCGAGATGTAGATTACCACCGAGGGAGGTGCGCAGTGTCCGTCACCGAAGTCGGCAAGCACGCGACGGTCGCCTGTCCCTTTTGCGCGACCCTCAATCGTGTGGATCTCACCCGCATCGCCGACCGCCCCAAATGCGGCAGCTGTGGGCGGCCCATCCTGCTCGACCGGCCCGTCGCGGTGACCGACGCGACGCTGGACGGCGTGCTCAAGGGCACCGATGTTCCCGTGGTCATGGACGGCTATGCGGATTGGTGTGGCCCCTGCAAGATCATGGCGCCGATCCTGGACGATTTCGCGCGCCAGCGCCAGGGCGACGTGCTGGTGGTCAAGCTCGACACCGACCGCAATCCGGCGACGACGCGCCGCTTCAACATCCGCGCCATCCCGACGCTCATCGTGTTCCGTCACGGCAGCGAGATGGCGCGCCGCGCGGGCGTGATCCGCCGTCAGGAGCTCGACGCCATGCTGGGGTCGGTCGGGCCGGTCGGCCCTTCCTGACCGTGCCGTCGGACGCGGTGTCGCGTTACGAGGCGGCCGACTCGAGAGAGCGGGGGGCCGCCGTGTCGGAGCGCTCCCGCGCCGTGGCACTGGGGCTCGCGGTCGTGGGCGGCGCGTTCGGACTGCACCGCTTCTATACCGGTCGGGTGCAGAGCGGCATCTGGATGTGCCTCACCCTCGGCGGGATGGGGATCTGGTATCTGTACGACGTGGTGGTGATCGCGGCCGGCGACTTCCGCGACGTCGACGGGCGGCGGCTGGTGCGCTGGGACGTGGCCGGGGACGAGGCCGATCCGCCTCCCGGGGACCGCCGCGTATCGGATCTGGAAGACCGCATGCTCGGGCTCGAGTCGCAGGTGAGCGAGCTGGCCGAGCGGCTCGACTTCACGGAGCGGCTGCTGGCGCAGGCGCGGGAGAAGGGCACGTTGCCGAAGGGTTAGCTCGGAACTCGATCGTTGCGGTTTCACCGATACCATCTCGAGGCGTCATGAAGATCGGGGTCCCGAAAGAGACCGCGGCCAACGAGCGTCGTGTCGCGCTCGTCCCCGACACGGCGGGACGCCTGGTGAAGACCGGGTTCGAGGTCCTCGTGGAGCAGGGCGCCGGGGCGGCAGCGGCGTTCCCCGACGACGCGTACCGCGCCGCGGGCGCCGGTCTGGTCGCGACCCCGGCGGATGTCTTGGGGCGGAGCGACGTCGTCCTCAAGGTGCAGCCACCCTCGACGGCGGAGGTCGGGCTGTGCCGGGAGGGGGCGGCGCTCGTCGCGCTGTTCCAGCCGGCGGCGGAGCGCGACGTCGTGGCCGCGCTCGCGGCGCGCAAGGTGACGGCGTTCAGTCTCGCGTTGCTGCCGCGGATCACGCGCGCGCAGCCGATGGACGTGCTGTCGTCGCAGGCGACCGTGGCGGGCTACAAGGCCGTCCTGCTCGCGGCCTCGACCGCGGGCCGGCTCTTCCCGATGCTCGTCACGGCGGCGGGGACCCTGCCTCCGGCGCGCGTGCTGGTCCTGGGGGCCGGCGTGGCGGGGCTGCAGGCGATCGCCACGGCGCGCCGCCTCGGCGCGGTCGTGTCGGCCTTCGACGTGCGCCCGGCCGTGAAGGAGCAGGTGGAGAGCCTGGGCGCGAAATTCCTGCAGCTCGAGATCGGCGAGCAGGCGGAGGCGGCGGGCGGCTACGCCAAGCAGCTCTCCGAGGAGACCCACCGCCGCGAGCTGGCCTTCATCGCGCAGCACGTGAAGGACGCCGACGTCGTGATCACGACCGCGGCGATTCCCGGCAAGCGCGCGCCGATCCTGATCACCAGCGACGCCGTGCGCGGCATGAAGCCCGGCTCGGTGATCGTGGATCTGGCCGCGGAGACGGGCGGGAACTGCGAGGTCACCGAGCCCGGCGCCGAGGTGCGCCGCGACGGCGTCGTCATCCTCGGACCCCTCAACCTGCCCAGCACGCTGCCGCTGCACGCGAGCCAGATGTACGCGAGGAACATCTCGAGTTTCCTGTTGCACGTGACACGAGACGGCAAGCTCGTCGTGGATTTCGACGACGAAATCATTCGTGAGACGTGCGTGACGCACGCCGGGGAGGTGAGGAAATCGTGACCGAGCAACCAGTGACGGTCGATTACTGGTCGATGCTGTTCGTGTTCGTGCTGGCGACGTTCATCGGACTGGGGGTGATCCGCCGGGTCTCGCGCCTCTTGTACACGCCGCTCATGTCGCTCACCAATGCGATCTCGGCCATTGCCGTGGTGGGGTCGATCGCCGTGACGGGCGCGGAGTACCCGAGGGCCATCCGCGTCCTCGGGGCGATCGCGCTGTTCGCCTCCATGACGAACATCGTCAGCGGATTCCTGATCACGGACCGGATGCTGAAGATGTTCAAGAAGCAATGACGTACGCCGTCGCCCAGGCCGCCGCTATCCTTGCGACGGCGCTGTTCATCTTCGCGCTGTACTGGATGAACGACCCCAAGACCGCCCGCCACGCGGTGGTGGCCGGCGTCACGGGGATGCTCGTGGCCGTGCTGGCGACCTGGTTCCAGCCCGAGATCGTGCACCACGCCTGGATCGTGCTGGCAATCGTCGCCGGCTTCGTCGTCGGCGTGCCGCTCTCGCTGATTCCGCTCACCGCCGTGCCGCAGCGAACCGCGCTGTCGCACGCGTTCGGCGGGCTCGCGGCCGGCCTGGTCGGGACGGCGGAATACGTCCTCGGCCTGACCGAACATCCTGCGCAGCTCACGGCGTTCCGCACCGGCGCCATCGTGGCGGAGGTGATCCTCGGATTCCTGACGTTCACCGGGAGCCTCATGGCCGCGGGCAAGCTGCAGGAGGTCAAGTGGATTCCGCAGCGCCCGGTGACCTACCCGGGGCAGAACGTGGTCAACATCGGCGTGCTGGCGCTCGCGGTGGCCCTGGGCGCGCTCGTCGTCATGCACCCGACGGCGTCATGGTCGGGACAGGCCTTCTACGGCATCGTCGGGCTCGCCGTGCTGTTCGGCGTCCTGCTCATCATCCCCATCGGCGGCGCCGACATGCCCACCGTCATTTCCATCCTCAACTCCTACGCCGGGCTCTCGGCCGTCGCGATGGGCTTCGTGCTCAACAACAAGCTGCTCGTGACCGCGGGCGCGCTGGACGGCTCGAGCGGCCTGATCCTCTCCATCATCATGTGCCGGGCGATGAACCGGTCGTTCACCAACGTGCTGTTCGGGGCCTTCGGCACGGTGCAGAAGGTCGCGATCAGCGGAGAGCAGAAGGCGTGGAAGCAGGAAACGGTCGAGGGGGCCGCGCAGCTGCTCGAGCAGGCGAACCTCGTGGTCGTCATCCCGGGATACGGCATGGCGGTGGCGCAGGCCCAGCACAAGGTGCGCGAGCTGTACGATCAGCTCACCAAGCGGGGCATCACGGTCAAGTTCGCGATTCATCCAGTGGCGGGGCGCATGCCGGGCCACATGAACGTGCTGCTCGCCGAAGCGAACATTCCCTACACCGCGCTCGTCGAGATGGAGGAGATCAATCCCGACATGCCGCAGTGCGACGTGGCGCTCGTGATCGGCGCCAACGACGTGGTGAACCCGGCCGCGCGCTCCGCCAAGGGGAGTCCCATTTACGGCATGCCGATTATCGACGCCGACAAGGCCAAGACGGTCCTCGCCATCAAACGGAGCAAGAACCCGGGCTTCGCCGGCATCGACAACGAGCTGTACGTGCAGGACAACACCTGGATGCTGTTCGGCGACGCCAAAGCGGTGATCGGAGATCTGGTCAAGCAGCTCGCCGGCGGGAGCGGCCTGCACTAGCCGAGGGCTTCCAGGACCCCGGCGTAATCACGGACCATCCGCTCGACCGAATAGCGCTCCACGGCGCGGCGTCGGGCCGTCGCCGCGAGTGCCGCTCGGCGGCCCGGATCGCGGAGCAGCTCCCCCAGCAGCTGGGCGAACGCCCGCGGCTCTTCCGGTGGCGCGAGCACGCCGGCATCTCCCAACAGCTCGGGCGTGCCGCCGCCGTCCACCGCGAGCACCGGGCGCCCGCACGCGAGCGCCTCGATCAGCACCAGCGCGAACACCTCGTCGGGGCGTGTGTGGACGACGCACGTGGCGGCGTTGTACGCCCCGACGAGATGGGACGCGTCCACCTGGCCCACGAACCGCACGTCCACGCCAAGTCGCTGCGCCTGCGCCCGGAGCGCACCATCGAGTGCCCCGGAGCCGCACAATACCACCGGCGGGGCCGGAGTCGGCAGCAGCGCCACGCTCTCGAGCAGCAGGTCCCACCGCTTCTCGATCTCGAGCGCGCCCACGGCGACGAGGATCGGCCGGTCGCCCAGGCCGTGGCGCTGCCGGAACGCCCGCGCTGCCGCCTCGTCCGGGCGGAACAGGTCGCAGTCCACGCCGTTGGGGATCACCCGATGCCCCGCGTGCCGCATGAACGGCGCCTCGGCAAGCGCGCGCTGCGCGAGCTGCTGCGTGAGGAACACGGTCAATGCCACACGTCGGAACGCGAGCCGCGTCAGCAGGTCGCGCGGGGGGCGGGGCATGCTGATGCAATACACCACGGCGAGCGGAGTGCGGAGCGACGCGAACGCGGCCAGTCGGATGTCGCGCGCTCGATCCACGAGCACGATGTCCGCCGCCAGATCCAGGAGGCCCCGCCGCAGGGCGCGCGCGCCGTGCAGGGTCGTGTGACCCACCGGCAGCACGCGCACGGCCAGGTTCCGCTCCCGGAACCCGTCGGCGATGGGCTGGTACGCCACCACGGCCGTGGTGGTGTGGCCATGCTCGGCGAGGCCGCGCGCCAGCACGGCGAACACGCTGCTCGCGCCCCGCCAGAACCGGTTGGAGGTCAGGAGTGCGATTCGCAACGGCCGTCCGGCTGGCGGCGAGGACCGCTCGCTTTTCATCCGAGCGATTCCAGCAGCTCGGCGTAGTCCCGGACCATGCGTTCGACCGAATACCGCTCGACCGCACGCCGCCGCGCGGCCGCACCGAGGGCCGCGCGGCGGCCGGGATCGGCGAGCAGGCGCTCCAACTGGGTTGCAAAACCGCGCGGGTCCTCCGAAGCCGCCAGCACCCCCGCATCCCCGACGACCTCGACCGGACCTCCGCTCGCCGGCGCCAGCACGGGTCGCCCACACGCCATCGCCTCCGCCAGGGCGAGTCCGAACGTCTCGTCGGGGCGCGTGTGGACCACGCACGTGGCCGCATTGTACGCCCCGACGAGCGTCGGCGGCTCCACCTGGCCGAGGAATGTGGCGTTCACGCCGAGCTGCCGCGCCTGCGCGCGGAGGGCGGCCTCGAGCGCGCCCGAGCCGCACAAGACGACGGGCGGGGCGGGCGGAGCCACGAGCGCCACCGCTTCCAACAGGAGGTCCCAGCGCTTCTCGGGCGCGAGCGCGCCAACACCGACGACGAGCGGCCCTCCGGGGAGATCGTACCGCTCGCGGAAGGCGCGTCCCGCCGCCTCGTCCGGGTGAAAGAGGCCGCAGTCGACCCCGTTGTGGATCACCCGCAGCTGGGCGCGTCGCAGGAATGGCGCCGCCGCCAGCGTGTGGCGCGCGTGCTCCTCGGTGAGGAAGACGGTCACCCGCACGCGGCCGAAGGCGATCCGCGTGAAGAGATCGCGGGGCGGTTCGGGGGTGCTGATGCAGTAGACCACGGCCAGCGATCGGCCGAGCGACGC
>Ga0209806_1000439_pt1 | contig 28181 bp, 30 predicted proteins | sample GraSoiAngelo_152_FD_186166 | JGI IMG/M metagenome (GOLD analysis project Ga0209806, IMG submission 186166) | Grasslands soil microbial communities from the Angelo Coastal Reserve, California, USA - 14_1009_12_30cm (SPAdes) (version 2) | ecosystem: Environmental > Terrestrial > Soil > Grasslands ... | reverse complement strand
CACGCGCTGACCGGGCCGTCAATCCCGATGCTGTAGCTGCCTGGGATGTGTCCGCCATCGTAGTCGCGGCCCACCCGGACATCGACCACGGCCGCGCCTTCGTCCATCATGCGTGCCACCTCATCTGGGGTGAGCCTGGTCAGCTTGGGCAGCGTCGGGCCGATCAGCGGCGCTCCTCCCCGGTTGACCGCTGACATGTCGCGGTAGTACGTCGGATAGCGGTGCTGGTTGAGCACGCGCGAGAGAAACGGCATCACCTCGGTCGTCTGGAAGAAAGGATTCGTCTTGCGTTCGTGGCCAAGCGTGGTCTCGTGGCCGCTGCGACCGCCGGTACCGCAGAAGGAGCCGCCCCCGTGGGTCGGAAACACGCGGATCTCATCCGGCAATCCGCGCAGGCGTACCTGCAGCGTGCTCAGTGCCTCGAGCGCGAGGTGCACGGCAAGATGCGGCCCGAAGAGGTCGGTGCGCGCGATGGCGCCGAGCATCACGGCCCCGCCTGAGAACAGCGCGCGCGGCCGCCCGCCCTCGCTCAGCAGGTAGGACTTGTGGTCCGGCGTGTGCCCGGGGGTGTGGATCGCGCGCAGCGTGATGTCACCGAGCGTCATCTCCGCTCCCGATTCCAGCTCGCCGATGTCGGCGCCGACCTCCGCCTCGAGCTCACGGCGTCCCGAAACGAAGTCGTTGTGCAGGTGCGTGTCGAGGGCGTGCGTGAGCTTGATGTTCAGGTCGGACGCGAGGTGCAGGTAGCGTTCGATGTCGCGCAGCGGGTCGATGACCAGCCCGACACCGCGATCTGCATCCGCAACCACGAAGCTCGCGTTGCCCAGCTCGGGCGCGCCAATCGCCTCAACCGTGTACACGGCTGCCTAACCGAACGAGATCGGGACTGTCGTCAGGAGCACCCAGATCGTGACCAGCGTCACTAGGACCGCGCCGCCGTAGAACACGGCTTGCGCCGGGGCGCCCTTCGCGGCAGGCACGCCGAGGTCGACCAGCAGATAGCGCAGGCGATGCGCGAAGTGGAAGAACGGCACCGCGATGAGGACCAGGAGGTACAGCTTCACCAGAGGATTGCCCAGCACCCTCACCCACGTGTCGTAGTGCCGGTCGACGACGGGCACCACGCCCAGAGGGCCCAAGATGCCCTGGATGAGGACGTGCACCGGGATCAGCACGGCCGCTATCACCCCGCCCTGCGCGAACGCAAACCAGTAGAGGAGGTGCAGCAGCGCCTGGCGGCGAATCACCGGCCGAACCAGATCAGGACGAACGCGATCACCCCCGAGGCCACCGCCCACAACGCGAACTGGGAGAGAACGATCAGGCTCGCCGGCACCGGCCGGTCGATGAACCTGAGGTGGATGATCGTGCCGGCGAGGGTCAGGAACGTGAAGCTGTGGTACAGCGCGAACAGCAGCACGATGACGCTGAACACGACGAACGCCGCCGAGCCGTGCGGGGAGTAGCGCGCCGGGCCGTCACCCGCGCGTTTGATCTCGACCAGCAGCCAGAGCAGCCAGAGCGCGAGAGGGAGCGCGGTGAACTCGCGAACGACGTAGAGAAAGTAGCGACGGCTGCGGGTCCACCAGTTCGCAGGCATGCGCCAGCGGTATTCCCTGCTTTCACGCCCCTCTCCCTCACCCTCTCCCCTGTGGGGAGAGGGCACCAATGCTTCGGAGCTCACTCTCGGGTTCCGAACGGCAGGACGAAGCGCATCGTGGTGTCGAGCTTGGTCTGCTGGATCGCCTTGGCGGGGTCGACGCCCTTCGGGCACACGACCGAGCATTCACCGACGAAGCTGCATTCCCAGACCCCCTCGGTGTCCGCGATGACGGGCAGCCTTTGCGTCAGGCCCTGGTCGCGCGAATCGAGGTTGTAGCGCCGCGCGAGGGCGGTCGCTGCAGGGCCGAGAAATTCGTTGTTAAGTCCGTAGACGGGGCAGGCCGCGTAGCAAAGCATGCAGTTGATGCATTCGCTGAACTGCCTGAACTCGTCGATCTGGTCGTTGGTCTGACGATGCTCGCCGCCCCCCAGCGGGATCTCCTGCTTGCGGATGATCCAGGGCTTGATCGACTTCAGCTTGTGCATGAAGTCGTCCATGTCGATCACCAGGTCGCGGATGAGCGGGAAGTTGTTCAGCGGCTCGACTACGACCGGGCGCGGCCAGTAATCGCGCAGGAACGCGTTGCAGGTCAGCTTCGGCGTGCCGTTGACCATCATTCCGCAGCTGCCGCAGATGCCCATCCGGCACGACCAGCGATAGCTGAGGCTGCCGTCGACGTGGGACTTGATGTAGTTGAGGGCGTCGAGCACGACCATGCTCTCGTCGGAGAAGGGGATCTCGTACGACTGCAGGCGCGGTTTCTCATCGCGGTCGGGGTCGAAACGCGTTGCCTGGATGGTGACCTTCTTGTCTGGCATGTCAGTAAGTCCTGGCTTGTGGTTGGAAGTTGGTGATGGTCACGTCCGAGTACTCCAGTCTTGGTGCAAGCGCATTGGTGTGGAACGCGAGCGTGTGCTTAAGGAACTTCTTGTCATCCCGCTCTGGAAAATCAAGCCTCGCGTGGGCGCCGCGCGATTCCTCCCGTGCGAGTGCTGAGAACGTGATCGCCGATGCGACCTCGAGCATGAAGTCCAACTCCAGCGCGGCCATGATCTCGGTGTTGAAGGTGCGGCTCGAGTCCTCGATCTTGACCTTCTCGAAGCGTTCACGCAGGCCGCCCAGGTTGCGCGCCAGACGAGAGAGCCCGTCTCGCGTTCGAAACACCCCCGCCCCGGCATCCATCTCCTTCTGCATCTCCTCGCGGATCACGCCGATGCGCTCGTCGCCGCCCTTCTTCTCGAGATAGGCGGCCTCCACCCTGCGCGCCTCGTCCCAGAGCATCGCGTCGACAGGATTCGCCGTGACCGGCTTGGCCGAGGCGGAGTAATGAGCTGCCGCGCGTCCTGCGGCGGCACCGAAGACCAGGCACTCGGGAAGCGAGTTCGAGCCCAGCCGGTTGCCGCCGTTCAGTCCGACGTTGGCGCACTCGCCGGCGGCGTACAGACCAAGGATCGGCGTGGCACCGGAGATGTCCGCGTCGACGCCGCCCATCATGTAGTGCTGGACCGGCCGCACCGGGATCGGGTCCTTCACGATGTCGATGCCGACGAACTCGCGGCCGAGCTCGCGCATGAACGGCAGCTTGCGGTCGATCATTTCCTCGCCCAGGTGCCGTACGTCGAGGTGCATGTACTTGCCGTGCGGGCCTTCGAATCCGCGCCCCTCCTCGAATTCGGTGACCATCGCACGCGAGATGATGTCGCGCGGGCCGAGCTCCATCTTGTTCGGCACGTACCGCTTGAGGAATCGCTCGCCCTGGCTGTTCAGGAGGTATCCCCCCTCCCCCCTTACCGCCTCGGTGATCAGGATGCCGGTGAACGGGAGGCCGGTCGGGTGGAACTGCACCATCTCCATGTCCCTCAGGCCCGCGCCCGCGCGGTACGCGAGCGCCATGCCGTCACCGGTGCAGATGTTGCCGTTGGTGGTGAAGGCGTAGACGCGGCCGAGGCCGCCCGTGGCCAGGATCACCGACTTGGCGGTGATCGCGTCGAACCGGCCGGTCCGGATGTCGAGCGCGACCACTCCGACGCAGCGGCTGTCCTCGACCAGGAGCTTGGTCACGAACGCCTCGTCGTGCCGGGTGATCTGCGGGTACTTGAGCGAGGTCTGGAAGACGGTGTGCAGCATGTGGAAGCCGGTCTTGTCGGCCGCGTAACAGGTGCGCCACGTCGTCATGCCTCCGAACGGCCGAACCGCGATGGTGCCGTCGGGGTTGCGGCTCCACGGGCATCCCCAGTGCTCCATCTGGATGATCTCCACGGGCGCCTCGCGCACGAATGCCTCGACCACGTCCTGGTCGGCCAGGTAGTCCGAACCCTTGATCGTGTCGAAGGCGTGGGTCTCGTAGGAGTCGCCCGGAGCCAACGCGGCCGCGGCGCCGCCTTCGGCGGAGACGGTGTGGCTGCGCATCGGGTAGACCTTCGAGACCATCCCGACCTTGACCCTGGGATTGGCCTCGACCGCAGCTATCGCTGCCCTGATACCGGCGAGCCCCCCGCCGACGACCAGGACGTCATAGCTCTCAAAGTCCACTTGCCATCTGATTCTATTTGCTGGCATGAGTACGCCGTTCTGGGCACCGCCGCCCGAGAAATACCCTGGACGCCTACCCGAGAAGGCGGATGTGTTGGTGATCGGAGGCGGGATCGCCGGCACGAGCCTGCTGTGGCACCTCGCACGGCGACGGATCGACGCTGTTCTGGTCGAGCGGCATCACATCGCGTGGGGTGCGAGCGGGCGGAACGCCGGGTTCCTGCTCGCGGGGGTCGCCTCGAGCTACGCCGAAGCGGTGCAGACCTACGGGCGCGAGAAGGCGCGCGAGGTTTGGGAGATCACCGGCGAGAACCACGACCGGATGGTCGAAGCGGCGCGAGGACAGGAGGTCGGGCACCGTCGCCTGGGCAGCGCGATTCTCCCCGCGAACGATGATGAACGCGCGCTGCTAATCGAGTCGGAGCAGCTGCTGCAGGAGGACGGCTTCAACGCGACGTGGGATGGCGAGCGGCTCATCAACCCGCGCGATGGCGAGATCGACCCCGCGGCGATGGTCGCGGCGCTCGCGCGGCAGGCCGAGCACGGAGCGATCCGCGAAGGCGTGGATGTCAGTGCGATAACGCCGCGCCGCCACGGCGTGACGGTCACCGCGGGTGAGGACATGTGCGAGGCGGGCGTGGTCATCCTCGCCACCAACGCTTACACGCCGCAGCTCGTGCCGTCGGTGAAGATTCAGCCCACGCGGGCACAGATGCTCGCGACCGCGCCTGAGCCGAAAAGGATCACCGACATGCCTGTCTACTCGAACTTTGGGTATCGGTACTGGCGCCAGCTTGCGAGCGGAGAGGTGCTGATCGGCGGTTGGCGGGACACGTCGCTGGAAACCGAGAAGACATCCGAGGATGAACCCACTGCTGAGATTCAGGAGCACCTCGACCGCGCGATCGAAGAGTTCCGAGTGAATGCTGAGGTCACGCATCGTTGGGCGGGGATCATGGGCTTCACCGAGTCGGGGCTGCCGATGGCCGGACCGCTCGAGGGAATGCCGAACGTCTACATCTGCGCTGGGTTCACCGGCCATGGGATGGGCTTCGCGTTCATGACCGCCAAGCAGGTCGCCGAGTCGATCTAGCCGGCCCTTCCAGGATAGTCCGGACTATCCGGGCTTTTTTGGGGCGCTGAGTTCGGATGGTCCGGACTATCCGGGATTTGGGAGGGAGCGGTCCAGGAACTCCAGCCAGTTGTGGCCCATGATGCCCTCGACCTGGGTTTTGTTGAAGTGCAGGCGCAGGCGGGCGGGCAGCTCCTTCAGCCTGGCGAGGTTGTCGAAGGGAGCGTAGCGGGCGTCGAATCCGCCGTCCAGGTCGGTGCCCAGGCCCACGTGCTCCGGGCCGCCGGCCGACCGTGCGTGGTGGACGAGGTGCTTGACGACGTCGCTGATCGTCGCGCGTCCCGACGCGCGCAGGTGGTGCGCGTAGAAGCTCACCCCGACCATGCCTCCCCGCCGGGCGATCTCGGCCACCGAGGCGCTCGTCAGCTGGCGATCGCCTGGCACGATCTCACGTGCGTTGCTGTGCGAGGCCATGATCGGCCCGCGCCATATCGCGAAGGCATCGGTCACCGCCTGGTCGGCCATGTGGCTCAGGTCGAGGATGACGTGCTTGCGGCGCATCGCCTTGAGAAGCTGCCGGCCCAGGTCGGTCAGCCCACCTGGGGCGCCCGTGCCACCGCTGTAGCGGGTGCCGCCCCACGCGGGCCCGATGATCCGCACTCCGCGGTCGGTCCAGGCGCCGAGCTGGGCGGGGGTCTCGATGGGGTCGGCGCCCTCCATCAGCAGGACCGCGGCGAGCCGCCCCTTCTTCCAGTTCTTCGCGTAGGCGGCCAGACCTGCCCGGTCTCCGATCAGCTGTAGGTCGCACGAGCGGTAGTAGTTGACCTGAGCGGTGGCCATGAGGTGCGCTTCGTGGGCGTTCTCGTAGACGAACCTGGTCCGCATCGAACGCCGCGCTCGCGCCGGCGCCGTGTAGAGGGTCGCGAAGACCAGCCCCACCTTTGCGGCCACCAGCGAGGAGCGGCTGACCACGTAGCCGGGAGCAGGAGGGCTGAGGAAGCCTCGCCCGGCTGAGATCGCGTTCCAGCCGATGTCGAGGTGGGCGTCGACGATCATCCGGTCGGGAGAATAACTTGCGCCAGGATGCTGTATCTAGTAATAATGAAGAGCATCAATATGAAGGACTCTGAAATGAAGCTCCCCGAGATCGCCCAACTAGGTGATATGGAGCGCGACGAGAAAGGCCGCCTCTACTTGAAGCGTTTTCGCGAGCTTTTTGATCCATTGCATGTGGAGATCAGCGCCATCGAAGCCCTGGCATCCCTGCGGCTGGCAGCGCGCTCGCTGCACCTTCTGCAGGAGCGCTGGGGTGCCATGCATGGCCTCAGCGAGGGTCGCATGGGCGTCCTCTTCCGGCTTTTCCGGTGTGGCGACATGCCGCTGGGCGAGCTTGCAGACGACCTCTCGATGACGCCGCGGAACGTGACCGGCCTCGTCGACCACCTCGAGCGCGATGGCCTCGTCACGCGAGTCCCGGACGCAGAGGACCGGCGCTCGATTCGGGCCAGCTTGACCTCGACCGGCCGGGCACGCATCGAAGCGATCTGGAAGGAAGGGCTCGACCACCAGTCCGAGGTGGTGAAAGGGATGACGAAAGATGACCTGGCGCAGCTGCGCCACCTGTCGCTGGTGCTGGTGGACAACGCCAGAAAGGAGTTGGGGAAATGATCACGCAGGGACTGTCTCGCCGGCGAGTGATCCTGGCGACGGCCGGCACCATGCTGGCGCTTCTTCTGGCGGCGCTCGACCAGACCATCGTCGGCACCGCGATCCCTCGCATCGTGGCCGACCTCAACGGCCTGGACCGACTGGCCTGGGTGACCACCGCATACCTGGTGACCTCGACGACCATGACCCCCATCGCCGGCAAGCTCGGCGACCTGTTCGGCCGCAAGCCGTTCCTGCTCGCGGGGATGATCGGGTTCGTCGTCGCGTCGGCGCTGTGCGGCCTGTCGCAGAACATGACCGAGCTGATCGTGGCCCGCGGCGTGCAGGGCATCTTCGGCGGCGTCCTGTTCGCGACCGTGTTCACGGTCATCGGCGACCTCTTCCCTCCGGAGCAGCGCGGCCGCACCGCCGGCCTGTTCGGCGCCGTGTTCGGCCTCAGCTCGATCGTCGGTCCGACCACCGGCGGCTTCATCACCGACCACTGGAGCTGGCGGTGGGTCTTCGAGGTCAACATCCCGGTGGGCCTGATCGCCGTCTTTGTCGTGCTGGCCGGCCTGCCCTACGTCCGTTCCAAGGCCTCGTGGCGCGACATCGATTTCTGGGGCGCCTTCACCCTGGCCGCCGGTGTGGTGCCGCTTCTGATCGCGCTGTCCATCACCCGCGATCACTCCTGGGGCTCGCCTCCGGTGCTGGGGCTGCTCGCCCTCGCGGCGGCGATGCTCGCGGCGTTCGTCTTCGTCGAGTCTCGCGTCGAGCACCCGATCGTGCCGCTGCACCTGTTCAAGAACTCGACCTTCAGCGTGAGCATGATCGTCGGCTTCCTCACCGCGTTCGGCATGTTCGGCTCAATCCTGTTCACGCCGCTGGTGTTTCAAGGCGTGCTGGGCATCAGCGCCACCAACTCAGGGGCTCTGATCACGCCGATGATGTTCGGCCTTCTCGGCGCGAGCACCGCCACCGGTTTCATCATGCGGCGGATCCGCTACTACCGGTTCCTGGGCACGCTGGGCGTCGTGATCATGATCTTCGGCATGTGGCTGCTCTCGCAGATCACGCCGTCGGTCCCGGAGTGGCACGTGGTGGCGGACCTCATCGTGGTCGGCACCGGGCTGGGCATCACTTTCCCGCTCTACCTGACCGCGGTGCAGACGGCCCTGCCGCGCGAGTTCCTCGGCGTCGCCTCGAGCCAGATCCAGTTCTGGCGCAACCTCGGCGGCACCGTGGGCAGCGCGATCCTGGGCGCCGTCCTGGCCAACCGCCTGCCCGACTACCTCGCCTCGCGCGTCGCGGCGCTCAACCTGCCCCCGGGCACCGGCAAGCTGCCGGGCTCTGGCGCCAACTCGATCCTGGACCCCACGCTGCTGGCCAAGCTGCCCCCGGCGTTCGTCCACGTGATCCGGCTGGCGCTGTCCGACACGCTGCACGACATCTACATCTTTGCGGGCGCCATCCTGATCGTGGCCCTGGTCTCGACCGTGTTCCTGAAGGAGGTTCCGCTGACCTCAGCGCGACCCGCCATGGGGTTCGAGGCACCGCCGGTCGAGGAGGCAACCGAGGAGGAGCCGGCCGCCGCCAGGGCGTAAAGACGTAAAGGCCTGTAAGGATCTGCCTCCAAATGTTCGCCAACCGCGTTAAAATCGCCACCGCACGCTGGAGGGAGGGCCGGCATCGTCCGAGCCTCAGCGCGATTTACAAGGGGAGGCCAGACGACGGTGACGGTGAGCTTCGTGGATCGGACGTTGACGTGTCGTGACTGCGGTCGGGAGTTTCTTTTCACCTCGGGGGAGCAGGAGTTCTACCAATCCCGTGGCCTGCAGAACGAGCCCCGGCGGTGCCCTGAATGCCGCGCTGCGCGGCGCCAGGCGGACGGCAACGGCCGGGCGAGGGTGATGCACGACGTGATCTGCTCCAACTGCGGGAAGCAGACCCAGGTGCCCTTCGTCCCGACGGGCGCCCGCCCCGTCTTCTGTCTGGACTGCTTCCAGACCGTGGGCAGGCGGTAGGTCAGGCGGAGATCGATCCGTCGGGAGGAACAGCCAATCGGCCGATGATCACGGCCATGTCGGCGAAGGTGGCGTAAGCCGACTCGAATTCGGACTTCGAGTGCCACCCGCGTCCAAACCACGGGTCGTCGATCAGCACCGCGTCGGGGCGGACTCCGATGATTGTGACCGCGTGCTCGGTCAGCGTATATCGCACCGTCGCGCCGTCATAGGCGGTGTACTGCTGCAGCGGCACCCTGTGATACGTGTTGCTGATCCAGGCCACCGCAGGCCGGCCATCCAACACCGCCCTGTAGACATCGCCCGGCGGAACCGGCGCCCCGTAGAGGCCTGATCCCGCCTCCACGGCACTCGCGCCAGCAAGCTCTATCGCGCGGACGATGGGCTGGTAGTAGACGCCGTAGCCTGTGTACCGCTGGATTCGTCCATCCGGATTTCCTACGAAACCCTGCGCCGGGTCACCCCATGTCCTGAGCCTGCCCTGCGCATCGAACTGCGCTGGACGTGGGTCGCGCGTCATGTAGTCGAGAAGTGTCAGTTCGCCCGCCGCGATCCCGTAGTAAGAGAGCGCCATACGCAGCGCCGCGGCCTCGCAGGTGAGATTGTGCTCCTGGTGATGCCAAGGGATGTCGAGGACGCGCTGAGTCGGAGCGGCGTTGTGGGCAGCGGCCAGGGCGGCGAGAGTGGCGATCAGCGCAGCTTTGAACAGGCCGACCACACTGTTGAAACGCGCTCGACGTCGATAGCGCTACGCGATTGCGATTGGGCGCACCGGTGAGCCGGTCGCGCCTCGCATCTTGAGCGGCAGGCATACGAACACGAACTCGTAGACCCTGGCAGCCGCCAGCTCCTCGAGATTCAGGTTCTCGATGATCGGGATGCCCGCCCTGACCAGGAGCAGGATGTGGCCGGGCAGGGTCACCTTCAGCTCCGGGTCGGCCGGGCCCATCACGTCGAAGGCCATGTTGTCGGCGCCGGCGGCCTTCACCTGTCGCTCCACGAGCCACCGCGACCCCGCTGCACTCAGCCCGGCGGCGCGCAGGTACTCGTCGGGTTTCGACCACAGGGACCCAAAACCCGTCCGCACGAGCACCACGTCGTCCCGGCGGACCTCGACCTGGGCGTGCTTGGCGGCGCGCTCGAGGTCTGCCGGCGTGATTGCATACTCGGGGTCGAGCCGGCGCTCCCCCGCGACGTCGAGCAGCAATCCCCTGCCGACCAGCGGCGCCATCGTCTCGACGCCGAGCTGCCTGAAGCCAACGGACGTCTGCACGCCTTCATCGACGTGCACGCCGCCATGCAGGGTCAGGTTCTCCGCCTGGTGCGCGAGCGCGTCGATGTGGGTTCCCGAGTGCTCGGGCATGACGACGATGCCCGACGCCCCGGTGCGCGCCTCAGGGGCGCCGCGCGCGTGGTGGCGGTGGAGAAAGTAGTTGAAGCCGGGCGCATGCGCTGGATGGCTCGGCGCGCCCTGGTAGCGCAGCTGCTCGAGGTCGAAGATGCGGGCTGCTCCGAGCGACTCGAGCAGACCCTGGACGCTCAATCCCTGTAGCGGTAGACGATGCGGCCGCGCGTCAGGTCGTAGGGCGACAGCTCGACGCGGATGCGATCCCCGGGCGTGATGCGGATGAAGTAGCGACGCATACGGCCGGCCGCATAGGCAATCAGCTTGTGGCCGCCCTCGACCTCGACCTCGAACATCGCGTTCGGCAAAGCCTGCGAGACGACCGCGTCCATGACTACAGCCGGCTCTTTCTGATCGCCGTCGTCACGGTCCGGTTTGCGCGCCTTTTCCGGACGCCGCGGGGCGCGCCGGCCTTTGTTCTTGCCCAAGACTCGTGAAGTCTAGAGGCGGCCAGAGCTTGCCGTTAGCTGCGCCTCGATCTTCGCAACCAGATCTGCCGGCAGCCTGTCGACCGCCACCAGGCGATTGAGTGTTTCGATCCAGCGCCGGTCTTTGGCAACCGCGCGCGACATGAGGCGGCATCCCTCGTCGAGGCGGCCTTCCTCTGCAAGCGAGAGCCCCGTCCAGAACTGGACCTCGACCATCTCGGGCGCGAGCTTGGTCGCCTCCAGCCGCATCGCGTTGGCGCCGGCCAGGTCCTTGGCCTCTTCGAGCTTGTCGGCGTCGGACAGCGTCATGTAGGCACGCTTCACGCGCAGCAGGCGGCGCAGCTCAGCGAGAGGATCGGGCGCGTCCTCCACGCGCAGGTCGATGATGCGGTCTTCCCACGAGCGGCCTGTCGGTTTTCCCGTGACTACGAGCATCGCCGCTGACTGCTTGCCTCTGATGTCGCCGCCTTCCGCCTCAGCCGCATCGAGCGCCGCCAGCATCCGTTCGGCAAGCGGCGCATCGGTTGAGGTGTATGCGTCACGCATCGCATCCCAGACCGTGTCCTTCTCCATGAGGTTGGCCTGACAGCTGAAGCCGTCGCCGGCGCGATGTCCCGCGGCCGGGATGCACCTGGCGCCTGTGTGTACCGCGACTCCACCTGACGCGTCGACGAGCGCGACCTGCCGCGCCTCGGGTTGAGAATCGCCGGCGAGCAGAGCCTTCAAAGCCTGCTCCGCGGTGTAGCCGAGGCGCATGTACTCAACACCGAGCGGACCAAAGCTGATGTTGACCATCGATTGAGTGGCGACGGCGCCCGCGCCCGCCAGCGCCCACGGGACAACCGGTCCGACCTGGAAGTAGTGGGACTGCACGGCGACGCCCATCTGGCCTGTCTCCTTGTCGCGCGCGACGATCGAGTAAGTCACCGGTGCCTAATTCTCACTCTCGTAGCGGAGCTCGCGAGGCTTGGAGGCCTTCCAGCGCTCGACCCACGTGCCCTGGATGTCCGGTTGCCGCTTCTCCGCGGCGAGGGTCCGCACCGCCTTCTCCACCCTCGCCGTGAACTCGCGCGAACCCTCGGCCGCCTGCACCGTCATCGGCTTCCCGATGCGCACGCGGACAGGTCCTGGCAGCGGGAGCTTCTGCCCCCTGGGCATTACCTGGTACGCGCCACGGATATGCATCGGGACGACCGGCGTGCCGGTCTCCTTGGCGAGATGGCCCACGCCCGGCTTGAACTCCTGGATGCGCCCGTCCGGTGAGCGGCTGCCCTCCGGAAAGAGCACCAGGTTCCAACCCGACTTGAGCAGCTGGCTCGAGGAGTGCAGCTGAGCCTGCGCTCCACCTGTGCGCGAAAAAGGAAACGTGTTGAGGAACAGGCTGACGATGTTGCCGAGGATGGGGTGTTTGAACCAGTAATCGGCCGCCGCGGCGACGACCGTGCGGTCGCGCGCCGTGTCGGTCAGCGAATGCAGGATTAGGGATGTATCGGCGTGACTCGAGTGATTCGCCGCGAAGATCACTGGCCTTTCGAGCTCGCGCACCCACTCGCGCCCTTCGATCTTCGGATGCACCATCGCCTCGGTGAACGGCAGCAGGAGGACACGCTGGATCAGGTAGCGGATCGACCTCACCGGCTCGACACGGGCCCATCCCAGGTCGGTTGGCGGCGCCGGCACGACCGCGCCCTGCTCCGGCCACGTGCGCGGGCGGGGCGTGTCCCAATGCCAGTCACGCCGGACCCGACTCACATCTCGGACGGCGCCTCCTGCTATTTCGATGAACCGCGTCAGCGGTCCTTCTGAGTACCAGGCCAACTTCTAATGGATCCTGCCGTTGATCTTGGTCGTCGCGGTGGGGGCATCAGTCGCTTCGTTGAACGCGACCGTCGCGACCTCGAATCCTTTGTTCTGCCAGAGGGCGACGTAGACGGCCACGCCCGCGATGTCGATCGAAAGCACGATCGAGTTGTCGCCCAGACCAGTTGCGGTCCCCTGTGCGACCGTGGCGCCGGCAGCCTGCAGCTGCGTGACCTGAGAGCTGTCCAGGTGGAAATCCTTGGCCGACGCCTTGTAGCTCGCCGAGGCGGATGAGGAATCTTTGAAGCGGATCGCGTACACGTACACGACTTTCCCCGATGGCGTGCCGGCCCCGAACTGGCTGCAATCAGACGCGTTTGCGGCGTAAACCGCGACATAGCTGTCGTTTGCGCCGGAGGCCTTCAGGTCGTCCCAGGTTGTCTTGTCGCTCTGGTACTGGTCCGGGGCCTTGGTCTGCTCCTGCTTCAGATAGCTGTCATACGAGCCGCTCTCGGAGCACTTCGAAAGACCCGGGAAGTCAGATGAGTTCTGGGCGACATTTTGCGCGGACGGCGGGCCCTGGACGACGGGGAGGCTCGGCCCGGACCCACCACCGCAAGCGGCCAGCACGGTCACGCACGCGACAACGAGGATTCGAGTCATCACCTAGTTGATCCTCCCATTCATGTCCTGGACGGCCTTGGCCGCGTCGGTCGACGCGACGTTGTAAGCGAGGAAGTCGGACTCAAAGCTCTTGTTCTGCCAGAAGGCGAAGTAGTACGACGCACCGGAGACGGTGGCGCTGCCGACTGCCGACTGCTTACCGAGCCCGGTGTCCGAGCCGGTGGTGACCATGCCTCCGGTCGACCTGACGAAGGAAATGTCGCTGGGGCCAAACCCGAGAAACTCAACGCCCGTTTCGTAGATACGCGCCGCGGTGGCGGCATTCTTGAACTTCATGACGAGCCCCAGGACAAGTCCGCCGGTCGGGGCCCCAGAGCTACGGCTGGAAAGCGCGGCGCAGTCGAGAGGCCCGGCGCCGTAAACCGCGAGGTACCCCTCGGTCGCGCCTTCACGTTTCCACAGACCCCACTGGTATGAATTCCTTTCGTACGAACTCGGATCGCTCGATTTTTCACGCTGCAGCACCGTGTCCAGGTCGCCGCTCGCGTCGCATCGCTGCATGCTCGGCATGTCCTTCGCCTGCAGGGTCACGCTCTGCGCCGTCAGCGGTTTCTTCTGGGCCACGTTCTGCGGCCCCTGGCACCCCGCCACCATCAGCAGCAAGGCGATACAGGCAAGGGCGCGAGGCACGACCTCAGGCCTCGACCTCCGCCAGCATGATCGGCGGCATGCGGAGATGGGTGACGCTGGGATAGCGGCCCACAGTCTGCTCGGCCATCTCAAAAGCGTCCTCGAGCGTCGTCGCGCATTTGAAGCCAAGCCGGTGGACGACATCCCGATCGGCCCCCACGAAGATGACGTCGCCCGCATGGTCCATCGCGTGCGCTGCCCAAATCCACGCATAGTGAGGGTGGATGCCGTGATAGGCGTGTGACTTGCGGTAGAGCTGGCGGAACCAGGGGTCTTCGGCGAACCGCATCTCGTACTTCTTTTCGATCTCGATTGGATCCGTCGTGTCCGCCAGCACTTCGTCGTAGTAGTCGATGTAGCTCGGGTGCTGCACGGCGTCGAACTCGTACCGGCAGGGATGGGTGAGGATCAGCACGCCGCCCTTTCGCAGGACTGGCATGTTGCGATAGAAGTTGAACAGGTAGCCCAGGCCCATGCACACGACGAGGATTGGATTCATCGGCGCGTTGATGTTGTAGGGCCCGAGGTAAGGGACGCCGAGCGTAACGATGTCCGTCTGGCCTTCGACTCGCACGTTGATCTGCTTGTGCACCGCCTCGAGCGTCTTGTCGTGCACCGCGTCGACCTGACCCGCGTTGACGGCGGTCATCCCGTAAGGAGCGCGCATGGCGTGAAACACGTTGCGCTTGAAGGCGGGAGGCATGATGTCCGTCATCTGCTTGGTTGCCAGGAACATGGCCTGGTCCTGGGCAGTCCAGTCGGTCTCACGTTTCTGCATGAAGTTCGCGACTGCCGGAAACGCGTGGTTGTTGACCGTGGTCTCGATGTGGAACACCCGCACGGTGTCCTCGATGAGCTGGCCCTGCCGGATGCAGGAGTGATGCAGCGCAGAGTCCGGTGGGTTCATGTACGACCGTGAGGCAAGCAGCGTCTTCGCGTTGTGGTGCGCGCGGATGCTGCGAAACGACGCGAGTCCCGTCGACATGGACTTGTGGCCGCCATCCATCGGCACCAGGGTCAGGTTGACGTAGATCACGAGGTCCGACTCGGCGGCGCGGCGGTTGAGCGTGACCTCCTCCCCCTTCGCCGTCTTACCGATGTAGACGTTGTTCTCCGTGTCCTCGCCGTCGTGCTGGTACAGGCGGTCGGGGTGGAAGGTGGAGAAGATCCGCTCGCCGACGATGTGCCGCAGCTCATCCTCGGTCATCCGCCTGTGGAGGCCGAGGGCCGCGATGATGTGAAGGTCCTCGATGCCGACCTCGGAGGCCATGTCGATGACCTCTTCCATCACGAGCTGGCGCACGTCGGGGGCGGCCATCGGGGGGAGCGGAAGCGAGAGGTCGTCGAAGGCGATGGTCAGCTTCATCCCGCGCCGCAGCAACGACTTCAGCGGGTCGTCTTCGAGCGGCTTCGCCAGTGCGCGCTTGATCGCACGCTCGGGGTGCGCGATCGGATCGAGCGGGTCAGGTGGGTACACGATGCGCGCGCCAAGCGGCAACTTCTCCAGCCGGATGCCCTCGCCGAAGTGGAAGAGCACCGGCGGCGTGTTTCGATCGACCTCGATCACCGCACCCGGTCTTGGCATTTAGGTCCTCAATCGTCGCAGATCAAACGCGACCTTCACGGCGCCTAAGCGCCCCGCGCTCATCGCGTACGCGATCGCGTCGCGATACTCGCCAAGGCCGAACAGAGGGCCCGTGAGCTCATCGAGCCGCATCTCAGGCGCGGCCTCGAGCGCGAGGTCGAACGTTCGGCGGCCCTTTCGCGCGCCCTCAGCTCCATAGGCGTACGCCCCCATGACTGTCAGCTCCCGCTGCCAGATCGGCGCCCAGTCGACCTTCTCCTCGCCCGGCATCCCGACCGCGACCACGATGCCCCCTTCGCGCGTGAATCGCACCGCGTCGTTGAGGCTGTCGGCGCGCCCGACGCATTCGAACGTGATGTCGGCTCCACCGAGGAGGAGCGATCGGTTCATACCCTCCAGCCTGCGCGCAGCGGTGGCAAAGCGCACACGCTGAAAGACGTCAGCCGGCGCGACCACCTGATCCGCGCCAAGTTTCCGCGCGAGGTCGCGCTGGGTCGGATGCTTGGCGATGGCGATCAAACGCTTGGGCGGCGTGAAAAGCTTGACCGCGGCGATCGTCAACAATCCGATCGTGCCCGCGCCTGATACGACGACCACGTCGTCCTTCTTTGCCCCGGCCCGCAGCGCCGCATGGATGCAGCACGCGAACGGCTCGATGAGCACCGCGGCCTCGTCACTCAACGACTCGGGAACCGGGTGGACCTGGCTCGGATGAGCCACGAGGACCTCTCCCCAACCGCCACCTGTGTCCGCGCAGTAACCGGTCTGCAGGCCCACCTCGATCGGTCCCTCGGTGACGTTGTAGCAGAGGCCAGGCCTGCCCTCCGCGCACCGTGGACATGGCGGATCGATGCCGCGCACGACGCATCCGAGGGCCGGTTCGATCACGACGCGCGAGCCGTCATCGAGCACCCCGACGACCTCATGTCCCGGCACGAACGGATAGCTCGTGAGGGGGTCGAGGTAAAGCGACACGTGGCCGCTGATCGCAGCAAGGTCGGAGCCGCATATGCCACTGACGCTCGGCATCACCCGCACCCAGTCTTTGGTCGGCAGCGAAGGCTCGGGCACGTCGCCGAGCTTGAGCATCGAGAGCGCGCTGGTCGCGACGTCCGGCCGCCCCCCGGCGGCCTTGACGACGGCAAAGGCGGGGATCGAGCGATTGTATTGGAGCGCTAGCACGCGTCCACGCCCCTCTCCCCGACCCTCTCCCCTGGAGGGGAGAGGGGGTGCTTTGTCACCTTCTTACTGCCTCCAGGTATTCAGGGCTGCGTGGATCAGGCATCGGCAAACGCCAGTTCCCCGGCGCCATCCGCCACCGTTCGATCCGCCAGCCGCGCTGCCCCCCGACCTGGGAGAGTCGCGCGTCGGGATTCACAACCACCGGCGTGCCGACCATCTCGAGCATCGGCAGGTCGGAAAGCGAATCGGCGTAGGCAAAGCTTTCCGATAGGGCCACGCCATTTCGTTCCGCATACTCCTGGAGAAGCGCGCCGCGCGCCTCGCCGGCGGGCGGCGGCGACTGCAGGTCCCCGGTGAGGCGGCCGTCCTTGACCAACAGGTGCGCGCAATCGACTTCGACCTCGAGCAGCTCGGCCAGCGGCTCGACCACCACGTCCAGAGCTCCCGTCAGCAAGAGCACGCGGTGCCCCGCCCTCTTGTGCTCGCGAATCCGCCGCATGCCTTCGGGATAGATGCGGCGCAGCGTCACAGCATCGAGCGCCTCACGCCCAAGCCGCTTCATCACCTCGGGATCGAGCCCTTCGTATTCGCGATAAAAGCTGCGCTGAAACTCGGCCCGCGACCGGCGCTCCAGGAACAGCCAGCGCGGCCCCTTTCGAAGCATGCTCGCCATGAAGGCAGGCCAGTCCTCCAGAGGCTGCGCACGCAGGCGCATGTACAAGAAGTACTCGACGACATTGGTTTCGACCAGCGTGCCGTCGACGTCGAACACGGCCAGCACGTCCGCGCGCCCGGACCGGCGCTCGATCGCGGCGCGGACCGAGCTGGACTCGGACTTCTGAGCGGTGCTTCCGGTGGGCTGCTTGCGCCGCCCCGCTGCGGTCTCCGCGCGAGACATGCGGACGACCGTCGGGAGGTGCACATCCTGGAAGTAGTGGGTCCAGTCGTACAGCGCCGGATCAAATGGAAAGGTCTTGCGCTCGGCGGCGGGAACCTTCTCCCACAACGCCATCACGTTGCGAGTGTCGAAGATGCAGTCGACCTCGGTGTAAACACCGTAGAGCTGGATCAGATTCAGACCGCGGTCAAGGCGGTCTCGTTCCGCATTGAGGTCGTCCGAGATCGCCGTGACGTTCGCACCGAGCGGCAGCCGCTCGACGACCCACTGCGCCGCCTCGACGAAGCGGAGCACGGTGCGAGCCTGGGCAGCGAGCTCCCCACGAGTCGGAAACGTCCACTTGGGCGTGCCGATGGCCTGGCCGAAGCGGTCCCGCAGCGGGTGCTTCGTGAAGTAGGCCTCAGTCTCCTCGGGGACTCGCCGCAGGCGCAGCGGGTTGCGCGTTCCCGACGCGACGTGATAGATCCGCGGCTTGGCGTCGGGGGGTGGGTTGGCGGCCACGGCCAGCACGGTGTTGACGACATAGTCGGCGGGGATGACGTCAAGCAGCGAGTCCGGCATGCCCGAGAAATCGCGGAGGACGTTGCGTCCAAAAGCAAGGATGATCGGCTCGGCCATCCGGAATCCCTCGAGCCATCCCGGAAACGGCTCGGCCAGAGCGCTTTCGATGATCGATGGGCGAACGATCGAAAGCGGGATGTCTCCATGCAGCTCCACCACGGCGTTCTCGGCCATGGCTTTGGTGAACGAGTAGATGTCCGTGAAGCCCATCGCGTGGGCGTGGGTTCGACCTCGCTCGACAAGACGGTCTTTGACCCAACGTTGGCGCAGGCGCTCCGTCGTCCGCGCCATGGCCGGCGTGCCGGCCGGCCCCATGCGGGAGCGCGCTTCGGCCCTCAGCTTGTTCAGGATCTCGGGACGCCTCGATTCCTCCTCGACCGGCCCCCGCAAGTTGGACAGAACTTCTGCTTCATGCCGCCAGTTGAGTCCCGCGTCGAGGGGCGGCTCCTCACGGACGATGCCGCGCAGCATTCCCCCCACGAACGCGGTCGAGATGTGCACGAGGTGCGGACGTGCGCCGCTCGCCGTCAGCGCTCCCACCAGGCGCGCGGCGCCGAGCAGGTTGGTCTGCGCCGAGAGGTCGGCGGGATTGTCGAACTCGACCGCAGCAGCCGAATGGATGACGATGTCGCAGGCCCGAATCTGATCTTGCGCCGCCTCGTTGAGGCCCAGGCCCTCGCGACCCAGGTCGATCTCGATGACCGCAAGCTTCTCCGCAGCGAGCGCGGCGAAGCGCTCCTCGCCCAGCTCCTCCTTGAGTCGCTTGAACGCCGGGCTCGAAAGCACCTCGCGCTCAAGACGGTCCGCTGCGGGGCGCCGCGCGCTCGAGCGGATGGCCAGGTTGATGAGCGCGATGTCCGGAATCGAGCGGAGACACTTCTCGACGATCGACTTGCCAAGAAAGCCGGTGCTGCCGGTGATCAGGATGGTCTTGCCCTTGAGGGCATCGGCGATCACGACGGCCTGAGTCTAGTTGGTGGCCTCTCCGTGATTCAGATGCGCGACCTGCACCACCGGCGACCCCGCCGCATCGGTCCAACCGAGGTCCGAGGCCGCGTTGGCCCAAAACCAGTAGCGCTGGCCGGGCTTGCCGTGAAACGTCACCGAGCCGTTGCCCCGCGTGGTCGTCAACACCCGGCGGACCGAGTCCTGCGTGACGAAATAGACGGTGAAGCTCATGCTGCCGGGGCTGGCCCAGCTGACGTCGATCGCCGTCGGATTGTCAAGCTCCGAGTAGGCGCCGATCGTCACGCTCGGCATCTGGACTGCGGCGTAGCGCGGCGACCCGGTGAGCCAGAGGTCGCCGATGTCCCGGCTCCACGGGTCGGCGCCAGATCCTGACCAGCCGTACGGATCGACGGGCCCGCCGCCGTTCATGTGGTAAACCCCGAAGTGCAGGTGCGGGCCGGTGGCGGTCCCGGTCATGCCAGAGATGGCGATGACCTGGCCGCGGCTGACGTACTGCCCCTTGCTGACTTTGATCTGCGACAGGTGGCCGTAGAAGGTCAACAGGCCGTTGCCGTGGTCGATCTCGATCGTCTGCCCGCTCAGGCACGAGTGACAGTTGGGATCGAGCCAGTTGGCGAGCATCACCCGGCCTGGCGCGGCCGCGGCGACGGGCTCGTAGTAGAGGCCGTAGTCATACCCGTCGTGGCCGCTGTAATAGAGGTAGTCATGTCCGCCTGGAGTCTGGGCATAACCCGCGTCGAACGTCGGGTCAGGGCCGCCTACGCTGGCCGAGGCCACGGCGCCGTCATACCGGCAGACCCGCCCGCTGACGTTGTAGTTCGCGCCGCAATGGTCGAAGATCGAGGTGATGTAGTGGGGACCCATGAAGGGCAGGGTCATGAACGCGCGAGGCGCCGGCCCCGTGCCGATCTCCCCGCTGCCGGTTTCGATCGGGCCGTACGTCACCTGGCTCGGATAGGCCCAGCGCGAGTATTTGATCGGTTGATGCCCGGGCGGCCGGGCGTACGCGGCCTGCGCCGGGGGCGCGGAAAAAAGGACACAGCCGAGGGTGAGAATCAGAACAACAGCCCGCATAGCCTTTGAAACGAGGATGTTGACGGTAGGTTGCGGTCCCAAACTTCCTGCCCCGGTTTTGGTTAAGTTTCGCAAATGATGTCCGCTCGGGCAACTGAACGCGCCGTTTTGAGCCAGGGACGGGCGGCGGTGTATGAGGAGCCGATCGGACCGGCCGGCGTCCGAGTTCGCGAGCGCCCCACCACCGAGCCGGTCCCCGGCGCCGTCGCCGTCGAGATCCGGGCTGCCTCGATCAACCACCTGGACCTTTTCATGGCCCACGGCGCCCAGAGAATAGACCCGCCTCGCGTCATCGCGGCCGATGGCGCCGGCGTGGTCCGAGCCTCGGCCGATCCGGCCTGGCGGCCGGGCGACGAGGTGGTGATCTACCCGGTGGTGTGCGATTGGGAATGTGAGTGGTGCCGCAAGGGCCAGAACGTCCGCTGCCCGCGGTTCGGGGTCGTGGGCGAGCACTCTGACGGCACAGCCTGTGAGCTGTTCCACATCGATGCCCGCAACCTCTTCCGCAAGCCGAAGAGCCTTTCCTGGAAAGAGGCCGGCGCCTTTCCGCTGACCTTTCTCACCGCCTGGCGAATGCTGACCACGCGCGCCCGCCTTCGGGCCGGCGAGACCGTCCTGGTCGTGGGGGCGAGCGCGGGCGTCGCCGTCGCAGCGATCCGGATCGCCAAGCACCTGGGCGCCCGGGTCTTTGCCACGAGTCGCTCAGAGGCCAAGCGCACGCGGGCGGTCGAGATCGGAGCCGAGGCTGCCTTCGACTCGACGGATTTCAGCAAAGCGGTGCGCGCGGCGACAGGCGACGGGGTCGATGTAGTGTTCGAGCACGTGGGTGCGGCGACGATCTCGGAGTCGATGCGCGCGGTCGTCCAGGGTGGACGCATCGTGACCTGCGGCTCAACCTCCGGCGTGAAAGCGGAGATCATGATGCCGCGCCTGTTCTGGGGCCAGATGGATCTGCTGGGCTCGACGATGGGCAACGTCGGGGAGTTCAAAGCGGTGCTCGAAGCAATTGACGGGGGATTGCGGCCAGTAGTTGACAGCGTCTATCCGTTGGCCGATGTGGAGGCCGCGCTGACGCGACTGGACGCGGCCGAGCAATTCGGAAAAGTCGTCCTGTCGGTGTCGTAGGTGAAGGTGAGATGAAGGGCTTCAAAGCGTTTCTGCTGCGTGGCAACGTGGTGGACCTGGCGATCGCTGTGGTCATCGGAGTGGCTTTCGGCGTGGTCATCACCGCATTCGTGAAAGACCTCATCACGCCTCTCATCGCGGCGCTTGGCGGCCAGCCCGATTTTGCCAGCCTCTACTTCACCATCAACAAGAGCAAGTTCCTGTACGGCGACTTCATCGACGCGCTGCTCGCGTTTCTGATCATCGCCGCGGTCATCTATTTCTTTGTGGTCGTGCCTTACACGGCGATGCTCGCCCGCTCACGGAAGGAGCCGCCCGCCGACCCCACGACCAAGAAATGCACCGAGTGCCTGAGCGAGATCCCGAAGGACGCGAGGCGGTGTGCCTTCTGCACGTCGCCGCAGCCGGTCTAGGAACGCCTCACCGTTACGCCTGCGGCGCGCGAACGGCCCAAACCTTGGACGCGGTTTCGTGGCTCAGGGTCACGTCGCGTTCCGCGACCTGCACGCGCAGCGTCTTCCCCATCTCGTCGGTTTCGAGCACGGTCACCTCGCGGCCCGGCGTCAGATCCCGCTGGTGCAGATAGGCAAGCAGCAGCGGCGCCTCGCGCTCGGCCACCTCGGACACGCGGGTGACGCTTGCGCGGTCGCCGGCGCTCAGCGAGGAGAGCATCACCTCGTTTGGCGATGCCAGCGAGTGGCCCGGGATGGGGTTGCCGTGCGGGCAGGTGGCCGGCCGGCCGAGCACGTCGTAGAGGCGCTGCTCGACGACCTCCGAGACAGCGTGCTCCAGGCGCGCGGCCTCCGCATCCGCCGTCACCCAGTCCAGCCCGAGCCCGTCGGTCAGCCAGCGCTCCATGATCCGGTGCCGGCGAACGATCGACTCGGCGGTGCGCATGCCGCCCGAGGTGAGCTCGATCTCCTTGCGCCCGTTCATGCGGACGAGGCCGTCGCGAGCCATCCGCCGCAGCCCAACCGCCACCGTGGGCCGGCTCACGCCCAGCCAATCGGCCAGGCGGGCGCTGCGGAGCGACTGCTTCTCAGCCCACATGTAGTAGATGGCCTCGAGATACCGGGAGACGACCTCGGAGGGCTCCGGCGTGCCGTTGTTAGACTGATCTAACTGCATCTTTTGTGCGTACTAACCCTATAGAACCACTATGAGCCAAGCTGCCGCCGTCGCTCTCGGCGCCATCGCGGGTGGAACCGTGTTTCTCGGCCTCCCGATCGCGCGGATGCACGGCCTGCCGAAGTCTGTCCAGGGCTTTCTCAACGCCTTCGCCACCGGCATCCTTGTCTTCCTGCTCTGGGACATCCTCACCCACGCCACCGGCCCGGTCGAGGCGGCGGTCTCGCAGGGGCAGCGCGGCCCGTTCACCGCGATGGCGGTGATCTTCGCGGTCGGAATCGGGGCGGGCCTCCTGGGACTCGTCTACTTCAACCGGAGCATCTTCGGCCACCTCAGGCACGGCACCGCGGCGCCCAACCCTCGCTCGCTTACGCTTGCCATCGCCACCGGGCTCGGCCTGCACAACCTGTCGGAGGGCCTGGCGATCGGAGAGTCGGCGCACGTGGGCGCCATCGCGTTCACCGGCGTGCTGGCGGTGGGATTTGCGCTGCACAACATCACCGAAGGATTCGGTATCGCCGCCCCCTTGACCACCGACCCCAACAAGGCCTCCTGGTCCTTTCTCGCCCTCGCCGGCCTGATCGGAGGAGGGCCGACTTTTCTCGGCACCTGGATTGGATACCTCGCCAGCTCGACCTACTTCTCGATCGCCTTTCTCGCGGTGGCGGCCGGGGCTCTCCTTTACGTGCTGAACGAGCTGTTCCACCTGGGCCGAAGGGTGAGCACGCCGACCACATTCGCGTGGGGCCTGCTCATGGGATTCCTCGTCGCGTACGCCACGGACCTGTTCCTGACGATTGTCAGCGGCGCCTGATCGCCTACGACGCTACGACGTCGTAGTGGTCACCTTCGGGGTCAAAGTCGTGCCAGTCCGGGAAGCGCCACTTGAACAGGCGCTCCTGGACCTCGAAGAGGCTGTCCAGGGTTTCCTGAACCTGGCTGGTGTCCCGCAGGGCCTCGCGCACGTGAGCCGGCATCGAGCCCACCACGTTCCGAATCTGCGCCCGGACCCGCTTCGGCACGGTCTTGACGCCGTCGCGGTTCAACTCCTCGACCCGCCAGAGCAGGCGGTCGCTGGCCGCCAGCATGCGCTGGAAGGCATAGCGGCGCCGGTTTTCCCGACGCAGCTCCGTCTGATGCTGTTCGATACGGCTGCTCGTGTGATCGATCATCGCCAGCTACCTTTCCAAGCTTACCGGCTGGAAGAATCTCAATCAGTGTGACCTTCCTCGACCGGATCGAACGCCTGTTCAGGCCGATCGACGGCTGGGGGACCTTCCGGAAGGGCGCCCGCCAGGCGGCGGTGGTCTTCATTCTCTACCGCCAGGCGGACCGCTGGATGGTGCCGTTTGTGAGGCGCAGGGCGGACCTTAGGGACCACCCCGGACAGGTCGCGCTGCCGGGCGGAGGCGTCGAGCCCGGCGAGTCGGCGTGGGAAGCCGCCCAGCGCGAGGTGGCGGAGGAGATTGGGGTTCCCACCGGCCGGCTGCAGCCGCTTGGCGCGGGCGAACCCATCTACGCCGCCGTGACGAACTTCTCGGTCGTGCCCTTCGTCGCCTACCTGCCGGACCCGGTCGAGTCCTTCGTCCATGACGTCCGCGAGCTCGAGGGCGTGCTCGCCATCCCCCTCGACCGGCTTCTCGACGACAGCGCCTGGCTGCAGTCAGACGAGCCCTGGCGCTTTCGCTACCTCGCGCACGAGGAGAGCGTGGTGTGGGGCCTGACCGAGCGCATCGTCTACGGCCTGGCGCCCAAGCTCAGGCAAGCGCTGCTGCCCGAAGATCAAAGCTCGGATCGGCCAGCTGCTGGACGGTGACGGGTTTGCCCGCCTCCATCACCCGGCGGGCGCGCGCGATGGTGTGGTGGTCGTTGACGCCCGCCGCCGCGATCAGGCGTCTCGCCCGTAGGTAGAAGAGCGTGAACGGCGGCCGGCCCGGATCACCGCGCATGACGGTCTCATCCCAGGCCAGTCCTGCTCCGACGTACTGAAGGTTCAGGTCGTACTGGTCGGACCAGAACCACGGCACCTCCCGGTAGGGCTCGGTCGCACCGGCCATCGCGTGTCCGACGGCAAAGCCCTGGCGCTGCGCGGTCTGAAAGTGCTCGACGCGGATTCGGGTCTCGTAGAGGGGATGCCAGAAACGTGTCACATCGCCGGCGGCGAACACGCCGTCGCCGGCCGTGCGCCCCAGCTCGTCCACAATGATGCCGCGGTCGACGGCAAGCCCGGCCTTGTGCGCCAGGGTCGTGCGCGGCTCGGAGCCGACGGCCACCAGCACGCGCTCGGTGAGGTCCGGCAGCGACCTCGCGTGGAGACGGAGGTCCACGCCATGCGCTCGGTGCACGCCCGCGAGGTACGCGCCGAGCTCTGGCCCGAGCACACGAAGCAACGGCTGCTCCAAAGCCTCATGGACTCGGACCGCGCATCCCTTCTGCCGCGCCGCCGCGGCCACCTCGCAGCCGATGAAGCCGGCGCCGATGATGTCGAGGCTTAGCGGCGGATTCGGCGCCGCTGACGCCAGACGTGCGGGATCGGGAGGTCCCGGCGGCGTACAGCTCTCGAGAAGCGAATGCAGCTCCTCCGCCTTGGGCAGCTCGCGAAGGTAGAACGCGTCCTCGAACCCGTCGATACGCCGGGCATCGGAGCCGGTCGCGATGCAGAGCCGGTCCCACGCGATCGTCCCGCCGCCCTCGAGCTCGACCTCGCGATGCTCAAGCCCCAGGTCGACCACTCGCTGCCCGAGCACCAGCTCGACGCCGAGCTCGCGATATTGCTCCGGGGGTCGCAGCCAGAGCCTGTCGCGGCGCACGGTCCCGAGCAGGAAGCCCTTGGACAGGTGCGGTCGCTCGTAGGGCGCATCATGCTCGGCGCCGACAAGCACGATTCGGCCGTCGAATCCACCATCGCGGAGGCCGGCCGCAACCGCGTCGCCGGCCGGCCCGGCGCCGACGATTACCGCCTGGTCGGTCGTTCCAGATCCCGCAGCTGGCGAAGCGACAGGAACAGGTAGCCGCCGAGCAGTGCGACCGCGAAGGCATAGGCGATGATGAGATAGGTCACTGCACCGGACCGGCAACGCCGCCCGGTTCCCGGGTGATCACGACGTGGACGGGGCCCGCGATGAGCTGCTTCATATCCATAAGGGTTTCGATGCGATACCGGATCGTGATCATCACCGCCGCGAGAACGATCGTGCAGAACATCGTGAAAAGAAAAGTGGCGAGCATCTGCGCCGGCAGCGCGTCGTTGATGATCACCGGGCCAGGGTGATGCGTCACCCACCACGTGACGCTGAAGTGCACCACCGGCACGTCCACGAATCCGAAGATGCCAACCACCGCCGCGAGGCGGGCCGCCTGGCGTCCAGGCTCGCTCAGCCGGCGCACCAGCAGATACCCGGCGTAGATGATCCACAGCACGAGCGTTGACGTGAGGCGTGCGTCCCAGACCCAGAACGCGCCCCACACCTTCTTCGCCCACAGCATGCCCATCACCAGCGTGACGGTCGTGAAAACCACGCCAACGAGCGCGCCCGCCCGCGCCCATCGATCCGCGGCGTAATTCTCGGTGCGCAAGAAGATCGCGCCACCCAGGAGCACAACCGCAAAGCAGCCATAGGCCGCGATCGCCGAGCTCACGTGCAGGTAGAAGATGCGCTGCACGGGACCTTGCAGGAAGTCGGTGGGCGCGTAGAAGAAGATCGCCGCGCCCGCCAGCAGCATTAGCGCGACGGCCCCGACCGAGGCCTTCTCGAGCCTATTCATCCAGAACGAATCGGGCCGCCAGCGAGGTGAGCACCACAAAAAGTATGTCGAAGTCGATGAGGAGACCAATGGCCTGGTCGTAGCTGCCCGGCAATCCCATCGCCGACTGCACGGCCTGGCCACCCGCAACGATGAATGGAATCCAGAGCGGGAGCGTGAGCAGGGGCAGCAGCAGCTCTCGCGCACGCACCCGAGCGACTATCGCCGCAAACAGGCAGCCGAGCGACGCCATGCCGATAGTCGCGAGAAGAACCGCGATCACGAGATCGCCGGAGAAGGGTGTGCCGAAGAACAACGACAGCGCCGGGAGCAGGACGACTTCGCAAAGAATCAGGAGCACCGAGGCGGCAATCGCTTTGCCGGCGAAGATGGCGACCGGCGATGCAGGCGTCATCAGCATCGCTTCGAGCGACGACTGCTCTCGCTCCGCCGCGAAGGTGCGGCCGAAAGCGATCAGGCCGGCGAACACCAGCGCGAGCCAGAGGATTCCGGGCGCGATCGACGGTGCGTTGCGTGAGTCGATCTGAAAGCCGAAGTTGCCGATGAGCAGCGCGAGGACGACGAACTGGGCGAGGGCCGGCACCATCTCCCTCGTGCGCCATTCCGACACGAGGTCCTTGCGCGCCACCGCGATTGCGGCGCGAAACGGATTCATCGGACCACGCGAAGGTGCGTCGCGGTGCCCAGTGACCGTCCATGACGCAGGACGAGCGTGCGCGGGCAGAGCCGGTTGGCGAGCGCGTGGTCATGCGTGGCGATCACCGCGGTCCTGCCCTTCATCACCAGGCCGAGCACTTCGGCGGCCTCCGCGTCGAGGCTGGCGTCAGGCTCGTCGAAGATGAGAAGTCGCGGTTCGTGGAGGATCGCCCGAGCGATGGCCAGGCGCTGCTGCATGCCGCGGGAAAGCAGGTTCCCCCGGCGGTGCGCGACAGATGTAAGTCCCAGCGTCTCGAGCACTTCCGCGACGCGGGACCGGCTCGCGTCCTGCAGGTCGCAGAAGAACTCGAGATTCTCGGCCGCGGACAGAGCCGGGTAGAGACCGGGGTTGTGGGCCACGTACCCGATGTAGTGGCGCAGGCGGCGGCGCTCGCGAAAAGCGTCGAGGCCCGCAATCTCGAGCCGGCCGGAGGTGGGCCGAAGCGCGGTGGCCAGGACGCGGAGCAGGGTGGTCTTGCCGGCGCCGTTGTCACCCAGCACGGCCATGTGCTCGCCCGTGTCCAGGACCAGGTCGACGCTGTCGAGCGCCAGCTCGGGGCCGAAGCGATGGGTCAGGCCGTTGGCGACGACCATGCTCATGACTGTTCCGGCGGCGTTCGGAGGAGCGGCCAGAGCACGAACGGCCCGGCCAGGAACAGCAGCAGCGTCGCGACGATGATCGCCATCGCTACGCGGGCAGAGTAACCGGGACGCGGCGTCTTGCCAACTCCGGAACCACGCTCCTCTCCCCCACATTGCCCAGCACGACGCCGAGGATGATGACCGCCCCGCCGGCCCATATCCACGTCACCAGCGGGTTGACGAAGACCCGAAACGACGCCGACCCGTCGGTTCCTGTTGCGGCGAGGACGACGTAGACGTCGGCGGTCGGGGTGGTCGTGATCGCGACGTGGGTCAGGGCCTGGCCGCCGAGACCTGCGTAGGTGGCACGCGAGGGCTCCAGGGTCTGGTCGCCGAACCGCATGGCGGCGACGAAGTCGGTGTGGTCCTGCCGCTGCAGCTGCTCCGAGCCTGTGTAGGTCAGCGTGTAGCCCGCCACGGTCACCTTCTCGCCCGGTTGCAGGGTCACGTCCTTCTCCTGCTGGGCGAAATGCGAAGCGGCCAGACCAGCCACCACCACGACGAGCCCGAGGTGGGCCAGGTATGCGCCGTACCGGCGGCGCTTGCGCAGGATGGTGCGGGGCTTCTTGAAGGCGCGGCCGTACATAGTGAAGACAGTGGCCGCGGCCCCCGCCGCGAGCGGAAAGGCGAGCAGCGCGGGGACGGACCGGACCCCAACCAGCAGCAGGCCGACCAGCACGACGCATGCGGTCGCCGACGGCCAGCGAAGCGCGCGCAGTGACACGCGGCCG
>Ga0209806_1000438_pt1 | contig 28194 bp, 27 predicted proteins | sample GraSoiAngelo_152_FD_186166 | JGI IMG/M metagenome (GOLD analysis project Ga0209806, IMG submission 186166) | Grasslands soil microbial communities from the Angelo Coastal Reserve, California, USA - 14_1009_12_30cm (SPAdes) (version 2) | ecosystem: Environmental > Terrestrial > Soil > Grasslands ... | reverse complement strand
AGCGCGTGGAGGCGATGTGCCGCCAGCTGCTCGCCAACCACGTGATCGAAGACTTCCGCTTCGACATCGAACCGGAGCACAAGCGACGGTGAAGTTCGGCGTCGTGGTCTTCCCCGGCACGTGGTCGGACCGGGACTGCGGCTGGGTCGTCGACCAGGTGCTGGGCGCGGAGCTGACCTACTTGTGGCACAGAGACACCGACCTCAAGGGGTGCGACTGCGTCATCCTGCCCGGTGGCTTCGCCTACGGCGACTACCTTCGAACGGGCGCGATCGCGAGGTTTGCGCCTGTGATGGAGCAGATCGGCGAGTTCGCCGACCGTGGCGGGCTGGTCTGGGGAATCTGCAACGGCTTTCAGGTGCTGTGCGAAGCCGGGCTGTTGCCGGGCGCGCTCATCCGCAATGCCTCGCTCGAGTTTCGCTGCGAGTGGACGAACCTGCTCGTGGAGCGCACCGACCTGCCGTTCACATCGCAGTGCGCGGAGCGCGATGTCATCCGCGTGCCGATCGCGCACGGCGAGGGCAGCTACTTCGCGGATCCCGCCACGCTGTCGCGCCTGGAGCAGCGCGGCCAGGTGGTGTTCCGGTACTGCGGTTCTGACGGACGTGTCGTGCCCGGCGCCAATCCCAATGGATCGCTCCACAACATCGCGGGCATCGTCAACGCGCGTGGCAACGTCCTTGGCATGATGCCTCACCCCGAGCGCTGCTCGGAGGCGGAGCTCGGTGGCACCGACGGGTTGAAGCTGTTTCGGTCGGTGGCGGACAACGCGCTGAAGGTCCTGGTGTCTTGAGCGTCAAATCTGTGGATGAGCGAAGGCTTCGGGAAGTCGCGCTCACCCCGGATGAGTACAGGGTCATCGTCGAGCAGCTGAAGAGAGCCCCCAACGAGGTCGAGCTTGGCATGCTCGGTGTGCTCTGGTCGGAGCACTGCTCGTACAAGAGCTCGAAGGCCCTGCTCCGGCGGCTCCCCTCGACCGGGCCGGCGGTCCTTCAGGGACCGGGCGAAAACGCCGGGGCGGTGAGCATCGGCGAGGGCTGGGCCGTGGTCTTCAAGATCGAATCCCACAACCACCCCTCCGCGATCGAGCCATACCAGGGTGCGGCCACCGGGGTCGGCGGCATCATCCGGGACGTGATCGCGATGGGCGCACGGCCCATCGCGCTGCTCGACTCGCTGCGCTTTGGCCCGCTGCCCGAATCCGGCCGCCACTTCGAAGGCGTCGTGGCCGGGATCGGCGGCTACGGCAACTGCATGGGAATTCCGACGGTCGGCGGCGAGATCTACTTCGAAGACTGCTACGCGAACAACCCGCTCGTGAACGCGATGTGCGTCGGGCTCGTGCGTACCGATCAGCTGATGAGGGCGCGAGCCGAGGGGGTGGGTAACAGCATCCTCCTGGTCGGCGCCGACACCGGACGCGACGGCATTCATGGTGCTTCGTTCGCCTCAGTCGAGCTGGACGAGAACAGCTCCGAGCGACGTCCCGCCGTCCAGGTCGGCAACCCGTTCCTCGAGAAATGCCTGCTCGAAGCATGCATGGACCTCTCGCACACCGACGCCGTGGTCGCGATCCAGGACCTGGGCGCTGCCGGCCTGACCTCGGCGGTCGCCGAATGCGCGGGTCGGGTCGATGGTGCCGGCGCGCGAATCGACGTCGGGCGGGTGCCGCGGCGCGAACGTGGGATGACTCCGTACGACGTGATGCTCTCGGAATCGCAGGAGCGGATGCTGGTCGTCGTCCAGCGAGGCCGTGAGCGCGAGGTCGAAAGCATCTTCCACGCCTGGGACCTGACCTCGGCTGTGATCGGTGAGGTGACCGACGACGGCCAGCTGACGGTGTTCGACAGCCGCGATCAGGTGGCTCGCCTGCCGGTAAGGCTTCTCACGGACGGGGCTCCGATGCGCCGCCTTGTCGGCGTCGCTCCCGAGCCGCCTCTCGATCTCGTGGTCGATGCCCTCCCGCCCCTCGCGGACGCGGGCGCAACGCTGCTGCGGCTGCTGGCCAGCCCGAACCTTTCCAGCCGCCGCGGCGTGTTCCGCCGCTACGACCACATGGTCGGCGATGCGACTGTGGTCCCGCCCGGAGGCGACGCGGCGATGCTTCGCGTGAAAGGCACGCGCCTCGGCCTGGCGATGACCGCCGACTGCAACGCGCGCTACTGCCACCTCGACCCGCACCTCGGCGCCCAGCTCGCGGTCGCCGAGGCGGCGCGCAACATCATCGCGACGGGCGCCCGGCCCATCGCGGTGACCGACTGTCTCAACCTGGCGAATCCGGACCGGCCCGAGGTGTACTGGGAGCTCGAGGAAACCGTTGCGGGCCTCTCGTACGCCTGCCGCGCGATGGAGCTGCCGATCGTGAGCGGCAATGTGAGCCTCTACAACGACTCGAACGGCGAGTCGGCCATCTATCCCACGCCGGTCGTCGGGATGGTCGGCGTCATCGACGACTACGCCAAACGAGTCGGCGCCGGGTTCCGCGCGGACGGCGATTTCGTCCTGCTGATCGGATCGAGCCACAACGACCTGGGCGGAAGCGAATACCTGAAGGTCGAGCACGGCTACGTTGCGGGTCGCCCGCCCTCGCTCGACCTGGCCCGCGAGCAGGCGGTCAACCGCGTGGTGCTGGCCGCGGCCCAGAGCGGCTATCTGCACTCGGCCCACGACTGCGCGGAGGGCGGAATGCTGGTCGCGCTCGCCGAGTGCAGCCTGCTCGGCAGCGTTGGCGTGCGCTGCCCGGCGATCAGGCCAGAATCGCCGCTGCGACTGGACGCGGCGTTCTTCGGCGAGTCGCCGAGCCGCTACGTCGTCAGCGTCCCCTCACGGGCGATGCCCGAGATGCAGTCGCTCGCCCGGCGCCACCACGTCGAGCTCTCACTGTTGGGCTTGACCGGAGGTGACACGCTGGAATTCGAAGGCCAGTTCAAGCTCTCCCTCGGCGAGCTGCGCCAGGCCTGGGAGGCGATGCTGAGCTAGCCATGTGTGGAGTTTTCGGAATCTGCGCCAAGCAGGGCGTCGACGTGGCGAACCTCACCTACTTCGGTCTCTTTGCGCTGCAGCACCGCGGCCAGGAGTCGGCGGGCATCGCCGTTTCCGACGGGGAATCCGTGCGTGTGCATCGCGACATGGGACTCGTGGCCCACGTCTTCTCCCCGGCCCGGCTCAAAGAGCTGGGCGAGGGCTCGATCATCGCTTTGGGCCACACGCGATACTCGACCACAGGCGCCAGCCGGGCGGAGAACGCGCATCCGCTGCCGTTCCATCACCCGACCTTGGGTCCGGGCGCCATCGCGCACAACGGCAACCTGCTGAATGCGGACGCCCTCCGTGCCCAGCTCGTGGAGCAGGGCGTGACGTTTGAGACGGCCCTCGACACAGAGGTCATGGCACGCCTCATCGAGAACACGCATGGCCGCTCCTGGGAGGACGTGATCCGCCGCACGTTCGCGCGCGTCGTCGGCGCCTATTCCTGCGGAGTGATCACACCCAACCAGCTCATCGCGCTGCGCGATCCCTTTGGTTTCCGGCCACTGTGCATCGGCTACATCCCGCTGCCCGGTCAACCCGCACACGTCGTCGCATCCGAGACCTGCGCCCTCGACACCGTGCGCGCCACTTTCGTGCGCGAGGTGCAGCCGGGCGAGATGGTGGTGATGGACGAGCATGGAGTCCACAGCGTCGGCTTCCAGGCCTCGAGCAAGCACGCGATGTGCGTGTTCGAGTTCATCTATTTCGCGCGCCCCGACTCCATCCTCAAGAACTGCGAGCTCGAGGATGCGCGCATCCGGATGGGCCACGAGCTCGCGCAGGAGGCGCCCGTCGAGGCCGACATGGTGGTGCCGTTTCCGGACTCGGGTACGCCGGCCGCGATCGGATACGCCGAAGCCTCGGGCATCCCGTTTCGCGAGGCCATGATGAAGAGCCGCTACATCAACCGGACCTTCATCCAGCCCGACCAATCGCTGCGCGAATCAGGGGTCATGCTCAAGCTCAACCCGCTGCCGCGATCGATCAAAGGCAAGCGTCTGATCGCTGTCGACGACTCGATCGTGCGCGGCACCACCTCGAGGCGCATCATCGAGCGCCTGCGCGCGGCCGGCGCGAGCGAGATCCACATGCGCATCTCGAGCCCACCGATGAGGTTCCCGTGCTTCATGGGGGTGGACATCGGCTCGACCAAAGAGCTCATCGCGGCCGGGCGATCGGTGGACCAGGTTCGCCAGCAGATTGGGGCAGACTCGCTCCACTACCTGTCCATCCCCGGACTGATCCGGGCGATCGGCCGCGGCACGTCGCAGGAGTTCTGCCGCGCCTGCTTCGACGGCTCCTATCCGGTGCCCGTGCCGCAGCAATTAGAAATGGACAAGATGCAGTTCGAGCCGTCGGGATTGGTCACGTCGCAAACGTGATACCTGCTGGGGTCCCCATGCGCAGCATGGGGGGAGTGGACAAGATGCAGTTCGAGACTCCCCCGATCCAGCTGATCAAAGTCTGATGTCCGGCGAGGGGCTGTCGTACGCCGCGGCCGGCGTCGACATCGAGGCGTATGAGCGTGTGCTGGAGCGCGTCAAGCCGCTGATCGCAACGACGCACGGCAAAGAGGTCGCGGTCGGCGTCGGGCCTTTCGCCGGGCTCTACGCGCTGCCGGGCGGCGGGCATCTCGCCGCCAGCGCCGACGGCGTGGGGACCAAGATCAAAGTCGCCATCGCCGCCGAAAGCCATCGCGGGATCGGCGTGGACATCGTCGCTCATTGCGTTAACGACATCGCGACCGCCGGCGCCCGACCGCTCTTTTTTCTCGACTACTTCGCGACCGGTCAACTGGATCCCGAAGTCTTCTCCGAGCTGGTCGAGGGCATGACCGCGGCGTGCCGCGAAGCGGGATGCGCCCTGCTCGGTGGGGAGACGGCCGAGATGCCCGGTATGTACGCCCTTGGCGACTACGACCTCGCCGGCTTCATCGTCGGCCTGGTCGATGCAGGCTCTCGTCGAACTGCCGTCGGGGCGGGTGATGTCCTGCTCGGTCTTCCGTCGAGTGGCCTCCACACCAACGGGTACTCGCTCGTGCGCAAGGTGTTCGAGGACGTGCCTCTCAGTCATGTCTTCCCGGAGCTGGGAAAGCCGCTAGGAGAGGTGCTGCTGGAGCCGCACCGCTCCTACCTCGCGGACCTGAACGGCCTCCACTGGAAAGGCGCTGCGCATGTCACGGGCGGGGGCATCCTGGGCAATCTTCCACGCTGTCTACCAGAGGGCCTGGGCGCGCGGCTGGATCGGGGTGCGTGGCAGGTTCCGCCGATCTTTGACCTGGTGCGCCGGCGCGGCAACATCACGGACGACGAGATGTTCGGAACGTTCAACATGGGACTTGGCATGATCGTGGTGGTCGACCGAGCCGACGTTCCGGAGGACGCGACGGTCGTAGGAGAAGTTGTCAGCCGGACCGGGCCGGATCGGGTGGAGATCCGCTGAAACTCGGGATTTGCGTCTCCGGCAAGGGCAGCAACCTCCGCAACCTCGTCGAGCTCGGATTCGACGTCGTCGCGGTGGCGACCAACCGACCATCGTGCGCCGGCGCCGCTTTCGCGCGCGAGCGCGGCATCCCGCTGGCGGAGCTCTCGCAGAGATCTTTTGACTCGGCCGAGCAGCGTGATGTCGCCATGCGCGATTTCTTCATCCGGCATCGAGTGGAGCTCGTTGTCGACGCCGGTTACGACCGCATCCACACGGCCCCGTTCCTTGAAGCATTCGAGAGCCGGATCATCAACGTTCACCCCTCGCTTCTGCCGCAGTTCAGCGGGGGGATGGACGCCATCGAGCAAGCGCTGGAGAGCGGAGCCAGCCAAACCGGGGCGACGGTCCACGTCGTGACCTCTGAGCTGGACGCGGGTCCAATCCTGCTCCAGGAAGCGGTCTCGATCATGGAAGGCGAAACGGTGGAGACTCTTCGCCAGAAGCTGCACGAGGCCGAGTACCGGATCCTCCCCGCGGGGATCAGGCTGATGGAGGCGCGACTTGCCAACAGCCCTCTTATCCGTTAGCGACAAGAGCGGACTCACCGCTTTCGCCCGCGGGCTCAAGCGCCTCGGTTACGACCTCTTCGCCACAGGAAGCACCTTGCAGGCCATCGAGGACGCGTCGCTTGACGTCCAACCGGTGAGCGACCTGACGGGCTTTCCCGAGATGATGGACGGCCGGGTCAAGACGCTGCACCCGGGCGTCCACGCGGGCATTCTGGCCAGGCGCGACAAGCCGGAGCACCTGGAAGCGCTGGCCCAGCACGGGCTGCGCGAGATCGACCTCGTTTGCTGCAATCTGTACCCGTTCATCGACACCGTCGTCGGCGAAAAGGTCACCTTCGAGGCTGCCATCGAGCAGATCGACGTCGGCGGTCCGGCCATGATTCGCGCCGCGGCCAAGAACCACCAATCGGTGGTCGTGGTGGTGCGGCCGGAGCGATATTCGGAGGTCCTCGGAGCGCTCCACGAGGGAGCGCTCGACGAACCCGCGCGGAGAAGCCTGGCGGCCGAGGCTTTCGCGCACACATCTGCTTACGACGCCTGGGTCGCCGCCTACATGAGAAGGGATGCACGCAACGGCTTCCCGAGCGAGCTCACCATCCCGGGCCAGCTCGCCGAACCGCTCAAATACGGCGAGAACGAGCACCAGAAGGCTGCTTTCTACCGGCTGGGTCCAGATCCCGGAGGCCTCGGTGGCGCAGTGCAGGTGCACGGTGGGGCGCCCGGGTTCAACAACCTCCAGGACGCCTCGGCCGCCTACCAGCTCGTGATGGATTACGCCGAGCCGGCCGCGGCGATCGTCAAGCACATGAACCCTTGTGGGCTCGCGGTCGCGCAAGACGCGGCCACGGCGTATCGGATGGCCTTTGAATGCGACAAGGTCTCTGCCTTCGGCGGGATCGTTTCTATCAACCGGCCGCTCGACCGCGCGACCGCCGAGCAGATCGTGCAGATCGTCACGCACGTCGTGATCGCGCCCAAAGTCCTCGATGAAGCAAGGGATGTCCTAGCGCGGCGCAAGAACATGATCGTCCTCGCGGCCCAGCCGGCGCACCAGGGTCTGTTCGACTATGACGTCCGCTCGGTGCCTGGTGGCTTCCTGGTGCAGGAGTGGGACCGCGCCGGTTTTGACCGGTCGGCGTGCAAGACCGTAACCCGCCGCGCCCCGACCGAAGAGGAATGGCGACAGCTGGGACTCGCCTGGACCGGCGTCAAACACGTCAAGTCGAACGCGATCGTGCTTTTCAAGGACGACGCAGCGATCGGTGTCGGCGCCGGCCAGATGTCACGCGTCGAGGCGGTTCAGCTTGCGGTGCAGCGGGCGGGGGAGAGGTCGCAAGGCGCGGTCATGGCTTCGGACGCGTTCTTTCCGTTTCCTGACGGCCTCGAGCTGGGCATTCGCGCCGGGGTCACCGCGGTGATCCAGCCTGGCGGTTCAATGAAGGACGCCGACGTGATCGCGGCCGCCGACGCCGCCGGCATCGCGATGGTGGTGACGGGCCGCCGCCACTTCAAGCATTGAGCCGCCGCTTCGGGGAAGAGGGCCGCCAGCTTTCCTATGGCACCTATCTCAAGGTGCCCGAGCTCCTTTCGCTGCAGCAGGGCCTCAGCCAGGAGCATGACGAGCTCCTCTTCATCGTGGCCCACCAGGCCTACGAGCTGTGGTTCAAGGTGGTCCTGTTCGAGCTCGAGGCGGCGCGGGACCGGATCGATGCCGGCGACATCTTCTTCGCCCGCCACCACCTGCACCGCGTCCACGTCATCGAAGAGCTCCTGGTCGAACAGATCGAGGTCCTCGAGACGATGTCGCCGCAGGACTTTCTCGCCTTTCGCTCCAAGCTCGCCCCGGCGAGCGGATTTCAGTCGGTGCAGTTCCGCGAGATCGAGTTTCTCTCGGGCCTGAAGGAGCCCAAGTACGTGGCCCGGCTGGAAGCGACGCCCGAAGAGTTGAGCCGCCTGACGAGGCGCCTCGAAGAGCCTTCGGTGGACGATGCCTTTCGCTCTCTAATCGAGCGACGAGGCGCGCCCTCGCTGCTCGAGATCTTTCGGGACCGAGACCGGTATGGCGACCTGTTCGACCTGTGCGAGGGACTGCTCAACCACGACGAGACGTTTGCCCACTGGCGGGCCCGGCACGTGCTGATGGTCGAGCGCCAGATCGGGAGCAAGACGGGGACCGGTGGCAGCAGCGGCGCTGAATATCTTCGCTCCACGCTGGGCAAGCGTTTCTACCCAGAGCTGTGGGAGGTTCGGTCGCAGCTGTGACTTCAAGAAAGGGCGCCAATTCCGCACCCGCTGACCTGTTTCCTGGTGAGCGTCCTGAGCACCACATGAAGAAGGCGCAGGCCGAGCGGCCGCGGGTCACGTGCGGTTCCTGCCGGAAGTTCGACGGCACCGCGTGGTGCCGTCACTGGAACTTCCACACCACGGCGGAATCGCCGCCGTGCAGCTTCTACGCCAAACGCCCGTAGACGTTCTCAGCGTCTGTGTCCTGGTCTCGCGTGAGCCAGGAGTCCTTTGTGAAGCTGAAGCCCGGATTTACTCCGGGCGTCCCCTGGTTGCGCAGTAGCGACTCCAGTCAGCCTCTATGTCAAAGGGGGGTCCCGCGGGGGGATCCTGATCCCCCGGCGCCTTATGGCGGAATCGCCGCCCTGCAACTTCTACTCGAAGCGCCCTTAGGCGGCTTCCTCGACCGGCGCTTGTTCGCGGATCACCACATCGGTGTTGCGCGTGCGCAGCACAGCCAGCACGACCACGAGTGCCGCGGCGACGCAGAGCGCCGCCAGGACGTACGCCATCTGAAAGGCAGCGTATCCCTGCGCGTGCGAGGTCGAGATCGACGTGATCGATGCAAGCCCCAGCGCTCCACCGACCTGCATCACGACATTGCTGAAGCCCGAGCCCAGGCCCGCGTCTCGGAGCGGAACCTCGGACATCGAGATGGTGAGCAGCGGCAGGAAGGACGATCCTGCGCCCGCCCCGAGCAGAACGTAGGCGGCCAGCAGGACCGGCGCGTAGCCTGCCGCGGGACCTGCGTTGGACAGGATGGTCAGGGCAGCGACGATGCCTGCCAGTCCGGCCATCAGAAGGTTGCGGGGTCCGACACGAGCCATGAGCCGCGCGGCGATGCCACTCGACATGACCCCGATCATCAGCGTGGTTGGCAGGAAAGCCAGCCCAGTCTCGAACGCGCTGTAGCCGCGCCCGTGCTGCAGGTAGAGGGCTCCGACGAAGAAGTTCACGAAGAGGCCCGTGAACAAGAGCGCCCGGGCGCCGGTGGCACCCATCAGCGAGCGTATGCCGAGGATGCGCATCGGCATCAACGGGTTCCGCAGCCGCGACTCGAGCAGGACGAACACCGCCAGCAGCCCGAGGGCTGCGCCCACCAGGCCGAGGGTGTGAGGTGACGTCCAGCCGTAATCCGTCGCGGTCACGATGCCGTACACGCCGAGCATCAACGACGCGGTGATCAGGACGGCGCCCAGCAGGTCGACGCCCTGGCTCAAACCGAGCCCCTCGTTCTCCTCGATCAGCCACGCGCCCAGGACGAGGGTGGCCACGCCGATCGGCAGGTTGATGAAGAAGATCCAGTGCCAGTTGATCCACTCGGTCAGGAATCCACCCGCAAGAAGTCCCAAGGAGCCGCCACCGGCGATGACGAGCGTGAAAACGCTCATCGCCTGGGCGCGCTCAGCCGGCCGCTGGAACTCCGTGACGATGATCGCGATGATCACGCCTGCTGAGAGCGACCCCCCCAGCCCCTGTAGAAATCTACCGACGATGAGGTTGTCGGCCCCCTGGGAAAACCCGCTCCCCACCGAAGCGACTGTGAAGAGGAACACGCCAGCCAGGAAGACCTTCCGGCGGCCGATCAGGTCGCCGACGCGGCCGGCCACCAGCAGGAAGCCTCCGTAGGCGATCAGATAGGCGTTGACCACCCAGGTCAGGTTGGCCTGGCTGAACCCGAGGTCGCGCTGGATGTAGGGCAGCGCAACGTTGACGATCGTCGAGTCGAGCATGATCATGAGCTGCCCGAAGCACACGACGACCAGGGCCATCCACCTTCTGAGATTTGCGTTCATAACCGCCTCCAAATGACCGAACCGATGCGAGGATGATCACTATAACAGGATCATCCCGATCCTTATTGCATGGATTATCCGCAAAGGTGGGAAGGTTAAGAATCAGTGATAACATCAATGGACGTGAAGAAAGACGAAGCAAAGTCGGATCTGGGCTTTGTCTCCCTGCTGACCCAGCTGTACAAGGCGATGAACCGCCGGACGAGCGACGACCTGTTGGGCATGCGGTTCAAGCCATACCTGACGCTTGGCTACATCCGAGACCACCCGGGCACCAGCCAGCAGGAGCTGGAGAGCTCGTTGTTCATGGACGCCAACTCGGTGGTCCTGATCCTGAACGAGCTCGAAGCGGCCCAGTTCTCGATCCGGCGGCGGGACCCGAACGACCGCCGGCGGCACATCGTCGAGATCACCGCGTCAGGCCGGCGTGCCCTCGACCGCGCCGACAAGGCCCGGGAGAGCCTCGAGGACGAGGTCCTGAGGGCGCTTTCGGCCGACGAACGCAGGACGGTCCACAAGCTCCTGGAACGGGTCCTGGACAGCCTGCTGACGGCGCCTGCCGCCCGGGTCTGACCCGGGAGGCCCCTCCTACCGGCTGAGCACCAGCACGAAGTAGACCAGGACGATCGCGATCACCCCTACGTAGACGTAGACCCCTGGTCTCCTGAACAGGCCCTGGCCCGGGTCGGCGGGCGGCCTGACGCTGCTGTTCGGATCAGGCGCGGGCAGAGAGGTGAGCTTCGAGAGGTTCACCACGTTGATCAGCGCCGTGACCGGGGCGATGAAGAAAGAGAACATGCCGAGCCACCCTCGCAGCAGCGTGGCGTCGGTCATCCGTCGCCAAACGTTCAGCCCGCAGTCGCGGCAGAAAGGACCCTTCAGGTTCTTGAAGGTCATCAGGATCAAGTACCCGTTGTGCTCGTAGATCGTCATCGGAACGGCGGGCACCGACCCGCAGAAGCGGCACCGTGTGCCGCCGGTCTGGAAGTAGGTCGCGGGTGGGGGCGCCGGCGTCGCGCCGACCGCAGCGCGGGCGGCGTTTGAAGCCTCGGACACCGTTCCGCCTGTTTGCAGGGACTGGAGCGCAGCGTCCAGCGCGGTTTTCTGTCGCCCCTCGTCGCCGCCGATCTCCCGGGCAACCCATTCCGCCCAAAGGCGGCGATTGTCCTCCCCCACTGTCGACAGCTTAACGTCAGATGGTATGAGGGAAAACCCAGATGGTTTTCCCTCATCGGCCGGTCGCTTCGCGACGGGCCTGCGCCCATTCCGGTATACGGTTGGGACTTCTTTTAGTTGTCACTCGAGGCGACGTTGGGAGCCCAGAAAACAAAGTTGCGGCCGGGATAAACCCGGCCGCCAAAGCGATGTCAGCAAAAAGGAAGGTCGGCTTAGTTAAGGCGCTCCAGGATCATCGCCATGCCCTGACCCCCGCCCACGCACATCGTCTCGAGGCCGAAGGTTTTGTCCGTTTCACGTAGGCCGTTGAGCAGCGTGCACAGGATGCGCGCCCCGGTCATCCCGAAGGGATGCCCGAGCGCGATCGCGCCGCCGTGCGGGTTCAGCTTGTCGCTGAATGGGTCCACACCGATGCCTCGCGCCGACGGGATGACCTGCGCGGCGAACGCCTCGTTGATCTCGACGATGTCGATGTCGTCGATCGTCATCTTGGCGCGCTTGAGCGCTTGCCTTGAGGCGTCGATCGGCCCGAGGCCCATGAATTCCGGCTCGAGCGCTGAAAGCCCGGTGGATATGACCCGGGCGATTGGCTTCAGCCCCAGGTCCTTGGCCCGACTGTCGGACATGACGACGACCGCCGCCGCGCCATCGTTGAGCGGGCACGAGTTGCCCGCGGTGACGGTCCCGTTCTCGCGGAAGACCGGCTGCAGGGCGGCCAGCGCTTCCATCGTCGTGCCCGGCCGCGGCCCGTCGTCTCTCGTGAATGTCTGGCCGTTGGGCAGGGGGACAGGGATGATCTCGCGGTCGAAGAAACCGCCGTCGCGAGCCTTGACCGCGGCGGCCTGGCTTTTGACCGCGTAGCGGTCCTGCTCTTCCCGACTGATCTTCTCTCGCGCCGCCACGTTCTCGGCCGTCTGCCCCATCGCGATGTAGATATCCGGGTATTCCTCGGTATTTCCCGGTACGAGCTTTGGGTTGTAGGTGTCGGGCGCGTCGGGGTAGCCGCTGCCGTATCGGGACACGCACTCGACGCCGACAGACAGGAAAACATCGCCTTCGCCGGCCTCGATGGCGTGCGTTGCCATGCGGGTGGTCATCAGAGAAGACGAGCAGTAGCGGTTGACTGTGACTCCCGGCACATCGAGCCGAGACAGGATGGAAACCACGCGCCCGATGTTGTGGCCCTGCTCGCCGCCGGGCAGGCCGCAGCCGCAGATGAGGTCCTCGATTTCTGTTGGGTCGAGCTGGGGAACCTTGTCAAGAACTTTGTTCACGACGTGCGCCGCGAGGTCGTCGGGCCGGACGTCGACGAGGGATCCCTTCCGCGCTCTGCCGATCGGGGAGCGGCCGTAGGCCACGATCACTGCTTCGGTCATGTGTCGTTTATACGCTGGTCAGGAACAGTGAGTGGATTTAGCGGGGAGATCCCGTCCGGACTCGACTGGCTGAGGGGCTCGCAACGCGGACGTCGATGGCTCAAGTCGCTGCCGCAGCTGGTTGAAGACTGCGCCGCGCACTGGCGGTTGCGACTCAGCGCCCCCTTTCCTTACGCCTTCACGTCGCTTGCGCTGCCCGCACGGAGGGAGGACGGGTCGGATGTGGTCCTCAAGCTCCTCTTCGTCGACCGCGAGAACGAGCATGAAGCTCTCGCGCTTCGGCACTGGGGCGGGGACGGAGCAATCCAACTCCTCGACGAGTTTCCAGCGCGCGAAGCGCTGTTGTTGGAGCGCTGCATTCCCGGCACTCCGCTGTCGAGCGCCGGCCCCGAAAAGGCGATCGAAGTGATGACGGCCTTGCTGCCCCGGCTCTGGAAGCCCGCGACCGCACCGCCTTTCCGCCCGCTTGCCGATGAGGCAGCTCGGTGGTCCAGGCATCTCAGAGCACGCTGGAACGCGGCCGGGCGACCATTCAGATCGGGGCTTGTCGATGCCGCCCTTGACGCTTTGCGCTCACTGCCCTCCTCCCAGGGCGAGCAGGTTCTGCTTCACCAGGACCTGCATGACGCCAATGTGCTGGCGGCCGAGCGCGAGCCGTGGCTCGCCATCGACCCCAAGCCTCTGGTGGGCGAGCGAGAGTTCGGCCTGGCACCCATCGTCCGCTCGGCCGGTTTCGAATCAAGCCGCAAGCAGGTCCGGCTGCGCCTCGACCGCCTCACCGACGAGCTCGGACTCGATCGTGAGCGGGCCCGCCTTTGGTGCCTGGCCCAGACCGTCGCGTGGTCGATCGGCAGCAACAGCCCGGAGTCCCAGGTCGCGATCGCTGAGTGGCTTTCTGAGGTCTAGCGGTACCTACCCGCGATCACGTAGACGAAAATGCCTACGAACAAGAGGCCGACCAGGCCGAACGCCACCAGCGGTTTGATGCCGAACGAAGCCATGACGACCACGCCAAGGATCAGGGCGGGCAGATAGATGAAGCCCAGCAGCTCCATGAAGCGCATCCCGATCATGCGGTGGCGCTTGCCTTCGAGGATCAGCTCGCGAGGCAACCGCTCGTCCGGGTCGAGCGGGTGGAAGATCGAGTACATGCTTCTCCGCTCGAGGCTTCGCAGGTCCCTCAGCTCAAGTCGCCGGCGCATCTCAACCGATACCAGTTTGGCACCGCGGGCTAGGAACGGACCAGCAATGCCTCACGGGTGAACAGCTTCAGGGCGGCGTAGAAGCACAGGGCCCCGGTCAGGATCAGGCTGAGCGAGGTCACGGCCAGCGTGTCCCAGGCGACCGAGTTGTGCGTGATCGCGTCGCGCAAGACCAAGACCGCGTTGAGGATCGGGATCAGGTAGTACGCAAGATTTGGGTTGAAGTCCGGGATGAACAGCACGATCGAGGCGGGAAAGATCGTGATGAAGTAAAGCGGCGTGGCGTAGGCCTGGCCCTGTCGAAAATTGCGTGCCAGGGTCCCAAGCGTGATCGTCAGCGAGCTGAACGACGCGGCGAGCAGGACGGCGAGCCACACCATGACGGTCGCCGCCAGCGGGCTGAGCTGCACCTCGAATGACTGTCCGCCATTGCCGCCGAAGCGGACCTGGCTCAAAGCGACCAGCATCGAGACGATCGATGCGAGCGCCGCCACCAGACTGATCGAGCTCACCGCCAGGATCTTGCCGACGAGCACCTGACTGCGCGGCGCTGGGGTCAGGAGCAGGCTCTCGAGAGTCTTGCGCTCCCGCTCTCCCGCGGACGTGTCCAGAGCGGCGGACAATCCCCCGGTGAGACTCATCGTTATGAGGATGTACGGCAGGAAGAAGCTCAGGAACGAGTTGCCTACCGCCTGGCTCGGCGAGCTGAGCGGATGGAGCATGACCGGGAGGGGATTGAGGACCGAAGGGTCGACGCCCTTTTCCTGCAGCGACGCGGCTACCTTCGCCGCGTCGTACCTGCTCAGCACCGTCTGGAATCGAACGTCGGCGAGCTGCGCGCTCTGACGGGTCGGGTCGAGATACTCGTCGACGCCCGACGCCGAGAAAGCGACACCTATGTCGACCTGGTGTTTGGCGGCCGCTGCGGGATCATCTACGCGCTCGAGCTTCAGCCCGACCGCGTTGAAAAGTGTGTCCAGGCCGGCCGGAACGGTCCCTGAGTAGCCGACCGTGTAGGCCTGCGAGGCCGTTTTGGTCGAGACCTGCGAGATGACGAACAGCACGATCGGCGTGGCAAGCGCGGCGAGGCCGATCGCCATCAACGTTCGCCGGTCGCGAAGGATCTCGCGCATCTCCTTCTTGAAGACGACTGCGATCGGGCTCATCCGGCCGCCTCGACGAGAGAGAGGAACGAATCCTCGAGGTCCTTGAATGCGCCGCGCACCTCGGCCGTGGCGCCGCTCGCGACGACGCGGCCCTGGTGAATGATCGTGAGGCGATCGCACAGGCGCTCCGCGTCGTGCAGCACGTGGGTTGAGAAGATGACCGACTTGCCGCGATCCTTGGACTCGACCATGAACTCTCTGATCTCCCGAGACGCGAGCACGTCGAGATTCGACGTCGGCTCGTCGAACATCAAGACAGGCGGGTCGTGGACGATCGCGCGAGCGATCGCGACCTTCTGCTTCTGGCCGGAGGACAGGCTCTCCGCCCGCTGCTCGGCGAACGAGCCCATGTCGAGCCGGTCGATCACGCCGTCCACCCTTCGCTTCACCTCTCCGTTGAGCACACCCGTCAGCTCGGCAAAGTACGCGATGTTCTCGCGTGCGCTGAGGCGTGGGTAGATGCCGATCTCCGCGGTGACCACGCCGACCCGACGCCTCACCTCCTGGGGCGACACGCGGGTGTCGTAACCAAGGACCTCAACCGATCCTGAGTCGGGCGCGAGCAGGGTGCAGATCACGCGCAGGGTCGTGGTCTTGCCGGCGCCGTTCGGGCCGAGCAGGCCGAAGATCTCGCCGGAGTGCGCTTCAAAGGTGATGCCGCGCAGCACCTTGTTCGAGCCCAGGGTCTTCTCGAGGCGATCGACCTTGACCGCCGCTTGAGTCACTTCTTCTTGGTGGCTTTTCTCGTGGCGGTCGAGGTGGGCTTGCCGGTCCTGGCGGCGGCCTTGGCGGTGCGCTTCGCCGGCGCCTTCTTCGCGGGCGCTCGCGTCGCCGCAGCGGCATTGGCTTTTTTGGCGGGTGCGGCAGCTGGCTTCGCAGGTGCCGCCTCTGCGACCGCAGCCTGGACGTCGGCGGACTCCTCGGCGGCCGCCGGCTCTGCCTGCGCCACCCCGATCGAGCTGGAAAGCGTGCGGTGGCACGTCTCGCACGTCACGATGGTGCGCACGAGCGTGCCGAGGTGATGCTCCTCGCGGCGCAGGTTGCGGGTGCGGTCGCAAAACGAGCAGTAACCAACCTCGGTGAACACCTCGACGTGTCCAGGACGCTTGTTCATGGGCGTATGTAACTTACGGTAAACTCTCGGTCGAGCTCGCCTTTAAGTCCTGGCCTGTGAGCCTGGGAAGGAGATTTTTTCGTGGCAATCACGTCGCGTATGCGCCATGTGATCGAGAGTCAGCAGTTCAGCCGCACCCTCCTCGAAGAGCTGTTCGCGCGCGCCGACGAGATCAAGCGCGAGCCGCACAGGTTCATGGGTCGCCTTGCGGGCCTGGTGATGGCGGCTCTCTTCTACGAACCGTCGACCCGCACCCGGCTTTCCTTCGAGGCGGCGATGCTCCGGCTCGGCGGCCAGACCATGGGCACCGACAACGCCCGCGAATTCTCCTCCGCGGCCAAAGGCGAGACTCTCGAGGACACCATCCGCATCGTGAGCGGGTACGCAGACGTGATCGTCTTGCGTCACAGCGAAGAAGGAGCGGCCAAACGCGCGGCCGCGGTCAGTGACGTCCCGATCATCAATGCGGGCGACGGCCCGGGCCAGCATCCAACTCAAGCCCTTCTCGACCTGTTCACCATCCGGGCCGAGCTAGCGAAGATCGACGGCGTGCGCGTGGCGATGGTGGGCGATCTCGCCAACGGCCGGACGGTGCGCTCGCTCGCCTATCTCCTCAGCAAGTTCAAGGACATCAAGCTCTGGTTTGTCGCTCCGCCTCAGGTGTCGATGCGCGACGACCTGAAGGCGCACCTGGACGAGCACCACGTGTCCTACACCGAGACGCAGGACCTCGACGCGGTGCTGCCGGAGGTCGACGTCGTCTATATGACGCGCATCCAGAAGGAGCGCTTCACGGACCCGGCCGTGTATGAGGCGATCAAAGGCATCTACCGCATCGACAAGAACGCGATGGCCCGCATACGCAAGTACGGCGTCCTGATGCATCCGCTGCCGCGCGTCGACGAGATCTCGCCCGAGGTCGATGACGACCCGAGGTCCGCTTACTTCCGCCAGGCGCGCAACGGCCTACATATCCGCATGGCCTTGCTGGATCGCCTTCTCTCATGAGCATCACTGAGCGTCGCCTCAAGGCAACCGTGATGGACGCCGACCAGATCCGCCGCTCGCTGCATCGGATCGCGCACGAGATCGTGGAGCGCAATCGCGGCGTCGAAGATGTTGTGATCGTCGGCATTGTCAGCAAAGGCGACATCCTCGCCCAACGTCTGGCCATGATTCTCCGCGAGCTCGAGCAGTCTCGAGTGCCCTTTGGCCGCCTCGACGTCACACAGCATCGCGATGACCTACACCTCAGACCACCTGACGGTCACCGGCCATCGAGCGAGATGCCCGACGTCAGCGGCAAGGTGGTGGTGCTGGTCGACGACGTAATTCATCACGGGCGCACGGCCCGCGCCGCAATGGATGCGCTGATGGACTTCGGCCGGCCGCGCTCGATCCAGCTGGCGGTCCTTGTCGACCGCGGACATCGTGAGCTTCCGATCCGTCCTGACTACATCGGCAAGAACGTGCCGACGTCGGACGCCGAGCGGATCGATGTCCTCATCGACGAGGAAGACGGCATCGACCAGGCGGTGATCGTTGCCGGCTGAGTCCTTCGCGGCGCTGGTGCTGGAGGATGGCCGGGCCTTTCTCGGCGCGCCGCTCGGAGCTGACGTGGTGGGCGAGGGCGAGGTGGTCTTCAACACCGCGATGACCGGATACCAGGAAGTCCTCACAGATCCTTCGTACGCGGGCCAGATGATCTGCATGACCTACCCGCTGCAGGGCAACTACGGCGTGCGGCTGGCGGATGCCGAGTCAGCGCGGCCATGGGCGCGGGCCCTTGCCGTGCGCTGGGCATGCCCGGCGCCGAGCCATCATTCGAGCGAAGCCTCGCTCGACGACTATCTGCGGCGCTGGGGCGTGCCCGCCATCGCGGAGATCGACACGCGTGCCCTCACCCGCCACATCCGCATGCATGGCGCGCTCCGCGCGGTCCTGGTGCATGAAACGGCGGCGCCTTCCGCCTCACGCCTGGCAGACCTGGCGACGGCGGCGCGACAGGTAAGGCCGCTGGCCGACCAGGACCTGGTGGCGCAGACCTCTCGGACGACAAAGGAAGAGTGGTTGGAACCGCTGCCGCCCGAGCTGCGGACTCGGCGGCGGAGTGACGGCGAAGGCTTGCTGGTCGCCGTCGTCGACTATGGGGTGAAATCCAACATCCTCCGCTCGCTCCGCGAGCGCGGTTGCACGGTGGTCGTGCTTCCGCACACCGCGACATGGTCGGACGTCCGGGCGCTGCAACCGGACGGCCTGGTGCTGTCGAACGGCCCGGGCGATCCCTCCGTCCTCCACGGCCCCGTTGAGCTCGCGCGCGAGGCGCTGGGCAGCGTTCCGCTGTTCGGCATCTGTCTCGGCCATCAGATCCTCGGCCGGGCCGCCGGCGCCACGACCTCGCGGTTGCCCTATGGACACCATGGTGCCAATCACCCGGTCAAAGACCTGGACACCGGGCGGGTCCACATCACCAGCCAGAACCATGAGTTCCAGGTCGACGCCGCCTCGATACCCTCGGGCGATTTCTACGTCTCCCAGCGCAACCTGAACGACCTGTCGGTGGAAGGCCTCGGCCACCGCCACCTGCCCGCGTTCAGCGTTCAGTACCACCCCGAAGGCTGCCCCGGACCCCAGGACAACCAACACCTGTACGACCGGTTCATCGACATGGTGCGAAGCCGCGCGCCGGTCGTGAAGGCGGTGGCGGGCATGACGGAAGAGCCTCGCCCGCGCAAGGTGCTGATACTCGGGTCGGGGCCGATCGTGATCGGGCAGGCGGCCGAGTTCGACTACGCGGGCACGCAGGCGTGCAAGGCGCTGCGCGAGGAAGGCATCGAGACGGTTCTGGTCAACTCGAACCCGGCCACGATCATGACCGACGAAGAGGTAGCCGACCGCGTCTATCTCGAGCCTCTGACTGTCGAGGCGGTCGAGCGGATCATCGCCCGAGAGCGGCCAGACGCGCTGCTCCCGACGCTGGGCGGACAGACCGGGCTGAACCTCGCCACGGACCTGGCCAGTGCCGGGGTGCTCGAGCGCCACCACGTCCGACTGCTCGGCGCGACCATCGACACGATTCGCAAGGCCGAGGACCGCCAGGCATTCAAGCAGATGCTTGAAGACATCGGCGAGCCGGTCCCGGTCTCCCGCGTGTGTGAGTCGATGCACGAAGTCACCGAGTTTGCGGCGGCCACCGGCCTACCGCTAGTGATCCGCCCGGCTTACACGCTCGGAGGCACCGGAGGGGGCTTCGTGACCACCGAAGCCGACCTCGAACGCATAGCCGCGCGCGGTCTCGCCGCGTCCCCTATCCACCAGGTCCTCGTCGAGCGGTCGCTGTGGGGATGGAAGGAGATCGAGTACGAGGTAATGCGCGACGGCGCGGACACCTGCATCACGGTCTGCAACATGGAGAACCTCGATCCGATGGGCGTCCACACGGGCGATTCAATCGTCGTCGCGCCGGCGCAGACCCTGACCGACCGCGACCATCAGATGCTGCGCTCGTCGGCGATCCGCATCATCCGCGCCCTGGGCATCGAAGGCGGCTGCAACGTCCAGTTCGCGCTGGACCCGAAGAGCTCGCAGTACTACGTGATCGAGGTCAACCCCCGCGTGAGCCGTTCGTCGGCGCTGGCCTCGAAGGCAACGGGGTACCCGATCGCTCGGGTCGCGGCGAAGGTTGCGGTTGGCCGGCGGCTTGAGGAGATCCGCAACGAGATCACCGGACGCACGTTCGCGGCCTTCGAACCGGCGCTCGACTACTGCGTGGTCAAGATCCCGCGCTGGCCCTTTGACAAGTTTCCGGCGGGCGACCGGCGCCTCGGAACCCAGATGGCCTCGACCGGCGAGGTGATGGCGGTCGAGCGGACTTTCGAAGCGGCCCTGGTCAAGGCGATGCGTTCGTTGGAGCAGAAGCCGCCGGCGGCCGGGGAGTTCGACGCCGAGATGATCGACCAGCCCAACGACCGCCGCCTGTTCGCGCTGCTCGACGCGCTCCGCAACGGCGTGGACACGGCGTCGCTCGCGGACCGCAGCGGCATCGATCCGTGGTTCATCGACCGACTCGCCAACATCGTCCGGCTCGAGACCGAGGGCGACGTGCGCGAGCTGCGCCGGTCCGGTTTCTCCGATGCGATGATCACAGCCCTGAGGGGCGAGACAGTCCAGCCCGCGCTACCCACCTACAAGCTCGTCGACACGTGCGCGGGCGAGTTCGAATCCGCCACGCCGTACTACTACTCGTGCTGGGAGGAAGAGGACGAAGCCCGGTCGGCCGGCGGGCGCACGGCGCTGGTCATAGGTTCCGGCCCGATCCGGATCGGCCAGGGCATCGAGTTCGACTACTGCTCGGTCCACGCCGCATGGGCGCTGCGCGAGGCGGGCGTGCGTGCGGTGCTGGTCAACTCCAACCCTGAGACGGTCTCGACCGACTTCGACACCTCCGACCGCCTCTACTTCGAACCGCTCGACCTGGACGGAGCACTCCACGTGGCGCAGACGGAGCAAGCCGGGGGTGCACTGGTCCAGTTCGGCGGCCAGACGGCGATCAACCTGGCCGAGCCCCTCGACCGGAACGGCGTCGCGATCATGGGCTCGAGCGTCGAAGCAATAGACCTGGCCGAGGACCGCCGCGCGTTCGCCAGCTCGCTCGACGCGATCGGCATCCCGCAGCCGATGGGCGGTACCACCACCACAGTCGAAGAGGCAGAGGCTATCGCGGCGCGTGTCGGCTACCCGGTGCTCGTCCGCCCCTCCTACGTGCTCGGTGGTCGCGCCATGGAGATCGTGCGCAACCGCGACGAGCTGCGGCGCTACATGGTCTGGGCGGTCGGCGCCATGCCGCGCGGCCAGGTCCTGGTCGACAAGTATCTGCAGGGAGTCGAGGTCGAGGTCGACGCGATCTCCGACGGCGACACGGTGGTGATTCCGGGCGTCATGCAGCACGTGGAGCGCGCCGGTGTCCACTCTGGCGATTCATACGCCGTGTATCCCGCTCAGAGCCTGGAGGCGGAGGAGCTCGCGCACATCGTCGACTACACCGTGCGCATCGCGCGGCATCTGCGTCTTCGCGGGCTGGTCAACGTGCAGTACGTCGTGCACCGCGGGCACGTTTATGTCCTCGAGGTCAACCCGCGCGCTTCGCGCACCGTCCCGTTCCTCTCCAAGGTCACGGGCGTGCCGATGGTGAAGCTTGCCACCCGCGTGATGCTGGGCGACAAGCTCATCGACCTCGGCTGGACCACCGGTCTCGTCCCGCCGCGGGACCTGGTCGCGGTAAAGGCGCCGGTGTTCTCGATGAACAAGCTGCCGGCGGTCGATTCATACCTCGGCCCGGAGATGAAATCCACTGGCGAGGCGATCGGTATAGCGCGCACGTTGAACGAGGCGCTGCGCAAGGCGTTCGCCGCCTCAGGTATGCACCTGGAGCGCGGCAGCTCCGCCTTGCTGACGATCGCCGACGCCGACAAGCCGGAGCTTTTCCCAATCGTCTCACGCCTCGTGCAGCTCGGATGCCATCTGGTCGCGACCGACGGGACGGCGAAAGCCCTGCGCGCGGCCGGGTTCTCTCCCCGAGTGGTGGCGAAGATCGGCGAGGAGGGGCCGACTGTGGTCGACGTCATAGTGCGCGGCGAGGTGCAGATGGTCATCAACACGATGTCGAACATCTATGAGGATCCCGGCGACGGCAACCCCGTCTTCAAGGATGGGTTCGAGATCCGGCGTGCGGCTGTCGAACGCCGCATCCCATGCCTGACCTCGCTCGACACCGCCACCGCGCTCCTCGAGTCGGCAGTCTCCGCGCCGGACGAGTTCGAGGTGCGGACCATCGACGAGTGGCGCAGTGTTTCTGGTTGACGCGTCGATAACCGGTCGTCGCCAGGTTGCGCGCGGCATGTTCGTCATCGGTATGCACGGGCCTGAAATCGCGTCCACCGTCCGGGCGGGCCAATTTGTCAATCTCGGTTGGTCTCCGGGTCCCCTGCTGCGCCGTCCGTTTTCCGTCTATCGCTCGGACGGGGAGCACATCGAGGTCGTGCTGAACGCCGTCGGCACGGGAACCGCGCAGCTGCTTGCGATGGACATCGGCGAACACGTCAGCTGCCTCGGCCCGCTTGGCCGCGGTTTTGAGATCAGGCCCGGGATCCGAACCGCCGTGCTGATCAGCGGCGGCCTGGGCGTGGCGCCGATGCCACTCGCGGCCAGGGATGCGCGCCAGGCGGGTGCGCATGTCACGTGGGTTCACGGCGCGCGGACCGCGGTCGAGCTGTGCTCGGAGACGGAGGGCGATGAGGTCATCTGGGCGACCGACGACGGAACAGAGGGTTCTCGCGGCACGGTGGTAGCGGCGGCTCCTCAAGCCGAGGTCGTGCTCGCGTGTGGCCCGAACCGTATGCTCGCCGCGGTCGCCGAGAGGTGGCCGGAAGCGCAGGTCGCCGTCGAAACGTATATGGGTTGCGGGACCGGCGTCTGCCTGGGCTGTGCGGTGCCTCTCAAGCGCGGGGGATACGACCGCGCCTGCAGGGAAGGCCCGGTCTATCGCGCCGCCGACATCGACTGGGGCGCCCTTCCCTCACACCTTTCGTACGCGGTCACGAGATGACTCCCGACCTTTCGGTGGCGGTCGGGGCGTTGAAGCTTCGCGGTCCGGTTCTCGCGGCTTCCGGGACTTTCGGCTACGGCACCGAGGTGCCGCTCCTCGAGCGGCGCTCGCTGGGCGCGATGGTCTCCAAAGGAATCTTCCTCCGGCCGCGCGAAGGCACCGCGCCACCGCGCATCGCAGAAACGCCCGGAGGGATGCTCAACGCCATCGGACTGCAGGGTCCCGGCGCCGACGCTCTCGTCCGCGACTACGCGCCGCAATGGGCAGACTGGGACTTCCCAGTCCTCGTCAACATCAACGGGGAGTCGGCGTCGGAGTACGGCGAATTGGCCGCACGCCTCGACGGGGTGCCCGGCATCGCGGGGTTTGAGATCAACATCTCCTGCCCCAACGTCGAGCAGGGTGGGCTGTACTTCGGCAACGATCCGCGGGCGGCCGCGGCGGTCACCGAGGCGGTGCGCAGGCGGACCAAGCTGCCGGTCTGGGTGAAGCTCACACCGATGGTGAGCGACATCGGCGTCATCGCGCGCGCGGTCGAGACGGCCGGGGCCGACGCCCTATGCGCGATCAACACCTTCGTCGGCATGTCGATCGACCTCAACAGCTACCTCCCCCGCCTGAGCTTTCGCACCGGTGGTCTTTCGGGGCCGGCCATCCGGCCGTTGGCCGTCCACCTCGCGCACCAGGCCGCGCGTGCGGTGCGCATCCCCGTGATTGGCATCGGGGGAATCGCTCGAGCCGAGGACGCGCTGGAGTTCCTGGTCGCGGGCTGCTCTGCGGTGCAGGTGGGCACGGCCACGTTCGTGAACCCGAATGCGATCGCCGAGGTCCACGACGGCATCTCCGCCTTTCTTGAATCCAGAGGGTTGACGTCGCTCGCCGATCTTCCCCGCTATCTTCCACGCGACTAGATGTCCACTGAAATCCCGCCGTCTCGACGTGACTCCGAGGCACTGCAGATCCTCGCGACCGAGCACTGGAGCCTGCTTGCCACTCGCGCGCTGACTTACCAGGAGTCGCTCGGCCGGGTGAACATGTTCCTGACCATCCTTTCAGGAGCAGTCATCGCACTGGCTCTGGTGGCCCAGGCGGACCACTTCGGCGCCGCCTTCATCTCCATCGCAATTTTCATGCTCTCGGTCGTCCTGCTCACGGGGGTCTTTACCGTGGCGCGCCTGATGTCGCTGAATCGTGACGACTTCCGCTGGGTGCTCGCGATGAACCGGCTGCGCCACGCCTACCTCGAGATGCACCCAGAGCTCGAGCCGGCCTTCATGACGAGCCCTTATGACGATCTGCCTGGCGCGCTGCAAACCCTCGGCATCGAAGTGTCAGGTCAGGATCGGCTTGGATCGATGTTCCATGGTCTGCAGACGCTTCCGGGCATGCTGTCCGTGATCGTTGCCTCGGTCGCCGGTGCGATCGGGGGCCTCATCGGGGTGGGATTTGGCGCTCCGGTGGTCGTGGTGGTGCTCTCCGGCATCGTCGTGTTCCTGGTGACCTTCGCCCTGATAGGGATCTGGGGCCGGCGATCCGTCCGGAACCTGGACCCATCGCTCGCCGCGCGTTTTCCTTCGCCACCCAAATCGCCTGCTTAGGCTCGACCGACCGTCACAATCCACTAGCCGTGCTGGAAGTTGAAGGCCTCGCCAAGCGCTACGGCGAGGTGCTTGCGCTCAAAGACCTGACCGTCAGCGTCGAGGAAGGCGAGTGCCTTGTCCTGCTGGGCCGCAACGGGGCCGGCAAGACCACCGCCCTGCGGTGCATGGCCGGCGTGCTGCTTCCCACCGCGGGCACGGTCAAGGTCGATGGGATTGACGCGGCGGACGACCCGGCCGCCGTCCGCGCCAGGGTTGGATTGATGCCCGAGGTGCCTGGCCTGTACGAGCGGATGTCGGCCCGCGCCTACCTGGACCATTTCGGCGCGATCTACGACGTCGAACCGCCGGTCCGGCGCCGCCGGATCGAAGAGCTGCTCGAGGTCTTCGAGCTCACCGATGCCGGCGATCGCTGGCTCGGCACCTTCTCGAAAGGCATGCGCCAGAAGGTCGCACTCATCCGCGCGACCCTGCACCGCCCTCGCCTCATCCTCGCCGACGAGCCGACCTCGGCCCTCGACCCAGACAGCGCGCGCCGCGCATGGATCTACCTCAAGGACCTGCAGAGGGATGGCTGCGCGCTCGTCATCTGCACTCACAGCATGGAAGAGGCGGAGCATCTGGCAGGCGACATTGGAATCCTGTCCGCGGGCAGAGCGCTCGCCGTCGGCAACATGGTCGAGCTGCGCCGGCGCTCTGGATTGAAGATGCGGCAAGAGGTGCGCGATCTCCCGACGCTGCAAGACATCTACCTCGCGATAGTGGACAACCATCGTGACCTGGCCGAAGTTAGAACGGCGTAAAGCCGCGCTGGTCGCTCGCCGCGACCTGCGGGATGCGGTCAGCGAGCTGCGCCTTATCGTGGCGATGGTCGCGCTGACGCTCGCGATCCCGATCGCCTCCGCCTCCGGCGTCCGCGCGCTCGCGGCTTTCGGCGGCGGCACCGCCGTCGTCAACCGGCTGTCCCTGGTGGGCGCGTTCTTCGTGGTCTTCATCCCGGCCAGCTTCTCGCTGGTTCTCGCGCTCGAGTCGTTCGTCGGCGAGCGCGAGCGGACGACGCTCGAGGTGCTCCTGTCGACGCCGCTGCGGGAGGCGGAGATCTACGCCGGCAAGGTGGCCGCCGTGCTGACCGTTTCTCTAAGTCTTTGCTACGGCGGCCTGATCGTCTACTGCCTGATCGCGTTTCCGGGGCTTGGGTACTTCCCGCTCGGCATTCTGCTTGCGCTCGCCCTTTCGACGATCTGTCAGGTCGCGGCGATGGTTGCCGGCGCGGTGATCATCAGCCTCAACGCTCGCACGATGCGCGCTGCCAACGTGATGGCCTCTTTCATCATCCTGCCCATGTCGGTGGCGCTGCAGGCCGAGGCGGCGCTGATCCTGCTGGGTCGCGCTGATTTCCTCTGGGCTTTTGCATTGCTGATGGCTGTGGTCGCCGTCGTGCTGCTGCGAATGGGCCTCAGCGGGTTCTCACGCGAGGCGTTGCTCGCCCGCGACGTTGGGCTGCGTCAGCCCCTGCGGCGTGCGACACGTGCGGTGCGGTCGAGCTTAAAGATGCGCCCGGGCATCTTTCGGCTGATCTGGATGAGGCGAACCCCGATGCTGCTTGCGGCCGCGGGCCTGCCACTCGGAGTGCTGGCCGGCTACCTCGCCGGGGCATCGAATGCGATCCCCTCGGCCGTGATACGGCCCGCGCTTGCGAGCCTTGTCAAGTCGTCTGGTGACGGAGGGCCGATCTACGAGGTCGCCACCATCTTCAGCCACAACGTGCTGGCCTTCCTGCTGGTGGCTGCGCTAGCGGTCACGACGGCAGGCCTCAGCGGCTTCTTGCTCACGTTCGCGCCCGGATTCCTGCTGGGTTTTGCCGCCGCCCTTTCGTCCTGGACGCTCGCGTTGACCGGGATCGTGCCGAACGGCCTGGTCGAGATCCCCGCGGCGATCATCGCGGGCGGCCTGGCGATCCACATCGGCGCCACCGCGATCCATATGGACGCGCGAGGTGGATGGGCCGACCGGGTGCTCGCCGCGACGGCCGACTACGTGCGGGCGCTGCGCTGGCTGGTGCCTGCGCTTGCCGTCGCGTCGGTGCTCGAAGTCTTCATCGGCTGACCGAACACCTCCGGTACGAGGAGCCTTATCGCTAGCACGACCGCGCCTGCCGCGATGGCGCCGACAGCCATGGCCCATGGCGCGCCGAACAGCGTTGCGAGCAGCCCGGCCTGCATGGCTCCAATCGGTCCGACCCCGGCAAAGGCCTGCACGTAGAGAGCCATCACACGCCCGCGCAGATGGTCGGGCGTTATGGTCTGGATGCGGTTGTTCGTGGTCGCCAGAAACGAGATCTGGCAGTAACCCGCCACAAACAAGGCGATGAGCGAGAGCACGAGCACCCGCGAGATCGAGAATTCGAGGAGCGCGGCCACCCATATCCCCGCCATCCAAAGCTGCCGGGGCGGGTCTGCGCCGAGGTGGGGCATGAATGCCAACGTCAGCGCTCCGGCCAGAGCGCCAAGACCCATCGCGCCGAGCAAAAAGCCGAATCCCTGCGCGCCCGCATGTAAGACCTGATCCGCGAACAGCGGCATGAGCGTCTGCCGGTTCATGGCGAACAGCGAAAAGACGGCGACCGCGACCAGCAGCCCTCCCACAACCGGCTGATGTCGCGCATAGGAAGCGCCCTGCGCGAGCCGCGACAGCAAGGGCTGCTCGTGCCGCTCTTGCGCCACGTTCGGCAGTTCTCGCATCAGAAGCAGGGCTGCCACGGCAGCCAGATAGCTGACCGAGTTGGCGAGAAAGCAAATGGGCACACCGACCAGGGCGATGAGCACGCCCGCAAGCGACGGCCCCACCACGGCGGCGCCGTTGAAGACCGACGAGTTGAGTGCGATCGCATTCATCAGGTCTTGCTTGCCGACCATCTCGACGATGAACGCCTGCCGAGCGGGAACGTCGAAGAGGTTGACGGTGCCGGTGGCGAGGGCGGCGATGATCACCATCCAGTACTCGGCGTGGCCGCTCGCGCTGAGGGCGAAAAGCGCGAACGATGGAATCGTGAACGCCGACTGGGTGATGAGCAAGATGCGGCGCTTGCGGAAGCGGTCGGCCACGACGCCGCCGAACTGGCTGCCGAGCAGGATCGGCGTGAACTGCGCGGCCAGCACGAGGCCGACGAGCAGGCCGCTGTGCGTGAGCTGCAGGGCGAGCCAAGGCATCGCGACGCTCTGCATCCAGGTGCCGATCGTCGAGATGATCTGGCCGGTGAAGAAGAGCCGGTAGTTGCGATGGCGCAGGGCACCCAGCATCCGTGCCTGAGCGGCGTCACTCATCCGGTGGGATGATCCCCAACGTGGCCAGGATCCGTGAAACGATCGAGATCGACGCCCCGACCGAGCGGGTATGGGCGGTGGTCGCGGAGGACGTGAAGAACGCGCCGAAGTGGACCTCCTACCTCGAGAAGGTGGAGAAGCTCGACGACGGGCCTCCGGGCAAAGGCACACGGTACCGCTACTTGCTGAACCTCCCCGGTGGAAACAAGGTGAGGCTCGAGGTGGAGCAGGACGTCTACAACAAGTCGACGAGATGCGCCGGCAGGTTCATCAAGGGGCCGCTCAAGGGGACCTGGTCCTATGTCTACACCGGGCGCAAGGACGGTTCGACCCGATTGGCCTACGAGATGGACTACGAGCTCAGCGGGCTGCTTCGTTTCGCCGGCGGGCTCCTGGGGCCGCAATACGCGGCCGGGATTCACAAGAACATGGAATCGCTGAAGCGCTACATCGAGTCGGGCAAGGGGCCGAAGCCTAAGCAATAACCGCTTCGGCTTCGATCTCGACCTTCCAGCGTTCGTCGATGAGGTCTT
>Ga0209806_1000437_pt1 | contig 28205 bp, 25 predicted proteins | sample GraSoiAngelo_152_FD_186166 | JGI IMG/M metagenome (GOLD analysis project Ga0209806, IMG submission 186166) | Grasslands soil microbial communities from the Angelo Coastal Reserve, California, USA - 14_1009_12_30cm (SPAdes) (version 2) | ecosystem: Environmental > Terrestrial > Soil > Grasslands ... | reverse complement strand
CTACCGGCGGAAGCGGTCGCGGCCGCTCTCTATCGGGCCCGCGGCGCGGCTTAGCCCTGGGGCTCTGGGCCTTCTGGCTCTGCGCCCTCAGCGGGCTGACCGAGGGAATCGGGCTGGCCGGGAGAATCGGGCTGGCCGGGAGGATCGGGCTGGCGTTGCTCGCCAAAGCGCGGCCGGTCGCCGAAGCGGGGGCGGTCACCGTACCGGGGGCGGTCACCGTACCCGCCCCGGTCTCCATACGCGCCTCGGTCGCCGTAAGCGGCGCCCTGACGCGTGAGTGGCTGAGAGGCCGGCGGGGGACGGTCCACCGCCGTGCGTGTGGCGCTGACTCCGTCGGGAAGGATCGCCACCCGGCGGTGGGGTTCCTCGCCGTGGCTTTCGGTCTTCACGCCTGGCTCCTTCTCGAGCGTGATATGGACGATCCTCCGCTCATAGGCCTGCATCGGGTCCATCACGAGCCGCTCTCCGGTGCGGCGGACGCGCTCCGCCAGCCGGAGCGCCATCTCCTTGACGGTTTCCTCTCGCCGGTTGCGATAGTGCTCGACGTCGACCACCAGGCGTCTTCGGTCGCTGCGGCCCTCATTCAGAATCAGGTTGACCACAGTCTGGAAGGCGCGGAGCGTTTCGCCACGCCATCCGATCAGCAACCCGAGATTTTCCCCGCCGATGTCGATCATCACGGGGTCGTCCGCCTTGCGGATGTAGACCTGGGCCAGGATGCCCATTTTGAGCAGCAGGTCGGCCACCACCTGCCGGGCTTTGCGGGCGTAGGTGTCGCGCAACGTGACACGGACCCTGGCCTCCTCGGGTTGCTCGTCGAGCACCTCGACCTCGACGTTCTCCCGGGCCTCTTCCAGGTTCTCGAGCGCTTTCTCGACGGCTTCGTCGACGGTCTTGCCGCTTGCCTCCACGCTGGTGCTGGTCATGCTGCTCTTGCACCCCCCTTGAGAATGGCTGGAATGGTCAAGGACCCCCATCCCGTGATGAAGTACTGCTGGCCGATCGAAAACAGGTTGCTCACCACCCAGTAGAGAGCAAGCGCGGCCGGAAACTGCAGCGAGATGAAGCCGATGAAGGCCGGCATGATCAGGGTGATGTTCTGGGTCATGGCGGCCTGGGTCGGATCCTGGCCGGCTGCTCCCCCGGCGGGGGTCATCATCTTGGTCTGCACAAAAGTGGTCAGCCCAGCAAGCACCGGCAGGACCAGATAGCCGTTATTGAAAACGCCGGCCTTGAGCGCCAGGTTGCCGATCCAGAGAAAATGCAGGTCCAGGTGCTGCAGACCGTAGGTCGGCGCAGTCTTGGTGAAGCCGAAGATCACCCAGTAGAGGGCGATCAGTATGGGCGCCTGGACCAGGGCTGGGAGACAGCCGCTCATTTGCGAAAGAGGATTGATCCCGTGCTCCCGATAGAGCGCCATCGTCTCCTGGTTGAGCTTTTGGGGGTCCTTCTTGTATTTCTTCCGCAGGGCCGAGAGCTGAGGCGCGATTCGCCGCTGCTCGGCCTGCACCCGCCGGGAGGTCGAGATCTGGTACTGGAAGAGTGGTGAGATGATGAGCTTGATCGCAATCGTCAGGAGGATGATCGCGATCCCGAAGGGCCCAATGCCGTCGGTCAGGGGATTTCCGGCCAGTCCCTTTGTCAGCCAGATCAAACCGGCGGTCATGGGGACTCCGAAGATCGCCCACCAGGCGGTATGGATGGGCAGGAACAGGTCGAACGGGCTGCTCAGGATCGGGAGACCCAGCTTCATGGCACGGGATCCAGTCCGCCCGGATGAAACGGGTGGCAGCGGCCGATGCGCTTCATCGCCATCCACCAGCCCCGCCGCCAGCCGTAGCGCGAGATGGCTTCATAGCCGTATTCGGAGCAGGTGGGCGTGAACCGGCACCGGCTGAAGAGAGCAAAGAAGGGCCCGACCGTCACCCGGTAGACGCGAATCAGCCCCAGGGAGGCAGCCGTCATGGCGTCCTGCGGGTCACGCTCTGGCTCCACAGGGCGCTGAGATCGTCGCGCAGGCGCGCGTACTCCGCTTCGATCGCCGAAGGTCGAGCTACGATGACCACATCCCGTCCCGCCTCGGTGCTTTGCGCCAGCGGGCGCACCAGCTCGCGAAGGCGGCGTTTGATCCTGTTGCGGACGACTGCGTTTCCGAGCTTACGGCTGACTGCGAAGCCGACCCGGGGCCGGCCAAACTCATTATCGCTTACGAAGAGGGCCAGGTATGCACTGCCCGCCCGCCGGCCAGATCGCAGCGCCCGGTCAAAGTCGGCAGTCTTCAGCAGGCGCTGGCGGGGATTCACACATAGCGGCGGCCGCTGGAGGCGGGGGCAACCTTGTGCCGGCCCTTGCGGCGGCGCGCCTTGAGCACCTTCACCCCACCCGGCGACGACATCCGGGCGCGAAAGCCATGCACCTTGCGGCGCTGGCGCTTCTTGGGCTGATTGGTGCGCTTCATTTGGCGTCGGCTAGCTTAGCAAACAGGTGGCCCGACGTTAAGTGAAAACTTGCATTGCAGCGGTGAAATGCATTTGCTATGATTCCGCTGCCCTGGAGAGCTACGGCTCACCACCATCAACAGGTTATGCACACGAGGCTGGGGAGACCTCAAGAGGCTTGTCCACTTTTGTGGGAAGTCTGTGCATAAGCTGCGTCCCAGCTAAGCCGTCCATGGGCCTCCGTTTCCGACTCGCGCGGCTCCGGTCGCGCAGCATCGGGCTCTGCTCTCCAATCAAGCTGTCGTTCTTGTCTGGAGGAGCGTATGAACCCGGAGCAGATCTGGCAAGCGGCTCAGGAAGAGCTGCGCTTTCAGCTCAGTAAACCCAGCTACGAAACCTGGCTGAAGAACGCCTCGCTGCTAGCCCGGGAGAAGAACTCCTTCAAGATCGGGGTCCCCACCAAGCTGGCCAAGGACTGGCTCGAGGACCGCTACTCGGCCGTGATCAAGGAAACCCTGTCCGCGATCGTGTCGAGTGATGTGAACGTGGCCTTTGAGGTGACGGCCGCGGCGGCCGAGCCGAGCCACGGCGGTGGCCGGGACACGGCGGTGGCGGTGGCCGAGGAGCCGCCCGCCGACGAGCCTGCACCGGATGATGCCTCCTTGCTCAACCCCAAGTTTCAGTTTCAGTACTTCGTGGTGGGCAATAATTCACGGTTCGCACATGCCGCCTGCCGGGCGGTCGCGGAGACGCCCGCCAAGGCCTACAACCCGCTCTTCCTCTACGGTGGCGTCGGTCTGGGCAAGACCCATCTGATGCATGCGATCGGGCATGCGGTCCTGGAGAAAAACAAGCGCAGGCGGGTCGCCTACGTCACCAGTGAGACCTTTATGAACGAGATGATCACCGGCATCCAGGCCGGGCGCATGAACGAGTTTCGCACGCGCTACCGGACGGTCGACGTCCTTCTCGTGGATGACATCCAGTTCCTGGCGGGCAAGGACCGGACGCAGGAGGAGTTCTATCACACCTTCAACGCCCTGCACGAGCTGAACCGCCAGATTGTGATCGCGTCCGACCGGCCGCCGAAGGAAATCCCAACGCTCGAGGACCGGCTGCGGTCGCGGTTCCAGTGGGGGCTGATTGCCGACATTCAGGCGGCAGACTTCGAGACCCGAGTCGCCATCCTGAAATCCAAGGTCGGGCCCTACGCAAGGCTGGTGCCGGAGGATGTGCTGTCATTCATCGCCCACAAGGTCCAGAAGAACATCCGCGAACTGGAGGGCGCCCTGATCCGGGTGATCGCGCACGCCTCCCTCAACCACGACACCATCAACGTCGATAGCGCTGCCCGGCTCCTCCAGGATGTGATCCCCTCGACCGAGGCACGCACACTTTCGATGGATACCATCGCCAGGACCGTGGCGAGCTTCTACCACATCTCGATCGAGGAGATGAAAGGAAAGCGCCGCGATAAGCACATCGTGTTCCCACGCCAGGTCGCCATGTTCCTGATCCGCGAAGAGACGGCTTCGTCTCTTCCCGCCATCGGCCAGGCGTTCGGAGGGCGTGACCATACGACCGTCCTCCACTCCTACGAGAAAATCAACACCGAGGTCCGTGAGGACCAGCGCCTGCAGTCCGACCTTCGGAAAATTCGGGAGATGCTCTATTCCCACTGAGGGCTGTGGACAATCCGCGAACGCTACGTGGACAGGGATGAAAGCCTGCCCGGCTGTGGACGGCCAGCCAAAAGATGCACAGGTTCCCCCGCTATAATTGGGCCGGTTTCGAGTTCAAAAGAGGGTATTTCCCCATTCTGCACCGTACTACGGCTACGTCTCTTTTAGAGAAAGCGTCTCCTGATTACCAGGGGTTTGTAGACAAGGGAGCGTAATGAGACTCACCTGCTCCGCCGGCGTCCTCGGTCAGGGTCTTCACGTCGTCTCGCGTGCCGTGTCATCGCGGACCACATTGCCCATTCTCAACAATGTCCTGATGCAGACGGCTGATAACGGTCTGCAGCTGACAGCGACCAACCTCGAAATCGGGATCCGGCAGACGATTCCGGCGCAGGTCCAGGAGGAAGGAGGCATCACCGTCCCGGCTCGGCTGCTGACCGACTTCGTGACCTCGCATCCGGAGGAACCACTCACCATGTCGCTGGACAAGAAGACACAATCGCTGAGCCTGAAGAGTGCCCGGTTCGACGCCACCATTCGGGGGATCGACCCTGCCGACTTTCCGCCGGTGCCGGCTGGCGTCGACGGTCGCAAGGTCAAGGTCGACCAGACCGGATTGCGAGAAGCCATCGAGCAGACCGTGATCGCGGCCTCGACCGATGAAGGCCGGCCTGTCCTGACCGGAGTCTATGTCCAGCTGAACGGGGGCAAGGCGACCCTGGCTGCCACGGATGGCCATCGGCTGGCTGTCAAGACACTTGCGGTCGAAGCCGAGGCCGGTGAGACCGACACCATCGTGGTCCCGGCACGGGCGCTCACGGAGCTCGGCCGGATCCTCAAGACTGGCGAGGAGCGCATCGACGTCACGGTCGGCGCCCAGAAGAACCAGGTCTTCTTCAAGACAGGTGACGTCGAGTTGATGAGCCGGCTGATCGAGGGCACCTATCCCAACTACCAACAGGTGATCCCGGCGCAGAGCACGACCACCATCACGACCAAGACCCAGGACCTGCTCTTCACCACGAAGATGGTCTCGCTGTTCTCGAAGGACGCCGCAAACGTGATCAAGTTCAAGACAGAAGGCGGCAAGCTGACGCTGACCGCGAACACCAGCGAGGTGGGTCAGAACGTGGCCGGCGTCGACGCGAAAATTGACGGGCAGGACCTGCAGGTGGCGTTCAACTCAAAGTACCTGCTGGACGTGCTTGCCATCCTGGGTACGGAAGAAGTGCAGCTTGGTTTCACCGGGCCACTGAACCCAGGGATCATCCGGCCGGTGGGGAAGGATGATTACCTCTACATCATCATGCCGGTTCGGGTTGCGATGTAGCCAGCCCGGACCTGCGCGTTGTTCCTGTCAAACGTCTCACTTTTCGACTTCCGTAACTACGCCGAGCTGGACCTGGCGCTGGAACGCTCCGCCACCGTGCTCTTTGGTGGCAACGCCCAGGGAAAGACCAATCTATTAGAGGCGGTCGCACTGAGCGCGCTGACGCGTTCTCCGCGGACCCAGCAGGCTTCCGAGCTGGTTCGATTCGGTCAGCCGGCTGCTCGCGTCACCTGCCAGGTCCAGGGCGACGCGGGGCCGACCGAGCTCGAGGTACGCGTCAGCATGACCCAGCTGCCGGAAACGACGCGGGCCACCAAACGATTCAGCGTGAACGGACGCGCGCGGCCATCTAGTGACATGCTGGGCACGCTGCGGGTGGTCCTGTTCTGGCCGGACGACCTCCAGCTGATCAAGGGCCCTGGGGAGGGACGCCGGCGGTTCCTGAACACGCTGCTCTCACAACTCGACCGGTCGCACGCGCGCGAGCTGAATCGATACCAACACCTCCTCGAGCAGCGGAACGCCCTGCTCCGGGCGGTCCGCGATGGCCGTCAACCGGTGGGAGACCTGGACTACTGGACGGCGAACCTGGCGCTGGCGGGCGCCGCCATCATGGTGGATCGCCAACGCCGTCTCCTGGAGATCCAGCCGGTGGCCGCCGCCTTCCACCGGGAGCTGACTGACGACCAGGAGCGCCTCGACCTGCGCTACCGGCCGGCGGGGGCCCGGATCGGAGAGGCTCCGATCGAGCTCGTCGCCCAGCAGCTCCAGGCGGCCATGGCCGATTCCCGGGACGAGGAGATTGCACGCGGACAGACAGCTGTCGGACCGCAGCGCGACGATGTCGAGGTATGGCTAGACGACCGCGAGGCACGCCTGTACGCCAGCCAGGGTCAGCAGCGCACGGCGGTGCTCAGCCTGAAGCTGGCCGAGCTTCACTACCTGGCGGAGGCCACCGGCGAGCAGCCGGTCCTCCTCCTGGATGACGTGATGTCCGAGCTCGACCCGGCCCGACGGGAGCGGCTGCTTGCGGCGCTCGAGCCCGGACCGCAGGCGCTGATCACCGCCGCCGACCTGCACGACCTTCCGAAAAGCATCGTCGACCGGGCCGCCGTTTTCCGGGTGGAGGGAGGCAGCGTCCATGCGTAGCCTCGCCGCGGCCCTGCCCGCGGCCCTGAAGTCACTCGGCATCCAGCGGCGGACCCGGGCGGCCCAGGCACTCTGGGCATGGCCCCAGGTGGTCGGACCCATGCTTTCCGGGGAGACCACCGCGCTCAGGCTGACCGGCGGCACCCTCTGGGTGACTGCCAGCAGCACGCCTCTGGCCCATCAGCTCCACCTGGAGCAGCCTCAACTGATCGAACGTCTCAATGCCATGATCGGGGCTCCGGCCGTCAAGGAGATCCGCTACCTGCAGGCGCGGCCTCGCCCATGATCGCGGACGCGGGCGTTCTCAACGAGCAACAGCGGATTGCGGTGGCTCACGCCGGGGGCCCGCTGCTGATCGTCGCCGGGGCGGGTACGGGCAAGACCCGGGTTCTGGTAGAGCGGTACCGCAGGCTTCGGCAGGAGGGAGTCCCGGCCGAACGCATCCTCCTGCTCACCTTCACGGAGAAAGCAGCCCGCGAGATCCTGGACCGGGTGGAGCGTGAGGACTGGCTGCCCGCCGGCGAGCGGTGGGTGATGACGTACCACGCCTTTGCCCAGCGATTTATCCAGGAAGAGGGCTGGCTACTCAACATCCCGCGCACCTTTCGGATCATCTCCCCGGTACGCGAGTGGGAATTGATGCGCGACGTCTTGCTAGCCCTTCGGCCGCCGCACCTCTTCCACGCCCAGCGGCCCCATGACCGGATTCCCGAGCTCTTGAAGCTGATCGAGCGTGCGAAACAAGAGCTCGTCTCGCCTGAGGAGTTCTCCGCGTGGGCCGCGGGCGCTCGAGCCATGCCGGACACGGTGGTTCCTCCCGGGGTGGCAGATGCGCTGGCAGATCCGCTGGTCGCCGCCCAGGCGGAGGCGGCCGGTGTCTACGCCGAATACCAGCGGCGCATGCTCGCCGAGGGCCGTCTCGACTTCGACGACACGATCTTCTACAGCGTCCGCGTGCTGATGCAGGAGCCCGCGGTCCTGCGACGGCAGGCTGAGCATTTCGAGCACATCATGGTTGACGAGTTCCAGGACACCAACTTCGCGCAGAGCCGGCTGATCGAGCTGCTGGCAGGCGACTCGAGGAACCTGTGTGTAGTTGGGGACGATGACCAGAGTATCTACAAGTTTCGGGGAGCGTCGGTGGCAAACCTCAAACGTTTCCAGGCTGTCTTCCCAGAGGCGCGCGTGATCCGTCTGGAGGACAACTATCGCGGCCGCGGCCCCCTGCTCCGAGCCGCCCAGCGGCTGATCACCGAGGACGCCGAGCGGCTGCCCAAAACTCTTCGCCCAACCCGGGGCGAGGGCCGGCCGGTGAGCATCCTCGCCTGCGCCGGGGTGATCGAGGAGGCGGATGCGGTGGCCGCCTTCGTGAAGTCGGCGCTCGACGAGGGTCGGTTTGCCCCGCGCGATGTGGCCATCCTCTTACGTGCCAACGCCCACCTCCAGAATTTCGCCCGCGCCCTGCAACGCAAGGGCGTTGCCTACCAGGTCAGCGGCGGCCGTGGCTTTTTCCAGCAGCCCGAGGTCAAGGATTGCATGGCTTTCCTGCGCGCGATAGAGTCGCCGGACGACGCCGTTTGCGTGATGCGCTTGCTGGGCATCCCGCGCTATGCCATCGACGCGGTCCAGGCCGGCCGCTGGGCTCGGGAGGCGCGCGAGCAGGGGGTTTCTCTGTTCAGCCTCCTGGAAAAGTCGACCGAAGAGGGCGCCCGCCGGCTGTCAACCGACCTGCGCTTCTTCAGCGCCATGCGCCTGCGCCTCGGCGTCGACGAGCTCTTCTTCGAAGTGATGGAGCGGACGCGATACCTCGACCTGGATCGCTTTACCGGTCCGATCGAGCGCCTGCAGGTGAGCGCGAACGTGCAGAAGCTCGCCGAGCTGGTCGCCGCCTTCTGCGACGAGCACACCGACCATCACCTGGCCGCTTTCCTGGCGCATCTCGACGCGACCGAGGCGGCCCAGGCTGACGAAGAGATCGCCTCACTGGACGATGCCCTGAATGCTGTCCACTTGATGACCGTCCACCAGGCCAAGGGCCTCGAGTTCGGCCTGGTGGTGGTGCCGCACCTGGTAGAGGGTCGCTTCCCGGCGACCCGCCGGAACGATGGCCTCGCCCTGCCCGACGCCCTGCTCAAGGAAGAGCTCCCAGAAGTCGAGTTGCACCTGGCGGAGGAACGCCGGCTCGCCTACGTGGCGCTGACCCGCGCGAAGGAGGAGGTCCTGTGCACGTTTGCCGGGCGGTATGAGGGGGTCAAGGACTGGCGCCCCTCGAGGTTCCTGAAGCCGATTCGGGGCAGCGAGGCTCGCGATATCGAGGTCATCAGCGTGCTCGAGCCGAGCCCGGCGGTAAGGGAGGTCGTGCGTCAGGTGGAGCTGCCCCTGGATCAGCCCCCTCCCATTGGTGCGCTCTCCTACACCCAGCTGGATACCTACTTACGTTGCCCGCAGATGTACCAGTACCGCTTCGTATTCCGGCTGCCCACCCGCGCCCGCCCCCAGATGCAGTTCGGGCGGATTCTCCACGAGGCCCTCAAAGACGCGCTGGGCAGCATCGAGACAGATCGCCCCCTCACCTGGGAGATGGTCGACGCCGCCTACGTGGCGGCCTGGACCCGGGAGCGCTTCTCCACACCCGAGCAGGCGCTGTCGTTGCAGGACCTCGGCCGAGGATATCTGCGCCGCGCCTTCGAGAAGGGGGACCTGCGAAAGCCGCTCCTCCTCGAGCAGCCGTTCAGCCTGCGGGTCGACGGCCTCCGCCTGACCGGCCGGATCGACCGCGTCGACCGCACCCCGGACGGCACCTACGAGGTGATCGACTACAAGACCGGGTCGGCGAAGCGCGCCGTGGACCTGGTCAAGGACCTGCAGCTCGGCGTCTACGCGCTGGCGGCTCGCGACGTTTTCCGATTCGACCCGTTGAGCCTCTCCTACTACTACCTGGAGACCGGCGAGAAGGTCACCGTCGACAAGCCACCGGCGCGGCTCGAGGAGGATCGGGCCACCATCCTGAAGGTGGCGGATGGCATTCGCTACGAGCAGTTCCCGGCGAAGCCGGAAAAGATGAAGTGCGCCGGCTGCGACTTTCGCCTCCTCTGCCCGAGCGCAGCCGTCTAGTCGCGAACCAGCCCCTGCAGCATTCCGGCGATCTCGAAGGCGGCATTCGGGTTTCCCGCCGCCCGGGCTCGGTCGAAGTCCGCCTCGCGGAGCTCTCCCGGCTTGGCGAACCACTCCTGAACGGCCTTGGCCAGCTGAGCCTGTCCCGGCACATATTGACCCAGTTTCCGGCGCACCACCTCGCGCACGTTCCCCTCCTCCTGACCGGGCAGGTATCCCGTCAGCAGGAGCGGGCATCCGCAGGCGAGGCCTTCAGCGATCATGCCCGGGCTGGCCCGGGTTACCAATAGGTCCGACGCCAGCATCAGCTCAGGCATGTTGTTCACGAAGCCAAACACGTGGACGCCGGCGTGATTGTCCTCCCGAATCCGCCGGGCCAGGGCTTCGTTGCGCCCGCAGACCGCGAGGATCTGCAGGTCCAGAGGCGATTGAGCCAGCACCCGCGCATAGCGCCGCAGCGGTTCTGTGCCATCTCCGCCTCCGACCAGTAAAACGGTTGGCGCCAGCGGCCTTAGCTTGAGGGCCTGTCGAGCCGCGCGGCGGGTCGGGTAGCGCCGGATCGCCTCCTTGAAGTTCGGGTGGATGGGAAGTCCCGACGATCGGAACAACCGCTCCTGCGGGATCCCGCGCCTCGCGCACAGCGTGCATGCGGGCTCGGAGGCGCAGACAATCCGGGTGGCCCGCCGGTCCGTCCAGGCGTGGTGGAACTCGACCCAGTCGGTGATCACGGTCACCAGGGGGATGCCCCGGTCCATGACATCGAGCGCAACGTGGTTGAGCAGCGGATGGAAGCTGGCGACCAGGGCAGGTTGCGGATGCATCGCAGCCCGGACTTTTCGGCGGAGCCCGCGGCCCAGGCTGCCCTGCACCGTCCGGACCACCGGCTCGAAGTCGGTCGCGTGGTACAGGGCAGCCCAGAGCGCCGGCAGCCGGCGCGTGACCGGCCCGTAGAGCGCCGTCAGCCGCCCCACCAGTACGCTGCGCTCTCTCGACATCGGGTCGTACAGATCCACCTCGTAGCGGTGGGGGGCGATCGCTTCCAGGGCGGCAGCCACCGCTTCGGCTGAGGCCCGGTGCCCGGCACCGGTGTCAGAGAGGAGGAAGAGAAGTCTTAGAGGAGCCGTTCGGCGGCGCTCATCTGCTGGTGAATCGCCAGGACGGACTGGCTGTATCGTAGGTTTAGCTTGGGGCTGAACCGGCTACGATTTCTGTAACCCTGCACACGTTTTCCAACCGCGACAAGCTGGGCGCCCCTGGCAGCGCAAGACTGCGTCCGGTCCGCTGGCGGTTCATCACCCATTCGAAGTTGACCGTTCACCCCCAAACCCACGACCATGAAAGGACACCGGTGAAACCACTCGCCATCGTCAGTATGCACGCGTCCCCCATCGCTCCCCTCGGCGCCGGGGAGAACGGTGGGATGAACGTATACGTGCGCGCGGTGTGCGAAGAGCTCAGCCGCCGGGGGATCGCCACCGAGATCTTCAGCCGCAGGGTCAGCCCAAAGGGGCCTGACCGGGTACGGTTGGCGGAGCACAGCTGGGTGCGCCAGCTCGAGGTGGGTCCGCCCGAGGAGCTCGACAAGACCCAGCTCTTTGACCTTCTCCCCGAGTTCACGGACGCGGTCCTGCAGTCGGTTGATGCGCCGGCCCCCTTCAGCCTGGTGCACAGCCACTACTGGCTGTCCGGGTGGGTGGCCGCCCGGCTGAAGGACGCCTGGGGAGTGCCCTGGTTCCACACCGCCCATACCCTGGCGCGTGTCAAAAACGAGCGGGCCGCCAGCGGTGCTGTGCTCGAACCAGACCATCGGATCGCGGTCGAGCAGGCTGTCGTCCGCAATAGCGACCGCTTGATCGCATCCAGTCTGGAGGAGGCCGCGGACCTCCAGCGCCTGTATGGGGCATCTCGATCCCGTGTCAGCGTGGTGCCCCCCGGGGTTGACCTGACCGTCTTCCGCCCTCGGCGTACCGACCGGCTGCGCGCCCGGCTCGGCCTCGAGGGAGCCCGGGTGATCGTGTTCGCCGGGCGGCTGGAGCGGCTCAAAGGTGCGGAGACTTTGCTGCGGGCCTTCTCATTGCTGGTTCAGACCGGGGCCGTCGATCAGCCGTTGGCCCTGGTTGTCATCGGGGACGATAGCCATAACGGCGCGGTCGAAAGCCGGGAGCTGGGTGGGGAGCGAGGCCGGCTTCAGGCTCTCGCCCGGAGCCTGGGAGTCGAGTCCCAGGTCACCTTTGTCGGCCCCGTTGCCCAGGTGGGCCTGGCAGAATATCTCAGCCTGGCGGATGTATGCGTGGTTCCGTCCTATAGCGAGTCATTCGGGCTCGTGGCGCTTGAGGCGGAAGCCTGCGGCACGCCGGTGGTAGCCGCCCGGGTGGGCGGCCTGCCCTCGGTCGTCAAAGACGGGTTGACGGGCTACACCCTGGTGTCGCACGATCCCGCCCACTACGCCGAGCGGATTGCCCGGATCCTCCAGGACGACGAACTGCACCGCTGCTTCAGCCGTCGCAGCCGGCTCGTCGCCACCCAGTTCACCTGGGCCGAGACCGTCGATCGGCTCCTGGTCGAATACGGCCGTCCCGCCAGCCCGGAGCTGCAACCTGCCGCCGTAGCTGGCTAAGTCGTATTTTGTAGCCCGCTTCCCCTCCACCTGACCATCGCCTTGACTTCTGCCGCCAAGTTTGATTGAATATTCAACCAGTTTGAGTGATCGTTCAATCCAGGGCCAGAGAGGAGAGCTTGGTGGCTGACCAGACCCGAGACCGGATCGTGGACGCTGCCTACCGGGCCTTGGTGAAGCGCGGCTATCACGAGACCTCGATGAAGGACATCGCCGAGGAGGCCGGGGTTGCCCTCGGCCTGGCCCACTACTACTTCGAAACCAAGGAAGACCTGCTGGTGGCGGCCATCGAACGCGGCTGCGCCCCTTTGCTGGACGAGCTGAGCCGCCAGGGCATTCCTTTGGACGCCGGGATGTCGGTGGGTCTGGATGCGTTCGAGGCTGCCCGGCGGGGGTTCGAGCTCACCAAGGAGGAGCTTCGCCGCTACCGCGAGCTGCACATCCTGGTCAACGACATGTTCGGGGTCGGGCTGCACAACCCGAAGATCGGCGCGGCCGTCAGGCAGTTCATCACCGAGCGTCGGGCCCTGGTGTCCGTCATCGCATTGGCGGTGATCGCACGGATGCCGCGCAAGCCGGCTGCCTCGGCGGACGCCATTGCCGCCGCCATCTGGGGCGCGTTCCACGGTATCGCCGTGCAGAAATTGATAGATCCGGCGTTCGACGCGGATGGCGCGGTGGACGCCCTGGCTGAGATCGTGTTCACGTTCGCGGCCGCCGGAGCCGCCCAGGAGACTCCGAGGAGGTAAGGGATGGGAGCGTTTGCCGCGTGGGGTCGTTTCGTCTACCGGTTCCGCTGGCTGGTGCTCGGTTTTTCCGGGCTGCTCCTCGCGGGCTCCATCTTTGCCTTCGGCCAGGCGGGCTCCTTCAGTAACTTCCAGCCGGCCAGCACCCAGGCAAGCCAGGCACTCAAGCTGATCCAGGATGAGCTCCCGCAGCCTGGCGGATCATCCTTCGACATCGTCTTCAGCAGCCAGGCCTTCGCGGTATCGGATCCGGCCTTCAAGCAGGCGATGATGACTGCCCTTCAACCGCTGGCGGCTGACTCGCACATCAAGCAGGTGCTGACGCCCTACGACACCTCCTCCGATAACGCGGCTGCGCTCACCTCAAAGGACGGGCGCCGGGCGCTGGCGGTGGTGTCGGTGAGGGATGACTTCGCGGCGGCTCGCGCCTACTACCCCAACCTGATCAAGCTGGTCCACTCAGACCACCTTCAGGTACAGGCGACCGGCACCCTCGCCATCAACCACGATTTCGACGTCTACCTGCAGGCGGACCTTCATCGGGCGGAATTCGTCTCCCTGCCTCTGGCCCTGGTGCTGCTGTTGGTCGTGTTCGCGACCGTGGTCGCGGCCCTGCTCCCGCTGGGGGTTGGAGGTCTGGCCGTGGTGGGTGGTCTGGCGGGCGTCGGCCTGCTGGCCCGGGTCACGGAGGTATCCACCTACGCGACCAACATCGTGACCCTGATCGGTCTGGGGGTTGCCATCGATTACTCGCTGTTCATCGTCAACCGGTTTCGCGAGGAGCTCAATCGCGGGCACTCGGTCGAGGAAGCCCTCGCCGTCACCATGGCGACCTCGGGCCGAGCCGTCACCTTTTCCGGGATCACGGTCGCCGTTGGTTTGAGCGCCATGCTCTTCTTCCAGGGATCGTTCCTCGCGTCCATGGGGTTGGCCGGTGCCATCGTTGTCGCCATTGCCGTGCTTTACGCGCTAACGTTCCTGGCCTCGCTCCTCGCCCTCCTCGGGCCCCGGGTCAACCTTCTGCGCGTCCCGCTCCGCCGGCGCTCCACCGGCCCCGGGCTCTGGCACGCGATCGCCACCGCCGTCATGCGCCGGCCCCTGCTCGTCCTGGTGCCGGTGCTGGCCGTCCTGGCGCTGGCGGCGTCGCCCTTCCTCCAGCTCCGGCTTGCCAACGGCGACGTCGGAATGCTTCCCCCGAACGCCGAGTCGCGCAAGGGCTACGACACCCTGACCCAGCAGTTTCCGGGGCAGAGTCTGAACTACATCTCCGCCGTGGTGCAGTACTCGCAATCCGGTGTGCTGACGGCCGGCCGGGTCGGCGACCTGTATGACTTCGGTCAGCGTCTGCAGCGGATCTCCGGGGTGACCAGGGTGGAAAGCGTGGTGACGAGCGACGCCACCATCTCCCGGGAGCGCTACCAGGCCCTGCTTACGGGGCCGACCTCAAACCTGCCAGCAAAACTTGCGGACCTGGTCCACCAGAGCGTGGGGACGAAAATCGTCGTCTTCTCGGTGGTGACCTCGGCCCCGGCTCAGAGCGACGCCGCCCGGACGATCGTCCATTCCATCCGAGACAGCGCGCCTCCTTCGGGGGCCCGGGTCCTTGCCACCGGCCAGACCGCCTTCGATATCGACGTCATCGACTTCATCCTCCAGCGGATGCCCGGGGCGGTGATCTTTGTCATGATCGCGACCTACCTGGTTCTCTTCCTGCTGGTCGGCTCGGTCCTGCTACCGCTCAAGGCGGTGGTGATGAACGTCATCTCCATCTCTGCTTCCTTCGGCGCCCTGGTCTGGATTTTCCAGCAGGGCCACCTGAGCTCCCTTTTGAACTTCAGTCCCTCCTCCATCGATCCCTCCGTCCCGGTGCTCCTCTTCAGCATCATCTTCGGGCTATCGATGGACTACGAGGTAATGCTGCTCAGCCGGATCCAGGAGGAGTACCTGCGCACCGGCGACACCCGGCATGCGGTTGCCGAGGGGCTGGAGCGCAGCGGGAGGCTGGTCACGGGCGCGGCCCTGATCATGGTGGCGGTCTTTAGCGCCTTCGGCCTGGCGGACGTGGTCCTGATCAAGTCCATCGGGCTAGGGTTGGCGATCGCGGTAGTGATCGATGCTACCCTGGTCCGCGCCCTGATCGTGCCCGCCCTGATGCGGCTGCTTGGTCGCGCAAACTGGTGGGCGCCAAAGCCACTGGCCCGGCTCTACCGACGCCTGAACCTCGGTGAGTCTGAGCGCCTGTTGCCGGAGGTCGCCCCACAAGCGCTCCCCCGGGCCGGCTGACGAAACGTTCCGCGTAACAGTTGGTGCCCGCCGGCGCGTCCCGCCACCTTTCACGTAATCGTCGCTTGCTCGGGCACTGGTTCGCCGCCACCCGGGCGGATATATCGATGTGCTCCCCGTCCGGGCTTCGCGTCCAACCCCTGGGCCCGCTCGGCGTGAGCGGCGGTCGCTGCTCTCGGAAATTGACCGGGGCGGCTGGCTGATCTTCGCCGCCCAGGGCCTCTCCGGTCTGGGGACCGCGCCATTTGTCGTGTTCGGGACCATCTACCAGCGCCAGCTGGGAGCAAGCGCGGTGGAGATCGGGCTGATCGCGGCGCTCGGCATGCTGGTGGCGACCCTTTCCATGATCCCGGGCACCGGGCTCGCGGAACGCTACCACCTGCGTCCCACCATCTTCGCCGGCTGGCTGCTGGCCATCCCGGGGCCGGTCTTCTATGCGGTTGCGCCCCACTGGGCGTTCACCGCCGTGGGGACGGTCTTCCTCTCAGTCGCCGTGATCAACACCCCGGCTATCAATGTCTATCTCACTCTCGGCGTGGCCCGTGACCGGCTTGCCATGGTGATGACCCTGGTGCTCTCTTCCTTTTCGCTCTGCATGATTGGTTCAACCCTGCTGAGCGGCTGGCTGGCGCAGCTGGTCGGAATCCGATGGGTATTCTTCTTTTCCTTCCTGGCGCTCTCCCTGGCCGGAGTGTTCGTCGCCTTTCTTCCGCGCAAGGAGCTTCCCCCCGAAGCCGGCACCACGGTTCGCTACCGAGACCTGTTTCGGATCCCGGCGTTCGTCGCCCTGCTCGTGCTTTTCACCTACCTGACCGTGGTGCTCTTCCTCCCCTGGGCCTTCACCACCCTCTATGCCCGGGAGGTTGGCCACGCCAGCGACCTCTGGCTCGGAGGACTGATGGCCGTCTTCTACCTGGGGTCGGTGATGATGGGCCTGCTGCTCAGCCACCTCCGCCGAAACCTGGGCAGCATGCTGGTCGTGCTTTCCTTTGAAACCGCCTTCGTCGCCTCCGGCATCGTCCTCGCCCTGGGGGCCGGCCTTCCGATGCTGCTCCCCGCCTTCTTCCTCAGGGGGACCTTCTGGTCCTTCCGGCAGGTGATGACCGCGGTGGTGGGAGAGGCCCTCCCCCCGGCAGCGTGGCCAAGGGGTTATGGCGTGTTCGCGCTGGCGACCGGCGCCGGCGCCGCCATTGCCTACCCTCTGGGTGGCTGGCTCTACGCCCGCGACCCGGGTATGCCCTTCTGGTGGTCGGCGGGCTTGATGGGCGTGGGCCTGGCGGCAACCTTCCTCGCCCGGGGCCACTTCGGCGGGGGACGCTTGAGCCAGGCCCCGATCCAGCCGGCCCTTAATGATGAGGTCCTGCCCGAAGCCGCCTGAGCTATCCGCCGACCGTCGTCCAGTTGGGGTCCTGGCCGGTGTATGGAAAATCGACCGCCCACTCGGTCAGCTGCTGCGGGCGCGAACCGTCACCATTCATCAGGAATACCTGTGGCACCCCATCGATGGTGCCGACAAAACTCACCCGCCGGTCATAGGTGGGGGCTGACGGGTTCGAACCATTTGGCGCATCTTTGCCCCCGGTCACCTTGACCAAACCACCCGCCTCGCCCGCCGCGAAGATGTTGACCCGGTAGAGCGCGCCGTCGGTTCCCGAGCCAACACCGGCGATCAGGGTGCTGTTGTCGTTCAGCCAGGCGGCGCCGGCCAGATCGAGCGGTCCGGCTCGGCGATATGCGTTCGAGCCGGTCGCGGTCAGGTCATACACCCACAGCTCCGGGCCACTGGCCGTGAGCCGGCGAAACGCGAGCTTGTTGCCATCGGGCGACCAGGCGGGGTGGTCGGCTGGGTCTTCCAGCCCGATCGGCCGAAAGCGTGTCAGCAGGCTGAGGTTGCGGATCCACAGGTGGCTGGTTCCCTGGTCGGTGGCACTGTAGGCCACGTTGGTTCCGTCGGGACTGATGGCAACCGATGTCTGGACGTTCCCCTCGTTCGTGATCGCCAGGTCCTGCCCGGTCAGAGGCAGGTAACGGCGGAGGTTGCCGTGGGTCAGATAGACGATGCTCGAGCCGTCGGGCGACCACAGGACCTCAGACCCGCTCGCGCCGGGCGAGCTCACCTGACCGCTGGCCAGGGTCACGATCTCGAGCCGCCCCTCGCCGGCGCCCCGTGGCGCGAGGACCAGCACCAGGCGCCGCCCGTCGGGTGACCAGTCGAACGACAGGATGGCGCTGCTGAGACGCTCCTCCGGGTTCAGGCCGTAAAGGATCTTCGGGGTCGAGCGGTTGAGAAATGAATCTGGATGAGGGTCGACGATCGCCACCCCAAAGGCCGGCTCGCCCCGCTGGCCGATCAGGTAACCGACCCTCCTGGCGAGGGACAATCCGCCGGTCTTGAAACGGCTCTCGATCCGCCCGTAGGTCGAGTTCTGATGGGTGTCAAGCGCCCCCTCGATGGAGACGGTGTAGGACTGATCTGGTTTGAGGACGCTGAGCGGGATGATCTCGAATTGGGAGGTATCGCCGCCCGGACGAGTTCGCACGAAAAACGGGGTATCCGGCGTCAGCTGGATAGCCGTCCGCAAGGTATCCGGTTGCATCGGCCGGCTGAAGCTGAGCACGATGTTGCGGTCCGGCGCCACCGCCGACGCGTTGTCGGCAGGATCGACCGAAGCCAGGGTGGGCCGCCCCTCGGTTGTGAAGCGCCACGAGTGCTCCAGCGTATTTGTCTGCCCGCTCGAGTCGGCATAACCTGCGTGCAGGGAGACGGTGTAGGTGGTCGAGAGATCGAAACTGACGTTGTCGTGGATGAAGACCAGGGTGTTGTTGTTCCAGGCAAAGTGGCAGGGCTTGGATCCACCGCAGGCCGCCAGGCTGGGCGTGAGCACGAACCGGCGCTCGACCGAATCGTGGTTCATGGCGCGGTCGAAGGTGATTCGCACTTCCTGGTTGGTGGCCACCTCCTGGGCGCCCTGCCCGGGGACTATGGCGACGATCCGAGGCGGGTTGAGGGTGCAGGCAGCCAGGGGGAGCGCTCCCAGCCCGAGCAACAGCACGATTGCCCAGCGCCACAGCTGTCGCACTGGCTCAGCTTAGTGCGGCCACATTACGCCGCCCTGAGTCAGCTTGAGGCTAGCGCTGTTCTTCCACCACCTGGCGCATCTCATTGGCCAGGTTGGTGAGGCGGGTAGGGTCGACAAACATGATGGAGGTCTGCGATACCCGGTCGATGGTGCGCTCCAGCGCGTCGAGGTTGTGCTCGGTCGAGGCCAGCATCTCCTTGACCTTCTTCGCCCGGCTTTGCAGGGCGTTGTCGGTCATCTGGTAGAGCTGGTTCATCAGGGTCTGCCAGTCCACCTCGGGCTCGGCGCCCCCTGCCTGGGCTGGGGCAGTCTCCACCTGCGGATGAGGGTTGCGGGCTGCCTGGAGCGCGGAGGCATTCGGGGAAGCGGCCGCCGGTGTGGTCCGGTACACGGTGGCCGGGATGCTGGTCGCCGTCGCCAGCATCTCTTCGAGGCTGACCGAGGCCGGCTCTTCGAGGTCGGCCACCGCCTTTACCTCTATGCGGGTCTTGGGATCACTGCAGAGCTTGGTGACGATGTCTGGCTGCTGCTCCAGTTGGGGCTGGCCCCGGGTGAAGGCGCCCAGCAGCTGGCCCCCGCGCAGGAGGACGATGCCCATCTCCTCTGGAGCCCGCACCAGCAGGCTGCCGTGGATCTGCTCTTCCTGCAGATACTCGAGCAGAGCCTTTACGTCGACGAAGCGGGCCAGCAGTCCCTGGAGGATGGTTGGGGCGGTGAGCAGCTGGTAGATGGCCGTCACTACTTCGGGCGTGAGCTCGATCACGTCCATGCTTCCCTCACCCCGGTCGACGTCGTTCTTGAAGAGCGAGAAGGCAGTCCGCCCGGTGCTCACCACAGCCCCACCGTCGTAGAAACTCTCGATCAGGCTGCCCTGGTAGAAGAGGATCATGCCCCGCGAGGCCAGGCCGGTCAGCCGGAGGTAGCCGGTCAGCCGGTCACTGCTCAGCGATCGCAGCAGTTTGGGAAAATCTACAAAGGCGGTCTTTAAGGATTCATAGACGAGCTTGCCCACCGGCAGGGGATAGAGCTCGGTGGTGGGTTGCTCCACCGATGGCGCCGGTTGCGGCTGGACGATCCCGGGGCTGGTCACAGGGCGCTCCGCCATTGGTGGTGGCGGCGCCGGACGCTCCTGCGCCGGGGCCGCCGACACGCCTGGCTGGGCGGCCGCCGAGTTGTCGGCGCCCGGCAGGCCGCGACGCCGGGCCTCGGCGAGAATGTCGGTGGTAGGAGCGGTGATGGTTTCTTCAGTGGGGAGTTTGGACTTTGGGTCGAAGGAGTAGTCACCCTGTCGCCAGGTCAGCGGCTGAAAGACCGCGTCCTCGCCCTGGCTGCCGTTGCCGTAGGCATGGAACAGGTGGCCGAACAGAAAAAACAGCGAAAACGCCTCGCCGCCATTCCGAACTTGCAACGTGCCGGTCGCCCGCTGGGCTTGCATCGACTGCAAGAGAGAAAGCAGGGGTGTCTGGTCGAGATTTCCCTTGTAGTCCAGAAGCCTCGGCGCCTGCTCGATGGAACTCTTGCTGTCCAAAAGCCTCCCACCGCCCCGAGATTCTTCACATGCTAGCACAGGACAAATACGCCAACCGCATCCCACCGAATGTGGCATCGGTCGTGTTGGCCCGAAGTCGGGCTAAGCTGTGCGTGGCATGGGCGAGCTCCTCACCTGCGATGATCCCGCCGGCTGGGATGCTTTCGTTTCGCGGGCGAGCGACGCGTCGCTCCTCCAGTCGTGGGCCTGGGGCAGCCTGAAATCGCGCCACGGGTGGAAGGCGGTCACCCGCTACCTGTGGTCTGAGAGTGGCGGGACGCAGGGCGCCATCTCGGTGCTTCGCCGTCCGCTGCCTGGAGGTCTTTCTCTTCACTACGCTCCGAGGGGACCCGTCCTCAACGGACGGTTGGATGAATGGCCCGGATTCTGGCAGGCTTTGCGCGAACGCTTGGGGAAGGAAGGCGGGACCATCCTGAAGGTGGATCCCGAGTGGAGCTCCCCGAGCGAAGCGGCCGCCCTCGAAGCGGTCGGAGGCCGGCCGAGCCGCCTACCGATCCAGAACCAGGCGACCATGCTGGTTGACATCACGGGCGGCGACGCCGCCTTTGCCCGCCTGAAGGAATCGACTCGCCGCAATATTCGCCTTGGCGAGAAAAACGGTGTCACCGTCGAGGCGTCCGAGGCGACCGCGGCGATGGACATCTTCTACACCCTCCTCCAGGAGACCGGGAACCGTGAGAACTTCGTGGTCCGGCCTCGTGCCTACTACCAGGACTTGCTTGCGCTCTTCCGCGAACGCGGTCAGGTGGCCGTCTACCTGGCCCGCCATGGGGGCCGGCCACTCTCCGGCGCGGTCATGCTGTTCTTCGGGCGCAAGCTGATCTATCTATTCGGTGGCAGCACCTCGGCCGGCCGCGAGGTCAAGCCGACCTATCTGATGCACTGGCGGGCGATCGAGGATGGACAGCGCCGCGGCTGCACCGAGTACGACATGTGGGGCGTCCCCTTGAACCCGAACCCCGAACACGCCGGCTACGGATACTACACATTCAAATCCCGCTTCAACGGCGCGGTCGTTCGTTTCGTCGGTCTGTACGACCTTCCGGTCAACCGCGCGACCGCGCTCACCGCTCGACTGGTGGAGCGCTTTGTCAGGTCTGGCCAGCCTGAGTTCGTCTAGCGCCTGGTGAAGGTCGCATCCGCCGAATCCCTGGGCCAGGCGGCCTGGGACGGGCTGCTGTCGGGTCGCCCCGGCGGCAGCCTGCTGCAGAGCTGGACCTGGGGAGAGCTGCAGTCACGTTTTGGATGGGCCGTCGAGCGGCTCCTCTTCGATGAGGGCGCCTCCGGAGTCTCCTCGATCCAGCGGGCCCGCAGCCTGTTTCCGGGAGGGGCTCGCTATTACGTTCCCCGTGGACCGGCCGTGCAACCGGCGGTCCGCGATCAGGTCGTGGGTGAGCTGGTCGAGCGGGCTCGCAAAGGCTCGGGGGTGGTTCTCCAGGTGGAACCCGACTCAGCTCCGGACGGCGGCTGGCAACGGAGCCTCGAGCATCAGGGGTTCAAGCCGGGAATGTCGATCCAGCCGCTTGTTACCCAGCTGCTTCGGATCGACGGTGACCCCGAGCAGCTCCGCGCCGCCTTCAAGCCAAAGACCCGCTACAACCTGTCGCTCGCGGAGAGGAAGGGGGTCACTGTCAGCCGCAGCACCGACGTCCAAACCTTCGCCCGGCTTTCGGCAGAGACCGCCAGGCGGCAGGGTATCGCGCTACCGGGCCTCGCCTATTACCAGGCTGCTCTCGACCTGTTCCTTCCGCTCGAGGCCGTTCGCCTCTACCTGGCGCACCACGAGGGGACTCCCCTGGCCGGGATCATCGTTTTCAGATTCGGGGAGACCGCCTATTACCTGTTCGGTGCATCCGGCCTGGAAAAGCGCGAGCTGATGCCGAATTACCTCTTGCACTGGACTGCGATGCTGGAGTTCCGGTCGCTAGGTTGTACCACCTACGACTGGTGGGGGATCCCGGAGGAGCCGAAGCCCGATCACCCCTGGTTCGGCCTCTACCGGTTCAAGACCGGCTTTGGCGGGGACACGGTGCGCTACCCGGGCCTCCACGAGCGAGTCCTGCGCGACGCAGCGTGGCGCTGGGAGGAGCGGTTAAGAAAATTGAAGGGCCGCGTGCGCAGCCCTATACTCGGTTGACATGGCGCGCGACCGGACGCTGGCCGAGCAGGCATTCGAGCAATTCCCCCAGGCCGTCGTCCTGGTCGACCGTGACACCGCCGTCCTGTGGACCAATTCAGCCGCCGAGCGTTTGACCGGCTGGTCACGGACGGACGCGGCGGGCCGGCCGGCAGCGGACATCCTCGAAGTCAGGACCGAGACCGGAGTCAACCTGTGCGCCCCCAACGGGGCCCTGCGGCGAGCCCTGCGGGTTGGCGCCTCCGTGAACACGCACTTCGCCTATCTCTTTCGGCTGCGCACGAGCGACGATCCGGTACGGATCGCCTATACCGTCGCCCCCCAGCGGGGCAAGGACAAGAATGTTGTGGGCGCCATGATCGTGATCCATGACGTCACCCCCGAGCTCGAGACGATCGAAGCCAGGGACGCTTTGATGCTGGCCGCCTCCCATGAGTTGAAAACTCCCCTGACCACGCTCAAGGGACTCAGTGATCTGCTCCTGGACTTCGAGCTCAGTGAGCCCCAGCGCCGCGAGCTGCTCCTGGACTTGCACGGCCAGGCCGACCGGATGGAGCGCCTGATCGAGGACATCCTGGACGTCAGCCGGATCGACTCCGGGCGGGTATCGGTCGACCTCTCGCGGCTGGACGTGGCCCCGGTCGTGCAGCGAGTGTGTGAAGATGTTCGGCCGATGCTGCGCGACCACAGCCTCCGCTGCCGGATCCCGGAGGACCTTCCGCCCATCTGGGGCGAGGCGCGCAAGCTCCACCAGATCCTGGTCAACCTGACGACCAACGCCATCAAGTATTCCGAGCCGGGAACCCAGGTGACGCTCAGCGCCCGTGTCGAGCAGGGGTACGTCCGCTTCGATGTTCAGGACCAGGGAGTTGGCATCCGCAAGCAACACATGGCCCGGTTGTTCGAGAAGTTCTACCGCGCGGATGACCCAGCTGTGCGCCGGGCGGCGGGTACCGGGTTGGGCCTCTATATCGTCCGCAATCTGGTGAATATGCTCGGCGGCCATGTGTCCGTTCGGAGCCGCCCGGGGAAGGGAAGCGTCTTCACCGTCACGCTGCCGCAGGCCGAGGTGCCGCAAGCCAGCCCGCGGCTCGTGGCCGCCTCGCGTTAGGAGACCGCGTGCCCGCCGCCAAAAAGATCCTGATCGTCGACGACGAGGCCATGATCCGCAAGGCCATCCGGCTCGCCTGCGAGAAGGAGGGCTACGAGGTGATCGAGGCTGAGACCGGGGGTGACGCCCTCCGCCGTATCGACGTGGGCAAGCCCGATCTCATCCTGCTCGACATCATGCTGCCCGACGTGTCAGGCTTCGACGTCTGCCGCGACATTCGCAAAGCGGGGCTGCGGATCCCGATCATCATTCTCAGCGCCAAGACCGAGGAGATCGACGTGGTGGTCGGGCTCGAGATCGGCGCGGATGACTACATCACCAAGCCCTTTCGCACCCGAGAGCTGCTGGCGCGGATCGCGGCCCACCTGCGCAAGGCGCGCCAGGAAGAGGAGGCGGTCAACCAGGGCCGGCTCGAATTCAAGGACCTGGTCATCGACCTCAATGAGCGCCGGGTCTTCCACGATTCGAGTGAGGTGATGCTGACCCACACCGAATTCGACCTCCTCGCCTTCCTCGCCTCGAACGCGGGCAAGGTGCTGTCCCGGGAAAAGATCCTCAACCATGTTTGGGGCTACGAGTATCCGATCGAAACCCGCGTCATCGATGTGCACATCCGCAACCTGCGCCGGAAGATCGAGCAGGACGCGTCGCACCCGTTCTTCATCCTGGCGGTGCCCGGCATCGGCTACCGCTTCACCAGCGCCGGTAAAGTCGCTTAGGACACGGCTGCGGCGCTGACTTCGCCGCGCAGGTCCTGGTAGATGGCGAGCAGTCGGTCGAGGTTGCTCGCCAGGCTGTAACGCTCGACCGCCCGGGCGCGGCAACGCCGGCCCAGGTCGGCGCGAAACTCCGGATAGTCGATCAGCGTCTGCAGCCCCAGCCGGAGCTGGCCATCAATCTCCCGCGGGTCGAGCACCAGGCCGGCGCCTCTGAGGGCCTCGCCGTCGCTGCCGACGTCGGTCGCGATGCTCGCCGCCCCGCATGCCATCGCCTCGAGCAGAGAAAGGGATAGCCCTTCCACCACCGACGGTAAGACGAAGATGTCCATCGCCCGCAGCATCGCTATCCGCTCGCTCTCATCGAGGACCTGGCCGGTGAAGTGCACCCGCTTGCCGCTGAAGCGCCGTTCGAGCCGGCGGCGCTCGCTCCCCCCGCCGACGACCAGCAGCTTGGTGTCCTCCGGCGACTCCACATCCTGGAAGGCTTTCGCCAGCGCCTCCACATTCTTCTCAGCGTCAACCCGCCCCAGGTATCCGACAACGACCTTGGCCTGGAGGCTTTCCTTGTAGGTCGGCGGCCCGGGCGTGTACTTGTCGATGTCAACTCCATTCGGCACCACGCACACAGTGGCTTCGGGCACGCCGTACTGGGCGAGCAGGGCTTTCTGCTGCTCGGAGAAGATGATCACCCGGTCGTATGCCGCCAGGGACTGCGAGTAGAACCGATACAGGGCGCTGCTGATGCCTTGCCAGAGCGAGAACCGCGAGTCGTAGGGGATGTGGAAGGTCGCCACCACCGGTAATCCGAGCTCGTGGCAGAGCTCGGGCAGGCCGAGGTCGATCAAGGTCGAGAAGCTGAGCGAAACGTGGACCACGTCGACGCGTTCGCGGCGGAGCATGTCGGTGATGATTCGTTTGGTCCTCGGTGACGAGATGATGTACCGATGGCTGCCTGTCCAGGACTTCAGCGCGATGGTGTCGGCGGCCGCGGCGTCCAGGGTCCCGTGGTGTACGAAGAAGACCTTGGCCCCGCGTGCGCGCAGGCCCGCCACCATCTCCCGCGAGTAGGTGAGCAGGCCGTCCCCCGCCCGGGTGCTCTGATGACCGAGCCAGGCGATCCGTAGGGGCGTTGTCATGACGGAGCCCTGGCGAGCAAACGAGACATGGTCTCGCCGCTCACCGGCTCCAGGAGCTGGGGGTCGACCTCGGCCAGCAGTTCCAGCAGGAAAGGTCGATTGGTGAGCTCCGGGTGGGGGATGCGCAGACCGTCCTCATCCACGATCCGCCGGCCGTAGAGCAGGATGTCGATGTCGATCTCGCGCGGGCCCCAGCGGGCGCCGGGAGTGCGGCCCAGCTCACGTTCCAGCGATTTGATCGCCGTGAGCAGGTCGCGTGGTTCCATGGTCGTCGTCGCTTCTACCACCTGGTTGAGAAAACGCGGCTGGTCCCGGATTCCGACGGGCTCCGTCTCGGCCACCCGGGATTGGCGCAGCAGCCGAAGCCCGGCCCGCTGCAGTCCCTCAATAGCCCCGCGCAGGTAACCCTCCCGGTCGCCCAGGTTGCTCCCCAGCGCCAGCCAGACCGTTCTCATGCACCCCGGACGACGGCGTCTGCCATTCTTACCACTCGTACCATCGCCCCCACGTCATGCACCCGGACCATGTCCGCTCCGCCGGCGATGCTGAGCGCCACCGCGGCGGCGGTCCCCTCCAGCCGCTCATCCACAGGCAGGTCGAGGGTTTTTCCGATGAACGACTTGCGTGAGGGTCCGATCAGGATGGGATGGCCCAGGCCACGGAAGTCGCTAAGCCGGCGGATGATCTCGAGATTTTGTTCGCGGGTCTTTCCAAAGCCGATCCCGGGGTCGCAGATGATTCGTTCAACCGCCACCCCGGCGCGGACCGCCAGACCCACGCTCTCCTCGAGCGACTCCCTGATGTCGCTTATCAGGGCCTGGTACTCCGTACCCTGCTGGTTGTGCATCACGATCACGGGCACGCCCGCCGCCCCGACCGTGGCCGCCATCTTCGGATCGCGTCGCAGTCCCCACACGTCATTCACCAGGTCGGCCCCCGCCCCGATCGCCGCGGCCGCAACCTCGGCCTTGTAGGTATCGATCGAAATTGGAACCGAAAGCACCCCACGCAGGGCGGCGATCACCGGCAGCACCCTGGCCGCCTCCTGCTCGGCCGGAAGCCCGGGACCCGACCAGGTCTCGGGCCGGGTGGACTCTCCGCCGACATCCACCAGGTCGGCGCCGTCCCGCTCCATGGCTTGCGCCTGGGCCACTGCCCGCTTCAGGTCGGTCACCCCGTCTCCGGAAAAGGAATCGGGCGTGACGTTGACTATCCCCATCACGTACGTCCGCGACCCCCAGGCGAATTCGCGGTTTCCAATTCGTAGGGGACGTGAGAGCCCCACCACAGGCTGAGCGTAGCATCATTGCCTTTGATGAAATTGAAAGAGGTCCTCAGCGGGATCCCGGTGGTCGAGGCGCCAGCGGCCGACCCGGACGTGACCGGGATCGCCTACGATTCCCGGGCCGTCAAGCCGGGGGACTGTTTCGTCGCCATCCCGGGCGCGCACACGGATGGTCACCGCTACGTGGAGGTAGCGCTTCGCGACGGGGCGTCGGCCGCCCTGGTGCAGCGGAGGGTGGGGACCGCCTGGCCGCAGGTCGAGGTACGCGACACCCGGCAGGCGCTCGCCCTCGCCTCGTCCAACTTCTACCAGCAACCAACCCGGGCGCTCCGTCTCGTGGGGGTCACCGGCACGGACGGAAAGACCACCACCAGCATCATGCTGCACCGGATCCTGATGGATGCCGGCGTGCCGGCGGGTGCCATCACCACCGTGGACGTCCGCATCAAAGACGCGGTCGAAACCAACGACTCCCGGCAGACCACCCCCGAGGCGCCCGAGATCCAGGCCTTGCTAGCCCGGATGCGAGCTGAGGGCGTCCAGTGCGTGGTCCTCGAAACCAGCTCCCACGGCCTGGCGCTGCAGAGAGTCACCGGTTGCCAGTACGACGTCGCGGTCTTCACGAACATCGCGCACGAGCACCTGGACTTCCACAAGACCGAGGCCGCCTACCGGGAGGCGAAGGCGCGCCTGATCGACCTCACCGCCGCCTCGGTCGACAAGGGCATCCCCAAGACGGCGGTCCTTAACCGCGATGACCCAAGCTATCCGTACCTGGCCCAGCGCCGGATCGCTCAGCAGCTCACCTACGGAATCCAGCTGGACGCCGACCTCAAGGCGACCCGGATAGAGGCGTCGCCAAAGGGTGTGCGCTTCGAGGCGGTCACCCCGTCCGGCCCGCTGGAAGTCGGGCTGCGACTGGGCGGTCGGTGGAATGTCTATAACGCCCTGGCCGCCGCCGGCGCTGCCCTGGTCCTCGACCTGCCGCTCGACATCATCAAGACCGGGCTCGAGAGCCTGGAAACGGTGACCGGGCGGATGGAGGCGATCGACGTGGGCCAGCCGTACAGCGTCGTGATCGATTACGCACACACGCCCCAGAGCCTGGAGAAGGTACTGCGTGAGCTCCGCCCGGTGACCAGCGGTCGCTTGATTGCCGTCTTCGGCAGTGCCGGTGAGCGCGACCGTGAGAAACGAGCGTGGATGGGTGAGATAGCCGCCCGGCTGGCGGACTATGCCGTCTTTACCAACGAGGACCCGCGCGAGGAGGCACCGCGCCAGGTGATTGATGAGATCGCCGCCGGTGCCGAGGAGGTGGGCTGGCGAAGTGGGTCGAATTATGTCTCGATCGAAGACCGGGGCGAGGCGATCGCGCACGCCGTCGCGAAGGCGCAGCCCGGTGACACCCTGCTGCTCGCCGGCAAGGGACACGAGCGCAGTATTTTCATCGGGCGCGACAAGCATCCCTGGGACGAACGCGCTGCCGCGGAAGCGGCCATCAGGCGGCGGTTGAAGACCTCCGGTTGAAGGCCAGGGTGGCGCCCGCCAGCATCAGCAGGGCGGACGCGGTCATCACCACCCCGAGGCCACCCTGCACCAGTAGAGCTCCCAGGACACCTCCCAGGATGCCGCCGAGGTAGAGGGGCACATACACCAGGTTGAGGGTCGCCGAACGGCGGTCGTCGGGCAGATCCACCGCCAGCTGGGCGATCACCATGGCGGTGGCGGTCGCGCTGGCCGCTCCGAAGACGAGCGCGTAGAGGGCCAGGACCAGCAATGACGGTGCGAGTGGCATGCCGACCAGGCTGACCGCGCCCGCCGCCGCGGCC
>Ga0209806_1000435_pt1 | contig 28223 bp, 21 predicted proteins | sample GraSoiAngelo_152_FD_186166 | JGI IMG/M metagenome (GOLD analysis project Ga0209806, IMG submission 186166) | Grasslands soil microbial communities from the Angelo Coastal Reserve, California, USA - 14_1009_12_30cm (SPAdes) (version 2) | ecosystem: Environmental > Terrestrial > Soil > Grasslands ... | reverse complement strand
ACTTGATGGGTTCCGGGGGCAGACGATACAGTGAGAGCATCTGCCAGGGAAGCAGCGTGAACGCTGAGGTGATGACGTGATTCCCCGCCTCCGGCGTGCGGCGGTCCTCGGCGCCGGTGTCATGGGCAGTGCGATCGCCGCCCACCTCGCCAACGCGGGCATCTCCGTGCTGCTGCTCGACGTGCGGCCATCTGCGCTCTTGGACGACGAACGGAGCCGGGGGCTAACCCTCGACGACCCGCAGGTGCGCAACCGGCTCGCTGCGGCGGGCAAACAGCGGGCCCTTCATGCGCAGCCGGCGGCTTTCTTCATCCCCGCACGGGCCCAGTTGGTTGAAACCGGAAACTTCGACGATCACCTGTCCAGGATCGCGGAGGCGGACTGGGTGCTTGAAGCCGTTGTCGAAGACCTGCCCATCAAACAGCAGGTGCTCGCGCAGGTCGCGCGATACTGGAAGCCGGGCATCGTTGTCAGCACGAACACCTCTGGCCTGCCGGTGCGCGAGATCGCGGCCGGATGCCCTGACGCATTGCGGCGCCATTTTCTTGGGACGCATTTTTTCAATCCACCGCGCTACTTGAGATTGCTCGAACTCATCCCGCTGCCTGGGACCGATCCCGAGATTGCCGCCGCCGTCAGCGACTGGGGCGACCGGCTGTTGGGAAAGGGCATCGTCCATGCGCACGATACGCCGAACTTTATCGCCAACCGCATTGGATCATATGGGTTTCGCAAAGCCGTGCAGCTGATGTTGGAACTGGGCCTTTCCATTGAGGAAGTCGACGAACTGACCGGACCGGTGCTCGGCCGCCCGCGCAGCGCGACCTTCCGCACCACCGACCTGGTCGGACTGGACACGGTCATCCATGTCTCAGAAAACTCGTACCGCCACCTCACAGGCGACGAGGAGCGCGACGTGTTCGTCGTGCCTCCGCTATTCAAGGAGATGGCCCGCCGGGGCTGGCTCGGCGACAAGACCGGCGCCGGTTTCTACAAGCGCGTCGACGGGGAGATCTACACCCTGGATTACGCGGCCATGGAGTACCGGCCGCGGCGCAAGGTCGCGCTGCCGGTGCTGGAGACGGCGAAACTGATTGAGGATCCCGCCAGGCGTCTGCGGGCGCTGGCCGTCGATGGCAGCCCGGCGGGCGAGTTCGTCTGGCGGCTGCTCAGCAGCGTCCTGGGCTACGCGGCGCGGCGGGTCCCCGAGATTGCCGACGACGTCGTGAACATCGACCGCGCGATGCGCTGGGGCTATGCCTGGGATCTTGGCCCGTTTGAGACGTGGGATGTGGTGGGGGTCGAAGAAATCGCGAAACGGCTGGACACCGAGGACCGCCCCGTACCGCCGGTCGTGCGGGCCGTGCTGGAACGCGGCGAGCAGACATTCTATCGCTCGACCGAGAGCCGGCGTGAGTATTTCGATCTGGCCGCCGCGCGGTATCGCCCGGTGGAAGAACCGGCTGGGGTTCTGGTGCTGGCCTCTGTCAAATCGGCGAACCGCGTCGCCGCCGCAAACCCTGGGGCCAGCCTGATTGATCTGGGTGATGGGATCGCCTGCCTGGAGTTTCATTCCAAGCTCAACACCATTGGGGAAGATACCATCCGCATGATCACCGGCAGCCTGGAAGAACTGCAGCGCCACTTTGACGGTCTGGTCATCGGCAATCAGTCCCGCGATTTTTCCGCCGGCGCAAACCTCATGCTGATCCTGCTCGAGTCGCAGGACGGAAACTGGGACGAGCTCGACCAGGTCGTACGCCAATTTCAGCGCGCCAACCTGGCCCTCCGCTACAGTGCCAGGCCGGTCGTCGCCGCACCCTTCGGCCGGACGCTGGGTGGGGGGTGCGAAATCTGCCTGGGTTGCGCGCGGATCCGTGCCGCGGCAGAGACCTACATGGGGCTGGTGGAAACCGGGGCGGGTCTGGTCCCTGCCGGCGGCGGCACGGCGGAGATGGTGCGCCGGGTCACGGCCCGGTTGCCCGACGGCGTCGATGCCGACCCGTTCCCGCTGATCCAGTGGGCCTACGAGACCATCGCCACGGCCAGAGTCTCGGCGTCCGCGGAGGAAGCGCGCGTGCTGGGATTCCTGCGCGACGGCGATGGCATCTCGATGAACAGCGCCCGCCTGATCCAGGACGCAAAAGACGCCTGCCTGGCGCTGGTCCGGGCAGGGTACCAGCCTCCGCTCCGTCACCCCATCCGCGTGGTCGGCGATCGGGGGCTGGCCGCAATTGAAGCCTACCTGTACCTGATGCGCACGGCAGGATCGATATCAGAATATGACACGGTCGTGGGAGGAAAACTGGCCCACGTGATGTGCGGTGGCCACGTGCCGTACGGCACCACGGTCACCGAGGAGTACCTGCACGATCTAGAGCGGGAGGCTTTCCTGAGCCTGGCCGGCCAGCCGAAAACACAGGAACGGATGAGGTACATTCTGCAGACGGGCAAACCCTTGAGAAATTAAATGACGGGAACGCGGGAACGCGGGATTGCGGGAACGCGGAAAGGCGAACAAATGACCTCGAACGGCGGCATCGCGTTCCCCCGTTCCCGCGTTCCCCTGTTCCCGTCAGTTCCTTCCAGCGGGAGGTCCTAGCTATGAGAGAGGCTCTGATTGTGTCCGCTGTCCGCACTCCGGTCGGCAGAGCGCCTCGCGGCACGCTCAAGGACACGCGGCCGGATGAGATGGCGGCGGCGGTGATCGCAGACGCGGTGCGGCGCGTCCCGGGGCTGGATTCCCGTGAGGTCGACGATGTGGTGCTCGGCTGCGCGCTGCCGGAGGCCGAGCAAGGGCTCAACGTGGCGCGGATCGCCGCCCTGCGGGCCGGGCTCCCGCACACCGTCAGCGGCCAGACCATCAACCGGTTCTGCTCGTCGGGCTTGCAGGCCATTGCCATCGCGGCCGAGCACATCATGAGCGGGTTCGCGGACGTGATCGTCGCCGGCGGGACGGAGAGCATGAGCCTGATGCCCGGTCAGGCCGGGCACCAGTTCCGGCCCAATCCCGACCTGGTCGCTCACTGGCCGGAGGTGTATATCTCGATGGGGCTCACGGCCGAGAACGTGGCGCGCGCGTACGGTGTCTCCCGCCAGGATCAGGACGCCTTTGCCTATCGCAGTCACCGGCGGGCCGCGGAGGCGATCAGCAGCGGGAAATTTGCCGACGAAATCACGCCGCTGACGGTGAAACGGTGGGAGTCTGACGGTGATGGCCGGCCTAAGGCCACCGAGGTCACGTTCTCGACCGATGAGGGGGTGCGCTATGACACATCGCCGGAAGCGCTGGCGAAGTTGAAGCCGGTCTTTGCCAGAGACGGGGTGGTCACCGCGGGCAACTCGTCCCAGACGAGCGATGGGGCGGCAGCGGTCGTGGTGATGTCGGCGGAAAAAGCCACACGGTTGAACCTGCACCCCCTGGGGGTCTTCCGTTCATTCGCCACGGCCGGGGTTCCACCCGAGATCATGGGCATTGGACCGGTGGACGCGGTTCCGAAGGCCGTGCGTCTGGCGGGGCTGTCCCTTTCCGAGATCAATCTCATCGAGCTCAACGAGGCGTTTGCGGCCCAGACGCTGGCCGTGATGCGGCAGTTGGACCTTGATCCCGAGACCGTCAACGTGAACGGCGGCGCCATCGCGTTGGGCCACCCGCTGGGATGCACCGGCGCAAAACTGACTGCCACGCTGTTGTACGAGATGCGCCGCCGCAACGCCCGCTATGGGCTGGTGACGATGTGCGTCGGGGGCGGTATGGGGGCCGCCGGCGTCTTCGAACGCCCCTAAAATGCGTCCATTAGTCTACCTGATCAGACTCCTACCTCCAAGAAAGATGGCTGGCAGTTAGACCAAGTAGACCAAGAAGACCACGTAGACTAGGTAGACGCAGTTCGAGGTGATGGGATGGACGCCAAAGGGGTTAGCGCTCCGGTCGCCGGCGGCAGCTTCCTCATCCGGGAGACGAAACCGGGTGACGCGTTCGCGCCCGAGGCGTTCACCGACGAGCATCGGCTGATCGCGCAAACGGCGCGCGACTTCGCCGAACGGGAAATCATCCCCAACCTCGACAGGATCGAACAGAAAGACTGGGCCCTGACCCGGCAATTGTTCCGCCGGCTGGGCGAACTCGGCTTCCTGGGCGCCGGGGTGCCCACCGCCTACGGCGGCTCCGAGCTGGACATGATCACCTCGCTGATTGTGGCCGAAGAGCTGGCGGTGGGCTCGTTCAGCGTCTCCTTCGGCGCGCACGTCGGCATCGGCATGGAGCCGATCGTATTCTTCGGCACCGAGGCCCAGCGGCGGCGCTATCTGCCGCCCATGGTGCGCGGCGAGTTGATCGGCGCGTACGCGCTCACCGAACCCACGGCAGGATCAGACGCGATGGCCATCCGGACGAAGGCGGCGCGGTCGCCGAATGGCCGATTCTTTCTGCTCTCAGGCGCGAAGCAGTTTATCTCGAACGCGTCCTTCGCCGACCTGTTCAACGTGTTCGCCAAAGTCGACGGGGACCAGCATACCTGCTTCCTCGTGGATCGGACCACGCCGGGCGTCTCGGTGGGCGAAGAGGAGCACAAGATGGGCGTCCGTGGGTCCTCGACCGCGTCGGTCTTCCTGGAGAACGCCCCGGTGCCGGCAGAGAACGTCCTGGGAGAGGTCGGGCAGGGCTTTAAAGTGGCCGTGAACATCCTCAACATGGGTCGGTTCCGGCTGGCCGCAGGGTGCGTCGGCGCCTCGAAACAACTGCTGCGCCAGGTCATCGCCTATGCGCATGAGCGGCGGCAGTTCGGCCGGGCGCTGGCCGAGTTCGGTCTCATCAAGCACAAACTGGCGGAGATGGCGGTGCGGGTATACGTCGCGGAGAGCATGGCGTATCGCACCGGCGGGCTGGTCGAAGGCGCGCTGCACGGGATCCACGGCGACCCGAACGAGGCGATGCGCGCGCTTGAGGAGTATGCGATCGAGTGCGCCGTCAACAAAGTGTATGCGTCGGAAGTTCTCGACTATGTCGCCGACGAAACCGTGCAGGTCTACGGGGGATACGGTTTTATTGAGGACTATCCAGCGGCCCGCGCCTACCGCGATAGCCGCATCAACCGGCTGTTCGAGGGCACAAATGAGATCAACCGGCTGCTGGTCACCGGCATGCTGCTCCGCCGCGGCCAGCGGGGCCGGCTGCCGCTGCTCCCCGCCGCGCTGCAGGTCGTCGGGGAGCTCACCGCCCCGCCCTCCGCTGAGGCGCCTTCGACCGGCGTCCTGGACGAAGAGCGGCGCCTGGTGTCCATGACGAAGAAGGTCGTGCTGTTTACCGCCGGCGTGGCCGTGCAGAAGTTCCTGGATGCGCTTGAGGAGCAGCAAGAGATCCTGGCAGGGATCGCCGACCTGGTCATCGAGACGTTTGCCATGGAAAGCGCGTTGCTGCGCGCGCTGCGGGCCGTCGAGCACGACGGCCGCGAGCAGGCCGCCATGAAGACGGCGATGGTCGAAAGTTACGTGAACGACGCCGTGCCCCGCATCGACGCCCTGGCCAGAACGGTCCTGGCCGCGGTGGCGGAAGGGGACGGATTGCGCACCCAACTGGCAGGGCTGCGCCGCTTCCTGCGCTACACGCCTAAGAACACCATCGCCCTACGAAGGACAATTGCCGATCGCCTGATCCAACAAGGGCGCTACACGAGCTAAGACCTGTCATGTCTGAAGCTACCCTCGACCGGCCATGGCTCCGCTTCTACGAGCCCGGCGTGCCCCACACGCTGCGCTATCCGCGTGCCAGTGTCCAGTCTTTACTGGATGAGAGCGCGGCGCAGTTCGGCGACCGCAGCGCCGCCGTGTTCTTCGGCGCCGCCCTGTCCTACCGGGCCCTGCACACCCTGGTGCACCGCTTCGCCGGTGCGCTGCACCGGCTGGGCGTGCGGCCGGGCGATCGGGTGTCATTGCACCTGCCCAACTCCCCCCAGTTTCTCATCGCGTATTATGGCGCGCTGCGGGCCGGCGCGGTCGTCGTGCCGTTCAATCCGCTGTATGTGGAGCGGGAGATCGAGCACCAGTTGATCGACAGCGGCGCGGAAGTGGCCGTGACGCTCAATCTCTTCTATCCGCGGCTGGCCGACGTGCGGCCGCGGACCCGCGTGCGGGAGATCATCGTCACCTCCATCAACGCATATTTCCCTCCACTGCTGCGGTGGTTGTATCCATTGAAAGCCTGGCGGGAGGGCCATCTCGTACGTGTGCCCCGCGGGCGGGACGTACACCGGTTCAGTGAACTCCTCGACGCAGATCAGCCGGCGCCGCCGGAAGCCATCGACCCCGAGCAGACCGCGCTGTTGCTCTACAGTGGTGGCACGACCGGGACTCCCAAGGGGGTCATACTCTCGCACCGCAATCTGGTCTGCAACGTGGTCCAGGCACGCGCCTGGTTTACCGGTCTACGCGCGGGGGAGGATTCCATCCTGGCCGTGATCCCCTTCTTCCATTCGTACGGGATGACCGCCGCGATGAATCTTGCCGTCTCCGCAGGGGAGCGGCTGATCCTGCTGCCGCGGTTCCAGGCAGAGATGGTCCTGGGCGCGATCGCCGCTTACAAGCCGCGGCTCTTTCCCGGAGTGCCCACCCTCTACACCGCGATCATCTCGCATCCTCACGTGAGCAGGTACAACCTGCGCTCTGGGATGTCATGCATCTCGGGAGCGGCGCCGCTGCCGGTGGAGGTGCAGACCCGCTTTGAACAACTCACCGGCGGCAAGCTGGTGGAAGGCTATGGGCTCACCGAAGCCTCACCCATCACCCACGCCAATCCGATTTCCGGAATCCGGAAGATGGGCAGCATCGGCGTCCCCTTCCCCGACACCGACGCGCGGATCGTGGACGGTTCCGGCGAACACGCGCTCCCACCGGGAGAGGTGGGGGAACTCGCCGTCCGCGGCCCGCAGGTGATGCAGGGCTACTGGAACCAGCCGGCCGAGACCGCCCAGATGCTGCGCGACGGCTGGCTCTTAACAGGGGATCTGGCGAAGATGGACACCGACGGCTTCTTCTACATCGTGGACCGCAAGAAAGAGATGATCATCACCGGCGGCCTCAACGTCTTCCCGCGTGAAGTGGAAGAAGTCCTTTATGCGCACCCCGCCGTGCAGGAAGCGGCCGCCATCGGCGTGCGGGATCCCTACCGGGGCGAATCGGTCAAGGCGTTTGTCGTGTTGCGGCAGGGGGCGCGCGCCACCGCAGACGAGATCATCGAGCACTGCCGCCGGAATCTGGCCCCATACAAAGTACCCCGTGCGGTCGAATTCCGGACGCAGCTGCCCAAGTCGATCGTGGGAAAGATCCTCCGGCGAGTCCTAATGGAAGAAGAGCGGGCTAAATCCTAAATCGTCTACTTAGTCTTCTTGGTCTCCTTAGTCTACAATCTTTCCCTCTCGCCAAAGGGTCCGGCGCCAGTAGACCAAGTAGACTCAGTAGACTAAGTAGACCTAGCAGACCGTAGTCTAGCGTCCCAGGATAAGGAAGACTCCGGCCAACAGTGCAATCACACCCATGACCACGTCGCGGGAAGAAAAGGAAATGTTGGTCACCGTGGTCAGACCGGTGAGGAGGAGCCAGATCGCCAGCAGCAGATTCCCGAGCTTCATGCGCATCATTGCTTGCGTCACCCCCTAGCGGAACATCTGCAGGAGCGGCCGCACGTCGGCGTCCTGGAGTTCTTCCGGCCACATCGGCAGCCGGCTGTGGGCGGTCCGCTGGCGCGGGTTGCGGTAGATGACCCCCAGCGGCAGGCGGCCCCGGCGATCAAAGTCGTTCAGCAGGTCCCAGGCGGCGTTCGCATCGCTGGGGTCGTGGCCGGCGGGGATCTCTTCGACATGCGCCCGGTACCAGTCGTAAGTGTTGAACTTGTTGTAGGTCACACACGGCGAGAAATCGTTCACCATCGCAAAACCTTTGTGCCGCAGCGCCTCGGCGTAGATCTCGGCCGCGTGCTTGGGATCGCCGCTGAATGACTGCGCCACGAACGTCGCGCCGGCGGTCAGGGCAAGCCGCAGTGGGTTGAACGGGGGCGGCGACTCCTCCGACCACTCCTTGATGTCCATGCCTCGGCCGTGGGTCGGCGAATTTTGCCCCTTCGTGAGCCCGTAGACGCCGTTGTCCATGATGACCAGCAGGACTTCAGGATCGCGCCGGCAGACATGGACGAAGTTCTCTACCCCGATGGCGAATGTGTCGCCGTCGCCCGCCAGCGTGATGACCTTCAACTCGGGGTTGGCCATCTTGGCACCCAGCGCGTACGCCAGCGCGCCGCCGTGCGTGCCGTGGAACGCGTTCCCGTTGAGGTAGTTGCGGATCTGCCCGGAACAGCCGATCCCGCCCACCATCAGGAGTTCGTACGGGGTGATCTCCAACTTGGTCAGCGCCATCTTCAATGCGGCGAGCACGCCGAAGTCCCCGCACCCCGGGCACCACTGGATGCGGTGGCGGGCGACCGCGTTCTCATCCCAAACCTTGGGAGAAACCTTTTGAGGCTTAACCTCTGCCAACCGACTCACCCCTACGCAAAATTTGTGGATTGAAAATTGTGAATTGTGAATTGAACTACCTGTATGGCAAATTTACAATTCACAATTCCGCAATCGTCAATCTCCCTCGCTCACCTTGACCGGGGCCGGCGCCTCCACGCCCACACGTACATGCTGCGTGCCGTTACGGAGGATCTGTTCCGTCCCGCCAACCACGTCCGAAGCATATATTGGCAACCCATTGTACTTTACGATGCGGCGGACTGGAATCAGGCAGTAGGTCTGAACCAGGTCGGCAAACTGCCCGGAGAAATTCTGCTCCACGGAGATGACCGCGGAAGCTTTCTCCAACAGCGGTTTCGCCGCCGCTGTGTGGAACGGCCACAGGTGGGTAAAGTGCACGACCGCCGTCTCCGTACCCCGCGCGCGCAGCCGCTGCTGCGCGTCCAGCAGCAAGGGCCGGGTGCTGCCCCACCCTACCAGGACCGGTTTGCCCTCGGGTTTCCCAAACACCTGGGGCGGCTTCGCGTCCTCTTTGAGATACGTTTCCATCTTGCGCGCCCGCTTCTCCATCATCGCCTTGCGGGTGGCGGGATCGGTACTCACAAAGCCCCGTTCGTCGTGCTCTGATCCCGTGACCTTAATGACGCCGCCCACCGTGCCCGGGACGAGACGTGGCGAGATCCCCGACGGGGTGAAAACAAAGCGCTTGTAGGTCCCGTCCCGACGCAGATCACCCTCGCGCACCAGAGTGCTGCGGTCGATGGTCACCGCCTGCTGCTCGAAGAACGACTGGGGCACCACCTTGCGGCCTTCCGAGAGATTGAGGTCTGTGAGGAAGAACACCGGGCACTGATATTTGTCGGCGAGATTGTGGGCGTCGATCATCAGCGTGTAGCATTCTTCCTGCGTCGCCGGCGCCAGCACGATCCGTGGGATCTCCCCGTGCCCGCCGTAGGCGACCAGGAACAGGTCGCCCTGCTCGCTCTTGGTCGGCATGCCGGTGGAAGGCCCCGCGCGCTGGGTGTCCACAATCACCATTGGTACCTCAGACACGCCCGACACCCCGAACTCTTCGACTTTGAGGGACAGGCCCGGGCCGGAGGTTCCTACCATCGAGCGCACGCCGGTGATCGCCGCGCCGATCGCAGCGCGAATCGACTCGCGCTCGTTCTGCCCCTGCATGGCGCGGCCCCCGAACTTGGGCAGGTGTTCCTCCATGAACTCGAGGATGGCGGACGCCGGCGTGATGGGGTATCCGGCGTAGTACCGGCAGCCCGCGCGAATCGCGCCCATGGAGAGTGCGTCGTTGCCGGACAACAGCAGCATCGGTTCTTTGGTCGGCCGCGGCTCCAACCGGTAGCCCACGTTGGTCCAGCTCTTCGCCTTCAACACGGACTCCACGACCTCGAGGCCGCGCTGCGCGGCCCGCAGGTTCAAGTCCACGATCTCCCGGCCCTTGCGCAGGAAGCGCTCTTCCAGCAGGGCGCGCAGGTGCGTGGCGTCCCGGTCGAACTCCAACAGGCGGAAGAGCGCGCCCACGGTCACGACGTTCTTGACCACATCACGCTTCAACTCATCGCGGGCGATGTTGCGGGCAGGAATGGGGAAGATCTTGATCCCCCGGCGTTCCAGCGCTTCGGTGTGGATGTCGCCGGTGCTGCTGTCGTAGACCAGCAGCCCGCCGTCCTTCAGGTACTTGCTGTGCCGCAGGATCGTGTCGCGGTTCGGCTGCTCCTGGGCGTCGGGGTTGCTGTCATAGTCCAGCGCAACAAGAATATCGATCTCGGGGTCGCCCCACGACACCGGCGGCTCTTCTGCCACCACTATCGGGTCGTACTGGTGGGCGCCGTAAATGGTCGACGCATACCCGCGCTCCATAGCCAGGACGTGGAATCCGGCCCGGGTGAAGATCCGGCCAAGGATGTCACTCACCGTCACCACGCCGTCGCGCAGCTGGACACCGCCGACGAGGAGTTTCAAGTGGTTGACGATCACGCTCGCGATCCCTTCCCCTCCCACCGGCTGACGAAGGTACAGGCCTCCAGTCCAAACCCCAGAGGCCTGCACCAATCGCTGAAATCTCCAACCTCATCACGTATCATACCACACGGCCCCTCCGGCGCGACACCGGCGACCGGGGCTACTGCACGATGCCGTACAGGCGGACCGCCACCAACCCGGCCGCCAGTGCCTTGAAGAGATCGAACCACAGGAAGGGAACAATCCCGACGCGCACCGCCATGCTCAGGGTTGGGACCGCTCCGGTGACAGTCAACCCGATGACGCCGCAGACATAGATGGCGGTGATGCCGGCGAGCATGCCGGCATACAGCGCGGCGAGCACAGCGTAGGAACGCCCCCTCCGCCCGGTCCGGTCCGCCGCCAGACCCACCAGCCATGCCGCGACGGGGAAGGACCACAAGTATCCGGCGGTCGGCCCGACTAGGACCGCCGGACCTCCGGCAAATCCCGCGAACACCGGCAGTCCCACGAATCCCAGCAGGAGATATACTACCTGACTCAGGAATCCCCGGCGTGCCCCGAGGATCGCGCCGGCCATCAGCACCCCGAAGACCTGCAGCGTGAACGGAACGTTCGTCAGCATCGGGAGCGGGAGGCTCAACTGCGCGCACGCCGTGGTAAGGACGGCAAACAGCGCGATCAGCGTCAAGTCTCGCGTCGTCACAAATGATAGTCCTACGGGAGGCAGGGAAAGACTCCTTCGAAGACAACCCGGATAAAGGGATATTTGAGATGGATCTCCACCGCCTGGAACTTCCCACGCCCTTCCCGGTCGGCCCGGTCAACGCCTATTTGCTGAGGGGCGATCCGTTGACGCTGGTCGACACCGGCCCCAAGACCGTGGAGGCCCAGACGGCGCTGGAGCGGGGAGTGGCGGCGGCCGGCGCCCGCCTCAAAGACATCCGCCGCATCTTGCTGACCCACGGTCACACCGACCACGCCGGGAACGCGGCCTGGGTGGCCCAGCGCAGCGGGGCGCCCGTGCACGTACACGAGGGGGACCGGGCCAAAGTCTCCGGCCGGCGCTGGGTCCTCGAGCACGTGAAGACCTTCTTGACCCAAGCCGGTCTGGCGGACAGTGTCGTGGAGTCGTTCTTCGAACAGATTCAGGCACTCCGGCAATATCTCGATCCGCTGGCGAAGGTATCCTCTCTGACGGACGGTGAGTACCTCCCCCTGGACACGGAGCGGTTGCGCACGCTCTACACGCCCGGGCACTCCAACGGGCACGTCTCCTTCTATCATGAAGACGGCGTTCTGATCGCCGGAGACCTGCTGCTGGAGGGTGTCAGTCCCAACCCCCTCGTGGAGTTCACATCCGACGGCAAACGCATCCCCACCCTTCCTCAGTATCTCCAATCGCTGCGGCGGGTGCTCATCCTCAACTGCGAGGTGGCGCACCCGGGGCACGGGGGGCCGATCGCCAACCCCAACGCCCGCGCCCGCGAGTTGATCACCCATCATGAACAGCGCAAGGAGGAGATCGCCGGCATGATCCGCCGCGCCCCAAAGACGCTGGCGGCTCTCTGCGGGGAGCTGTTCCCCAAGATGGACGATGCCAGCCTGATGCTTGCCCTGTCGGAGGTCATCGGTCATCTGGACCTTCTGGCCGAGGAGAAACGCCTAGCCATAGGCCGAAAGAAAGGCCTACTGCTCTATAAGGTGAAGTAGCAGCATAAGGTAAAACCGCCACTCTGCGCCTGTTTCCGGCTGTTTCCCGCGGGGAAAATCTCTGCTGGCGCCCAAGTTCCGGCACGAATGTTGCTCCATACAGGCATGGGGGTGGCAGGAAGTGGTGCAGGATCCCGTCAGGATTGAGGATCTGTTCCCGTCGGCCACGGACCTGTTCCGAAGACGTCCGGGACGGCTCCGGATGTTCGCGTGGGTCGTGGCCGGTGCGCTGGCTGCGTTGCTAGGCCGCCACCTGCTGAACTCGGCAGATCACAGCATCTAAAGGTGCTTCCGTCACCCGGTCCCCTCACCCATGGCAAGCGGCTTGCTTATGTACCTTCTCAGGAGCAAGCCATGCTACAGGACCCTGCCCGCGTTGACGAGCTGTTCCCGACCGCGAAGGAGCTTTTCGACCGCATCGCAGGCCGGCGAAAGGCTGCATCCTGGGTCGCCTGGACCGTCGGGGCGGTGCTGGTCTTCCTCCTGAGCCGAAAGACCCTCCGCTGGATCGACCGCAATCTCTAAACGAGTCTACCCAGTCTTCACAGTCTACACAGTCTTCCCAGTCTACCTGCTGCTCCACAGTGCAGGGCACCGTGGAGGTAATTTAGGGCCCGGCGGGTCCCTTACAGCTTAGACCGGTTTTTGCCCCGGCGATGGCAGACTGCTGGGCGGGGACGCAACCGTACGTAATGTGCGTCGGGCCGTGCAGCACTCTACCCTGATCGGTCCATACCAGCGCGGCGGCGCCTCCCCGGTCGATGGCGATGCTGATGGAGTCCGCCAGGTCACGGTTGCCCCCGGTGACCGAGCAGAAGATGCCCACCGTGCAGATGTCCCCGACGTGCATTACGGTGCTGCTGGCCGAGGTCTGGCTAAACTTGGGCGTGGCCGCCGTCCCGTTGGTTGTCTGCGCGAAGGTGACAGACCACGGTGACTGTTCAGTATCCGTCGGCGTCGTATCAGGCGAGGTCAGCCAGATGAAGTCGACACGCCCGGTGGTGCCCGCGGCGATCCAGGGGAAGTAGTGGGTCCCCTTGTCGTTGTTGACCTTGACTGGGGATGGCCAGTCCATTCCCCGGTTGCTGGAATGTGTGAACCAGATGTCCCACACCCCGGGTGCGGAGAGGTTGTCAGAAAAGACCGCGTAGACGTTTCCCGCCACGCCAGGTGTGCCCGAATCGTCCACGCCTAGCGTGGCAAAGATCTTGTCGGTGTTCGTCATTGTGGGACCGTTAAAGACGCGGTGGGCGTCCCACGTGGTCAAGCCTCCCGCTCCGGCCGGCGGGGAGTGTGCAACCCAGACCTCGTGGAAGTTCTGAATCTGGGTAATGTCGCAGCCCTCGCCGATGTTCTGCACGGGGTCCGCCGTGATCCACAGGACGTAGACCTCGGCCGTCTGCGGATCAACCTCAATCCCGCTGGGGATCGTGTTACAGAAGGAATCGACAAAGGCCATCCCATTCGTGCCGAGCACGTCGACCGAGGGCCCAAAGGTATGCCCGCCGTCGTTGCTGGCGGCGACCCAGATCTGGCTGATCGTGAAGTCATGGTAGGCGACGTAGACCTGATCCTGAGCGGCCGAGACGGTGCTCGGGAATACCGCCATCCAGGGACGGTCGATGAAGGACGGGTTGAAAGCTGCGAGGTCGTTGATTGTCCAGTGCGCGCCGCGGTCATCACTGAAGGCGAGCCGAGTCTGGAGGAGAAGCGGGGCTCGTTCGATTGATGAGACATAGACGCGGTGTGTGCCCGGTAGACAATTCGTGGTCGGAGTCGTGCACGGCGTGAGCCCCCCGACCCGAGCATCCACATCGCCGATATCGCGGCCGAAAGGATCCGCGATTGGCGTTTGGACAAACGATCTCCCACCATCATCGGATCGGGCCACCCAGGTCCCGCCCGCCTGCCAGGCCACATAGATCGTGCCGTCAGACCGATCGACGGCAACCGATGGTTCGGTAGCGTTTGTCTGGCTGGACGGGGAGACCTGCGTGGTGAACCCGGTGCCCCCCATGGCAGTCAGCGTAAGCACGCACAGAACCGTACCCGCCAGCACAAACTTCGGTAGGGCCGTTTTCATGTTCCCCTCCGCTCCTTACTTGGTTACGGCGTGCCGCTGCCGTTGTAGTGGATCGGTGCCGTGGCGTCCGCCAGCTCCGAGTTGCCTCCCTCGACGCGGAGGAGAGGCGGCCTTTCGGTCGAGCCGAAGAAGTAGGTCGAGAGACCCGTGAGTCCGTAGAGCCCGTTGCCGGAGCTGATCCCCAGATCACTCAGGCGTACCGAGATGGTCAGCGTGCATGGCTCCGGCGGGAGACTCGAGAAGCAGGTCCCGCCCGGCGTCGCCGGCGTCCCCATATCCGTCGGACGAAACTCGAGTGAGGTGATATTCAGGTTGAGGTTGTCGACCACCCCTGCCTCGACGCGTGGAGACCCATCGAGCGGGTTGTCGCGATAAGCAACGTAGAAGGTGTTGCCGCCGTCCGTCCCGCCCTCGGAACTCGCTGCCCAGAACTCGGCGCCCCACAGGCCGCCCGTCGCACCGGCCGTCGCGCAGAGAATGGCCTTCGTGGCGGAGGGCGCGGAGTTCAGCGTGAGAGTAACTGTGAGCAGGTCGTTCGTCCGGCTCGAACTCGCGCCAAGGAGGTCCATCCCCGGGCAGGAGCCCTTGGGGAGGCCGTCGCCGTCGAAGACGTCCCCCGCGCGGTCGGAAACCGAGTGGTCGCGAATCGGCCAGCTCGACATCAGGGTGATGTTCTGATCCTTGAAGATACTATTTCCGGAGAGCTGCCGCGTGAGCTTGTCGCGCGTGTCGGTGTTTCGCCTCTGATGGTCGTCCGAGTACACGATGTGCGCGGCACCGAGGTGGTCGACATCGACGGTGAAGAAGTCGAGCAGGTCGCGGTCGCCGCTGCAGCTGAGCCCGCCGGTGCAGATGCCACCAAGGTGGTTCGGTTCGGCGCTCACCTGGACGCCACTGAAGTTCGCCCCGGTATTAAGCGCGTTCATCGATTGGCCGAAGTAGACGTTCCAGACCTGTCCCACATTGACGTTCGAGTTCGCGCCGCTGTTCGACTTGTAGTAGACAAGGTCGACCCGACCCGCGTCGCCGGCGACCATCCACGAGAAGATCGCTGAGTCATTCGCCGAACCGGTCAGGTCGATCGGAGACGCCCAATGAACGCCGCCGTCGGTCGAGAAGGTGTAGTAAATGTCCTGTTCGCCTTCACCGCTCGATGTCACGTTCCGGGCTTGCGACCAGTTGTAGTAGAGGTTGCCGGCTCGATCGATCGCCATCTGGACGAAGATCTGCGCCGGGTCGACCGTTTTGGGAAGGTCGGCGAGCTTCAGCCGCGTCCAGTCGGTGCCACCGTTGACGGACTTGGCGATGTAAAGCTGCCAGGGGCAGGGGCAATCTTGCCCCAGGCCGCCCGCGCTGATGCGCCGCACGAACGGAATGTAGACGGGGTGCGTCGAATTTCCCGAGCGCACGGTTTTGTCCGAAGTAACCGGTCCGGCGACCCAGAGGTAAGGATCAGACGGATCCGGGCACGGCGTTGCCATGTTGTCGGGCGCAGGCACGAGCACGCCCGCGCCGACCGTGAACGTCAATGGGTTGCAGGGCGAGTGGGCGACGAACGAGCCGGGGACGACGCCAGCCTCGTTCCCCGGTGCCCGCGACGCGATCAGCGTCGGCAGGGCAGGGTCGAAGAGGTTGATGGCGCTGATGTAGACCCAGCCGTCCTGCGCCGTCAGCCCCGGATACAGCTCGTCTGCTTCGACCCACTGCCGATCGTCGAGAAGGCTCGAGCCGCAGCCGAACTGGTCGCTCGTCCAGTTCTCACCGAGGTCGACCGACGTGTTCATTGTGATGCAGCTGAGCGCAAGGTCGACGAAATAGACCCTGTGCGAGACCGCGCCGACTACTTGGTGGCTGTCACCCCCGCCGCCGCCTTGCGTGGTCCCAAAGGCGGTGGTCGGAATGTGGTGGGGAACACGAAACGTCTGGCCGAGGTCGTCCGACTTGAAGAAGTTGCTGTAGTGAGGGAAGAGAAATCCCTGCGGCGCCGAAACATACACGATGTCGCGTGGTGGACACGGGCTCGTCGCGGTGTTCGGGCAGCCGAACTGGCCTGGTGCAAACGGGTACCGGTCAACTACCACCGTCGGTTCGCCGCCGATCCGCTTGTAGTCAACGAATGCAGCGGGTGAGAAGATGTTCGTCGACGACGTCGAGGTCGCATTCCCGCCGCTGCCGCTGCCGCTCGACTGGTCCAGCAGAATTGCGGTGTCAGGTAAGAGTTCGATGATGTCTGTCTGGCTCTGCGCAAATGGAAGCGGGAACCCTAGCGTCATCGACACGATGAAGATCACGAGCAGGATCACAAACCGGGGATAACGCGTCATTTCATCACCCTCCCTGTCGCAGATCCTCGACTGGCTTCACCTTCGCGCGCAAAAAAAGGGGTGGGCCGAAGCCCACCCGATTGAGCACGCCAGATTGTCCGGACCATCACAACAAGCGTGCTACGCGTCCTCATCTGACCATATTTGATTCTTCCCCGAAATCAGGGTAACTATGTAACATTTTGACGGAATATCCCTGACAAACGTTTGTTCGATAAACTACTGCCGGAGGCCCTACTGCGGGGGATGCGAGAGGCCCAGAATCATGGGGAGAGGTTCCTGCTGTGCCAGCCGGCGGAGACGGTCCGGCGCCACGACCGTAATCGTGCCGCGGCTGATCTTGACGAGACCAAGGTGCTCCAATCGTTTCAAGGCGCGATTCACCCCGCCGCGCGTGGCGCCGGCGAGCTCGGAGAGTTCTTTCTGCGTGACCTTGACCGCCGCGGCAGAGCGCCCCGGGCCTGCCGCTTCCGCCAGCTCGAGGATGCGCTTGGCCAGGCGGACCGGCAGATCCAGGAACTGCATCTCCGCAACGAGCAGAGCGGCAGCGCGAATCTGTGTGGCAAAGATCGCCGCCATCTTCAACACCGCATCCGGATGCCGCCGCAGGACCGCGACGAGATCCGCGCGCGGAACCGCCAGCACCGTGGTCGGCGTCAGCGCGGTAGCCGACAGAAAGTGCGGCCCGTCGTCGAAGATCGTCTGGATCCCCAGCAGGCGGCCGGCAGAGAACTTGCCCACGCTGATGCGCCGTTCTTCGGACGTCAGGGTCAGATTGATCTCGCCGCTGACGACATAGTAAATGAACGCGGGCGGATCGCCTTCCCGGAAGATCGTCTCGTCCGCGCGGTAGCTGCGGCGCTGCACCCGCGGGAGGAGTTCCGCCATCTCCGCTTCGGAGAACTCCGTAAACGGGGGAATCTGGGTAATCGCCGCGATTGGCGCCGTCGTCTGGTTCACGGGGCGAACGTTCGACCCGTGCGATGAGGAGTCCTCCGGCGGCCGCCGAACTGTCCCCCATGGCCGTCCACGGAGTCGCTCAGACGCGCGCGGCCGTCCTGGGTCTGGGCGCCTATGCACCTCCGAAGGTGCTGACCAACGACGACCTGGCGCGCCTGGTTGACACCAGCGACGAGTGGATCACGACGCGGACTGGGATCAAGCGCCGGCATGTCGCCGGCCCCGACCAGGCGACCTCGGACCTCGCAGTCATCGCCGCGCAGCAGGCCCTGGACGCCGCCGCCGTCCGCGCGCAGGACCTCGACCTGATCCTGGTGGGGACGGCCACGCCGGACATGCTCTTTCCCGCGACCGCCTGTCTGCTGCAGGAGCGGCTGGGCGCCCCGCAGGCCGGTGCGTTTGACCTGCTCGCCGCATGCTCGAGTTTCGTCTATGGCCTGATCTCGGCCGGGCAGATGCTCACGTCGGGCCTCGCCCGCACGGCGCTGGTCGTCGGTGCGGAGACGCTGAGCCGGCTCGTCGACTGGAAAGACCGGACCACGTGCGTGTTGATCGGCGACGGCGCGGGCGCCGCCGTGCTTGGCGCATCGGACACCGGCCGCGGGATCTACGCAGGCATGGTGGGCGCAGACGGGTCGGCCGGGAATGTCCTGAAAGTGCCCGCCGGCGGCTCGCGCATGCCCATGACGCGCGAGGCGATCGACCGCAAACTTCACCGCGGATACATGGATGGGCAGGCGGTGTTCAAGCTGGCCGTGCGGACGGTTCCCGGATTGATTCGCGAAACGGTCGCGCGGGCCGGGTGGACGATGGAGCACGTGGACCTCATCGTGCCGCACCAGGCCAACCTACGGATCATCGAGGCGATGGCCTCGCAGCTGCACCTGCCCATGGAAAAGTTTGTCGTGAACATCCAAGAGTACGGGAACACGTCTGCGGCCAGCGTGCCGCTGGCGCTATTCGAGGCGGTGCAGGGCGGCCGGATTCACGACGACGACCGGATCGTGCTCGCAGCCTTCGGCGGCGGGTTTACCTACGCGGCGTGCGCCCTCGTATGGGGTAAGTAGATCTACCTCACGCCGGCGCCCATCTGGTGCAGCTTCGCCAGCAACGCTCCCATGGGGGCCACGTCAACAGGCACGCCGTTCCGGTACGCGACCGCCAGCCCGGAGACGGAGGACACTTTCCCGCCTGGCAGGATAATGCCCACCAGATTCAGCGGATCGGCGGCGGACACCACAACCACTTCGCGGTCTTCTGGAGCGCGACGGACCGCTCGGAGCGACTCAACGGCTTCCGGCAGCGCGAACTGCTCGCCGACAAATCCCGCCACGAAACGGCCCCCGCGGATCTCACCCGCAGCCTCCCAGCGGCGGTAGACTCCCAGCAGGACGCGCCAGCCGGGCGCCAGCGGCTCCCGGGCCACGAGATCGCGGAACACCACGCCATATCTCCGCAGCAACTGGCGGGCGATGGCTTCATCACGGCCATGGGATTCGACGTCGGCCGCCCCCTGCCACAACGACCACCGCCCCACCGGCAGCGACCGCCCGTGTGTGCGGAGTCCTCCGCCGTACGGTCCGGAGCGGGCGGCGCCGTACGCCCGGAAGCGCCGCCGGTCGCGATGCCGCCCGCCCCCGTGCAGCAGTTGCCGCAGCCCGGCCACACCATCACCGCTTACCACGCCGTGAGCCACAAGTTCCCATAGCGCGTCCTCAACCTCCGCGGGCAGGCGGCGGGTCCCCTTCACGATATCGGGCATGAATGACGCGCCGCGCTGCTGGAGGTACCGGGCGACATCACCCGCAGCCGAAGAGAGGCGGGCCAGCGCGGCATCGAGATCACGCTGGTCGCGCAAGAAGACCGGCAGGTCCTCGCGCAGGACAAACGCGATGGGGGAGTTGCGGCCCGGTCCTTGACGGCGCTTGCTGGCCCCCGACGGTTCCTCAGTCATCGCCGCCCCCTGAACCGGTTCGCGGTTCAGGGCAGCGCCAGCGCTGAGCCGGCCCCAGGTCACAGTGCCAGACAAACAGAGATGCTCGAGATCCGCCGGATCGTAGAGGCGGACGCGCGCGGGAATCACGTGCTCTTCCCACGCCGGCGCCGGAAGCTCCATCCCCTGCAACTGGCCGATGATCTGGAGCACGCCGTCGCGGCCGTGGAGCTGCGAACCCGGCTGGATGTGCTGCCAGCGGAACAGGAAACGCATGAAGTCCGCCGCAGGCACTGCCTCGATCTCCCGGCGGAGCCGGCCCAGCGTCAGCCGGTGAATGCGGGCCAGCAGCCTGCGCTCACACCACTCTTCTTCCACAATCCCCGGCGTGAACCGGCCGCGCAGCACCGTGCCCATCCCCTCCAGGGCGGCCAGTGCGATCTCGATGTCGGCCTGGCGCACCCCAAGGCGGGCCGCTAAAACCTGGGACATCACCGGACCGGTCACGACGAGCCATCCCAGTACGATCTGACGGATCGCGTCATCCTGCGTCAGCTCAGCCTGCCCGGCGCGCGGAAGCGCGAGGGTGATCTCAGGGGTGAAGCGCACGTCGGGCACGGCAGCGCGGACGAGCGTGAGACGCTCAGCGGCCGCGTAGGCGCGGTACTCCCGGTACGACTCATCACGCCAGACGGCCACCGTTGCGCGACCGGTGCCGATCAGAGCTTCGGCGTATGGCTTCCAGCCCTCGGCCTCCGCCTCCGGCTGCAGCCCGACGGACAGAAGGTGATCGTGCAGCTCGTCGGCGTCGCGGACATCCGGCTGAGCCTGCTGGCGCACCTCGTCGATCGCCGCCTGATCCAGCGCGCCCAGGCCTCGCGCCAGATCCGGGTCGGTACGGCGCAGCGTCACCGCGCGGGCCCGCCGCTCTTCCAGCGGGGCATCGTCCAGGAAGGCGAAGGGGTTGGCGTTCAGGATCTCGTGGGACATTGGCGAGGGGCTGGGAGTTTCCACGGCAACAGTGCGCAGCTCGCCTCGCTCAAGACGCCCGGCGATCTCCAGCAGCCCGTCGAGATCCATCGCCTCGTACAGGCAGTTGGCGATGGTCTCGTTGACCAGCGGATGGTCGGGCGGGGTGACGGGGCCGGAGCGGTTGTCCTGGCAGGCCACCTGCTCGGGAAAAACCGCGGCCATCAGGTCTTCAGCCCGCATGCGCTGGATCGGCATCGGCACGCGCCGCCCGCCAGCATAGCGCAACACGGCCAGCGCCCGGTTGGCGTTCCAGCGCCACCGGTTGGTAAACATCGGTGACGCGAGCAACGCCTGGATCAAATCCTCTTTCGCCGTTGCGGTCCGCACAAAGGCGAAGACGCTGTCCAGCGGGAAACTGTGCTGCTCGCCCAGCGACAGCACAATGCCATCATCTGTTGCCGCGGCCTGCAGCTCGAAATCGAAGGTCAGGCAGAAGCGCTTGCGAATCGCCAGGCCCCACGCGCGATTGATGCGGCCGCCAAACGGGGTGTGCAAGATGAGCTGCATGCCGCCCGCTTCATCAAAGAATCGTTCGGCGACGATGGTCTGGGCCGTCGGCACGCACCCCAAGATGGCCACCGTCTCCGCCACGTACGCGACGATCTGCTCCGCACCGCCCCGGTCCGCTCCTGTCTCGGCGATGAGCCACTGCGTGACGCTTTCTCGGTCGCCCAGCCGGTCCGCCACAGTCTGACGCAGCGCGGAGACCGCCTGCGAGAGCTCTGCCGTGCGCGCCGGGGCCTCGCCGAGCCAGAAGGGAACCGACGGCGGCGCGCCATGCGCATTCTCCACGCGGACCTTGCCTGCTTCCACGCGCCGGATGCGCCAGGAGGTATTGCCCAACAGAAAGATGTCGCCGCCCTGGCTCTCGATGGCAAAATCCTCATTGACCTTGCCGACAAACGTGCCCTGCGGCTCTTCGATGACGTCGTAGTCTGCCGTATCGGGGATCGCACCGCCCGACGTGATCGCCGCCAGGCGTGCCCCCCGACGACCGCGCAGCACCCCGTGGATCTGGTCGCGGTGCACAAACGCGCCGGCCCGACCGCGGCGGCTGCTGATGCCCTCCGACAGCATCTGCACGATTTGCTCGAACTCCTCGCGGGGGAGGTGGTGGTAGGGCAGCGTGCGACGAATCAGAGCCCACAGATCGTCCTCCCGGATCTCCTCGCTCGCGGCGATCGCGACCATCTGCTGCGCCAGGACATCGAGCGGTTTGCGCGGCATCACGATGCGGTCCAGCTCACCGGCGCGAGCCGCCTGGACCGCCGCCGCGCACTGGACCAGTTCATCGCGGGTGAGCGGGAATAACACCCCCTTGGGGACGCTGCCCAGCCAGTGCCCTGAGCGGCCGACGCGCTGCAGCAGTGTCGCCAGCGCCCGCGGCGCGCCCAGATGGCACACCAGATCCACGTGGCCGATGTCAATCCCCAACTCCAGCGACGCCGTCGCCACCACGACCGCGAGTTCTCCCGATTTCAACCGCCGCTCGGCGTCCAACCGGATCTGCCTGGAAAGGCTGCCGTGGTGCGGGGCGACTTTGCCCTCGCCTAACCGCTGAGTCAGTTGATGCGCAACCCGCTCGGCCAGCCGCCGAGTGTTCACGAACACCAGAGTCGTGCGATGGTCCCGGGACAGTGCGGCGATCCGGTCGTAGACCTCCGCCCACATCTCGTGCGAGGCAACATGGCTGAGCGGCTGGGTAGGCACATCCACGCGCAGCTCCCATGCCCGGCGGTGTCCCACGTCCACGATCGCGCAGACCGGTTGCCCGTCCTGTGTGGTGCGGCCGGCCCCCACCAGCAGCCGGGCAATCGCGTCGATGGGTTTGACCGTTGCGCTGAGCCCGATGCGTTGGAGGTTGCGGCCGGCAAGCAGGTCGAGCCGTTCCAGTGACAGCGCCAGGTGGCTGCCGCGCTTGTCGCCGGCGACGGCATGAATCTCGTCCACGATGACCACGCGGGCGGTGCGCAGAAACTCGCGGCTGCGCTGCGCGGTCAGGAGGATGTACAGCGACTCGGGGGTGGTGATCAGGATGTGGGGCGGGCGGCGGACCATGAGGTTCCGCTCGCGCGCGGGCGTGTCGCCCGAGCGCACCATGGCCCGGATCTCCGGCAATGGGGTGCCGGCCTGCTCCGCCAGTGCGGAAATTGCGGCCAGCGGTTCCTGCAGGTTCTTCTGGATGTCGTTGCCCAGGGCTTTGAGGGGGGACACATAGACGACCGCGGTCTCGTCACGCAGCGTGCCGTTGTGAGCCGCCGCCACCAGATGATTGATCGACCAGAGAAATGCGGCCAGCGTCTTGCCGGACCCGGTCGGGGCCGCGACCAGCGTGTCTCGACCCTCGGCGATGTGCGCCCAGCCCTGGACCTGCGGTGCGGTCGGCTCCCCGAACCGCCCCACAAACCAACGGGCAATCAACGGATGGAATAGCGAGAGGTCCATCGGTGTCCCCTATTGTGAACCTGTTCGGCGCGCTGTGTCTATTCCCTCAGTACATCGATTCGCGATCCAGGATCCCGAGCTGCCGGGCCCGCCGTTCCGCGAAGGTAAACGCGACCAGGGCGGCTGCGACCCACAGCGCGGTCAGCATGGCCAGAAAGCCCAAGACCGTGGGATCCGTGAATTGAGGCAGCGAACGGACGACCGCCGGCCCCAGCAGGCCGCGGCGCATCGCCTCCAGCCACCAGGTGAGTGGAATCGCCTGAGACAGCGCCTGCAACGCCGGCGGGAGCACGGTCACCGGGAAGATCGCGCCGCATACCAGATACAGGGCGGCGCCGACACCTTCCGGCATGCGCCAGGCTTCACCCGAGATGAGGACGGCCGCGCTCACCACAATCAGCCCCAGCGCGATCACCGCGCCGATCCCCAGGACGAACGCCGCCGCTGTGTAGGGAGCGTTTATCGTGGCCAGATGCATCGGCACCCCCAGCACCCAGCGCCCGAAGACCAGGGTAACAGCGGCGGCGGCCACGGCTGAGGTGGCCTGCGCCAGCGCGCGGCCCACCAGGTAGGCACGAAGTGAGATGGGAGAGATGTACACGTAGCGCAGCGTCCTCCAGTGCTCGCGGTCGCTGATCAGACTGTAGGCCGTGCCCATCATGCCCCGCACCACAAACGGCCAGCAGGCCGTGCCCACCACGAAGAACCCCAGCATCGCGGCGCCACCGGCCCGGGCCACTACGTGGTACATGAAGACGAGGATGAGCACGCCGCCCAGCGGCCGGGCGATAGAATAGATGAAGAACAGCAGCGGGTCGGTCCAGTTGCTCTCGATCTGCCAACCCAACCAGTACCCGACCCGAAGAGTCCGCCACCAGCGCGAGAGGCTAGATTGTGAACGAACGGACACCTGGGTCGGCATGCTACCCTGAGATCGTCATTGCGAGGAGCGTAGCGACGAAGCAATCTCCACACGCGAGGAGATTGCTTCGGCCCTTCGGGCCTCGCAATGACAGAAGATACGTCGGGTCCCGCGAGGACAAACTAGCATCAGAATCGTAGGCTCAACCGCCCTTCCCGCCGGGCCAGATACTCCATTTTGCGCAGTGACCAGCGTGCCACTAGCATGAACATCACGGCCAGGCCGACCAGCGCCCCGAGTTCTGCCCGCACCGGCAGGAGCGCCGGGTGACTCCCGGGGAACAACAGCTGGCGCATCGCATCCAGCGCTAGGGTCAGCGGGATGATCGACGTTCCCATGCCCACCCAGAACCCCAGCGCCCGCACCGGAAAGTAGAACCCTGAAGCCAGGAACACCGGCTCCATGAACAGCTCCGCCATGTGCCACGCTTCCCGCCCCCACATCAGGAACACGCTGGCAAACGTCACGCCCAGGCCGTACAGCGCGATGATGCCCACAGCAAAGATCAGCAGGAAGAGCGGGAGCTGCGTGATCGCGTACGTAACGTGGAAGAGCACCGATCCGATGACAATGATCGCCGCCGCCCGCACCAGCGTGCCCACGAAACCGCCGATGGACATCCCCAGCAAGATGGGGACGATGCCGCAGGGCAGGACCATGTACAGTTCCAGATTCCCGCCCTGCTTGTCCCAGTAGAACTGCGCGGCCATGTTCCACATCACATTCATCCAGAATGCCATCGTCGCGCCGCCCATGATCACGTAGCCGACAAACCGGTCCGGCGCGCCCAGCGCCTTATACACGTACACAAACGCGATCGTCCCCAGCAGGGGCAGCACCGTATCGTAGAACAGCCACGACCGCTCGCGGTTGGCCCCGATGATGCGCGGATACGCGCGGCCCAGCGTAGCACGCACAACCCGGCGCAACCCGCGGGCGCGGGCGATCTCGCTCACGGCCGGCCCCCTTCGTCTGCTTCCTCCAGCCTCCGGCCCACGATCTGCACGAAGACATCTTCCAGGCTGGGCTCGATCTTCTGCAGCGAGAAGATCCTCCGCTCCCGATCGGCCAGCGCTTTCACCACGCCAGCAATCGCGCCGTCGTCGGCCACCTGCAGGCGCAATTCCGTCCTGCCGTCTGTGACGCGCGCGTCCGCCCGCTGCACGCCGGGCACCCCGCTCACCCAGGCAATTCCGTCCAGCGGCTCGGTGGTCAGCACGAAGTATGTGCCCCCGGCCGTGCGCCGGCGCAGCGCCGCGGGGGTATCGCAGGCCACGATGCGGCCCTTGTGGATGATCGCCACCCGGTCGCAGAGTTCCTCCGCCTCGTGCATGTAATGCGTCGTGAGCAGAATGGTGCGGCGCGAATTGGCGTGGATCCATTCCTTAATGTACGCGCGGACGTCGCGGGCCGCCTCGACATCGAGCCCCACCGTGGGCTCGTCGAGGAACAGGATGTCCGGATCCGGCAGCAGCCCTCGCACCATGTTCATTTTCTGGCGCATGCCCGTCGAGAGCGCGCTGACACGCCGGCTGCGCTCCTCATACAGGCCGACGATCCGGAGCAGCTCGTCGATCCGGGCCAGGGCCGGGCGGGTCGGCAGTCCGTAGAACTGGCTGAACATCCACAACTGCTCGCGGACGGTCAGCAACCCGTAGCCGGAATGCTCCCCGCCCGACACCATCGAGATGCGCTCGCGCACCTGCTGCGCCTGTCCGACCACGTCAAGTCCCGCCACGTGGGCCGACCCGGACGTGGGCAGCAGGAGCGTCACCAGCACCTTGATAAACGTGGTCTTCCCCGCGCCGTTCGGTCCCAGGAGCCCGAAGAACTCCCCGCGCGGGATGTCCAGGGTCACACCGTCCAGCGCCACCACCGGCGCGCCGGATGGGTTCGTGGGGGACTTTCTGATCCGGTAGGTACGAACCAGGTCCCGCGTTTCGATTGCTAGTTCGTTCATACGGAGATCGCCACGCCCCTTCGGGGCTCGCGATGACGGGAACACCCTACTCCTGTCTCTTCGCCGCTCGCTCCGTCCACTTCGCAGCCAGCACGTCCCGGCGCGGGCGGTACAGCTGCATGTAGAACTGCTGCTGGGCCTCCAGGACCGGCTTGGGGACCGCCATGACGATGCGCAGCGCCTCAGCCCACGCGTCTTTGAAGGTCCCGGCGAACCGCTGCTCGATCTGCCGGCGAAAATCTTCCGGCCGCTGGATCTCGCCGCCGATCGTGAACAGCGTGACCCGGCCGGCTTTGATCTGGAACGCTTTGTCGTCGCCCAGATAGAACTCGCCGAAGGAAGCAGTGTATTTCTTCGGCTTCGCCGGACCCTTGCCACCCTTGAAACCGCGCTTGGCGGCAGCGTAGTAGATGGCGCGGTTGAGCCCCCACGACTTGGCGCTGGCCACTGGGAGACCCAGTGCCTTCGCCCGCGCGGCCTGGAGGGTTGCCATCACTTGAAATCGTCCAACGCCGGATGCCACCTTCTCAATCTACTCAATCTACACAACCTACACAACCTGGACAATCTGACAGCACCACAAGCCGACAGGGTACGCAGCACCACGACGCGAACCAACGGAATTACCCTGGACGGCGAAGAGGTGACACAGCATGAGTGTCGTCGGTGAACGTTCGCAGATGTATGTGGGCGGGGCGTGGGTCGGCGCAGCGAGCGGCAAGACGATGCGCGTCACCAATCCCGCCACGGGCGAAGCGCTGGCCGAGCTTCCCGATGCCGGGCGGGACGACGCGTGGAAGGCCGTCGACGAGGCCGCCAAAGCCTTCGCCGCGTGGGCGGCCACGCCGGGGCTGGAACGAGGCAAGATCCTCCGCCGGATCTTCGAGCTGATGACCGAGCAGCGCGATGACCTGGCGCGGCTGGTGACCGAGGAGAACGGGAAACCGTTTGACGAGGCCAGGCGCGAGGTCGCGTTTGCCACCGGGTATTTCAGCTGGTTTGCGGAAGAGGCGCGCCGCGTGTACGGGGAGATCGTGCCGCCCCCAGTGTCTGGCAAGCGGTTGTGGGTGCTGCGTCAGCCGCTCGGCGTGGTCGGGGCGATTACCCCCTGGAACTTTCCGGCGACGATGGTCACCCGCAAAATCGCACCGGCGCTGGCGGCCGGTTGCACGGTGGTGCTCAAACCCGCCAGCGCCACCCCGCTGACGGCGCTCGCGCTGGCCCGCATCTGTGAAGCGGCGGGACTGCCCTCAGGTGTCTTTAACGTGCTCACCAGCAAAAACAGCGGCGTGATCGGGCAGGTATTTCTGGATCACCCCGCCTTGCGCAAGATCGCGTTCACGGGTTCGACTGAAGTCGGCAAACGCCTCATGGCCGGGGCCAGCCAGCAGCTCAAGCGCGTCTCGTTTGAACTGGGCGGGAACGCGCCCTTCATCGTGTTCGACGATGCGGACCTGGCGCCGGCCGCCGACGGCGCGGTGGGGATCAAGTTCCTGCGGGTGGCCGGCCAGTCGTGCATCTGCGCCAACCGGCTTTACGTTCAGGAGAGCATCGCCGCGAAGTTTATCCCCATGTTCATCGAGCGCGTCAACGCGCTCAAGGTGGCGCCGGGATTTGAAGCCGGCGCGCAGATCGGACCGCTGATCAACGCGGAGATCCTCTCCAAAGTGGACGGGCTCGTGCAGAGCGCGGTCCACTCCGGCGCACGGTTGGACACCGGCGGGCGCCGGCTGACGAACGGCGTCTACAGCAAGGGGCTGTTCTACGCGCCGACGGTCCTCACGCAGGTGCGCGAGGAGATGGCTGTCGCCAGGGAAGAAATTTTCGGCCCGGTCGCGCCGGTGATGACCTTCAACGACGAGGCGGAGGTCATCCAGCGGTCCAACAACACCACCTTTGGACTGGCCGCGTACTTCTACACGCGCGATCTCCGCCGGGCCATCCGCGTGGCGGAAGCCCTGGAGTACGGCATGGTCGGTGTGAACGATGCCACGGGATATACGCACGAGATCCCGTTCGGCGGATACAAAGAGAGCGGGCTCGGGCGCGAGGGCGGAAAACAGGGCATCGAGGAATATATGGAAGTCAAATCAATCTCAGTCGGGACGTCGCCCTAGCGCCCAAATACCAGGTCCGGCGCGTATGCCGCTGGTATCACTGGAGTTTCTGACGAAGTCCCTGGAGAATTTCCACAACCTGTCTCGCGCGCTGTCGTCCTCAACCGGTACCGGTGGCGGATTTAGCGGCGGGGGCGGGGGCGGCGGGTATCGTCCGGCAGGCGCTTATTACGACCAGCATCTCTAGCATTGCACAGACGGCACCGCCGGTGTCGACGTCAGCCCTGGCGGCTTCCTTGCAGGTCAC
>Ga0209806_1000431_pt1 | contig 28381 bp, 27 predicted proteins | sample GraSoiAngelo_152_FD_186166 | JGI IMG/M metagenome (GOLD analysis project Ga0209806, IMG submission 186166) | Grasslands soil microbial communities from the Angelo Coastal Reserve, California, USA - 14_1009_12_30cm (SPAdes) (version 2) | ecosystem: Environmental > Terrestrial > Soil > Grasslands ... | reverse complement strand
CGCCACTCACTTTTGATGTGTTCCGCCTCAAGCCACCGCGCGAGCTCCTCCGAATTCTTGATCGTCGCGCTCAGGGCGAGGACTTGGGCCCCGGGGTTCACCTGTCGCAACTTGGCGAGGGTGACCTCAAGCGTCGGTCCACGGTCTGCGTCGTTGATCAGGTGAACCTCGTCCGCGACGACGACGGAAAGCCGCTGCAGCCAGTTCGTCTTGTGTCGGAGGAGGCTGTCGGCGCGCTCGGAGGTTGCGACGATGACGTCGAGGCGTTCCAGGTTTGGGTCAACCGAATCGTAGTCTCCTACGCTCATGCCGACCTTGAGTCCCAGCGGCTCGAACTCCTTCAGGTCCTCGTACTTTTCCGCCGCGAGGGCCCGCAGCGGAACAATGTAGAGGGCCTTCCCACCGCGGAGGACCGATGCGAGGATCGCGAGATACGCCACGAGTGACTTCCCGCTTGCTGTCGGAATCGCAAGGACGAGATTCTCGCCGAGCAAGGCCGGCCCGATCGCGTCCGCCTGCGGCGGATAGAGCTCTTCGATTCCCTGTTTCTTCAGGATCTCCACGATCCGGGGATCGAGCCCGAGGTCCGCGACACGCATCCTTCATCTGATGCGGAGCGGTCCGCATAAAGGTTCTCGGGGGAGAGGTGAGGAGTCGCCGGTTCCGGGCTGACTCAAGTCCTCCCGCCCTTCATAACGCCGACACGACGCCAAAGGAAATCGTTAGGTAAGTCGTTCGACCATTGCTCCGGCACCGTGGCGCCAGAAGCTCTGGGGTACTCGACGAAGGAATTGGCACCAGAGACCTTGCCAGACTTCGAGAGGCTTTTCGAGAAACGTCCGGCCCCGGGCGCGTACATTTGTTGGTGCCTGTACCATCACCGAGATCCTTCCCAGGCAGTCCGCAAGCGACCGATCTCCAGGGTTGAGGAAGCCAAAAGGAACCGCCGACAGAAGCGAGAACTCGTTTCGAACAGACGCTCGCATGGGATCCTTGTCTACTCAGACGGGGATCCCGTGGGATGGTGCCAGTACGGATCTCTGGAGGAGCTTCCTCGTATCGACGGCAACCCCAGCTACCGAAGGCTCGCTCTGGAGGGCGACGTCAAGAAACTCTGGAGAATCACTTGCTTCGTTGTTGATCGGAAACATCGCAGACAGGGGGTCGCGAGCGTAGCATTAAAAGGCGCCCTGGACGCCATAAGAAAAAAGGGAGGGGGTCTCGTCGAGGCGTATCCAATCGTTCGGTGGGGAGCGTATCGGGAATACCTCGGCACTGTCTCCATGTTCAAGAAACAGGGTTTCAAGATTGTAGCCCCCTTCGGAGAGAGCAACGTTGTGATGCGACGGAAGATATGAGGTGATGGACCTGCGGTTCAGGTTTGGTGGGGACCCAGGTTCAGCCACCCAAAGCCTTTAGGACGTCCGTCATTTCGGTCCGTCCGATGGTAGACCTCCGGACCGAGGTCGCCGGGGTGAGACTCCGGAACCCGACGATGCTCGCTTCCGGATTTCTTGATGAAACGGGCGGGTCCATGGCCCGCGTCTACGAGGCGGGGGCGGGAGCCGTGGTCACGAAGAGCATCGGGCCGCAGCCGCGAGAAGGCTACCCGAATCCAACGATCGTCGAGCTCGATGCGGGCCTACTGAACGCGGTCGGCCTGCCAAACCCCGGCATTGTTGAGTACGAGCACGAGGTGAAGCGCGCCCACGCTGCGGGTGCGGTCGTCATCGGCTCCGTCTTCGGAAAGGACGCGGACGAATATGCCACGGTGGCGGCGAAGATGGCCACGTACGGCGTGAAGGCGATCGAGCTGAACCTCTCCTGTCCCCATGCGAAAGGTCTCGGGACCGAGATCGCGCAGCACGAAGACGCGGTCCGCGAGTTCACGCGGGCGGTCAAGGACGTGGTGTCCCTGCCGGTGTTTCCGAAGCTCTCTCCGAACGTCCAAGACATCACGACGTTCGCGGTCGCCGCAGAGAAGGGCGGAGCCGATGGGATTGTGGCGATCAACACGCTGAAGGCGATGGCGATCACGCCGGAGCTGAAGATGCCCTCGCTCGCGAATCGCTTCGGCGGCCTGAGCGGTCCCGCGGTTCGCCCGATCGGCGTGCGCGCGGTGTACGACATCTGCGAGAAGGTCCACATCCCCGTAATTGGCGTCGGCGGCATCGGGTCCGGCCGGGATGCGCTCGAGTACATCATGGCGGGCGCGAGCGCCGTGCAAGTCGGCACGGCGATCATTTCGAAGGGCCTCGGGGTGTTCAACGAGATCACGAAAGAAATGGCGTCCCTCCTCGAGGACGCCGGGTTCCGCTCCGTCCCGGAGGCGATCGGGGTCGCCCATGCCTAGGATCCAAGTCGTCCCGCTCCTCGAGGTCGTGCGGGAGACGCCGTCGACCATGACGTACCGCTTTCGCGCGGATCTCGGCGGGCAGCCGGGTCAATTCCTGATGGTCTGGATCCCCCGGTACGACGAGCTCCCGATGGCCCTTTCCTACCTGGGCGCGGTGAAGGGCATCACGGTCCGCGACTACGGGGACGCGACGCACATCCTCGCGGCGTTCAACGCGGGCGACCGGATCGGCATCCGCGGTCCCTACGGCAACGTGTTTCGGCTGCAGGGGGAGAAGGTCCTCGCCGTCGGCGGGGGCAGCGGCATGGCCTCGATGATCGCCGCGATCGAGTCGTTCGCGCAGCAGGGCGCCCGGGTCGTGACCGCGGTCGGCGCGAAGGCCGCGAACGAGCTCCTGTTCGTCGAACGCGCGAACGCGAGCGGGGAGGTCCACATTGCGACCGACGACGGCTCCCGAGGATTCAAAGGGTTCGTGCCGGCCTTGGCCGAGAAGCTCGTCGAGCGGGAGAAGTTCGATCAGGTCCTGACGTGCGGCCCCGAGCGGATGATGAAGGCGGTCGTCGACCTTGCGCGGAAACTCCGCATCCCGGTCCAGGCGAGCCTCGAGCGGTACATGAAGTGCGGGATCGGGATCTGCGACGCGTGTTCCCTCGACGACCAGCTCGTATGCGTGGACGGGCCGATCTTCACTGCGGAGCAGCTCGAGCGGTCCGAGGACTTCGGCCACTTCCGCCGGGACAAGAGCGGCCGTCGGGTCGCCGCGTGAGCCGCACGCGACAAGACTAAAAGGCGAAGGTTGCGATGCCCACCTGATGCCCGACGCGGACGTGGACGCCCTCGCGAAGGAGGTCGTCGATTGGTACGTCGAATGGAATCCGATCTTTGCGACGTACATCGGGATCCACGGCCGCGATCACCTGATGCCGAAGGGCACGGCCGACGCAGAACTCGAGGAACGCGCCCGGATCGTCGAATACCTGCGACGCGTCGAGGCGATCGACCGGAAGGGCCTCTCCCCGGGCAAGCGCGTCGACTGGGGCGTCATGCGGAACGCCTTCCGACTCTGGATTTTCGGGTCCGAGGAACTCGGCCTCTGGCAGTCGATGCCGCAAGGCGCCCAGACCGTGGGAGACGCGCTCTTCCCACTCTTCATGCGCGCCTTCGCGCCGCTGCCGCGTCGGCTCGAGAGCATCGTCGGACGGCTGGAGCGTTCCCCCGCGTTCCTCGAGGAGACGAAGGGCCGCATCCGTACGCCCATCAAGATCTGGTCGGAAATCTCCCTCGAGGCCGCGACCCGGCTGCCCGGGTTCCTCCAGGTGATTGAGGCGACCGGCAAGGAGAACCTCGCGGGTCCCGACCGAGGCCGGCTCGAGGAGTCCGTCGCGAAGACGGGGGAGGCGATCCGCGCGTACGGGAAGTGGATCGAGTCCGACGTCCTCCCACGGTCGAAAGACCGGGTCGGCATCGGCGGGGCGAAGTTCCGGAAGCTCGTCCGCCTCCGCGAGCTCGGGCTTCCGGTCGACGAGATTTACGCGGTCGGAAAGAAGTATCTTCGGGAAAGCAAGAAAGCCCTCGTCCAGGTCGCGGCCGCAATCCGGCCGGGCGCCTCCGTCGAGGAGGCGAAGGAGATCGTGAAGTCCGACCACCCCGCGCGGTTCGAGGAGGCCTTGGCCTACACGGCGAAGGCGATGGCGGACGCGAAGGCGTTCATCCGCCAACACGACCTCGCGACGATTCCGGCCAACGAGGAGCTCACAGTGATCGAGACGCCCGCGTACCTGCGGCACGTGATCCCCTTTGCCGCATACAACTCGCCGGCGCGGTTCGAGTCCCACAAGCAGGGGTTCTACATGGTCACCCCCGTGGAGGATAAACCGGAGATGCTCCGGGAGCATTCCTACGCGGGGACGCGGAACACGGCCGTCCACGAAGGCTATCCGGGGCACCATCTCCAACTGACGTGCGCGAGCCTCAACCCGTCGTACGCAAGGATCCTCGCGGATGCAACGGAGACGACGGAAGGGTGGGCCCACTACTGCGAGGACATGATGAAGGTCGAGGGCTTCAGCGCGGACCCGAAGACGAAGTTCGTGCAGCTCCTCGACCAGATCTGGCGGGCGTGCCGGATCCTCATCGACGTGGACCTCCACACGGGCAAGATGACGTTCGACGAGGCCGTCGACCTGCTCGTTCGAGAGGCGGGCATGGAACGGCCCGGGGCGGTTGCCGAGGTCAAGCGGTACACGTACAATCCGGCGTACCAGCTGTCCTACCTGATCGGAAAACATCTCATCGTCGAACTGCGCAACGACGTGCGGAAGCGCCTGGGGAAGTCCTTCTCGGACAAGCTCTTCCACGACACAATCCTTTACGCGGGCTCCTTGCCGATGAAGTACATGCGCGAGGTCTTCGACCACAAAGTCCGGGAACTCAGCAAGTGGCAGAAGGGACGGCTCTAGGCAGCCGCCGCTCCGAAACGAATCGCCGGAGTGCGATACTTTGATATCCGCCATGCCGCATCGCGCGCCCTGGAGTGCGAGGACGGATGAAAGACGTGAACGCGATCGCGAAGAGGGCCATGGAGTACAAGGAGAAAGGGCTCTCCGAGAAAGAGATCGCGGATGAATTGCACCTCTCGGCGGAAACGGTCACCTGGCTACTGACCCGCGGCGTGAAAGGCGGCGAGCCGCCGAAGGACGTGAAGATCGGCTGGCGGTCCGTCGGCGTCTTCGGGAACCGCATCGGCTTCATGGCCGCGGCGATGTCGGACATTGCGCTCGAGGAACTCGAGAAGCGCCAGATGGATGCGGACTCCATCGTGGGCATCGCGATCAACGGAATCCCGCTCGCGGCGCTCATGAGCGAGGAACTGGAGCGAGAGCTGATCATCTACCGGCCCAGCCAGGAACGCCACGGGAAAGGCGGCGCGTTTTCGTCGAACTACGCATCCCCGCAGGGCAAGAAAGTCCTGATCGTCGACGATGTCGTCTCGACCGGCGACACGATCAAGGCGACCATCTCCGACGTCCACGACGCGGGCGGGACGGTCGTCTTGGCTGTCGTCCTCGTGAACAAGACCGCTCAGGACGAGATCGCTGGGGTGCCCCTGCGCGCCCTGATTCGCGCCCGGTCGATCTGATTGGCCTTCTTGGTCCGATCGTGCCAGGGGGCGCAGACCCTCACCCAAATCGTTAAGACGTCGTCCGGCCCATCGTTCTCCGCGGGAGTGCGAGGATGTCGACCAGGGTGCGGCAGACGTTGCGGAACCGCTCGTTTCTCGAAGCGATCGCGGTGTTGTTCGGTCTCGGTGTCATCCTGGAGTTCCTCCTGGTTGCCCTCTCGAAAACGGGAGAGCCGGGATGGCTTTGGTTCCTGACCGGAATCGCCGCGCTCCTCGGCGTGATGTGGCTCGTGACCCGCGAGCCCGCAAACCTTTAGGTCTCCCCTCCCCTGTGCGTCGCCCGGTGGGCTCCGCTGACGCATTGGTACGATGACCTCTTGATCGATGCGAAAGCCTTCGTCGGCGGAAAGCGGGAGATCGTCGTCAACGCGGGCCTCAGCGTCAGCGGCCTCCAGCATGTCGGCCGGCTGCGGGGCGAAATCACGCTCTCCCAGTTTCTCACCCGCAGCCTGCACGAGGACGGCCGGAACGCGCTCCAGAGCCTCGTCCTCTATACGCAAGATGAATGGAAGGCCAAGGAGGCCCAGGTCTCGCAATTCACGAAGGAGGACGGTCGGAAGTACGCCGGGCGGCGGCTCATCGACGTGCCCGATCCCTTCGGATGTCACGCGAATTGGGTCGAGCACTACTGGCAAGACTTCGGCGGGGTCCTCGACCGGTTTGCGCCCGACGTCCGGATCGTCACGACAACGGAGACGTATCGGAACCCGGAGATGCAAGCCCTCGTGCGGGATCTCGCCTCGCGCGCGGAGGAGGTCCGCGAGGTTGTGAACCAGTACCGCGCCCGGCACCCGTACCCCGCGGGCTGGATTCCGTTCGAGGCGTTCTGCGAGCAGTGCAAGACGATCGGCGCGACCACCACGGCGATCGACGGGAAGTCCGCCTCGTATCGATGCGATCGCTGCGGCCATCGAGGGACCTCGTCGATCGAGAAAGGCAAGCTGAACTGGCGGCTCGAATGGCCCGCGCTCTGGAAGGTCTACCGGGTCGACATCGAGCCGTTCGGAAAAGATCACGCGACGCCCGGCGGGTCGCGGGAATCCTGCGCGAAGATCGCGGAGACGATCATGCACTTCCGGCCGCCGATGGGGATCCCGTACGAGTGGGTCGGAATCGCGGACCACGGGAAGGACCTCGGCGACATGGGCTCGTCGGACTTCCTCGGCTTCTCGCCCGCGCAGTGGGTCCAGGTGGGCGATCCGGAAGTGTTGCGGTACCTGTACGCCTTCAACCCGCTGCCTCGGCGGGTGGTCCTCGATCTGTACCGCGTCGACGCCTACCACGACGTATACGATCGGGCGGAAGACGCGTTCTACTCGGACGAGCGGGAGGGGGACGAGGACGACCAGGCGCGGTCGTACGAACTCGCCCAGTTTTCCCGGCCGCCGAACGCGCAACCGTTCGCGCTTTCGTACCGGCACGCGGCCTTCCTGTCCCAGATCAGCCCGGTGTCGGGGCGCCTCGAATGGTGCCTCCGACGGATGCGCGAGACGGGGATGTTGGACCGCGCGCCGACCGAGTTCGAACGCGCCCGAATCGCGCGGCGCCTGGCCCAGGCGCGAACTTGGGTCGAGACGCACGCGCCCGAGAACCGCGTGGCGCTGCTCGAGGCCTGGACCCCGGCGCTCGCCTCCCAACTCGATGCGAAAGACCGCGACGCCCTCCGGACCTTCGCAGGGCGGGCCGCCTCCGCACGCTGGAACGAGGACTCGATTAAGGAGTCGATGGTCTCCCTGACGAAGAGCGGCTCGCTTCCGGTCGAAACGAGTCGTTTCTTCCGAGATCTCTATCTGGTGCTGCTCGGGTCGGAGCAAGGCCCGCGCGCCGCGCCGTTCCTCGCGGTGCTCGAGAAGGACTGGGTTCTCCGACGCCTCAAGGAAGCCGCCAGCTGAGAAAACTCAATATACGCCCTCTCCATTGAATCGCGTTCGAAGCCCCGTGGTCTAGCGGCCAATCGTGACCGCGATGCGGTCGCGGGCCAGTGATTCGAGGCTCTGGATCGGTCCCTCTCGGACCGAAGGGAGACCTCGCGACGGCAGTTCGAATCTGCCCGGGGCTATCCTCTTTTCCACGCCCACAACGGGCGGGGTGGCGGAAGTCAGCCCCGGTTCTCTCGGAATTTTCGATGCTCGGCGACTCGCTCCCGATACAGGCGGGTTTCGCGTTCGACTCGGCTCGCATCCCAGCCGAGGGTCTCGGCCATCCGCTCCGCGACCTCGTCCGCCACTCCGAGAGCCTGGTCTCGCGCCTCGTAAAACAAGCCGAGCCGTCGGACGAGGACGTCCACCAGGGTCATGGCCATCTCCTCGTGGATCGCCACCTCGACTTCGACCCAGACGTGTGCCAAGTCGTCGACGATCCGATCCCGCGCCCGAGGCGCCTCCAGGTGTCGCCGGACCTGCTCGGGGGCGAAGCGGGCTTGAAGATGGAGGGCCGAGGCCTCGTCGAACCCCATCGTGGTGAAGTCTGCGAGCGGGTGGGTGGGGGGACCGAGCGGGCGTTCCTTTGTCGGCGTCGCGGTCGTCCGTTCGAGACGTGCGGAAACGAGATCGATGACATCTTCGGCCATCGACCGGTGTGTGGTCAGTTTGCCCCCGGCCACCGAAATGAGTCCGTCGTTGTCCTCGAAGATGGCGTGTTCGCGTGAGATGTCCGATTCCCGCGCGTCGGCGCGACGATTCCGGAGGAGAGGCCGCAGCCCCGCGTACGCGCTGACGACGTCGTCTGTCGTGACCCTGGCCTGAGGGAACGCACTGTTCACGACGTCCAGGAGGTAGGCGACATCGGCAGCATTCGGCACGACGTGGTCCGCATCGCCTCCGTAGTCCGTGTCCGTGGTCCCGACCAGGGCGAGTTCGTTCCAAGGCAAGACGAAGACGATCCGTCCGTCTCGCGGCGCCGTGAGGGCGAGCGCGTGGCGGTTGCCGACCTTCGTTCGCGGGAGGAAAATGTGGATTCCCTTGGTCGCCCGAATCGTCGGGATCCCCCGCGGGGCACGCAAGCGGTCGAGCCACACGCCCGTCGCATTCACGGCGATCCGGGCTCTTGCGTCGAGCGTTCGGTTCTCGATTACGTCGCGAAGCCGGGCGCCGACCACGCGACCCCCTTCATCGTGGAGAAGTTCGACGACCTCCGTGTAGTTGGCTACGCACGCCCCGGCTTCGGCGGCGTCTTTGACCACCGCGAGGACGAGCCGGGCGTCGTCCGTCCATGCATCGTAGTAGATCCCGGCCCCCGCCAGCGCATCCGAAGAGAGTCGCGGTTCTCGCTCCACCGTGGCGTCAGCGGCGAGCCAGACTCGACGCGGGACCGTCTTGCCGCGCGAAAGGAAGTCGTACAGGAAGAGCCCGAACCGCAGGAGCAACGCGCCCGGTCGACGGCCACGATACGCGGGGATCACAAATGCGAGCGGGTGGACGAGCGACGGAGCTCGCTTGAGGAGCAAGTCCCGTTCGCGGACGGATTGTCGCACCAAACCAACCCGGTAGCTCCGCAGGTATCGGAGGCCGCCGTGGATGAGGCGTGAGGTCTTGCCGCTCGTGCCGCTCGCGAAATCCCCGCGTTCGACGAGGGCGGTTCGGAGCCCGCGACACGCCGCATCCCGTGCGACGCCGGCACCGACGATGCCCCCTCCGACGACGAGCACGTCGAACGTTTCATCCCGGAGGCGATCGAGGTTCGCGACGCGCGTCCGGGCCGAGAACTCGGTCACGTAGATCCCGCCACCAAGGTCCCGGTCGTGGCGAACCGAATGGGTCGATAAAGACGTTGCCCACCGTGGCTCGAACGCGAAGTCCCAAAGGATTAAACACGGCCCGAACATGCGGCTCGCCACCCATGCCCGTCATCGACCGCGAGGAGATCCTCGAAGTCCTCGAAACGTACGACGCCTCGAAGATCCGCATCGCGACGATCGGTTCCCATTCCGCCCTGGACGTCTGCGACGGCTCGATCGAGGAAGGGTTCCCGACCCTGGTGATCTGCGAGAAAGGCCGCGCGACCCCTTACGCGCGATATTTCCGGACGGTGCGGGACAAGGAGGGCCGCGCGATCCGTGGAGTGGTCGACGACGCGATCGTCCTGTCGAAATTCCAGGAGGTCCTCACGGGCAAGATTCAGGAGCGCCTGCGACGGGCGAACGCGATTTTCATCCCGAATCGCTCCTTCACCTCGTACTGCAATTTGGACGAGATCGAGGGCTCGTTTCGAGTCCCAATGTTTGGCAGCCGGAACCTCCTCCGGACCGAGGAGCGGGACGAAGCGCGCAGCTACTATTGGATCCTGGAAAAGGCGAAGCTACCGGCCCCGGAGAAATTCGAGGACCCGAGGGACATCGATGGCCTCGCGATCGTGAAGCTGCACCACAAGACCAAAAAACTGGAGCGTGGGTTCTTCACCGCCGCGAGTTACAAGGAATTCAAGGCGAGGTCGGAGGCGCTCGTCAAACAGGGCGTCATCTCGAGGAGGGACCTCGCAGCGGCCCGCATCGAGCGGTACATCATCGGCCCCATCTTCAACTTCGACTTCTTCTACTCGCCGATCGAGGACCACGCGGAGAAACTCGAATTGCTCGGCATCGATTGGCGGTTCGAGACTTCCCTTGACGGGCACGTGCGGTTGCCGGCGGACCAACAGCTGACCTTGAACGAGGCACAGCGCATCCCCGAGTACGTCGTCGTGGGGCACAACGCCGCGACCCTGCGCGAGTCGAGTCTGAACGACATCTTCGACATCGCGGAGCGATATGTCCGCGCAACCCAGGAGCACTTTCCGCCTGGGATCATTGGCCCGTTCACGCTCCAGACGGCCGTGGACAAGGACCTGCGCTTCTGGGTCTACGATGTCGCGCCGCGGATCGGCGGCGGCACGAACGTCCACATGTCGGTGGGCCATCCGTATGGCAACTCGCTGTGGCGCGGCGCGATGAGCACCGGACGGCGCATTGCGATGGAGATCCGTCGCGCGACGGACACCGGTCGACTCGGCGAACTCGTGACCTGAGATTCTCAGCCGCGAAGCGCCGCCCGCGTTTGTCAACGACCGTCGCATCCTCAGCGAACTTTCATATGTTCACGAATCCTCGGAGCGGTCCGTCAGAAGGGAAGACAGCGGATGCTCGGCACCACGCTCCTCTGGTTGGGAGCCATCGCGGTCGGCTTCGTACTCCTGAACCAGGGCGCGAAGTTCATCACGGACAACGCGACGCGGATCTCCGGGAAGATCGGGCGGAGCCGCTTCGTCGTCGGTGCGTTGTTTGTCTCCACGCTCTCCGCATTGCCCGAGTTGCTCGTCAGCGGGTTCGCCGTGGAGGCGGGGAGCACGGACCTCGCGCTCGGCACCGCGCTCGCCTCGACGGTCGTGACGATCGCGTTTGTGATTGGTGCGAGCGCCCTCTTGCGTCCGATCAAGACCTCGAAGGAGATTGTCCTCCGAGACGCCGTGTTCCTCGCGATCGTGACCGTCGTCGCGGCGACGATGTTGCTCGACGGCAACCTGACGCAGTACGAGGGCGTCGCCCTCATCGCCCTCTTCGTGCCGTACATCCTGAACCTCGCGATTTCACAGCGGACGGGACCGCGGGAGGAGATTGAGGCCCGGATGGAGGACATGGAGATCGGGCTCGAGTTCACGGGCTGGATTTTCGGACGCAAGGTCGTCGTCCGGGCGGGGCTCAAATGGCTCGTGTTCGGCATCTTGTGGTCCGTGATGGGCGCCCAGTTCCTCGTCCAGGGCGCCATCGGGCTATCCGAGGCAGCGGGCCTGAACCCGTGGTTCATCGGCATCACGCTCGTCGCCCTCGGGACCTCCCTGCCGGACATCGCGGCCGCATACCACGCGACGCGTCGCGGCTACACGGACCTCGTCCTCGGAGAAGGAATCGGTGCGAGCGTCGTGACGACGCTCCTCACACTGGGGATGATCGGGATCCTTCGGCCCGCGGCCCACTCCGTCGACCTGCTCCTTCCGGTCGTCGGAGCGATGGTCTTCACCTCATTCCTCCTCCTCGCGCTCCTGCTCGGCGGCTGGCGAATCACGGCGCGGTCCGGCGCCGTGCTGACATCCAGCTATTTCGTGATGGTCGCTGTGAACGTCCTGTGGATCCGAGCCGGATTCCCGTGAATCAGTAGACGGCACCGCACCGGACGCAGACGAGCTTCCCGTCGCCTCGGGCGACGAGCTGACCTCCGCATGCCGTGCAGTAGCGCATTTCTTTGACGAGCTTCCCCTCTGCGTCCCATTGGTGCTGGGGCCACGTGCTCGGCGTGGGAGCCGCTCCGGGCCATCCGCCGCTCGGCTGCGTGCCCGTGCCTCCGGCGGCCTGCGCCGAACCCGGCGCGGGCGGTGGGTTGGTCCTCGGTGGAGCCTGCGGCATCGTCATCGGGTAGGGTCCGGCGTGCTGCATCATCCGGAACTGTTCCTCCATGTACGCGCCTTGGTCCATCCGCGTGACCGTGGTCCGCGCGATGCGGTCGAACAACCGCTGGCGTGGATCGCCTTGCGTCACGCCGCCGACGAGGATGTCCAGGATGAAGACGATTCCGAAGATCTTCGACAGGTTCCGCAGGAGGGCATGCAGGACGTCCAGGTTCCCATCGATCGCCACAACGCGCAGGGAGACCAGCCGCTTTCCGATCGTCGCGTGGAAGATCGTCTCCAGGAACATGGAGTAGGCGAACCAGATGAGGCCCCAGTACAATCCGATCAAGTACCAGGCCCAAGCCAGAATCGAGAAGGGGATCGCGAAGATGAACCCGATCGCGAACACGATGATCGCGTCGATGACAAACGCGAGGAACCGACGGATCCAGTGCTCCTGCAAGGCAGGGTTGTGACCAATCAGGTCGATCGCAGAGGGCATGTCTCACCCATCCAGTCGCGACGATATCGGACGGGCCTTCATAAACGTGCCGGAATTAAATATTGTCGGACGATTGAAAATCAGTCGGGCGAGTCCGCGGAGGCTTCCGACGGAAGCTCCTCCTCGACGCGCGTCGATCGACGCAGGTACTCGCCCGGGATTTCCTTCGATGTGAAGACGGTCTTGCCGGCTTTGTGGATCACGACGCCGGCGTCCCGGGCGGTCTTCGCGTCGATTTCCAAGATGACCGGTTGCGCGATCCGGACGCGGCCCGCTTCGAGCGCGGCCTCGAACGTCGCGCTGAGGTGGACCATCTTCCGATCCGAAGGTCGAAGCCCCGCCTCCATGAGGATGTGGCTCTCCTCCGCCGTGGTCGGATAGAACAGGAGGTCCGGGATGCCTTCCGTCGGCAGGTCGAGATCGAGGTCCAACGAGTGACCGTACGTCGCGCGGATCTTGCCGTCCTCGAACTGGTAGCGCCCCTTCGGGTCCGTCTCGATCAAGCCGACGACATGGTGTTGCCGCACAAATCGGAATCGGCGGTTTCGAATCTGCACCGCGGTGAGGAAGTCCCGAAGGTCGACCCAACCGTGGGCGTCCATCTCGAGGCCGTACCGCTCCGGGAAGTGTCGTAAGACGCCCGCCATCGTGCGGCCGAGGATCTCGACCTCCTCGTCGTTGAGCAGGAACTTGCCCTCGCTGCCGCAGTGCGGACAGAATTCGTCCCGGAAGAAACCGTGAGAACGACACTCCTTCAGCATCCGTCCCCTCCCAGGTGGTTTGGTATTCGTCGACGGCTTATCAAGTTTCGTCCTCCCGGTCCAACGGGAGGTCCGCCTCCCGGACCACGCGGAGTCCGAGAGATTCGAGACGTTCCTCGAAGGCCCGGGCCTGCGGCTTCGACAGGCTCTTGCGGTGCACGTACGCGACCGTGGCGCCGCTGGTGCGATCGACCGCTTGATTGATGACCTCCGCAGGTGTCCCTTCGAGCGCGTACGCCGCGAGGAGATGGCCGAACGCGATGCGGCGTTGCAGCGCGAGGTCCGTATGCCGTGGGACGTAGTGGCCTCCGCCGAGTCCGATTGCGACCGGGGCGTCGACCGGCCGCAGCCCCAGCAAGGTGCGCGCAACCGCCCGAGACGCCCGCTGGTCCTTCCATTCCGTCTCTGTACTGCCTTGTTCGATGTAGAACGTCGGCGCCGTCAGATAGGGGCCGTGGTGCGTCGCTTCGAAGGTGACCTCGTAGGCGAGCCCCGTCGCCTCTCGCCGCAGGCCCCGAAGGGCCGCGGTCATCCACTGCGGCGCGGACGGCACAAGGGTCTCCGGCTGACCGCCGAACTCTGCGGCTCGCGGGTTTCCGATCGGATGGACCGTGAGGCTCGGCCGCCGGCTCTCGGAGCGGTGTTTCGACAGGTACACGACGAGATCCGCGCGGTCTCCGAACGACGCCTGGAGGTCGCGATCGAGGTGATCCCGGAAGAGATGGAGTTCCGGGATCGTGACGAGGACCATGTCCCGGAGCCGCCACGAGGGGGCGCCCCCGAACGCCTCTTCGCGGTCCCAGGACGCGAGCTCCAACAGCGCCTCGCGTTGATTCCGGCTCGCTTCATCCTCCTCGGACGCCACGAAAAACCGCACGTCGGCGGCAAAGAAGTCCCCGGCCATGGTCTTTCTCCTGTGGGCGCCTGCGCACAAACTTTATGTGTGTTCCTCCGGTACGCGGGCCGGAAGCGATGGTCACCGTCACGTTCGTCTCGTCCGTTCAGGGATACCAGGAGGGTCGTGTCGGGGAGATCGTGAAGCGACTCCGGGGGGACCACCCGGAGTGGAAGGTCGATGCCCTCCCGCCGGAGACGAGCAAACCTCTCCTCGCCAAGTACAAGCTGCAGTTCGGCCCCGCGATCCTCGTGAACGATCGAATCGAGTTCGTCGGCATCCCCCGGTACCGGATGCTCGTCGAGCGCATCGCGATGGTCGCCGCAGGCAAGATATCGCCTCGCACGGCCGCGCCAGCCGCGTCCCCCACGCCCCCGCCCGCCGCGGCGCCGAAACCGGCACCGCCTGCGAGTCCCGCTCCGCCGCCAACGTGAATCGGACCGACACAACCGATTGCTAGGACCTCAAATCGCTATTCCAAGCTTTCTTTCCACTGGAGGATTGGGCGTTCGCGAAAACTATATGAAATCTCAGACCCATTAATTCCTCGGGGTTGTACCGAGGAGACCGCGCGCCTCCGGGCGACGGTCGATCAGGAAGGAATGAGGATTCCCCCATGAGCGTCGAGGATGAGTTCGAAGAGACACGTCGTGCGATTCATCGCATGCTGAAGGACGCCTTCGAGGGGAAACTCGGCGTGTTCCGGGAGCCGTTCATCTACGGCTTCACGACCCGGTCCCGGGAATCGAGGCAGGAGATGCCGCGACCGGCCCTCGAGGGGGAAGAGATCCGGACGCGGGATCCGATCGTCGATGTGATCCTGACGGATTCCGCGATCTTCCTGACCGCGGAGATGGCCGGCGTCCCCCGGGAAGGCATTCGCGTGCGTCTCGAGGAGGGAAAGCTCCTGCTCCAAGGGGAAGGCGACCGGCCGTACTTCTCGAAAGTCGATCTCCCCCCGGACGCGGACCGCGACACGCTGAAGTACACGTATGCCAATGGCGTCCTCGACGTGGTGATCGCCCGGAAGCGGATGGCGAGCTGAATCCGTCTCGGCTCTGGGCGGGCCGCGGGGGTGCGAGGATTCCGGCCTCGGACAAGATCGGTCGAAAGTTGAAGCGCCTTCGGCAGATTGAGGCCGGCTATCGCTCGCAGATCCGGCGGGCGCAGCAAGCCTTGAAGGATACGACGGTCGACCGCGTGAAGGCGGAGCGAAAGTTCGAGAAGATCCGCTCGAAGATCGAAGGGAAGATCGAGAAAGTCCAGCCGAAGATTCGCGAGCTCACGAACCTGAAAGCCGAGCACAGGTCCTGAGCGCCGCGAAGGCTATGACTCCGCCCGTCCTTTGCCGGCCGTGGCCGGCATCGAGGCGGACCGCGGCGCGATTTTGGAGGAGGCAGCCCAGCAGATCCGCACGTGCACGCGATGCCGCCTCCACGAAGGCAGGGTCCATGCGGTCCCCGGCGAAGGCCCCCTCGACGCGGACGTGTTCCTGATCGGGGAGGCGCCGGGCCGGGATGAAGATGCCTCCGGGAGGCCCTTCGTCGGCGCGGCTGGAAAGATCCTGAACAAGGCGCTCGCCGCAGCGCGACTCCCGCGGGATTCCGTCTTTGTCACGAACGTCGTCAAATGCCGCCCTCCCGCGAACCGAGGCCCCCGCGCGGACGAACTGGAGTCGTGTCGCCCCTATCTTGCGACGCAAATCGCCGTCGTCCGTCCGAAAGTCCTCGTTACGCTCGGGTCGACCGCCTTGAGGGGCCTTCTCGGCAAAGGGCCCGAGCTGAAAGACATCCGCGGACGGGCCGCCGTCTTCGAGGGAATCCCGGTCGTCCCGACGTATCATCCGGCCGCGATTCTTTACAATCGTCGGCTCGAGGCGTCGCTCCGCGCGGACTTGCGCAAGGCGGCGCGAATGGCCCGCTCGAAGCGCCTGCGAATTCGGAGCGGTCCCCCCCGCGAGACGAAGCCCACCCGACCGACCGCTTCGAGCGGCGCGGCGATCGTGGGGCCGGATGGCCGAATCCTGCTCCTGAAGCGGGCGGACGAAGAGATTTGGTGCCTCCCGAAGGGCACCGTGGAACCGGGAGAAACCCTCGAGGAAACGGCGATTCGGGAGGTCCAGGAGGAGACCGGCCTGCGGGTCAAGCTCCTTCGACCCCTGCACGAAGTCCGGTACTCGTTCTACTGGCCTCCCGCCGCCGTCAACTACGACAAGACGGTCACGTACTTCCTGGCCGAACCGATCGGAGGGTGGATCGCTCCGGAACCCGGGTTCGACGAGGCCCGCTGGGTGACGCGTCCCGAAGCCCTGCGACTCCTCCACTGGAAGAACGACAAGGACGTGGTCGCCCGCGCTTTCGAGGCCGTTCGAGCCCCGCGGTCCTAGCGCCAGAATGCCCGCATTTTCTCCAGGGGCCATGTGTTCAGGACATCGTCCGGCGTCAGCCAGGCGCGCCGGGCCGTTCCGACGCCGAACCGCATCCAGGCCAGGTTTCCGCTCGCATGGCTGTCCGTGTCAACCGAGATCGTGCAGCCCGCGTTCTTCGCGGCCCGCGCCTGGGCCGCGCTCAAGTCCATCCGCCTCGGATCCGCATCGACTTCGATCGCGGTACCGGCTTTCGCACATGCCTTGAAGACGTCGTCGAGGTCCAGCTGGATCGATCCGCGCCAGCCGATCTGTCGGGTCGTGGGGTGGCCGAGCACGTCGACGTGGGGGTTCTGGACCGCGGCGACGACACGTGCGGTCTGCTCCTTTTGCGGGAGCGTGAATCGCGAATGGACGGACGCGATGACGTAGTCGAGTTCCTTGAGCACCTCGTCCGGATAGTCCATCTCGCCCGCCTCGAGGATGTCGCACTCCGTCCCGAGGAGGACGGTGAAGCCCTTCAGGTTTCGGTTCAGCTCGCGGACGCGGTCCCGGCGCTCGAGGGCGTGTTCCGCCGTCAGCCCGCGCGCGACGGTCGCGGAAAGGGAGTGGTCCGAGATCCCCACGAACGCGTAGCCGCGTCGCCGGGCAGCCTCGACCATCGCCTCGAGCGGTTCCGTGCCGTCCGTGGCGTTCGTGTGGACATGCAAGTCCCCACGGATGTCCGCGAGCTCGACGAGCGTCGGAAGGCGGCCCGTTGCCGCGAGATCCACTTCGCCCTGGTCCTCCCGCATCTCCGGCGGGATCCAGGCGAGATCGAGGGCCGAGTACATGCTCTCCTCCGTGTCCCCGGCGATCCGCTTTTCGTCGCGGAACATCCCGTATTCGTTCATCTTCAGGCCCCGTCGTTCCGCCATCGTACGCAGGCGGATGTTGTGGTCCTTCGAACCTGTGAAGTACTGCAATCCGGCGCCCCAGGCGTCGGGATCGAGGATGCGCAAGTCGACCTGGATCGTGCGGGGCGACCCTTCGTAGTCGTGGTACTCGACCCGGGCGACGACCTTCGTCTCGCCGGAGGCGAGGACTTCCACGACGCCGGGGAGACGTTCGAACGCGGTGCCCGCCGCCGCGCGGTCCTTTGCGACGGCCAGAATGTCGATGTCGCCGACGGTCTCCCGCATCCGCCGAAACGACCCGGCCGCGTCGATGCGGTCCACCGTCTTGCTCGCCTGCATCCGTTCGACGATGCCATCGACGATCCGGGCCGCATCGACCAAGAACGTTCGGGCCTCGCCCTCCTTGACGGCCGCGATCGCCCGCAACAGGTTCTCTTCCGTTTTCTCGCCGAACCCCTTGACCCGGCTCAAGAGGTGTTTTTCGGCCGCCGACTTGAGCGTGTCGAGGTCCGTGATGCCGAGTTGCTGCCACAGGACCTTCACCTTCTTCGGACCGAGGCCCCGGACCTTCAGCAGATCCAACACGCCCGGCGGGAACTTCGCACGCAGTTCGTCGTGGTACGCGATCCGACCCGTCGTCACGTACTCCGTGATCTTCTCGGCGAGGGCGGGCCCGATCCCCGGCACCTGGTTGAGTCGGCCCTGGCGGACGAGGCCCTCCACATCCTCCGTGAGGTCTTCGAGCTGGCGAGCCGCACGCTGGTAGGAAAGGACCCGGAATGTGTCTTCGCCCAGGATGTCAAGCATCGCCGCGATCTCGCCGAATCGCGCGGCGATTTCCTCGTTTTTCATGCCCGGTCGCGATGCCCGGTGGCCGGCTTTATAGTTTCGAGCGGTCTTGGCCGAAGCCGTGATTTGGACGGGCACCTGCGGTTTCGGTCGCCGCCAGGAGGAGGTCGTCCGCCAGCTCACGGCGGTCGAGATTCAAGAGACGTTCTACCGCCCCGTGTCCGTCGAACGGGCGAAGAAGTGGCGGGCCCTTGCGCCGCCGGAGTTCCGGTTCTGCGTGAAAGCCTCCCAGTTCATCACGCACGAGGCCACGTCCCCGACGTACCGCCGCTCCGGTCGGGTCGTGACCGATCCCGAGAAGTCCGGATACGGAGGGTTCAAGGACACGCCCGAGGTCCGCGAAGGCTGGGACGCCACCCGAGCCGTGGCCGAGTCCATGGGCGCCCGCGTGATCGTCTTTCAGACGCCCGCCTCGTTCGGGCCGACCGAGGCGAACCGCACAGCGGTCTACCGCTTCTTCGAGTCGATCCGGACCGAGGCGGTGAAGGCGATTGAGTTGCGCGGTCCCTGGGCGACCCACATCGTCGAGCGGATCTGTGAAGACCTGGGGCTCATCCACGCGGTCGACCCGTTCGACAAGGAGCCGGCAACGTACGGACTCGCCTACCTCCGGCTCCACGGGAGCCCGCCCGGGAAGACGATGTACCGATACACGTACACGGACGCCGACCTCGGACGGCTGCGGGAGATCTGCACGGAGTACGACGACGCCTACGTCATGTTCAACAACGAGACGATGCACCGGGACGCGATCCGCTTCGAGAAAAGTCTACCGGGGGCGTGAGCCGTTCAACGCGAAGGCTCCGAGCTTGGGTGACGAGGCCAGCCGCTTTCGGGTCGCACCCTGTGGGGCGAGACCGGTTCACAAATGACAACGCGACGGAAACTTATGTATAGACGGCCCCTCTGTTTCGAGCCGGTTCCGTGACGCCCCCGGTCGGTCGCATCCCGCGCGAGATCGTCGAGTTCTTCAACGCCTCCGGAGGGCACTCCCTCATCGTCAAAGGCCCCGCGGGCACAGGGAAGACGACGTTCGCCCTGCAGCTCACGGAGGAACTCGGCGAGGTGGCCGCCTCCCATTACCTGAGCTCCCGCGTCTCCGACGAATCGCTGTACCGCCAGTTCACGTGGCTCAAGGATCGGATCAAGCCCTCGGGCCTCCAGACGGGTTCGAAGTCGGAGCGGGCGACGAAAGTCGCGCGGTTCGCGCTCGACCAACTCGAAGGGAAGCTCGAGGAGGGGAAGGAAGGCGAGGATGAGGAATCCGAGCCGATCGGGAGTGGCGAGGTGAAAGGCAATTTCCTCGAGGTCACCCTCGGCTTCGATTTGCCGGAGCTCGAGGCCGCCTACGACTTCGTGGACGACCGGGCTCCCAAGCGGTCCCTCGTGCTCATCGATTCGATCGATGCCCTCGCGGAGCACTACGGCATCCCCGCGGCGCGGCTCATCACGGTCCTCCAGAAAGATCTCGTCGAAGGGAGCAGCCAGAACGTATTGTACGTCCTCGAGAGCAGCGGGGAGACCCGCCTCGACTACCTCGGGGACGGGGTCGTGAGCCTCGCCGCGACGGAGTACCAGGGCCGCCGCCTTCGCGTCCTCACGATCGAGAAGCTGCGCGGACAACAGGTCCAGCAACACCGGTACCTGTTCACGCTGGACGGCGGCCGTCTCACCGCCTTCGACATCCACGAGGAAGTTCGACCCGTGAAGCCGCAACCCTGGAAGCCCGTCAAGGACCTCTCGAAAGACGCGGTGAGTTTCGGGCTCGAGCCCCTCGACCGACTGACGGGCGGCCTCTACCGCGGTCGCGTCGTCGCCTTCGAGATCTCGAACGCGGTCCCCTCCGATTACGTCGACTGGCTTCGGACCGCGATCATCTGCAACTTCGTCGCCCTGGGACGCGGGGTCGCGCACGTGCCGCCGCGGAAAGGGAGCGCGGACTTCCTCCGGGAGCTCATCAGTCCCCACCTCCCTTCGGGGGCGTTCGAGAACCAGGTCCGCGTGTTCGAGTCGGCGACGTTGGGCTCCGCCGACGTCTCGAGGACGGTCCTCCACATGGAAGGGACGAACGTCGACTCCGACCTGAAGTGGACGAACGTGGAATTCCAACTCCCGAAGTCGGAGCGGCCGTTCCTGGCTTTCATGGCCTTCGACACCCTCGAGTCCGTGTACGAGGAGAAAGTCCTGGAGGCGATGTCCGGCGTCTTCTCGACGGTCCGCCGAGCGAAAGACGTATTCGTCGGGGTCGTCACCCCGCAGAGCGCCTCCGCCGCGAAACTCGAGAACCTCGCACGCATCGTGTTGCATTTGGACGTCATCAACGGCTCCGTGGTCCTGTACGGCGCGAAGCCGTACACTGAGCTGTTCAACCTATCCTGGGACTGGTCCGCCGGAGTGCCCAAGGCCGAACTGCGGCCGATTGTGTGACTCGGATTTCGGCGGGCGGTCGGGTTCGGGATCGCGCCTCAACAAGTATCAAATTCGAGAACCGGGTAGATAGAGCGATTAGTATCCACAGCGGAATCGAGACCAATGCGAGAAAAGGACGTCTCGCGCTTGCTCACGGACGAGTACGCAGAGCGCATTCTCGTTGCGACTCAGAGGATTCCGCGGTCCGTGCAAGAGATTAGCGACAAGTACGACATTCCGATCGCGGCGTGTTATCGGAAGATTCATGAGCTTGAGGAGGCCGGTTTTCTGAACGTCGCGGAGATCGTCACGACTCCGAAAGGAAAGACGATGAAGCTCTACCGGTCCCTCCTGAAGTCCGCGATGCTCGTGTACCAGGAAGGCATCTTCAAGGTCAAGTTCGAATTCGACGGGGATCGGGAGATCAGCGACAAGTGGATCGAGCTGAACGCCTCGATCGACTCGTGAGCGCGCGTGCGCGCGTTTTCCGCGCGCGATGATTATTATGCCCCGAAACGGCTTTTGTCTCTGATAATCAAGCGCGATACCTTAAATATCCTGGAAAAACATCGACCCGGCCGAACCGTGGCGGGGTAGGCACTTTGGAGGGAAACACCAACCCGGAAAACGGCGGATTTCAGGGCACGTCCAAGTTGCTTTCGCCCCTCGAGGCCTCCCAACTCCTGACCGACGAATACAGCGCGAAAATCCTTTTGGCCACATACAAGCGAAAGATCAGTGCCCAGGAAATCAGCCAGAGATACGGCATCCCCATCGCCGCCTGCTATCGCAAGATACGCATCTTGGAGGAAGTCGGACTCATCGAATGCGTCGAGCGCATCCTGACGCAGAAAGGAAAGCGGAAGAACCTCTATACATCGTGCCTCCGCAACGCATACATCTTCTTCGAGAACGGCAAGCTCCGCGCCCGGTTCCAGTTGGCGACGGGGCAAGTGAAGGACTTCGGCGGCGATTGGAACGGCCTCGACCTGATGAAGCAGTAGGACCGGTCCCCTTCCCGATTGGTCCCATCCCTCCCTTTTCTGTCCGCCCGCGCACCGGCGACGCCGCAAGAACATTATCATGTATCGCACCCGAGAACCACGGCGTCGCGTTTCATAGTCTTGGGACGTCCTCCCTATTTCGGGAGACCGTGCGGATCCAGTTCCACAAGATTCTCTCGGAAGGCCGCAGCGTCCGGTATGACCCCGACTCCGACCCGGATGATGGCGTCCTCCATCTCAGCGTGATTGTGACCGAGGACGAGATGCGCCGCGGCCGATCCAAGCGCTCTTCTTGACTCGTGTCGTCCGCCCCTTAGCAATTTAAGAGCCGACGCTCGTTTCCTTCCTCGATGGCGGGCACCGAGGCGATTTTCTTCCAGCTGACGATCCTCCTCGTCCTTGCGACGCTGAGCCACTTCACCATCAAGCGATTCCATCAGCCCACGATTGTGGGTGAGATCGCGCTCGGCATTCTCCTGGGACCGAGCATCCTTGGGTTCTACTTCGGAGTGGTCTTGTTCGACACCACCTTGGTCACGACCTTTGCGAGCCTCGGGGCGATCTTCCTCCTGTTCCTGATCGGACTCGAGAGCGATTTTCGGTTGATCTACACGCGGAAGAACGTGCTCGTGGCGTCCGGCGGCGTCGTGCTCCCGCTCGTGGTCGGCTTCGTCGCCGCATACTTCCTCGTCCCAGCCGTCGACGGGGTGGGCGACAATGGCACGCAATTCACGATGGCCCTCTTCGTCGGGGCGACGCTCACGGCCACGAGTACCGCGATTGCGGCGTCGGTCCTGCTCGATCTCGGGCTCATGCGAGAACCCGTCGCCCAGACGATCATGGGGGCCGCGGTGGTCGACGACATCCTCAGTCTCATCGTCCTGTCAATCGTCATCGGCACGACCCACGGCCAGATCAATCCGGTCTCGATCGCCGTGCTCCTGGGGACCGCGCTCGCCTTCCTGGCGGTCGGCATGGCGGTCGGCCTCTACTTCTTCCGTAAGGTCATCGTCCGGATCCAGGTCGAGGGAATGAGACTCGGCCTCAAGCACGGCGGCTTCATCATCGCGATGGCGGTCACGTTCTTGTACGCATTCGTCGCGGAAGTGATTGGGCTGTCTGCGGTCGTCGGCGCGTTCCTGGCGGGGAGTTTGTTTTCGACGACGCCGCTCCGGGACGACTTCACGGAGGGCGCCGGTTACCTCGGAGCCGTCTTCACGCCGATTTTCTTCATCTCCCTCGGGCTCCAGGCGAACTTGCCGCTGGCCGGCGGGAGCTCCGCTTTGCTCATCTTCGGCGGGGTCTTGACCGTGGCCGCGATTCTGACCAAGGTCGTGGGATGCGGCATCCCCGCCCGCCTGCTGCGGATGACCCGGCACGAATCGGAATCGGTCGGCTGGGGGATGACGCCGCGCGGCGAAGTGGGGCTGATTGTCGCGCTCTCCGCGTTGACCGCCGGAGTCATCCAGGAGTCTCTCTTCTCCATCATCGTTGTCGTGATGATTTTCGTATCGATCCTCCCGGCGCCCCTCTTCAAGCGGTCACTCGCCGCCGTCGACGCGGACCGTCGGCGGGCGAAGGAGGCCTCGTCCGCCGCTCCGCCCTAGGCCCACTCGACGAGCTTGCCTTGAACGACCTGAACTTTCAGGAGCGTCTTGATTCGGACGCCGAGTTCCGTTTCGACGCGCGCTTTCTCCCGGGTCTTTTCGAAGACGATCAGGACGTCCGCGATTTCCGCGCCAAGCCCGCGGAGGGCGTTCCCGATTGCAAGGAGCGTGCCGCCCGTCGAGATCACATCGTCGACGAAGACGACGCGGTCGCCCCTTCCGATCCCGTTGATGAACATGTCCCCCTTCGAGTACCCGGTCGTCTGCTTCAGGGAGACCTCTCCCGGGAGGCCGTACCGACGCTTCCGGATGAAGACGTACGGCTTACGGACCCGCATCGACAGGCCAGCGGCGAGCGGGAATCCCATCGACTCCGCGGTCACGATCTTGTCGCAGCGCCGCCAGTCGCCGACCCGCGCCAATTCCGACAGGACTTCGTCGAGGACCTCAGGGCGGCCTAGTGGGAGGCCGTCGGTGATCGGGTGGATGAAGTAATCGTAGTCCCCGAACCGAACGACCGGGGAATCGGCCAAGCTCGCGCGGAGCCGGTCGAGGGCCATCTCAGCCCCTCGAGACGAGGTCCCTCGCGACGGCCGACGCCTTCTCCAGGATTTCCGCCTCGCCTCGGACCCGTCGACCCCGCATCAACACGACGCCGTCGCAGATGACCGTGTCGACGGCATTGCCATGGGCCGAATAGACCCAGTTGCTCACATCGTCGTGGCGGGGCGTGAGCTCCGGCCGGCGCGGGTCGACGATGATGAGGTCGGCCAGCCGATCCGCGCCCAAGAGCCCCGCGTCGATTCCCAGGGCCCGGGCGCCCCCAAGGGTCGCGAGCTCGAACGCCTCGAGGGCACGCAGGACCGTCGGATCCCGGTGGGCGTACTTCTGGAGAAGCGCCGCGACCTTCATCGTCTCGAACATGTCTAGGTTGTTGTTGCTCGCGGCGCCGTCGGTGCCCAAGCCCATCACGACGGCGGCCTCCTTCAACGCGGCGTACGGCATCGTCTGGCCCACGGAGAGCTTCATGTTCGAGGTCGGACAGTGGGCGACCCTCGTCCCCGTGTGCGCGAGGAGGTCGATCTCCGACGGGTCGAGCCAGCATCCATGGGCTGCGATCACGTCTTTCGCGAGGAAGCCGATCGAGTCGAGGTACTTCGCGGGCCGCATGCCCGTCTCCACGAGGCAGTCGTCGACCTCCCGCTTCGTCTCGGAGAGGTGGACGTGGATGAGGGAGCCGGTCTTATCCGCGAGCTCTCGGATCCGGATGAGCGTGTCCTTCGACACACTGTAGATCGCGTGCGGCCCGAGGACCGGCGTAATCCGGTCCGTCTTCATCGCCTCGATTTGGCGGTTCACGGCCTCCGCGGTCTGGAGCTGCTTCGCCGCCCGCTCCGGGTCGTTCAGGTCGACGATCCCCTCGGCGAGGAACGCGCGGAGGCCCATCTCCTTCACCGCCTTCGCGGCCGCGTCCATGTGGAAGTACATGTCGTTGAAGGTCGTCGTGCCGGTCTTGATCATCTCGAGGCACGCGAGCTTCGTGCCCCAGTACACGTCGTCCGGAGTGAGGCGCGCCTCGGCGGGCCAGATTTTCGTCTCGAGCCACGTCGACAGGTCGAGGTCGTCCCCCCACCCGCGGAACAGCGTCATCGCGGCGTGGGTGTGCAGGTTCACGAATCCCGGGAGGGCGATCTTGCCTTTCCCGTCGATCACCGTGTCCGCTTCCCGCTTCTTCCCGATCTCGACGATCCGGTTGCCTTCGATGTAGATCTGGGTCACGTCTCGGTCGATCTGGACGTCCCGGATCAGGAGGCTCATCGGAGTCGCTCCACGGCCTTCGCCACGATCGCCCGCGTGAGGTCCGCGTTCTTCCGCTGCGTCTCGCGGATGCGGTCGAACGTGAGCGGTTCGTCCACGATCCCGTGGGCGAAGTTGTCGACCGTGCACAGGGCGGCGTACGGGATCCCGAGCTCCGACGCGAGGGTCGCCTCGGAGGCCATCGTCATCCCGACGACGTCCCCCAGGGTCTTGAAGTGGGCGACCTCGGCGCGCGTCTCGAGTCGCGGGCCGGTCGTCTGGACGTACACGCCTTCCGCACGGACCGTGGCTTTCGCATCCTTCGCCGCGGCGACCAAGACGGTTCGGAGGTCGTCGTCCAGGGAGGGGGTCGCGTGCACGACCTTCTCATCGTAGTACGTGGGGATGTCCCAGAACCCGATGAAGTCGTCCGGCACGACGAACGTTCCCGGGCGGATCGTCTTCTTGAGCGAGCCCGTGGAGGACGTCGCGAGGATGCGGGTCGCGCCGAGGTCCTTCAGGGCCCACAGGTTCGCGCGGTGGTTCAGCTTGTGCGGCGGAACCCGATGGTCCTTCCCATGCCGCGGGAGAAAGACGACCGTGACGTCGCCGTGCTTCCCCATCCTCGGCGGATCGCTCGGCGCGCCGTGGGGTGTCACGAGAAATTTCGCCTGTTCGTCTTCGAGTTCGAACGCGTCACCCAGGGCAGACCCTCCGATGATTCCAACGATAACCGGCGCCATGGCAACGGACGAAAAGCGGTCCCTCGATAAAGACTCCGTCCCGCCTCGGAGACGACGGCGACCCCGCGCTTAAGTACGAATTCGGACCTCGCGACCCCGGGCAATGATCACGCCGGTCGACCGACCAAGACCGCGAACACACTCAACTCTCACGTCCGATAGTCGATAGGATACGTATAAGAACGGACCTCCGGATGGCAAGGCGGTTCCATGCGGCGGCTCCCGTGGCCGCTCCTGCTCGCCCACGAGGAGGACGAGCTTCTCAGGGATCTGCTCTTCGGGAAGAAGAAAGACCTCGAAGAAGGTCGGGCCTATCTCGTCAAGGAGAAGAAGCCGGAGCGAGCCCTTGCGGCGTTCCAGCGGGCGGTGGACGCCGGCTGGCGTCCGATTTACATCACCCGACAGCATCCGAACCACGTCGTGCGCCAACGAGGCGACAAGGAGATCCGCGTCGTCTGGCTCTCGACGACTCTCGGCAAGGACTACATCGACCCGCACAACCTGAACAGCCTGAGCAATCTGATCGCGAACTTCGTGAACGACGGGCCGCGGGCCGTGATCCTGTTGGACGGGATCGAGTATCTCATGATCAACAACGACTTCGCACGGATCTTGCACTTCCTCGAGTACGTGAACGAGCAGATCGCCCTGCACCGGGCCACGCTCGTCCTGAGCGTCGACGAACGCGCGTTCGACGCAAAGGAACTCGCCTACATCGAGCGCAACACGGTCGGGCTCGAGTAGTCAGGCTTTTAGCCGCTCGGGCCATCCGTTCGCCCTCCATGTTCGAGATCGAGGGGCGCGGAGGCCTCGGCCGGAGGGGTCTCTGGACCCGCGGCGAACGGTCGCTCACGACGCCGCTCGTCCTATTCGTCCAAGAGGGTCCTCGGGCCGCGCCCTCGTACGCGGAGGCTTTGTTCGTCTCCGAGCGGACGGAAGATCCGCGGTTCCAAATCCGACACGGCGGCAGCTTCTTCGCCCCTCGTCCCGCAGCCCATCCGGACGATCTGCCCGCGACGAAAGGCACGCCGCTCTCCCTCGAAGGCCTCGAGATTCCACAGGCGGTCGTCGCCGAAGACTTGGCGATCGTGACCGGCGAATCCGACCTGCCATCGGTGAAGTCGGCGGAGGCCGTTTTCCTCGCGAACGGGCCGGAGTTCGAGCGGTCTCCGCGGGAATTCGTGGCCATGATTCGGAGTGTGCGAGAGACGCTCGGGCCGGCGAAGGTCGTCGCGGTCACGGGCCTCGCGACCCCTTCCAACCTCTCGGTCCTCGTGTACGCCGGGATCGACATCGTCGACTCGAGTCGAATGGTCCTCGACAGCGCGCGTGATCTGTTTCACACAGCGGACGGTGTCGTGTCCGCGGCCGACGCGGACCGCGACGCGTGTGGCTGTCCCGCGTGTGCCGCGTCCGAAGGCCTTCGCGCGCACAACGAGCGTGCCCTGTATCGGGAGATGTTGCTTGTGCGGAGTCACTTGGGGCACGGGAGGCTTCGGGAGCACGTGGAACGGCGGCTCGCGAACGCGCCATGGAACACGGCGGTCGTCCGTCACCTGGACCTGCGTGCATACGAGCTCGTCGAGCCGTACACGCCGGTCGCCGGTGGCGCGATGCTCGCGTACGCGCAGGCGTCGCTCACGCGACCCGAGATCTTGCGGTTCCGCCGTCGGATCCGGGAGCGGTACGCGAAACCGCCCTCGGCACGCGTCCTCCTGTTGCTGCCCTGCTCCGCCCGAAAGCCGTATTCTACGAGTCGCAGCCACCGCCGGTTCCGGGACGCGATTTGGTCGAGCGCCAACCCTTCCGTCGTCCACGAAGTCATTGTGACGTCGCCCCTGGGCCTGATCCCGAGAGAGCTCGAGCGATTCTACCCGGCACGCGCCTACGACATCCCCGTCACGGGAGACTGGAGTCACGACGAGGCCGCAATCGTCGCGGAGGATCTCCAGGCCTACGTCTCGGTGAATCGGTACGACGCGGTCATCGCCCACCTCGGCGCCGAGGCGCCAATCGTCAAGGCGATTCTCCCGCACGCGGTCCTCACCGCGAAAGACCGCCCGACGTCTGACGAATCCCTCGCATCGCTCACCCGAAGCCTCACGGAGGCCACCGGGTCATTGAGCCGGGTCGCCGCAGGCGTCCGCTTTGCCGAAGAGATGTCGAACATCGCCCGCTTTCAGTTCGGGGACGCAGGCCTCGGACTCGCCAAAGGAGCGACCTTCCGCGGTCGATTCCCTGATGTCCGCGTGATCCGGGACGGTCGTCAGGTCGCGATGCACACGGGTCGCGGGATGTTGTCGTTGACCCTCGAGGGCGGCGCGATCCTCTCCGACGCCGACGCCTATTGGGTGGAGATTGAGGATTTCATCCCGAAGGGGAACATCTTCGCTGTCGGCGTCGCGGACGCGGCGCCGGAAATTCGACCCGGAGACGAGGTCGTCGTTCGCCGTGCGCGGGAGGTGCGGGCCGTCGGGACGGCGAGGCTCAACCCGCAGGAGATGATTGATTTGGAGCGCGGCGAGGCGGTCCACGTCCGGCATGCGATGCCCGCGTCTCCATAACGTTAAGGAGCGTTGAGGCATCGGTCGACGGCGGATGGCGCTCCTCCCCGACCTCGCGCTGGCATCCCTCTATGCGGTCGTCGTGTTCCTTCTTG
>Ga0209806_1000430_pt1 | contig 28384 bp, 26 predicted proteins | sample GraSoiAngelo_152_FD_186166 | JGI IMG/M metagenome (GOLD analysis project Ga0209806, IMG submission 186166) | Grasslands soil microbial communities from the Angelo Coastal Reserve, California, USA - 14_1009_12_30cm (SPAdes) (version 2) | ecosystem: Environmental > Terrestrial > Soil > Grasslands ... | reverse complement strand
TCGCTCCGCTCGACGACGTGGGTCTCGATCGGCTGTCGGTTCTCGGGCGGGGTCTCGATCACGCTGATGTCGCGCACCCCGGAGAGGGCCATGTGGAGCGTCCGCGGGATCGGCGTGGCGGTCATCGACAGCACGTCGACCTCGGTCCGCATCTGCTTCAGGCGCTCTTTGTGCTTGACGCCGAAGCGGTGCTCCTCGTCGATCACCACGAGGCCGAGGTCGCGGAACTGCACGTCCTTTTGAAGCACGCGGTGCGTGCCGACGACGATGTCGACCTCGCCGGTGCCGATGCCTTCGGCGACGGCCCGCTGCTCGGCGGGCGAGCGGAACCGCGACAGCATCTCCACGTTCACCGGGAAGGTCGCCAGGCGCTCGGCGAAGGTCTCGAAGTGCTGCTGCGCCAGGACGGTCGTGGGCACGACGATCGCGACCTGCTTGCCGTCCTGGACCGCCTTGAAGGCCGCCCGAAGGGCGACTTCGGTCTTGCCGTACCCGACGTCGCCGACGATGAGGCGATCCATCGGCCGGCCGCGCTCCATGTCGCGCTTGGTGTCCTCGATGGCCTGGAGCTGGTCGGGCGTTTCTGTGTACGGAAACGCGTTCTCCATCTCGATCTGCCAGGGGGTGTCGCGTCCGAACGCGAACCCCTGCGTCGCCTCGCGAGCCGCGTAGAGGCGGAGGAGCTCCTTCGCGATCTCTTCGGCGGCCTTCTTCGCCCGGCGTTTGGTGACGCCCCACTCGCGCCCGCCGAGCGCGGAGAGGGCCGGCGGCGTGCCGCCGACGTACCGCGTCACCTTGTCGACGCGCTCGGTCGGAAGGGACACCACATCGGTGCCGGCGAACTGGAGCTCGAGGTACTCGCGCACGACGCCGGCGACCTCGCGGGTGATGAAGCGCTCGAACCGGCCGACGCCGTGGTCCTCGTGCACCACGTGGTCGCCCGGCTTGAGGTCGGCGAGAAACGAGCCGATCTGGACTCGTCTGCGGCGCTGCTCGGGGTGGCGGGGCTTGCGGAACCCGAAAACCTCGGCGTCGGTGAAGACCCGCAGCCCGAGCTCGGGTATCGCGAACCCTTCGGCGAGCGGGACGCGGGCGACGACGAGCGAGCCCGGCTGAGGGGTTTCCGCGACCGTCTCGCGCGCGACCGCGGTGATATCGCGGTCGGCGAGCAGCTCCGCGAGGCGCGCCGCCTGCGGCGTCGCGATCAGCGTGACCCCCTCCGCAGGCGGCGTGGCCAGCTGGGCGATGAATTCGTTCAGCCTGCCGGCGTAGCTCGCACTTCCGGCCCACCCGAGCCGCACCGCGTTCGGCCCAGCCCCCATGCGCGCCGAGCCGTGCTCGGTCGCCCGCGCGTCGATGCGGGAACGCGGCACGTATGGCGGAGGGAAGACCGAGACCGGCAGGCCCTGTGCGGCAAGCTCGTCGCGGCGCTCCTCCGCCTGCGCCTCGAGCGCGTCGTGTGCGAGATCGAGCTCGACCGTGTCCTCGAAAACCACCGTCGCGCGATCCCCGAGATGGTCGAGGAGGGACGCCGTCGCGCCCAGGGACGGCGCCAACGCGTCCGCGCCTGGGGCGTACCCACCCTCCCGGAGCGCATCGAGGAGTCGCGAGTACGCGGAGAGGTCGGGGCCTTCGTCGCCGTCGGCCTGCGCCAGCTGATCCCAACCCGCGCGCGCGAGGCGCTCCGCGAGCGCCGGCGCGGTCTCGAGCGCGAACTCCCGTGCCGGGAGGACGACGAGCTCGTCGAGCGGCGACTGTGAACGCTGGGTCACCGGATCGAACGCGCGCAGCGTTTCGATCTCGTCGCCGAAGAGCTCCACACGCGCGGGTTGGTCCGCCGACGCCGGATAGATGTCGATGATTCCGCCGCGGCGCGAGAACGTCCCAGGCTCGCTCACTTCGGTGACCGGCTCGTACCCGAGGTCGAAGAGCCACGCCGCCGTCTCGGTCCACGAGAGCCGGTCCCCGGCGCGCAGCGTCCGGCCGCGACGCGCGAGGTCGTCCGGCGGAATGGTGTGCTCGAGAAGCGCGCGCAGGCTGGTGACGACGGCGACCGGGACATGCGCGGTCGCAAGTCGCCAGAGCGTGAGCAGCCGCTGATGGACTGCGGTACCGGAAGGGGCTCCGGCTTCGAAGGGCATCGTCTCGCGCTCGGGGAACGCGAGCACGCGCTCTTCGCCGAGCCATCCGGCGAGCTCGGCTCGCCAACGGCGCGCGCGGTCCTCGCTCGGCGCCACGAGTGCGACAGTTCGTGCGTTCTCCGCGACGAGCGCCGACCACGCGAACGCCCGCGCCCCCGCGTTCGCGTCGGCCACGATGAGGCGCTGCCGATCCTCGAGACGTGACGCGAGGTCTCGATAGGCGTCGCTGCGCTCGGCCAGCGCGAGCACGCCCCCAAGGCGGGCGCGTCCGACGTCGATGGCGCTAACCATTGAACTTGGTCATCGCCGGCTGGATGCCTTCGCGGAGCGCGACCTCCGCGGCTTCCGCGGCGCGCGTCAGCGACGTCTCCGCCGCCGCGCGCTCGTCCGCATCGAACGGTGTGAGCACGTACTCGACGAGGTCGCCGATCTCACGAAGCGGATCCGCGGGCGCAACGCCGACGCGCAGGCGCGGGAAGTCTTCGCCGATCGCGGAGACGATCGAGCGCATCCCATTGTGGGTGCCAGGCCCACCTTTCTCGCGAAGGCGGATCTTGCCGAGCGGCAAATCGACCTCGTCGAAGACCACGAGCAGGTCCGAGGGCTGGATGCGGTAGCGGTCGAGCAGCTTGCGGACCGCGCGACCCGAATCGTTCATGAACGTTTGCGGCCGGGCAATCGCGACGCGCACGCCGTCGATGGCGCCCTCGGCGATACGCGAGTCGGCCGCCTTCACCGCGAACTCGGCACGCGCGCGCTTCGCCAGGCGTGAGGCGACCTGGAAGCCGACGTTGTGGCGCGTGCCGGCGTAGCCCTCGCCGGGATTGCCCAGCCCGACGACGACGCGGTCGACGCGGGGCGGGGCTTTGCCGCCTCTACCGAAGAGCTTCGCGAATCTCGCCACTTGCGCTCCTAGACGCCGAAAGGCCCCGTCCACTCGGACGGGGCACCGGTCGCTTATTTCAGGTCAACGATAGCGTTCGCGATCTCGCGCGTGGAGCGCTCGTTGATCGGGTCGACGACCAGGATCGCCTCATCGGCGCCGGCCTCCGCGAGAAGGCCAAGGTGCGCCGCGAGATTCGTGGACGCGACCGGCGGGACGTCGTGCGGCCGCTCGCCGGAGCCGTTGCCTACCTGGACGAGGACGCAGGCGCTGTGCGTGAGCTCGCTCGGGTCGCGCCCGGCTTTGACGCAGGCGGCGTCGACGTCGCCCCGCAGGTTCGCGAAGCCTTCGACCGTGTTCCCGTACGAGGTGAACCAGGTATTCCACGCGTCGACGTGCGGGAGGGCGGTCGCCAGCATCCGCGCGCCGTTCGAGCCGATCATGATGGGGATGCGGCGCCGAGACGGCGGCAGAAGGACCGCGTCGTCGAGGTTCTGGAACTCCCCCTTAAAGGTGACGTGTTCGCCCGCGAGCAGCCGCCGCACAATCTCGAACGATTCCTCGAATCGCGAAACCGTCTTATCGAAGGGAAAACCAAACGCGCGGAACTCGGTCTCGTTCCATCCCGCGCCAAGGCCAAGAGTGAACCGGCCACCAGAGACTTCGGCGATGGATGCGGCCATCCGCGCGATCACGCCGGGCGCGTGGAAGGCCGTGGATGCCACGAGGGGCCCGACCCGGACGCGCGACGTCAGCACCGCGAGCGCGGCGAGCTGCGTCCAGGCGTCCCACGGCCCGCGCTCGGGTCGTCCGCCGCCGCGGTAGAGAAGGTGATCCCCGACCCAGATCGAGTCGAACTTCGAGTGCTCGGCGGCGCGCGCGATCGCGGCGACCTCGGGCCAGCGCACCTCGCGCTCGACCTCGGGTAGCTGGATCCCTACACGCACCGTGGCCGACGATATCGTGTGCGGCGATGAAGTTCCCACGCTTCGACATGGAGCGCATGCAGTCCGTCTGGGAGCACAAGGTCAACTACGACCTCTCCGAGTCGGGGGTCGAGGCGCTCACTCTCGCGGAGATCACGCGCGATCCGAAGGAGCTCATGAAGACAAGGCTCGGGTACGCCGAGGGGATGGGGCGCGACGCGACGCGGACGCTTATCGCGGGCATCCATCCCGGGCACGATGCGGACGACGTGATGATGACGACGGGCACGAGCGAAGCGAATTTCCTCGCCCTCGCGTCGCTCGTCAGCCCGGGGGACGAGGTCGTCGTGGTCATGCCGAACTACATGCAGGTCCATGGCATCGCGACGGCGCTGGGAGCGCGGGTGCGCGAGGTGTGGTTGCGCGAAGAGCGCGCGTGGACGATCGACCTCGACGCGCTCGCGGCCGTCGTGAATCCGCGCACGCGGATCATCTGTGTGTGCCAGCCGAACAACCCGACAGGGCAGGTCCTGTCACAGGCCGAGGTGCACAGCATCGTCCGCATCGCCGATCAGCACGGCGCGTGGATCCTCTCGGACGAGGTCTATCGCGGGTCCGAGCGCTCGGCGGAGGAGAGTCCCTCGTTCAGTGGCCGGGGCGCGCGGATCGTGGTGACCGGCGGACTATCGAAGGTCTACGGCCTCCCCGGTCTCCGCGTCGGATGGATCGTCGCATCCCGCGAGCGCATTCAGGCGGCGGTCGAGATCAAGGACTACACGACGATCGCGCCGGCCACGTTGTCCGAGGCGCTGACCGAGGTCGCGCTGGAGCGTCGCAAGCAGCTCCTCGAACGCGCGCGGTTTCTCATCAACGAACGCTGGCCGCTGCTCGAGGACTGGGCCGCCGGCCACTCGCGGGTGCTGCACTGGACCCCGCCGGCGGCGGGCGCGATCTGTTTCTTCAGCTACCAGTACCCGATCGACTCGATGCCTCTCGTCGATCGGCTGATCCGCGAGTACAGCACGATGATCGTGCCGGGTATCCACTTCCGCGCAGAGCGGCATCTGCGGATCGGATTCGGAATGCCGTCGCGCGTGCTGCATTCAGGGCTCGCCGCGATTGACCGGCTGCTCACGACCATAGATTGACGGCGGGCATGGCGGTTGCACGACCGCCGAGCACTCTTGCACGCGGGAGGTGCACATGCCTGCGCTCACGATCAGCTTCATCCTCGCGATCATCGCGCTCGTCTGCGGCATCCTTATGCTCGTTTCCGGACGTTGGTCTCGTTATCCACTCGCCGCGATCGCAGTCATCTGCTTGGCGCTGAATCAGAGCGGTCTCATCACTCGTTAGACGGCGCGCGCGGGCGGGTCGCTTGCCTGCCGGCATGGCTACCATGCGTCCAGAAATGGCGGCTCGCCCGCTCCATCTCTTCGAGGCCGGCGTGGTGACGGAGCAGCGCTTCATGGGGCTGCAGGAGGCACCTGCTGCCCTTGGCCCGCTGCTCGCGGACCGCCTCGGCGCGGAGAAGCGCGTGCGCGTTCCCTTTAATCCACGCGACCGTTGGCTGAGCGCGGCGCGCGAGGCCTGCCGCGGGCTCTCCGACGGCGTGCTGGCCTCGCTCCAAGAGGGCGCGACCGTCGCAGTCATCGGCGGCGAGTGCACGCTCCTCGCCGGGGCTCTCTCCGGTGCGCTCGCGGCCGAGCCGGAGCTCTCGCTCGTCTACTTCGACGCCCATGGCGACTTCAACACGCTTGCGACGACACCGTCGCATTACATCTCGGGGATGGTCCTCGCTCATCTCTGCGGTCGTTCGGTCGCGCCGCTTCTTTTCCCCGGCGCGCGCAAGATCTCCGACGACCGCGTCGCTTTGGTGGGCGCGCGGTCGCTCGACAGCGGCGAGATCACGAACCTCGATCGCTCGCGCGTGCTGCGGATCGCGTTCGATCGAGAGCACCCTGAGGCGCCGGGTCTCATCGCGTGGTCGCGGCGCCGCTCGGTGTGGGTGCACGTCGACGTCGACGTCATCGATCCGCGCGAGTTCCCCGCGGTGGCGTTTGCGGCCGTCGGGGGTCCGCCGATGAAGGCGTTCGCCGATCTCCTCCGCCAGGTCTTTGCCGTCGCGGATGTCCGTGGGATCTCGGTCTGCGGATACGACGCGCGCGCCGATCGCGCGCACGCGCTCGCGCTGCCGCTGGTCGACCTTCTCGTGAACGCGATGGGGAAAGTGCCCGTCCGGGCCTAGGCGTCGCGATCTAGGCGCGCCGCGATCTCTCGGCGATGCTCCCACTCATGCTCGAGCATGCGGCGGATCACCCGGTGCGCCGAGTACGTCGACTGCCCAGCCTTTCGCACGGTCCGACGTTCCGCCGGCGTGAGCGCCCGCAAGCGATCGATGGCCGCTGCGCGTGCCTCTTTCAGCGCGATGCGGAGGTCGAGATCGCCGCGGTCCGCGGCGTTCGTCGGCTCCCCCATCGCCTTCAGCGGACCGACGAGCCCGTAGACATACGACTTGTCCGCGTCGAGGACGTGCAGCAGGATGTCGCGTAGCGATCGGCCCTTGGCCGGCTTCGCGCGAAGACCCTTCTCGTCGATCCCCTTCACGAGCGCGAGCAGATCCGCTCGCGACCAATCGAGCCACCGCACGTACCGCGCGAGCGCGGCGGGCGCGAGCGGCTTCAGGTCCTGCGGCCAGGGCGCCTGCCCCGAGAACAACCCTTCGGTGTTGTGCTCCGCGAGGCGGGTCTCGATCTTTTCGTTCGGATCGACCTTATCGCCGTGCCGGCCCAAATAGCGGAGGTACGCGCGGATCGCGTCGGGCGCCGAGGCGATCGCCTCGTCGGTCGTGTCGGCTTGCACGACGCAGCCGAGCAGGTCGAGAACGTGAACGAGTGTCTTCTTGCGCTGCGGACCGGACTCGAGGTGGAGCGCGTAGGTCGTCATGGAAATGAGGGTACCCACACGGGAGGGTCAACCTGAGCTGACCCTCCGCACGGGGATCACGGCAAGTTGAACGGCGCGCTGGCGACGTGTGTCTCAGCATTCGCGAGGCACTCGACGACGTGCGTCGCGGTCCCCGCGCCAGGTTGCGTTGGATATGTCCACGACACCTTTCCAACGCCGTCTGCAGTCTTGACCACCGCCAAGAGGTTCGAGGTTACGAACGTCTTGTCAGGCAGCTGCGCATACGCGATGCATGCCGCGCCGGCCTTCGTTGTCGCTGCAACGGCGCCGTTTTGACTCTGGGTGATTTGCAGGCCGAACGTTGGTGAGTTCACCGTGAATGAGGCGCTCTTAGAGACCCCGCCCGCGGTGACCGTGACCGTCCGGAGCCCGAGCGTAGCCGCGGCGACCGTGACGTGGTAACTGCCGTCCGAGGCTACGGCCTCCTGGATCTGCTGGGTCAGGTCGGCCTGGCCGGGAAATGTGATCGCGTAGTTGACGGGCGTGGCACCCGGCGGGAGGCCATAAAAGCGGCAAATAAATGACGAGCCCGAGACGTCGGCCGTCGGACTACAACTCGAAGTACCGAAGGTAGCGCTCGGCGATGGGACCATGCCTTCGTAGGCCATAGCGGAGTCGCCTCCACGATCGTTCAGCTCGAGCACGACGGCACCGACGCCCCCGCGCGAGGCTTCGATCGTCACAGCGTATTGCGTGTCATCAGTGAGCTGCGGGATGCTGCGCGGGTCGACCTTGATGCTCATCCCAGGCAAGAAGCCGAAGCTGAGTAGCTGTGTATGGACAAGGACGCCGTCCGCGAATCGGTACCACTTCATCGTCGCCGCCCACCCGTCCTGCGATTGGACCACGATCGGCGTCGTCCAACCCGATGGTCCGCCGAGGGTTCGGGTGATGTTCGGAAGGTAGACCCGATTGGAATATTCGGTGCCGCCGGTAAAGCCCATCGCCGTCGTAGGACTACGCGTGTCCACGAGAAGGGCGAATTGACCGCCGCTCGCATATATCGAGCGTTCGCCGTCGGGCACGTTCGAGGTGCCGAAGTCGTACGTCCAGACCGCACCCGGGGCGACCGCCGCCGGACCGTTGAGGAATGTCGTGATCGGTCCGCCAATAGACCCCCAGTGCAACACCGGCTGCGCAGATGTAGTGCCGATGTTCTGAAGAATGACTCTGCTCGTGCGACCGTTGACATTCTTCGCGACGTACGGCGCGAATGTGCGAATCTCGCTTCCGGCTAGGACACCGTTGTAGCTAAAGGCGCGCGGCGCGGGGTTGCTGGCATCGTCGTTGTGGCAGTTGACGACGACGCCGAGCGGCTGGGTAGAGGTGAGCGTCACCGCGTATTCCGTCCCTGCCGTGAGGTTGGGCTCGAATCGCGGATCGATGAACTGTGATCCGCCGGCCACGATGGTTCGGGCGAGCTGCGCGTTCTTCAGACCGTCGAAGCTCTTGAAGTCGGCAGTCGCCGACGCAAGCGCGGACCCGAGGTTTTGAGCGATGACGGTGCAGTAGAAGCCTCCTGAGAGCGCGGCAACGTAAGGGAGGTGGACCTTCGTCGAGCCAAAAGAGAGCCCGTCGTAGGAAAGCGCTTCCTGGCGTTGTGGGTTCGCTTCGTTCTGGTGCTCGTTCACGACCGCAACGACGGGTGAACCGAACGACTTGATCACGACCGAGTACTGCCCGCCGGCGGCGAGCTCCTGGTCGCAGTTCGGGCAGTGGAAGACCGACGTGCCCGCCGCGAGGCCCGAGACCGTCCGGACCTTCACCACGGCGCCGTCCGAGAACCGTCGGAATTCGAACGTCAGGGTCGTCGATGCCGTTCCAACGTTTTGGACAATGAACGGTGTGTTCCACCCGTCCGGTCCGCCGAGCATCCTGGTGACATTTGGCAAGTAAATCGTCGTCGTCGGTTGAAGATCGATTGCGAGCGCTCTCGTCCCACCACCGAATTGGAGGAACGAAGACACGAAGGCAACGGCGAGTGTCAGCGTCAGGCCGCGAAACATGTGTTCCCTCCCCCCGCGCGCCAAAGCGGCGCTCATCCCAGGTCAGCGCTCGACAAAGCGTGCGCCCTGGTGTCAAGTAACCGACCGGCCGTCAGGTGGTGGCCACATTGACGCGGCGCGCGTCCGAACGACGTGATCTGGCACACGCTGAAGGCGCTGCCTGCGACTCCTCGACGGCCCTACAGGCCGCCGTAGCCCATCGAGCTCACGACCCTTCCAGTAGCGTCGAAGAGGTTCGCGCGGTCGCCGACGTTGTCCCACTGCGGCGTGTCTCGGCCCCAGCTCAGCCCGCACCACTCCGGATGTACCTCATTCGTGTAGAGGCGGCAGATCTGGCCTGGCTGCATCGTGAACCCGCTGAAGAAGTACGTCTGCCCGCCCCGGGCACTCGCGATCCGCCAGGCGCTCATGTTCTCTGGGAGCGTGCCCTGGTTCTGGAACTCGACGTACTCGTCGGCCTCGGTCACCGGAACGCGACCGACGAAGACGATGTCGGTGAAAGCCAGGCTGGCGGACGGGACGGCGGCCCCGAGTGCGAACCCTTCGTACATCATCGCGTTGTCGGCGCCATCAGCGAGCTCGATCACCGCCGCGCTGATGTTGCCCGGCTCGGTGCCTCGATTGGCCGCGATGGTGACTGAGTACTGCGTGTCGTCGGTCAGCCCCGGGACCCCGCGCGGGTCGATCTTGACCGCAGCCGGCGGCGTTAAGGTCACGGTCTGTGAGGTTGCGAGCCCGGTACGAAAGCTTCGCCAGGTGAGTGTCGCGCTCGTCGCGGTCACACTCTGAAGGACGATCGGCGTCGTCCAACCGGACGCCCCACCGAGAGTCCGGGTCACGTTGGGAAGGTCGTAGGTCGCGCTCGCACGCATGGCCGCGCTGTACCCCATCGCGCTCGCGGGGCTGATGACGTTCACCACCGCCGCGATCTGTCCGGCTGCGTTGGCGACGAAGCTGTACTCGCCGTCGGCGAGACAGGCAGCCGACGCGGTGACACAAAACGGTAACGCCGTGTCACCGTTCGCGTACCTCGGATCGAAGACCCACGCGGCGCCGGGCGCAAGCGCGCTCCCCCGCGCAAATCGTCGAGTCGTTCCGCCGCCAAGCGGAGTGAACGCGATCGCGGGAACGACAGCGGCCCCGCCGACGTTCTGGACGACGATCGTCGATGTCGTGTTCGCTCGGCCACTGTCGTTCGCGTTCTTCGCGGCATATGCGCCGTACGCGGCGAAGGCGGCGCTCGCGATCCCATCGGTGGCGTACGCCACGGGATTCGCGACGTCGGGATCGTCGTTCTGGGTGTTGACGACAGCGGCGAGGGGCTGGGTCGAGGTGATCGTCGCGGCATATTGCCGGCCATCCACGAGCCCGGGTTCGATGTTCGGCTCGATGAACCGCGACTGACCAGGCTGGAGTGTCCGGGTCGTGGTCGTCGCCGCGCCTCCATCGAACGGTACGAACCGCACCGTCGCGGTCGCGGCTGCGGACCCGAGATTCTGCATGACGATCGGCGTGTGATATCCAAAGAAACGGCGAACGACATTCGGCAGCCAGACCGTGGTCGCGCCCTCCGCGAACCCGTCGTAACTCATCGCCTCCGCGCGGGCGCCGGAGCCGGCTTGTTCGTTGACGACCGAGACGATCGGTGCGCCGAAGCTCCTGATCACGACAGAGAACTGGCTATCTGCAGGCAGCAGAGCGTCGTTCACGAGCGTCGCCGCGAACGATGCGCCGGGCGCAAGGCGCCCGATCGAACGCCGCCACACGCAACTCCCGTCGCTGAACCGCTTGAACTCGATCTCAAGATCGGTCGCGACCAGGCCGCTGTTCTGGACGATGAACGGCGTCGTGAACCCGGTCGGTCCGCCGAGGGCCTTGGTGACATTCGGGAGGTAATTCACCGCCGTCGCCTGATCGGTCCGCGGCAGTGGACAGGGGCCTGACGCGCCCGGCGAGGTGACCGGTCCGAGATTCAAGAGACCGCTGCCGTAGTCGTAGTCGGGGCCGGGCGCGCCGCCGTCCGTGGCGGTTGATGCGAGGAACGAACGCACCTGGTCGGGCGTGAAAGTCGGGTTCGCCTGCAGCACCAGGGCCGCGGCGCCTGCGACATGCGGCGCGGACGATGACGTTCCCGGAAAGCCGCTCGCCTTCGAGCAGCCGTCGGCTCTGCCGTACGTCTCGGTCGACACCTCGCTCGGCCCGAGAAGGTCGGGCTTGATCCGTCCGTCGATCGTCGGACCGCGTGAGCTGTACGAATCGACGAGCCCGGTCTGCCAGCATGCCGCTCCGACCGAGATCACCGAGGCGAGCGTCGCCGGCTCAACGACGCTTCCGGCCGCGACGGGATGATCAAATCGGGAGCCGGAGACGAACAGGTCGATCCGCGGCGTCGTGCTCCCGCTCGCCCGCCAGACGCCTAGCCGGAACGTTGTTGTCGATGGATCGAGATTCGGGTAGCAAAATCCCTCTTTCGGCGATGCGCCGACGCTCGGTCGATCAGAACCGGTCACGGGATTCACCGGATCGTTCCCGAAGAGGAACACGTCGTAGTCGCTCGTGGCCAGCGGCCACTCATCCCACTTGAGATATGCGCAGACCTGGCTTCCGTACGCTAACGCGAACGACTCGCGGTCGACACCCGGCGCGAACTGCAGCCACTGCCCACTGGAGGAGCCGGAGAAAGTACCGGTCCAGTGTCGCTCGGCCTGGTTGCCCGCCGCGTTCACCCAGACGATCCCGGAAGCCACCGCGTCGGCAACGATCCCCTCCGCGGTCCCTGGCCCGCCGCGGCCGTCGCCGCGGCTCGACCCCGGAAACCCCGCCGAGAAGTTGACGACGCGGATCCCCTGCGACTTGGCGTAGTTGACCGCGGATTGGAGCGGCGCCATGCCATCGCCGATGCAGACCAGGTAGAGCGAGGCCTCAGGCGCCATCGCGTAGACGATCTCCGCGACGGCCGTGCCGTGAGCGCCGTCGTCCGCAGGTTTGAGCAGGTTCCCCGAGCAGAAGTCGACGGCCGTCAGATTCGCTGGCAGATCGCCTGCCGCCTGACGCGACGGATAGTCGGCAAAGCTTCCGTCAACCACGCCGATCTTCACGCCGTGTCCGCGGTATCCGCGCGCCTGCCACGAGATCGTTCCCGTGGTCGCGAGACCCTCGGTCGTCACCGAAGCCCTGACCAAGTGGTCGAGCTGGCTCACGTACCGCACATCGCCACGCGCCGCGATGCTCTCGAGCGTGCTGGCCGGAACATCCGCCTCGACCGATCCAGGGATCGCGCCGAGCACGATCCCCCCGTCCGCCTCGATCCCCGCGAGCACAGAGGCCGTGTCACCGGCTCGCATGTCGAGCTGGACCTTCACCCGATCCGAGATGCCCGCGTGGGAGAGGCTTGCGCGTGCGAACTGTCCTTGCGCGATCTCGCGCCGGAGCTCGAGCGCCAGCTTCGGATGCTTCGGCGGCGGTTCGGCTAGATGTCCGGCGTTTGCGACGGCGCCCGTAAGCGCTGTGATCCCGACCACGACGAGGACGCACACAAACGCGACGCGCAGCACGGCAGTGCCCCCCACCCTCCACTCACGTGGCGATTAACAACTCGACAGTGCGCGGAGGCGAAGCCGTCGTCAATCGCAACGCTGGGGCAAGGCGGCCGTGACGCCGACATTTCGCCGGTCAGCGAGCGAGTACGCCGAGAGCGTCGAGTTCGCTAGTCGCCGTCGAGCGTGTTTCCCACCGTCAGCTCGCGCATCCAGTCCTCGAGCAGCGCTCCAATGCGGTCGAGCGGAGGCGGGGCGCTCTTGGAGACGCGGTGGGAGCGTGGCGGCTCGGGGAGCGGCCGCGCCGCCCAATGCCTCGCTTGCATTCGCGCGAGATCTTGGGCGATCGCGGCCATCTCTCCGTTACCTCCAGCTAACTAAACGTCTGAGTACAGGTAGAACTCGTAGGGGTGCGGCCGAAGCGCGACTTCCTTCGCGCTCTGCCGCTTGAGCAGGAGCCATGCCTCGATGAGGTCCTCCGTGAAGACGTCGCCTCGCATGAGGAAGTCGCGGTCGGCGTCGAGAGCGTCGAGGACCTCCTCGAGCGACCCCGGCGTCTGCTTGATCCGCTTCTTGGCCTCGCCCTCGAGCTCGTAGAGGTCGACGTCCATCGGGGCCGGGGGCTCGATCTGGTTGATCACCCCGTCCAGGCCGGCCATGAGGCAGGCCGAGAACGAGAGGTATGGGTTGCAGGACGGATCGGGCGCGCGGAACTCGAGGCGGCGGGCCTCCGGCTTGTCGAAGTAGGTCGGTATCCGGACACAGGCCGAGCGGTTGCGCATCGAGTAGACGAGGTTGATGGGCGCCTCGTAGCCGGGGACGAGGCGGCGGTAGCTGTTCGTCGTGGGCGCCGCGAACGCAAGGATCGCCGGCGCGTGCTTCAAGAGACCGCCGATGTAGTGGCGGGCCATCGTCGAGAGAAGCGCGTAGCCGTCGCGGTCGTAGAAGAGATTCGAGCCGTCCTTCCAGAGGCTCTGGTGGGTGTGCATGCCTGAGCCGTTGTCGCCGAAGAGCGGCTTCGGCATGAACGTGACGACGTAGCCGTTCTTCGCGGCGACGTTCTTGGTGACGTACTTGTACTTGAGGACCTTGTCCGCCATCTCGACCAGGGTCGAGAAGCGCATGTCGATCTCGGTCTGCCCGGCTGTGCCGACCTCGTGGTGATGGACCTCGACCGCGATGCCGGAGTCGATGAGCGCGCGGACCATCTTCGAGCGCAGGTCCTGGAGCTTGTCGGCCGGCGGGACCGGGAAGTAGCCCTCCTTGTAACGAGGCCGATGGGCGAGGTTGGGGGTCCCGTTCTGGCCCGAGTTCCAGATCCCCTCGTCGGAGTCGATGTAGTAGTAACCGAAGTTCTGAGCCTGATCGAAACGAAGCGAGTTGAAGATGTAGAACTCGATCTCCGGGCCCCAGAACGACGTGTCCGCGATCCCGGTGGTCGGAAGGAACTCCTCTGCCTTCTTGGCGACGTAGCGGGGGTCGCGTGAATACGGCTTGCGGGTGAGAGGGTCGATCACGTCGCACACGAGGTCGAGCGTCTTGACCTCGAGCGCGGGGTCGATGAAGACGCTCGTCGGGTCCGGCATGAGCAGCATGTCGCTCTCGTGGATGTGCTGAAAGCCCCGGATGGAGGAGCCGTCGAACCCGATGCCATCCACGAAGAGGCCCTCCGAGAGCTCTTCGACCGGTATGGAGAAGTGCTGCCACGTTCCGGGGAGGTCGACAAACCGAAGGTCGACGATCTTGACCTGCTGTTCCTTGGCGACCCTCAGGACGTCCTTGGGCGAGGTTCTCGGAACCGCCGGTGCCGCGGTTGCGGGCCGCTCGATGGTCAGGGTCATCTTCATCTCCCCACGCGTGGTTTCATCCACAAGGCTCCGGCCAGCGGTGTGCGAGGTGAACGGTCCGTTTGGTCGTGATTCGGTCCTGAATCGGTGACCGAGGTTCACCTCCTCGCCTTGACGGTCCGTAAGTGAAGACTTACTCTCGAAAAACATGGACGCTTTTGCGGCTCTCGGCGAGCCTCGCCGGCGCGAGATCCTCCGTCTGGTCTCGAGCAGGGAGCTCTCGGTCGGCGAGATCGCCCGCCGCTTCGACGTGACGAGGCCGGCGATCTCCCAGCACCTCCGCGTGCTGAAGGAGGCGAACCTGGTGACCGAGAGGCGCGATGGCACGAAGCGCCTCTATCGCGCGCGGCCGGAGACGATCGCCGAGCTCTGGGCCTATCTCGAAGTGTTCTGGTCCGAGAGCCTGCGCACGCTCAAGGTCGCCGCGGAGCAAGAAGAACAGCAGAGGAGGTCAAGGCATGGCCGTCGAAACGAAAGTCATTGAGCGGGTGATCACCATCGACGCGCCTCCGGAGACGGTCTTCCGCCTCCTGACGGATCCGGTGCAGTACGTCCGCTGGAAGGGCAAGCTCGCCGAGCTCGAGCCGCAGCCGGGCGGAAAGTTCCGCGTCGAGTTCGCGAGCACGAAGGACATCGCCGCTGGGAAGTACGTCGAGGTCATCCGGGACCGGCGCGTCGTCTTCACCTGGGGCTGGGAAGGGAACGAGATGGTCCCGCCCGGATCGAGCACCGTCGAGATCGATCTCGAGCCCACTGGATCCGGCACGCGTCTCCGGCTCGTCCACCGCGGACTGCCAGATGGCGCGGTCACGAGCCACACCGAAGGATGGGATTACTTCCTCCCGCGTCTGGTCGACGTCGCCGCGGGTCGCGAGCCGCGCGAAGCAACGGAGGCCGCCAAGCCTTAGAAGGACGACGGACACGAAGAGGACCAAGCCCGTCTCCGAGCTTGGTCCTCGATCGACCGTTGTGACTGGGTGCCTTAGGCCGCCTTGGACTCCTCCGCGTGGCTGACCACGATGATGTTGCCGCGCGTCGGAGCGACGAGCCACGCGACGACCAGGACCGCGAACGACACGAATGCGAGGATCTCCATCTCGGCCTCCTTAAATCTGGTATGCGGCTTCGCGGTGCTGCGATGCGTCGAGGCCGAGGACTTCCTCGCTCTCGGGCACGCGCAGTCCGACGAAGACATCGATGAGCTTCAAAATTACGAACGTCATGACCGCCGAGTAAACGATCGATGCGGCGACGGCGATCGCCTGGATGCCAAGCTGTCCCGGGTTGCCGTAGAGAAGACCGTCCTTCGCGCCGCTGTTGACAGCGACGGTCGCGAAGATGCCGGTCGCGAGCGCGCCCCACGCACCGCCGACGCCGTGGACACCGAAGACGTCGAGGGCATCGTCCACCTTGAGGCGCTTGGTGAGCTGGATCGCGGTGTAGCAGAACACGCCGGCGCCGAGACCGATGAGGATCGACGCTGAGACGTCGACGTAGCCGGACGCGGGTGTGATCGCGACGAGACCGGCGACCGCGCCGGCTGCGGCACCGAGCACGCTCGGCGCGCCCTTGTGCAGCCATGAGACGGTCATCCACGTAAGCGCGCCCATCGCCGCCGCAGTGTTCGTCACGACGAACGCGTTCGCCGCGAGACCGCCGGCGGTGATCGCGCTTCCGGCGTTGAAGCCGAACCAACCGAACCAGAGGAGTGACGCGCCGAGAACGGTCATCGTCGCGTCGTGGGGATCCATCGCTTCGCGACCGAATCCGACACGCCGCCCGAGGACGAGCGCGGCGACGAGCGCCGACACGCCACTCGTGATGTGCACGACCGTGCCGCCCGCGAAGTCGAGCGCGCCGAGCTGTCCGAGCCAGCCGCCGCCCCAGACCCAGTGCGCCACGGGGTCGTAGACGAAGGTTGCCCAGAGCAGAGTGAAGATGACGAAGGCCTTGAAGCGTTTGCGCTCGGCGAACGCGCCGGTGATGAGCGCCGGAGTGATCACCGCGAACATCATCTGGAACACCATGTACGCCTCGTGCGGAACCGTCGGTGCGTACGGTCCCGGGTCCTGGCCAACGCCCCGGAGGGCGAGCCAGTCAAGGCCGCCGATGAGACCGCCGTGGTCAGGTCCGAATGCCAGCGTGTAGCCCCAGAGGACCCACTGGACGCTGATGAGCGCCAGGATGAAGAAGCTGTGCATGATCGTCGCGAGGACGTTCTTCCGTCGGACGAGCCCGCCATAGAAGAATCCGAGCGCGGGGGTCATGAGCATGACGAGCGCCGCGGACGCCAGGAGCCACGCGGTGTCGCCGGCGGAAATGGTGTTCGGCATTCGTACCTCCCGTCGCAAAGCGTGAGCGACCGGGATGCCCCGTTCAGCGACGGGAGGGCGCTACGAGGGTTGCGGTTCGGTCGTGGCGAGCGTCGCGAAGCGGGGAGCGAGGGAGGCATAGAATCAGACGCACACAACTGAATACGACGGGGGAGCGCCCGACGAAGGGGGCGCTGAGAGTGCGGATGGCCGCAGACCCCAGAACCTGATCTGAGTAATGTCAGCGTAGGGAGTCGAGACGCGTGAAACCCCTTACGAGCGGCGCTCAGGCGCCGCTTTTGTTTTGCCAGGCATGAGGGCGGTCGTCGTCGCGCACGGAGACGTGCTGCCATCGGACCGCGCTGTGATCGATCGGAACGACTACCTCGTGGCGGCGGACGGCGGCGCGCTCGCGCTCGAACGCTGGAAGCTCCTGCCCCACCTCGTGGTCGGCGACATGGACTCGCTCGGCGATGCGGGGGTGGAGCGGTTCGCCCGCCGGGGCATCCCGGTGGCGAAGTTCTCGGCGGCGAAGGATGAGTCGGACCTCGAGCTTGCGGTCGCGCAGGCGATCGCCGCGGGCGCGAGCGAGGTCATCCTGCTCGGCGCTCTCGGCGGCGAGCGCCTCGATCACGAGACGGCGAACCTCCTGCTCCTCGCCGACCCCGGCTACGACGGTGTCCGCATCGAAGCGCGTCGGGGCGCCCTTCGGATCCGCGCCGTTCGCGGCGAGGGCTCGCTCTCGCTCGCGGGACCGGTCGGCGCCCTCGTGACGCTCCTGCCGGTGAACGGCGACGCCGAGGGCGTGATCACCGAGGGACTGCGCTATCCACTAGGCGACGAGACGCTTCGCTTCGGCCGCGCACGCGGTCTCAGCAACGAGGTCGCGTCGCTCCCCGCACGGGTCAGGGTTCGCAAGGGATCACTGCTCATTTTCGAAACAGCACAGGGAGGTACATGAGATGTCTCGCGATCTGACGTGGCGAACGGTCGACATCGTCGTGGCGGCGGCACTCGCCGTCGCGTTCGGCGTGGTCTTCTGGGCGTGGAACGGGGTTTGGGAGGCGACGAAGCCCGTCTTCACCGCGGTCACGCCGGCGCAATACATCATCTCTGGCGTCTGGCTCATCCCCGCGGTCCTCGGCGGTCTCATCATCCGCAAGCCCGGCGCGGCGCTCTTCACCGAGCTCGTCGCGGCGACCGTCTCGGCGATCCTCGGGTCGATCTGGGGACTCGATACCTTGCTCTCGGGCGCGATCCAGGGTGCGGCCGCCGAATTCGTGTTCGGGGCGACCCTCTACAGCCGGTGGTCACTCGGCGTCGCCATCGCCGCCTCGATCGCAGCGGCGGTCGGCGAGTGGATCCACGACATGCCCTTCTACTACGCCACGCTCGACCTTGGCCAGCAGCTTGTCATCGGCGTGTTCATGGTGCTAAGCGCGGTGATCATCGCCGGGGTCGGCTCGTGGCTGCTCATGCGATCGCTCGTTCAGACCGGCGTGCTCGCCCAGTTCTCCGCGGGGCGCTCGCAGCAACGGGTCTGAGCGAACCGGCCGTCGTCGCGCGCGGCTGGGGTTGGCGGCACCCCGGCCGCGAGGCGTGGGCGCTCCGCGGCCTCGACCTGCGCATCGACGAAGGCGAGCGCGTCCTATTAATAGGAGCGTCCGGCGCCGGGAAGAGCACGCTCCTCCAAGCACTCGCGAGTCTGCTCGACTCGACCGGCGGCGACCGCGAGGGCGAGCTCCGCGTGCGGGGCGACGCCGGTCTCGTCCTGCAGGATCCGGAGACGCAGCTCGTCATGGCGCGGGCCGGCGACGATGTCGCATTCGGGCTCGAGAACCACTGTGTCCCGACTGCGGAGATCTGGCCGCGCGTGCATCGCGCACTCGCGGACGTCGGCTTCGCCTACAGCGAGGACCGCGCGACCGGAGCGCTGTCGGGCGGCGAGAAGCAGCGACTCGCCATCGCCGGGATCCTCGCGCTCCGACCGCGCGTCCTGCTCCTCGACGAGCCGACCGCGAGCCTCGACCCGGAGGGCGCGCGCGCCGTCCGCGAGGTGATTGCCCGCGTCGCCGAGCGCCGCGACGTGACGATCGTCATGGTCGAGCACCGCGTCGCCGAGGTGCTGCCGCTCATCGACCGGGTGATCGTGATCGAGGCAGGCGGTGGCGTCGTCGCCGACGGCACGCCTGACGCCGTCTTCACGCGCGAGGGCGCGCGCCTGAGGCGCCTCGGCGTCTGGGTGCCCGGCGCGCCTCCGGCCGCACCGCCTCGGCGATCTCCTCCGGGCGGCGAGGCGATCGTCGCGCGCGATCTCACCTTTCTCTACCCGCGCGGCGACGTGCCGGCCCTGGAGGGCATCTCGGCGACCGTTCGAAGGGGCAGCGCTCTCGCCATCACCGGACCGAACGGCAGCGGTAAGTCGACGCTCGCGATGCTCCTCGCCGGACTGCTGCGGGCGCAGCGCGGCGAGGTGCGCGCGTTCGGCGACGACCCGTCGCGTTTGTCGCCGCGTGCGCTCGTGCGGCGGATCGGCACCGTGTTCCAGGACCCCGAGCATCAGCTCGTCGCGGCACGCGTCGACGACGAGCTGCGCATCGGCCCGCGAGCCATCGGTCTCGCGAACGACGAGATCGAGCGGCGCGTGCGCGAGCTGCTTGAGCGGCTCGACCTCGCGAAGCTCGCGAGGGCGAACCCCTTCACGCTCTCGGGTGGTGAGAAGCGTCGTCTTTCGGTCGGCACGGCGCTCGCGACATCACCGGGGGCGCTCGTGCTGGACGAGCCCACGTTCGGGCAGGACCGCCGCACGTTCGCCGAGCTCCTTACGCTGCTTGCCGATTTCCGGGATGGCGGCGGTGCGATCGCCTTCGCGAGTCATGACGAGCTCTTCGTCGACGCGTTCGCGGACGAACGTCTCGAGCTTCGGGGAGGTCGCGCCGCGTGAGACTGCTCGAGCCGCTCACCCCCGACCCGCGCGCACCGCTAGCGCAGGCGCATCCACTCGCGAAGATCGCGGCGGCGTTCGTGCTCATGCTCGCGCTGTTCGTCACGATCGATCCGGTTACGCCGACGCTCGTGCTCATCGCGGAGGCGGCGGCGATTCCGCTCATCGGTATACCTCCGCGTGCCCTCCTTCGTCGTGCCCTTCCGGTCTTCATCGCCGCGCTCGGGATCGGTTTCTTCAACGCGCTGCTGAGCGGCGATGTCGCCGGCGGCGTGGCGACCGCGCTGCGTCTCGTGGGTATCGCGATCGCCGGCATCGTGGCGGTCGCGAGCATCGATCCCACCGATCTCGCCGACGCATTGGTCGAACACCTTCACGCGCCGCGCCGGTTCACCGTCGGCGCGCTCGCGGCGTTTCGCCTCATGCCGCTCTTCGCCGACGAATGGCAGACGATCGCGCTCGCGCGCCGCGCACGTGGACTCGAAACCGCTCGTGTGGTCGCGTTCTTTTCCATGACCCGATCGCTGCTCGTCGCCGCGATCCGCCGGGCGACGCGCCTCGCGGTCGCGATGGATGGCCGCGGGTTCGCGGATCCGGGCTGTCACACGTTCGCCCGTCCGCGCGCCTTCGCCCGCCGCGACTGGTGGCTCATCGCGTCGTCGTTCGCAGTTGCGACACTCGCGACAGGAGCGAGCATCGCGCTCGGAACCTGGCGGTTCCTTCTCGCGCGCTAGTAGGTCTCTGTAGCGGCAGCAGGAGCGGGCGCGCCTTCCCCTACACGCGTCTTGCGGGCGTCAGCTCCTGGAGTGTCTCGCGCAGCTTGGAGAAGTCGTCGGCGGTGATCACGATCCGGTTCTGCGTGATCGAGTACGTCGGTCCGACGTTCAGCTCGTTCTGGGCGATCCTGCGGAAGATCTGGGCAACCGTGCCCGGACGGTCCTCCACGTCGATGATCGCCGCGTCGCGCTCGTCTTGGACTTTGAACCCGGCGGCCTCGAGTGCCTTGCGCGTGCTTGCCGGGTCCTTTGTGACGACGCGGAAGGAGCCTTTTCCTTCCTTGCCTGAGGGCACCGCACAGAAGCCCTCGATGTTGATGCCGGCCTTCGCGATCGCATCGGTCGCCTTCGCGAGTGAGCCGGGCCGATCGTCCAGCGTCAAAGCGAATTCTTTCGTCTGCTCCATGAGTACCTCCTTAGCGTTTGGCTGAGATACGAGACGACACGTCCCGCTCCGGCTGCCGCGGCCCGAGCATGGCCGAGGAAGCTGCCTCTGTCATGGTGCCGGAGACGAGAGCGCTCGGCTGATCTGGTGAGCACTGGGCGAGACAGTCACGTATTGCTCCCGTACCGACAGCCTGCTCAAGGCGGCCATCGGTAGCGTTTTCAGCGTGATGCGCCGCGCGGTCGCGCTCGTGGTCGAACGCATACGCGGTGACGCGGCGATCCTCGCGTTCGCCGGCGTGGGCTTTCTCCTCACGCTCGCCTACGGCGGGTACCTCGCCCCGGACTGGGACCCGATCCGCGACGATCAGCAGGAGTACCTCGCTCTGGCGCGGGGAATCGTCGCGACCGGCGAATACACGCGTGCCACCGGAACCGAGGCATTCGTGCCCGAGCCGCTCCGCCTTCCCGGCTATCCGATCTTCATCGCGCCGCTCTGCGTGCGGGGCTGCTCGATGTGGGGGATCACATTCGTTCAGGCGATCGTCGTCGCGATTCTCGTGGTGATCGTCGCCAAGTTCGCCGCGACCCTGATCGGAAAGCGCGGGGGTGTGATCGCCGGTGGCATGGTCGCCCTCAATCCATCGTTCGCGTTCTTCGGCGCGCACGCGCTCTCCGACGTTCTCGGCACCGTGCTGATGGTCGGGTCAGTCGCGGCCGCGGCGATGCTCATTCCGAGTCGGCGAGCCGGCGGTCTCTTCGCGGGGGTTCTCTTCGCAGGTTCGGTGCTGACCCGGCCGCTCTTCGTCGTCGCCCTGCCGGTCACCATGCTGGCGGTTGCGCTCCGCCATGGCCTTCGCCGCACCGCCGCGCCGCTCGCGCTTCTGGTGATCGTCTTTGCGCTTGCCGTGGCGCCGTATGTCGCCTACACCGAGTCCGCGTTCGGGCGGCCCCTCGTGGGGAGTAGCGGAACGCAGCTCTGGATGGCGTATTTCGAAGTCAGAGGATCGCTCGATGCGATGGAGCGCGATCAGGAGGCCGCCGGCCGCGCGGCGCTCGCGCGATTCGCGGCGATCAGCGACCGCGCCGAGCAGTCTCGTGCCTGGATCGTCCTCGACGACGAACTCCGCGCACGGGCGGTCACGCTCATCGCTCACGACCCGTGGGGCTTCGCGGCGCGAGGGGTTCTGCGGTCAGCGGTGCTCTGGACAGGCGACGTGCCGCTCCGCGCGGAGCACATCACCCCGACCACGGCCGCGCTCTGGCGTGTCGGCGGTCTCACGTGGTTCCTGGTGGGTTTTCTCGGTGCCGTCTTCATGGTCCGTCGCGGCGACCCGCTGACTGCGCTGCCGCTGCTCGTGATCCTCGCGACGTGGGCGGTCTCCTACCCGTTGTGGGCGGAGGGACGGTACTCCCTCCCAGCGCAGCCGTTCGTCGCGATCGGCCTCGCGGCGATGTTGGTCCGTCTACGGAGTCCAGCGCCGCGCGGCGCGGCCAATCGAGCGGTGTTGGCCCGCTAAGGAGCCGCCCGCAGAACAAGCGGTGCCTCGCGATGGTCCCGGCTTGCAGCGACCGGCTCCATTGTGCTATTCCACTAAGGTCATAGTGGAAGTCGCGGAGCGGAGCATCGCGTTTCACCTCGACCCCCGATCGGGGATCCCTACCTATTTGCAGCTCGTGCAGCAGGTCAAGCACGCCGTTCGCTACGCGATGCTTCGGCCCGGGGACCGGCTCCCGACCGCACGCGAGGTCGTCGAGGACCTCGCGATCAATCCGAACACCGTGCTCAAGGCGTATCGCGAGCTCGAGCACGAAGGCTTCGTCCACAGTCGGCCCGGGGCGGGCACGTTCGTATCGGACGGCGCCCCCGCACCGCTCGCGCGGTCGGTGCACGCACCGCTTCGCCGCGCCCTCGACCGCTGGTTCGCCCACGCCCATGCCGCCCGGCTCGACCGCGAGAGCGTGATCGCGCTGTTCACGCTCGCGCTCCAGGACGCATACGGATCGGAGGAGACCCATGCCCGCCGTTCTTGAGACGAACGCCCTCTACAAACGCTTCGGAAAGGTCGAAGCGCTTCGCGACTGCGACGTCGCTCTCCCCGCCGGCAAGGTGACCGGACTTGTCGGACCGAACGGCGCAGGGAAGACGACGCTGCTGCAGCTCGCGGTCGGATTGCGAGACGCGAGCTCGGGGACTATCCGCGTTCTCGGTCTCGATCCATCGACCGAGACCGTGAAGCTCCTGTCGCGCGTGGGATATGTCGGCCAGGATCGTCCGCTCTATCTCGATCTCTCCGCCGGCGAGACGCTCGAGCTCGGCCGGCGCCTCAATCCGCGCTGGGACCAGGAGTTCGCCCGCTCTCGGCTCGCACGATTCGACATTCCGATCGATCGGCCGGTTCGTTCACTCTCGACCGGTCAGCGGGCGCAGGTCGCACTCACCCTCGCGCTGGGAAAGCGCCCCGAGTTGCTCCTGCTCGATGAGCCTGTCGCGAACCTCGATCCTGTCGCGCGGCTCGACCTGTTGGAAGAGCTCATGGGTGCTGTCGCCGAGGACGGTCCGACCGTCGTCTTGTCATCGAACGTGCTCTCTGATGTCGAGCGCGTATGCGAGCACGTGGTGATCCTCGCGAACGGACGCGTCCGGGTTGCGGGCGACATCGACGAGCTCGAACGAACTCACTTCCTCGTGATCGGTCCGCGCAAGGCTGGACCCGCCGCGGCCAGTGAAGACGTCGTCGATGTCCGCGAAGCCGAGCGTCAGACCGTTCGCCTCGTCCGTGGCGCCGCCACGTGGGGCGACGGCGATGGGACGGTCACGCGGCCGGCGACCCTCGAGGAAGTCGTACTCGGCTATCTGCGATCGAGCCGCGGGGAGGTGCGATAGAAATGTTGTGGGTCACTTGGCGTCAGCATCGGACCGAGCTGGTCGGCGTTCTGGCGGCGGCTGTCGTTCTGGCCATCGTCACCGTTCTCGCCGCGGCATTCGCGCAACGCACCCGCCTCGAGCTCGGGGTCGACACATGCGTGCCGCTACCGAGCGGCAACGCGAACTGTGTCGACCTGGCGCAGGAATGGCGAAATCGAGTCGGCCTTCTGCTGTATTTGTTCCAAGGGTTCTACCTGGTGCCGGCGCTCGTCGCCTCTTACATCGGCGGACCACTGTTCGCGCGCGAGCTCGAGCGGGGTACTCATCGGCTCGCGTGGACGCAGGGCATCAGCCGACTCCGTTGGGCCGCGACCACGTTCGGAGTCGTGCTGGCGTTCACGCTCGCGGGCGCCCTCGCCCTCGCGCTCGTTGGCGGACAGACGCGCAGCTTCCTCGGCACCCCTCTCTTCAGCGTCCCTGGCTCTCGCCCCTGGGATACGTTCGACGTCGAAGGCCCGGCGTTCGTTTCGTTCATGCTCTTCGGTCTCGCCGTCGGGGCGTTCGTCGGAGCGTGGCGTCGACGGATCCTCTTCGGGATGTTCTACGGGTTGCTTCTGTTCGGCCTCGTGCGGATCGGCGTCTCGTTGGAGCTGCGCCCCTACTACGAGCCGCCCATCGCCGTCGCACAGACGCCATTCGTGTTCAGCGGACGTTTCCCTTTCTCCCCAACGTCGCCGGTTCCCACCGACGCCTGGCAGGTCGGCTACGACGCCGTCGACGGTCAGGGCCGCTTCGTGCCGCAGACTCGGGTGAAGGAGCTCAACGACGAATACGGACGTCTCGGCTGCAGGCCCGGTCAGCTCACCGCCTGCGACAACATCGCCTATCTGAACCAGCACGACGTCTACCCGCGTCTGCTGTATCAGCCCGCCGATCGCTATTGGCGCTTCCAATTCACCGAGGCCGCGCTCTACACGGCCCTAACTGCTGGGTTCGTCGCGCTGATGCTCGTCATCCTGCGCCGGCGGGACGCCTAGCCGAGCCGGTAACCCACTCCGCGCACGTTCGCCAGCGCCGGCGCCCCAGCGGAGTCGAGCTTCGATCGTAGGCGCGCGAGATGCGCCTTCAGCCACTCCGGGTCGGGGTCGCGCTCCTCGGGCCAACCCGCGCGGAGCAGCGCGCGGCGCTCGAGCACCTCGCCCGGTCGTGCCACGAGAGCCGCGAGCAATCGGAACTCCGTCGGCGTCAGATCAAGCGCATGCCCGTCGACGCTCGCGACGTGCGTCTTCGGATCGACCCGCAGCCGTCCGACGGAGGTTGCGGCAAGCGCGGCGTTCGCCGGAGCCGCGCGGCGGAGCAGAGCGCGCACGCGGGAGCGAAGCTCCTTCGCGCTAAAGGGTTTTTCGAGATAGTCATCGGCGCCGAGGTCGAGCAGCTTCGCCCGCTCGTCCGCGCCGCGCTCGCCCGTGAGCATGAGGATCGGTGTCGACGAGATCGCCCGGATCCGCTTACAGACCTCGTCGCCAGAAAGCCGCGGCAGCCTGCGATCGAGGATCACGAGGTCCGGCGATTCCTCAGCGTGCCGCCGCAGGGCAGTCTCACCGTCGTATGCGGTGACGACCTCGTAGCCCTCGTCACCGAGAAGCGACGCGACCATTCCGACGAGCGGGCGCTCGTCGTCCACGACGAGGACGCTGGTCAACGCGACGCCGTCTCGGCGGGCGCGCGCGCGAGAGGCAAGGTGAACGCAAATATGGCGCCGCCCTCCGGCGCGTCCTCGACCCAGATGTCGCCGCCCTGTCCCTCGACGACGCGCCGCGACGCGAAGAGCCCGATGCCCGAGCCCGGAACCTCATCCATGCCGACACCGCGCGCGTAGGGCTCGAAGATCCGCGCGCGCTCATTCGGCGGGACGCCGCGGCCCTGATCCTGGACCCGGACGATCGCGCGGTCGTCGGCACGCTCGATCCGGACGGTGATGCGCGTGCCCTGTGGGGCGTACTTCGTCGCGTTGTGGACGAGGCCGGCGACGACCTCTGCGGTGCGCCGCTTATCGCCGCGCACGAAGACCGGTTGACCCGCGCGCGGGCCCGTGAGCTTGTGCCGGCGCGCCATCGGCGCGACCTCCTTCAGAGCCGCCGTGACGGTCGCGCGCAGGTCGAAGCGGGTCCGCCGTAGCGAAAGCTCCGGGCGGTCGGTGCGAACGCCGGCGAGGATCCGGTCCACGAGCTGGTCGAGACGCACCACTTGCGAGGTCGCCTCGGCCAGCGGGAGCCTCGCCTTCTGCGTGCCGTTTTTCTCGGCGAGCATCTCCAGGTGACCGCGGATTACCGACAGCGGCGTGCGCAGGTCATGCGTGACCACGGCCACGAAGTCGGCGCGCGCGCGCTCGAGCTCGCGGAGGCTCTCGGTGGTCTTGCGCTCGAGCGCGTACAGGGACGCCTTGTCGATCGCGAGCGCCGCCTGGTTCGCGAGCGCGCCGACAAAACGCACCTCCTCCTCGAGGAACTCCTTGTAGTCGGGAACCTGCAGCACCACGGCTCCGAGGAGACGGTCGTTCGCGATGAGCGGCACCGCGATGTGGTCGAAGGCGACGATCGGCCGGCGCTCGGCGAGAGCGCGCCGCGCGGCCGCCCCGGCGATCTTGCCGAGCTCGCCGCTGCGCGCGCGCTCCCGCACGGCGTCGCCCTCCTCGCGCAGCAGGATCGCCCCCGACGCCCCCGGATAGACCCGGACGAGCCGGTCGACGACAAGAGCCAACACCTCATCGAGGTCAAGGGTCGACGTGAGGACGTTCGACACCTCAAAAAGCGCCGAGACCTCGCGCAGCTTCCGGTCGGACTCGCGCTGGAGGCGGCCCTTTTCGATGATCCCCGCGACCTGGTTCGCGATCGTCTGCAGGAAGTCGATCTCCTCGCGACCGAAATCACGTGGTTCGACCGTCTGCACGTTCATCACCCCGATGACCTCGTCGCGCGCGACCACGGGCACCGAGAGCATCGACGTGAATCGCTTCTCGTCGACCTCCGGCACCCACTTCCAGCGCGGCTCCGTCCGGACGTCGCGAGCCGCCAAGGGCACGCGCGCATTGGCGACCCAGCCGACGATCCCCTCGCCGACACGAAGCGTGGCCCGTCCGATGCCACCGCGATTGAGCCCGTTTGTAGCGACGAGCCGCAACGTTCCGTCGGAGCGTTCGAGGAGATACAGAGATGACACTTCGGCGCCCATCGCATCCGTGGTGCGGCCGATAACGATGCGCAGCATCTCGTCCCAGTCCCGCGCCGAGGACGCAAGCTGCGCGACCTCGTGAAGGAATGACAGTTCGCGGAGCTTTCGCTCCGCGTCAGACGCGGTCATCGGTGAATTCTAGAAATAGACTCCGAATCAGATGAAGACGGTCGTCCGCACCGAGAAACTGACCAAGCGGTTCGGCGACCTCACCGCGGTGGACGGCATCGATCTCGACGTACACGAGGGCGAGGTCTTCGGCTTCCTCGGACCGAATGGCGCGGGCAAAACAACGACCCTGAGACTCCTGTGCGCCCTCATCGCGCCGACGTCCGGCACCGCGGAGATCGCCGGACACCGCCTCGGCCGCGACGACGCGAAGATCCGGGCCGCGGTCGGGATTCTCACCGAGCTACCCGGCCTCTACGAACGGCAGTCGGCGTGGGACAACCTCGTCTTCTACGCCACGCTCTATGGGCTCGCGCCGTCGGTGTCGCGGGCTCAGGCAGAGCGGTACCTCAGGCTCATGGGCCTCTGGGAGCGGCGCGACGAACCGGTGGTGACGTTCTCGCGCGGTATGAAGCAGAAGATGGCCATCGCTCGCGCGGCGTTGCACGAGCCGCGCGTGCTCTTCCTCGACGAACCGACCACGGGTCTCGACCCCGACGCGGCCAAAACGGTTCGCGAGTTCATCGTCGCGCTGCGCGGCGAGGGACGGACCGTCTTCCTCTGCACGCACAACCTGGATGAGGCCGATCGCCTCTGCGACCGCATCGCCTTCTTCCGACATCGCGTGCTCCGCATCGCTAACCCGGACGAGCTGCGCGCCGAGTTCTACGGTCGCGCGACAGAGATCCGTCTCGTGCCAAAGCCGCGAGCCGAGGACCTGGTCCGCGTGCAGGCCGTGCCCGGCGTGCGCGAGGCACATCTTGAAAATGGCTCGATCGTGGTCGCCTCGACGGATCCGCTGCATACGAATCCACTCCTCGTCAAGACGCTCGTCGACGGAGGCGCGGATATCGCCTTCGTCACCGAGCGCAAGCCGCATCTCGAGGAGGTGTACCTCCGCATCGTGGAGCCGATCGAATGATTGCCGTCGTCGCCGCGAGCCCGGCCCGCCCGACGCTCGTGCGCGCGGTCTGCGTGCGCGAGTGGCGTGAGGCGCTCGGGAACAAGCTCCTCGTCGGCATGACGCTGCTACCGCCGGTCGTCATCCTCGTCTCCGGCATCGCGGCCGTCGCCGCGGCGGCGGTGAATCCACCGAGCGATCGCGATGTGCAAGCGCTGTACGCCGCGGCCCCCGCGGTCGCCGGTCTCGACCCTAGGGAAGCGGTGCAGGGCTTCATCGCGACCTACTTCCTGATCCTCTTCATGCTCATCCCGACGGTCGTGCCACTCACCATGGCGATCTACTCGGTCATCGGCGAAAAGGCTTCGCGCACGCTCGAGCCGCTCCTCGCGACACCCGTGGGCGTCGGCGACCTCCTATTCGCGAAGAGCCTCGCCTCCACCGTGCCGAGCGTGATCGTCACGTGGTCGGCGTACGCCATCTATCTCGCGAC
>Ga0209806_1000427_pt1 | contig 28637 bp, 27 predicted proteins | sample GraSoiAngelo_152_FD_186166 | JGI IMG/M metagenome (GOLD analysis project Ga0209806, IMG submission 186166) | Grasslands soil microbial communities from the Angelo Coastal Reserve, California, USA - 14_1009_12_30cm (SPAdes) (version 2) | ecosystem: Environmental > Terrestrial > Soil > Grasslands ... | reverse complement strand
GCTCGCGTCAGGGTGGACGTCGGTCTCGCGACCGGCGAGATGAGCTTCGACGAGGCCGTGCGGTTCATGGTCGAGCGAGCGCGGCTCGAGCCGCCGAACGCCGTCGCGGAGGTGCGCCGCTATACGCTCACGCCGCTACAGCCTTCGAGCTACGCGCTGGGCCGCGCGGCGATCCTCGCGCTACGCGACAAAGCGCGCGCTGCCGGCTGGGGGATGCGGCTCTTTCACGACCGCCTACTCGGCGCGGGCTCGCTGCCGTCGAAGCTGCTCGCGATCGATCTCGGCCTCTAAGAAAAAGAAGAAGGCCCCCCTTTCGGGCGGCCTTCCTGGGGTCGTGGGTTCGGGCTACTCGGAGAGACGCGGCACCACGGGCTGCGCGCTGTTGTTCGCGGAGTAGGTGATGTTGAGGTTGCCGTTCTGGATGTCCAGGCGGTTCGCGATCAACTGGCCACCGACGATCGTGGCCGGGTTTCCGTTCATGTGGACGGTGGCGCTCGGCAGGTAGAGCGTGCCACCGGCGTCGACCGCGTTCGAGACGCCGCCGATCTGCATTGTCGCGGCGCACGCCGGGTCCTGGTAGATGCCGAAGTTCGCATACTGGCCGGTGGTCATCGGACGAAGGCTGATCGGGTGGTTACCGTTGCGGCCGATCGAGTCACAGGTGCCGCCGGGCAATGGGTAGTTGGACATAGTGTTGAAGATGAAGCTGAGTCCGTTGCACGCGAGTCCGGTGTTGGGGTCGGTGCCCGTGAGCTGACGGCCGATATCGCCGTCCATCCCTTGGCCTTTCAAGATGTAGATCCCACCGCAGAGATTCACCCCGTTGAGCGGTGCGTTCGAGTAGACGCCGGAGTAGGCGACATTCCCAACGAACGGCGGGTTGATCGGCATTCCCGACACGGACGGCTTGGGGTAGACGCCGGCGAACGGATCCGGTACCGGAGCGATGCCCGTGTTTACGGTGATTCCGGCCGGGAAGGTTCCGCCCACGCCACCGACGACGTCGACGCTGAAGCCTGCCGGGGTGATGGTGAAGTCCTGGGTTTGGCCGGCGCCGGTGACGGCGTTCGCGCCACACGAGTTGATCAGCGCGCCGCCGCCGATGAGGTGGATGTCCTCGTTCGGCGAGAGGGCGAGGCCGCCGTCCGTGCATGACTGATCGAGGGCCATCAGAGCGTAGCCGTTGTTAAAGGACTCAGCACCGGCGACGCCGCGCGCGCGGACCGGGTTGAACGCGGCCTGCGCCGGCACCAGGGAGGTCTTCACCCTGTGGGTGATGATCACCTCGACATGGTTGGGGTCGCCTGTGTAATTAACCGATTGCTGCGGAGGCGAGTTGACGATCACGACCATGTTGCCGATTCCGAGGTCGTCGGTGTAGCCGTTCTGCGTCGCCACGTTTTTCGCGGCGAGGATCGCCGCCGCGACGGTAGCGGCGAGCGGTGGCTGCGCGCCCCCCTGGTAGAGGACGACGGCGCCGGCGAACGCTGCGGCGTCGGCTGCTTCCTGCTCGGTCCGTTTCGCGACGTAGAGCTGGCCGGCATCGATCGCGAGACCGACGAAGAAGAGCATGGTCAGGAACATGAGCGCACCGAGGACCAGAGCCTGGCCCTCCTCGTCGCCCGCGAAGAATCGCCGCATCTGCCTCACCTCTGGATGACCAGCTGCGATCCGCCCCGCAGCGTTATCTGAAATGCCCCACCCAACATGTACTGCGACGGGAGCGGTACGAACGGCGCCGTCGCGTCTACGGTGACCGAGTGGTTGCGCTGATTGTCCCCGTTGGGATAGTCCACGGTGACGTCCACGTTCGGAACGCCGATCGCGTTCTGCCGGACGACATTCACGATGTTGCCCGTGTTGTACACGGTCGGATTCAGCTGGGACGGGTGGATCGGACCAACCTTTGGGATGCCGGCGGATCCGTGCACGATCGCGTACCGCGTACCCTCGCGCGCTGCGTAGGCGAGGGTGTTCTCCTCCCAGACCGCGCGCGACACGTCGATGAGTCCGGTGATCACGAGGAGGAAGATGGGCAGAACGAGCGCGAACTCGACGAGCGCCTGGGCGCCTTGCTCGGCGCCGTCGGTGAAGAACGCGCGCAGGGCGTGCATTAGTAGAACATCCGGAACGTGGTCACACGGTCGAAGGTCGCCGTGTTCGGTATGAGCGGCCAGGCGATCGTCGTCGTGAAGGTGTACTGGACCTCGACGCTGACGTAGCAGGGGTTCGCCACGCTCGGCGGGGTCCACGTTCCGCCCACGGGATGGTTGGCACAGGGGGTGGCCCCGAAGGAGTCGGTCTCCCAGACGATCACGTTCGCGAGCGCGCCCTTGACCCCAGGTGTCCGTGAGATCTCGGCAATCGATGCGGCCGCGGCCTCGGCGGCAGTCGGCGTCTGGTCGATGGCATACGACTCCGCTCCGGCTCGCGCCCCGTTCTGGATCGCGAGCTGGATCGCGAAGGCGCGGGCGAGGTCGGCGCCACCGAGGAGGAGCCCGACGAACAAGGGAAGGATCAGCGCGATCTCGACCATCGACTGGCCGAGATCTTCGCGACGTGCGCGTTCCATGCGCTTAATCAGGGCCTTCACTGGTCGTCAGTCTCATGTAACGAGGTGGTCCCGCCAATCCTTAGGCGCTCCCCCGTTAGTACCAAACGGGGATCGTGCGAGGTACCTCAGCCGAATTGATTAGCTAGTCAGCGGCGGCGACTGGCGTCCGAGTGCTGGACAGAACCGCGCTGACCGTCGCGAGCGCGTCATCGATGTCGGCACGCTCGATCCCGTAGTGCGTGACCGCCCGCAATCGCGGCGAATTCCCCAGATATCGCGAGACCCGGAGCCCGCCCTCGGCGCACGCTTTCACGAACGCGCCGGCTTCCATAAACATGGGGTCAACCTCGAACGAGACGATGTTGGTGACGACGCGATCAGCGTCGATCCGGACGCCGCGGATCTCGGCGAGCCCTGTCGCGAGCCTTTTGGCGTTGCGGTGGTCCTCCGCCAGACGATCGCGCATCTCCTCGAGCCCGACGAGTGCCGCGGCCGCGATGACGCCGGCCTGCCGCATGGCGCCACCCAGAAGCTTTCGCACACGACGCGCCTTCGCGATGGTCTCGGCGTTGCCGCAGAGGATCGAGCCGACAGGCGCCGCGAGACCCTTTGAAAAGCAGAACTGCACCGTGTCGACTGGTGCGCAGAGATCACGCGCGTCGACGCCGAGGGCCACGGCGGCGTTGAAGATCCGTGCGCCATCGAGGTGCACGCGGAGGCCGCGGCGGTGCGCCAGGTCGGCAACGGCTTTCGTTTGCTCCACCGTGATGACCGAGCCGCCGCAGTTGTTGTGCGTGTTCTCGATGCAGACGAGGGACGTCCGCGGATACATGCCTGCCGGGCGGATGGCCGCCTCGATGTCCTCTTGCGTGGGCAGACCCGCGCGGTTCGGGACGACCCGAGGCTGGATCGACCCGAGGACGAACGAGGCACCCATCTCGTTCTGATAGATGTGCGCGAGGTCCCCGAGAATCACCTCGTCTCCACGCTCGGTCTGAGAAAGGACGCCGCACAGGTTCCCGAGCATCCCGCTCGCGACGAAGAGCGCCGCTTCCTTGCCCACGATCTCGGCCGAGCGCCGCTCCAGCCGGTTCACCGTCGGATCTTCGCCGTACTGGTCGTCGCCAACCTCGGCTTCCGCCATGGCGCGACGCATCGCCGGCGTCGGCAGCGTGAACGTATCGCTCCGAAGCTCGATCGTCTTTTGTGCGGTCACTGACCCAAGGCCTCCAACAGTCTTCGAAACGCAGCCACGACGAGCGGCGACAGGATGATCGCCGGGAGGAAGTCCGCGACCCTGACGTCGCGGATGCTCAGAAGTTTGAGACCCACACCGATGATGAGCAAGCCGCCGACCGCGCTCATCTCCCGCAGCTGGAGGTCGCTCAGAAGCCCGACGAACAACGACGCGCCGATCGCGAGCCCGCCCTGATAGAGAAGGATGAGCGGGATCGTGAGGAGGACGCCCCAGCCGAGCGTCGCGGCCAGCGCGACGGCGGTGAACCCGTCGAGTGTGCTCTTGACGACGAGGAGGCTCGCGTCGCCGGAGAGGCCGTTCTGGATCGACCCAAGAAACGTGAGCGGGCCGACGCAAAATACGACCGAGGCGGTGACGAACGCTTCGGCCACGGTGCTGGTCGAGCCGCGCGCGAAGCGCCGTTGCAGCGTCTGGCCGAGCTGGTTGAGCCGCGCGTCGACCCCCAAGAGCGAGCCGACGATCCCACCGAGCAGTATCGCGCCGAGTATGTAGAGAAGGTTCGTCGTCTCGATCGCGAATTTGACCCCCATCGCGAGCAGGAACAGGCCGATGCCCCGGACAACGTTCTCCCGCAATCCCTGGCGCAGACGATCGCCGAGGATCGTGCCGAGAAAACCACCGATGAGCACTGTCGCGGCGTTGAGAAGTGTTCCGGAGAGGGCGGCCACGAGGGTCCGTAGTATGCGGAGCCGGTGACGAACATCGTTGTGTGGTCGGCGTTCCGCACGTCGCCAGAGACCGTAGCCGAGCGTTTCCCCACCGACCGGATCATCGCGATCGCGGACGAGAACGGGCTCGGTGCGGCGGCCGACGCCGAGGTGGCTTTCGGCGGCAACAACCCGCGCCGGGTCACGCTTCTGCTGAACGCTGCCCCGAAGCTGCGCTGGTATCACTCGGTCGGCGCAGGGGTCGATACCGTGCCTTTGTCCGAGTTCGGCAAACGAGGCATCGTCCTCACGAACAACAGCGGGTCATACGACATCCAGATTGCCGAGCACGTAATGGCATTCATCTTCGCCGCGTCGCGTCAGCTGCAGCGTTATCGCGATCACCAGCGCGCCCGCGAATGGAAGGACGAGCAGCATCAGGAGGTCCGCGACGCGACGATCGTCGTATTCGGCATGGGCAGCATCGGTGGTGAGGTCGCGCGGCTCGCGGCGGCGGTGGGAATGCGCGTCATCGGTGTTCGCCGGCGCGCCACAGCCACTGCTGGGGTCAGTCGCGTGGTGCCCACCGATCGACTCCTTGAAGTGGTCGGCGAGGCCGACTATCTGGCGATCACCGCACCACTGACACCCGCCACGCGTGGCGCCGTTTCGCGCGAAGTGATCTCGCGCCTGAAGCCGACCGCGTGGATCGTCAATATCGCGCGTGGCGCGATCGTCGACGAGCCGGCGATGATCGAGGCCCTGCGGGAGCAGCGAATCGCGGGCGCGGCCCTCGATGTGTTCGGGACCGAGCCGCTCCCGCCAGAGAATCCCCTCTGGTCGCTGGAGAACGTGATCATCACCCCTCACGCCTCCGGCGACTCGCCACGCGTCGGCGAACGGACGATCGCACTGTTCGCGGAGAATCTGCGTCGCTACAAAGCCGGCGAGCCGCTCCTCAACCAAGTCGATCTGGCGCAGGGTTATTGATGCGCCTCGCGCGCAGCCGGGTATCCAGACGGACGGCCGGTTTCACCGAATCGGTCATCCGCGAGATGACGCGACTGTGCGCGCTGCACGGCGGAATCAACCTGGCGCAGGGCTTTCCCAACTTTCCCGCGCCGACCCAGGTCAAAGAGGCCGCCAAGCGCGCGATCGACGCTGACATCAACCAGTACGCGATCACGTGGGGCTCGAAGTCGCTTCGCGACGCGCTTGCGCGTTCGTACCGCGAGCTCTACGCGATGAACGTCGATCCGGAGACGATGCTCACGGTGACGTGCGGATCCACAGAGGCGATGATCTCCACACTCCTGGCAATCTGCGACCCGGGCGACGAAGTCATCGTCCTCGAGCCGTTTTACGAGAACTACGGCCCAGACGCGGCGATCTCAGGTGCGACGCCGGTCTTCGTGCCGCTGCGGCCGCCGTCGTTCGGTTTCGATCCTGACGAGCTAGCCCGCGCGTTCACCTCGCGCACAAAGGCGATCATCGTCAACACCCCGAACAACCCGACGGGCCGGGTGTTCACGCGGACGGAGCTCGAGACCATCGCGGCACTCTGCCGAGACCACGACGTCATCGCGGTGACCGATGAGATCTACGAGCACATACGCTACGAAGGCCAGCACATCCCGATCGCGACACTCGAAGGCATGGCCGAGCGCACCGTGACCATCTCGGGCGCGAGCAAAACCTTCTCCGTAACGGGTTGGCGGGTCGGATGGATCGTTGCCGCTCGGGAGCTCACCGCCGCGATCAGAAAGGTTCACGACTTCGTGACGGTCGGCGCGCCCGCACCGCTGCAGGAGGCCATCGCCGTGGCGCTCGAGCTGGGTCCCGATTACTACATGCGGCTCGCCACGGAATACCGCGCCCGCCGCGACCATCTCGTGCGCCTCCTCGAGGCTGCGGGATTCAGCCCGAACACGCCCGAAGGCGCCTACTACGTCCTCTGCGACATCCGCCCCTTCGGCTTCAAGGACGACGTCGCCTTCGCGAACTGGCTTGTCACCGAGGTCGGGGTCGCCGGCGTGCCGGGGTCGTCGTTCTTCTCGCGACCCGAGCTCGGGCGGGACCTCATTCGCTTTACGTTCTGCAAGACCGCAGATTTGCTCGAGGATGCGGGGGCGCGATTGCTGCGGACGCGCTCGGCGGCGAACGCGCGGGCGGATGGCTGAGTTGCGGACACGCGTGGCTGGCTGGCGCCTCCAGGGGACAAAACTAACCCGAACGTACTAATCCGCCCCCAGCCGGGGCTGATACGAAGGTCCCACACTCGAACGGGCCCGCCGTCGTTAGCCTCGTGTGGTGCAATTTGGCCGCTCGGAGAAGGGGCAGGCGATCGTGGAATTCGCCCTGGTCATGCCCATCCTTCTCCTCGTAATCGTCGGGCTCATCGAGTTCTCCTATGTGATGAACTCGCGCAACACCGTGTTGTTCGCGAGCCGGGACGGTTCCATGCTCGCGGCCGAGGGCGGTAGCAACACCGGGACCGACTGCGTGGTGCTCTCGCGGATCGAGAGTGACGTCGTGTCGCCGGCGACCTCCCTCCGGGTGCAGCAGATCCAGATCTACTGGTCCGACCGGAACGGGGACCAGATCGGCGCGAACCAGAATGTCTATACCCGCGGCGGATCGACATCCTGCACCTACCCCGACGGCAACACGATCACCGTGCCCTACACCCTCAGCACGGCCGCCTACGTCGAGGGCTCGCGCTGCGACGTCCTCGCGGGATGCGGTGGCAGCCACACGACCGTCGACACGATCGGTGTGCGCATCACCTATCAGCACTTCTGGCTGACGAGCTTCGCGCGGCTCACCGGAACAGGGGTCACCTTCACCGAGGCCTCCATCACACGCGCCGAGCCACAGCTGTGATCCGCTTCTTCGAAAGCGAGGAGGCCCAGGGGTTGGTCGAGTTCGCCCTCATCCTCCCGCCCCTCCTTCTCGTGCTGGTCTTTGGCGTGGTGGAGCTCGGCACGGTCCTGAGCGACGCGATGACGATGGCCGCCGCGACCCGCGAAGGAGCGCGTGTGGCAAGCGCTTTGGTGAACGGGGGTGGCGCGCTTGGCTGCAGCGCCGGCCAGTCCCCGAACGCCGCGACCGTCGACCCGAATGTGGTCGCGGCTGTCGAGCGCGTGCTCGTCGGCAACGGCTCGCGTATCACCATTTCGGACGTCACTCAAATCCGGATCGCCAAGTCGACCCTGGCCGGGGCCGAGACGGCCGGTCAGATCAACACCTGGATGTACAAGAACAACGGAGGCCCCGTCATCGACGGTCAGCAGCTCGACTTCGCGGCCCCCGGGACGGCCCCTTCACCGCCCGCACAGTGGCAGGCGTGCTCGCGCAATAACGTCGCGCCGGCGGAGTCGGCGGTGATCACCGTCGAGTACACGTATCGGGGACGCACGCCACTGCGGATGCTCGTGCCGATGTTCAACCAATTCACGATGACGGACCACACCGTCATGGCGATGAATGCGAACCGATAGCTTCCGCCGCGAGCAGAGCGGCCAGACCCTTGTGATCGTCGCGCTGATGATCGTTGCGCTGCTCGGATTCACCGGGCTCGTCACCGACATCGCCTGGTACGAGGTCAACCTTATGCGGGTCCAGCGCGCGGCCGATGCGGCCGCCCTCGCCGGCGTTGTCTACCTGCCGGGCAACATCATTGGCGCGCAGACCGCCGCGCAACAGGAGGCCTCGAAGAACGGCTTCACCGACAACGGGACCACGATCAGGGTCATCGCGACGCCCGAAGCGCTCAACAACCGCATTCTCGGCGTGACCGTGACAGCCCCGGTTCGTTCCTGGTTCGCTCGGTTGTTCGGAGTTACCCAGTTCAACCTGAGGCGGAACGCCCGCGCCGAGTTCGTCCTGCCGGTGCCCATGGGGAGTCCCGAGAACTACTACGGGATCAATGTTCTGTGCCGGAACTCGGATACCCCACCGGCCTGCCCGCAGGTACCCTCCGCGGACGGTGCCGGCAACCTCGCGCCGCTCGGTTTCTTCGGTGGCGTCGAGGCGCGCGGGACAGAGCGCCAGAACGGCGATGCCTACTCGACCTATTACGACGGTTCCCCAACGCTGAACCCGGGCTTCGACCCGAACGGCTACCAGTACATCGTCGAGTTCGGCCCGGGCACCGTCAACGGCAGCGTCTGGCTCTACGACCCAATATTCTGCGGCACCGGCGGAAACACGTCGACCAACCGGCGCCTGGGTGCCGGCGACAACTGGTTCGCAAACGGCGGCACGGGCATCACCACGGTGTACAACCTCCTCGACATGAACGGCACGCCGTACACGCTCGGCGATGACACGCTCATCGCGACGAGTGGTGCCCTTTTCGCGAACAACAACTACGTCGACAAGGGCCCGCTCTACCGCGGCAACGGGAACTACAACGGGTACGACGGCTCAAGCTCCCTGGACTGTCAGGCGAGCCCTTTCCACAACAAGTGGTGGCGCCTTGCGACCGGACTCACCGAGGGTCAGTACCGCCTTCAGGTCACGACGAGCAGCGGGACCCTCGGCGAAAGCGCGATCAACGCGTTCGGCATCGAGGCGACCGCCTCCGCCGGCCCATCGGCACGCGTCTACGGCCAGAGCCGGATGGAAGCCTTCATCGTCATCAACAACACGTCGGTCTTCTATCTCGCGCAGATCGAGGCGGCGCACGCCGGCAAGACCCTCGAGATCAAGCTCTTCGACCCGGGTGACATCTCCGACACCGTCTTCAAGATCCGCCTCCCCCAGGCGACGGCGCCCGGCTACACCTACCCGACGTTCTCGTACACGGCAACGGGCTCAAGTTGCGGTGCCCCGACGAGCGGCTCGGGCGTTACGTCGCTTCGCACGTCGGATGCGAGCGGATGCCGCTACTTCAACAACCAGTGGGTCACGATCTCAGTGCCGATCCCGACGACGTACACCGCTCCGGTCGCTCCCGGCGATCCACCCGGCTCGGGCGGTGGTTGGTGGAAGATCGAGTACGGCACGCTCGGCACGGGCCAGGACATCACCACCTGGGAAGTCAACATCCGAGGCAACCCCGTTCACTTGATCACGCCTTAGCGTCACCACCGCGTTGCGGGTCCTGTCACGGGCTCGGGGTCGCGCGCTCACCTACCGGTCCGCTCCGCCCGCATGACATCGATCGCCTAGCGACGCGGCCGGTCAGCGGTTCGCGCGCGACCCACTCGCCCGTGCCACCCGCAACGCGTCGGCCGCCGTGACTGCGGCGATCTATTCCGGGGAGAGAGTCTGCCGGTCGCCCTCGTGTTCTCGCGTGAAGGCGAGATAGAGGGCGAAGGAATCGGGCGGCGACGCCACCGTGGATGAGCTCGCCGATGTCGAAAGGCTGTGCTGCATCGCATCGGCCTCGGTCTGCCGGCCAAGCGCGCGAAGCGCCTGCGGGTAGCTCGAGCGGAGCGTGAACACGCCCTGCACCGAGCCCAGGGCCATTCCGCGCTCGAACGCGCTCACCGCCTCGCGGAACAGCCCGAACCCGTACGCGGCCTCGCCGTACGCGAGCCACGCCGCGGACGTGTCCTGCGAAAAGGCATCGGCCTTCGTGCGCTCGTAGAAATTCTTTCGCATCTTGGAGTCGTTCCAGTCGTCACCGATGATCGCCTTGAGCAACCCTTCGTCCTTCGGATCGTAGATAACGAGGTACCGATAGCTGAAGGACTGCCAGTTGTTCTGGAACCACTGATAGGAGAGCGGGACCATGTTCCCGAGCATCGGGTCGTTCACATAGAAGGTGCTCGCGGCGTCGTCGTAGCCGCGGACAACGCGCCAGTGGGCGATCCGTGAGACCTTCGGGTCCTGCATCCATTGGGTGACCATCGGCGCGAAGCCATTGGCTACCAGCCGACGGATCAGATCGTTGGTCCCGTTGTTGCGCCAGACCGACCGCAGGCCGAAGTTCGCATTCACCCAGCCGTCGACCCTCTGCGGACCCATGCCCGAGAGGACGTTCGCCCCGCGCAATGGCACCCGTGCGGCCTCTTGCGAGACGTCGATCCCGAACGTCGACAGCGCCATGACCACAGATGCGGGCCCGCAGTTGTTGAGCGACTGCCACACGTGCTTCATATCGTCGAACAGGGCTGTCGCGGGTGCGGCCTTCATCTCGGGCGCGGGAGCCGCAGGGGCTACCGCCTCCACCGCCAGGGGCAAGGCCAGTTGAGCTGAGACCGATCCGCCGACGTTGTCGGCGCGCACAGCGAGGCTCTGCGCGGGGCCGGGAGCCGAGGAGGCCGCAGCGAAAGCCGCGCCGGTGGCAGCGAGGACGCACCCCACGCCGAGCGCGACAAGGACCGCTGGGCGCCGCCTCATCGGCTGAAATGGTAGCCCTTGGTCACCGCTTGCTCGGCGGCAGATGCGTAACATCGCGCCATGCGACAAGCGACGCTTGCGCGAGGGAGGCTCGCCGAGCATCCGGTCTGGTCGCGAGCGCTCGCGAATCCGGATCTGGCAGGCCGGGTCATCCTGCCGGTGATTGTGGGCAGTGCGATCGAGGACCGCGAGAAAGTCGAGGCCGCGCCTTGGCTGGAGCGCCTATCGCTTACCGAAGTGGTGCGGGAAGCACGGAGCGCGGCCGCGGCTGGACTCGCGGGGCTTCTCCTTTTCGGCATGAGCGACCGGAAGGACGAGCACGCCATTCTCGCGAGCGAGCCCGACCACGTCGTGCCCCGCGCGATCCGAGCGGTCAAGGAGGCCGTGCCCGAGCTCGGTGTTGTGAGCGACGTGTGCGTTTGCGCCTACACCGCGCACGGGCAGTGCGTGCTGTTCGGTGAACATGGCGCCGACGTCCCGGCGACACTCGAGCGCCTGGCGGCCATCGCGGAAGTCCACGCCGATGCGGGCGCCGACCTTCTGATCCCATCGGGGATGCTCGAGGGGTCGGTTCGCGCGCTGCGCGTTGCGCTCGGCGACCGGCGTTCTGACATGCCGATCGCCGCGATGGTGAAGCTTGAAAGCTCGCTCTACGTGACGCATCGGGCGGCGGTGGGTGCTGTCGCGATATCGGAGCGGGCCGTGCCGCTCATCCCCGCCGACGATGCCGCCGCAGCGGTCGCACGGGCGCGCCGGGACGTGGCCGAGGGGGCCGACGCGATCGTCGTGAAGCCAGGGGCCCCCGGCATCGACATCGTCGCGCGCCTCGCGGCTTTCTCCGACCGACCGCTCTTTTCGTACTTCACGGCCGACGAGCACGCGCCTTTCGTGGCCACGATAGAGGGACCGCTCGATCCGGCTGCCGCCGAGCGCGAACATCTCGCCGCCGCGCGACGCGCGGGCGCCGGCTTCGTTATCTCTTCAGGTGCCTGGGGCGTCACCGAGTCGTGAGCAGGACGGGCCGCTGAACCTCGCCGCGCGCCTCGGCCTCTACGTGATGCTCGCCGGGCTCGTCCTCGCGAGCTTCACCCTGACGCCCGAGCGATCGGCGCCTACGATCGCGGCACCGAAAAACGACGGCCAGACCGAAGCGCGAATCATGCACGTCTCGCGTGGCGTGATCCGGGGGCTCCGTGAGTTTGAACGCACAGAGCCGATAGCCAAGCCGTCGCCGACGCTATCACCGACCCCAGAGCCAAATGACACGTTATCCGTTGAGGCCGTGCGCGAGCCCGTGCCCGCGGCGGCGATCGAGCCGGTAGTGACGGTCGAGTCCCTGCCCGCGGCCACCGCGGAGCCCGAGCCGGCGACGACTCCCGAAGCCACGCCGCCGCCAACGCCACGCCCGGCCCCGCGACCGGTCGTTGTCGTGACCAACCCGACGACCCTGTGGGCGGAGACCCACATGCTCGAGCTCATGAACGCATCGCGCCTGCGGGCCGGCCTTGTGCCGCTCGCCATGGACGTCGCCGTCGCGAACACCGCGCGGGCGCACAGCAGCAGCGAGGCCCACGTCCGCTTCGTCTATCACGATGGCCCCGACGGCACCGCGAATTCGCGCGACGTCTCAGCGTGCGGGACAGGTTGGTACGGTGAGAACACGGGGAAAATCTGGAATGACAACGTTGACGCGCTGCACATCGAATTCATAAATGAACCCTGGGAGCCCATCAACCACCGCACGAACATCATGGATCCCGCGTTCCGGCGCGTCGGCGTGGGTGCGGTGATCGGGTCCGACGCGATGTACATGACCATGGTGTTCTGCCGCTAGTCGACCGCGCCGCTCTGATAGCGTTCGCACTCGATGGAATACCGCAAGGTCACGCTGTCGAACGGGCTGCGGATCCTCGTCGGGGAGATGCCCGAGACGCGCTCGGTCTCGATCGCCGTATACGTGGGGATCGGATCGCGCATCGAGACGAAGGACGATGCCGGTACGAGTCACTTCCTCGAGCACATGGTCTTCAAGGGAAGCGCCAAGCGACCGACCGCGGCTGACATCAGTCAAGTCATCGAGAGCAAGGGTGGCGTGGTTAACGCGTCGACCGACAAAGAGGTCACGGTCTTCTGGTCACGTGTTCCGGCCCGCCATTACCTTGTCGCCCTCGATGTCATCGCCGACCTGATCCGGGCGCCGATGCTCCGACCGACTGATGTCGACTCCGAACGCAATGTCATCGTCGAAGAGCTGCGCATGTACCGAGATCAGCCTCAAGACCGCGTTCACACTCTGCTCGACGAGCTGCTGTATCCCCGACACCCGCTTGGCTGGGAAGTCGCCGGACGCGAGGAGGTCGTACTCGCGATGACGGCGGATCGCCTGCGCGAATTCATGCAGCGCGGCTACGCGCCCTCCCGCACGGTGGTGGCGCTGGCCGGTCCGCTCAGCGCGGATGAGGCGGTCGCAGCGGTCGACGAGGCCTTGGGCGCGCTGACCCCGCGCGATCTCGTGCGGTCCAAGCCGGCTCCGCGCGCGGGCAAGGCCCACCTGAAGCTGCTCGGCAAGCGCGCCGAGCAGACGAACCTCTGTGTCGGCTGGCGTTCGGTCCACACGACGCATGCGGATAAGTTCAGCGTCGACATGATGAACGCGGTACTCGGAGAAGGGATGTCGAGCCGTCTCTTTCTCGAGCTGAGGGAAAGGCGCGGCCTCGCCTACGACGTTCACAGCTACGACGCGAACTACGCCGACTCGGGGCACCTCGTCGTGTACGCCGGCTTTGCGCCGCAGAACGGAAGCGAAGTCCTCAAGGCGATCATGCTGGAGGTCGCGCGACTCCGCGACGAGCTCGTGCCGGACGTCGAGATCGAGCGCGTGCGCGACTTCGCAAAAGGTAGGCTCGAGCTTCGGCTGGAGGACACGCGTGGGGTGTCGGGTTGGCTTGCCGGCCAGGAGCTCTTCCTCGGACGAGTCCGTTCCGTGGAAGAGGTCTGCGCGATCATCGACGCCATAACCCCGGCCGACATCCAGCGTGTCGCACGTGAGTACCTGCGGCCCGAGCTCGCCTACGTCGCGGCGATCGGTCCGCGCGCATCGCTCGCCGCGATCGCGCCGTCCGCCGACGAAGACCGCACGGCGGTGATGGCTTCGTGAGCGCCGAGCGCACGCTCGTGGTGCTCAAACCCGACGCGCTCCAGCGAGGCATCGCGTTCGAGATCCTCTCTCGCTTCGAGAAGCGTGGGTTGCGCTTCGTGGCGGTGCGCCTTCTGAAGGTGGACCGTGCGATGGCCGAGAAGCACTACGCGGTGCATAAAGGGAAGTTCTTCTACGACGACCTCGTCGGGGTGATCACCGCTTCACCTGTTATTGCCGCGGTGCTCGAAGGCCCCAATGCGATCTCCGTGGTCAGAGCGATGGTCGGGTCCACGCGTCCCCATGAAGCCAGCGAGGGCTCCATCCGCGGCGACTATGCGCTCGTTGGTCTCCGCAATCTCGTGCACGCGAGCGACGCGCCGGAGACGGCGGCATCCGAGATTAAGCTCTGGTTTCCGGACGGAGTCGTCAACTACACAAGGGACATCGATCGCTGGATGTCCGAGGACAAGGCTCCCTCGTAGCGCTCTAGCGTGCGGCGGGTCCTGTCACGGCGTCGGGGTCGCGCGCTTGCCTACCGGTCCGCTCCGCGCTGCTGTCTACCTTCTGCGCCTGACGCGGCCGGTGAGCGGCTCGCGCGCAACCCGCTCCCCCGTGCCACCCGCCGCGCGTGGGGCCCTACAGCGGTCGCAAAGCTCGAAGGAATTCATCGGCGAATGAAGCGATCGGACGGAGAAAACCGTCGGGTTGTATGCCCCCGATCAGCAGTGCCACGAAGATCACGGCACCGATGATCCCGGCGACGGGCCGCGGCTCAAGCGCCCAGCGCTCGACACCGCTTCCGAAGAGCGCAAGGACTGCGCGGAGTTGGCCGACGATGAGGAGCAGAGTCGCGAGCACGAGGGCCGCACCCGTCAGCGGAGCGAACTGGTAGGCGATGAGCTCCATGAAGAAGCGTCCCGGAAAACCGAGAAGCGGCGGCGCGCCGATCAGTGCGAAGCCTCCGACGACGAACGCGAGCGCTGCGAGGGGCGCTTTGCGCGCGGTCGGCCGCTCCGGCGCGCTCCGGCGCTCCAACGTTCCCGCCGCGAGCAGCTGCCCCGAGGCGGAAGCCCCGGTCACGATCACGCTCGCCAGCGCGCCGATGATGCCGGGTCCCGAGAGTGTCGCGATCCCGACGAGGGCCGCCCCGAGGTTCGAGATCACGGAGTAGGTGACGAGACGCCGCAGATCCGGCGCGCCACTCGCGAGGAAAGCGCCGCCAACGGCCGAGGTCAGTCCAATGCCGTGCAAGAGGTCTTGCACCTTGACCACCTGGACGATCGCCGGCAGCAGGCCGGAGAGCGTCAGGATCTCAACGAATGCGATAAACGTCGTTGGGACGAGGACGCCGAAGTACAGGGCCAGAGCTGAAGGCGGCACCTCCCCCGCGAGGAGGGCCGCGTGCGTGTGGAACGGGATGGCCGCGAGGAGCAGCGCGAAGGCGACCACGAGCACGACGACGAGGAGCACGAATGTGTTCGCCGGCTGTTCATGTGGAAGGCTCGCAGCGAGTGCCAGTGCAGCGATGCCGAGGCATCCGCCGAGGGCGACGAAGCCGAAGTGACGGGTTGCCGCCTCGACGGAGCGATTCCGATGCACCTGAAATGTGAACGACCCGACGGGCACGAGCAGCCCGAGCATCAGGACCCCGAAGATGGCGAGGGGCGCGGTCAGGACCAGAACGCCAAGAGAAGTCGCCCCGACTGCAAGCGCCGTCGGGAAGAAGTTGTACGCGGGCTCGTCGAGCCACACGTCCAGAACGAGTAGGAAGAGCGTGGCGAGAATCACCGCCGACGCAAGACGGCCGAGGCCGGTCGCGCGCAGCTCGAGGTCGAGAAGCGTCCCCGTCGCGTCCGGCGGATTCACGACCACGAGGGCGAAAGCGATCGCGATCGCCATCAGCGAAAACGGACCCACGATGTTTAGGCGTTTGCGCAGGACAAACGCACCGCAACCGGCGACAGCTAGGACAAGCGGCGCCGCTGCGATGGTCAATTCTCGCGCACGACACGCTCGTTCACGATCAGGAATCCACCGGCAAGCGCGATGACGACTTCGACCCATCCGAAGACGAGCGAGAGGCCGAGCTGAGGCACGGTGAGCAGACGAACGAGGAGCTCGACTCCCGTGATCATGAGGAGCGCGCCGAGCGATCCGCGGACCGGTGTTTGTGCGGTTACGAGGATCGCGACGCCCGACGAGATGAGCCAGAACGCGGCGACCTGGGCTGTCACCCCGCTCGGGTCTTCGCCGATCAGCGGGACGGTGACGGTTTCGCTCGATGCGGTGCGAAGCGTCGCGAAGCACGCCGCCGTCGCCGCGGCCGCGACGATCGTCGCGAGCCAGAGCCGCCAGCCAGGATCCTCGCCGTACGTCCGGTCGCGCGCGGCCACGTACAGGATCCCGCAGGCGACGAGCGCCCCGCAGCCTTCGACCGCGAGCTGGGTCACGCTGAGCTGACCCGCTGTCACCACGTTCGCGGCCAGCGACACGCCGAGCAGCGCGACCGCCGAGTAGCGCAGCTGGCGCGAACCGTTCGCGGCCAGTGTCGCGAGCGCGACGATGCCGAGGGCAATCACCTACCGCGTCGACCATACGAGAAGCGCAACGATGAGTACCGCGGCGAGCCAGACACCGGCGCGTTGCTCGAAGACCGCAAACCCTGCCGAGGCAATCGTTACCGCGCGCTCCAGCGCTCTGAAGGTGGCCGCTCCGGCCGGTACAGGGTCGGCGGCCCAGACGAAGCGCTGCAAGCGTTCGGCGAGAGCATCGAGGTCCGGCAAGAGCGGCCGCAACGTACGGGCCGCGATGACGAGGATCGTGGCCGCGACCACAGCGCCGAGCGCCACAACCGGGTCGATGACATCGATCGGCCGATGAAGAACGGCCAGCGCGTCGGGGAGCGGGAGCGAAAGCAGGCTCGCGACGAGTGCCGTGCTTAAAAGCGCGGCGACCGCCGCTGCGATGTCGAGACCCGGCGGCGCCTCACCTTGCGCGAGACGGCGGCCGGCATGCGCGAGCTCGAGGAAGAGCACGAACACGACCAGGAGCACTGCTGCCACAGCGGTCGGGAGATCCGCCGCGCTCGACGCACCGGTTGCCAGGGCTATGACGCCGGTCACGGTCCAGACGCTCGTCGACATGGTCGCGATGTATGCGCGATGCGGCGGCATCCACACGCTCTCCAGGAGAGCAGCGACGGCGGCGCTCACGAGAATGAAGAGTCCCGCGGCCAGCGCGATCGGTGTGCCCGCCGCGAACGCGATCCAGAGCGTCGCGAGGGTGACGTCATGGCGCGCGACCTCCCACTGCTCCGGAAGCGCAAGCGACACGGCCGCCGCGTAGAGGACCGTGAGGCCAGCGGCCGCGAGAACGACGTAGCTCCAATGCAGGTCATCCCACCCTGCCAGCACCGCGGCCGCAACGAGGGTGGTCACGATGCCGCTTCGAGCGGCGCGTCCGCGCGCTCGAGCCCGGACCGCGAACGCCACCAAGGCCAGGCCCAGCAGGACAAGGCGCGGGGTCAGGGGGACGAGTGGAAGTCCGAGGGTCGACAGATCGATGGTCGTCACTCCGAGGACTCGGAGGAGGACGATCGACGCGGCGACTCCGGCTGGCATGGCGAGGAGTCCGCGCAGCGGTTCCCGTTCCGCCGCGGCGAGCGCCTGCGCCGGTTGATAGCGCCACGGCACGAATGGATACAAACCCGCGAAGAGTGCCGCGCCCGCGGTCGCGGCGAGGACCGCGCCCGGACTAATCGCTGACGGGGAGATCGAGCCAAAGGCGAGTGATGCGCCGCCCTGGCGCGCGATGAGCAGCGCGGCGACTACAAAGCCTTGAATGCCGATTGCGAAGTACGCCGCGATACGCATGGCCGAAGGCGCCGGCGCCACCAACAGAGTCGCGAACGCGGTGACCGCCGCGAGGACCGCGATCGCGACCGTCGCCGCGACGAGGTCGACCGTGACAGCGACCGCCATGAATACGAATCCGATGGCCAACGCGAGGGAGGGCAGAAAGCGCGGCGAGGCAGCCGATCGCGCGTTCGCGAGGAGCGCCGCCGCGACGAAAGCGAACCCTGCCGATATCCCCAGCGTGCCGAGGCCGTCGAGCCGGTAGGAAGCCTGGATGGTCGGCCCTCCGGCGGCCGACCATTCCCACAAGGCACGACCGGCGGCGACGGCTGGATCGCTCAATTGATAGAAAAGAAGCGGCGAAATGGCGCCTAAGGCGGCGAACAAGAGTGCGGTCGGCACGCGCCATGCCTGTGCGATACGTCGTGGGGCAACCAGCAGCGCGACCAGCGAGAGCCCGATCGCGGCCGCGAACAGCGTGAATTCCGCTCGAACTATCACCCTGCGGTAAGGTAGCCGAGGTGGATCTCAGACTCCTCCCGCAGCAGCAGCTCAAGGTCACCCCCAAGCAGATCGCAGCGAATTACATCCTTCAGCTGAGCTCACTTGAGCTCCAGGACGTCATCAATCAGGAGCTGCAGGAGAACCCCGCTCTCGATCTCGAGGAAGTCCAGGCCTGCCCGCTCTGCGGTCAGCCACTCGCTGGCCGTGTTTGTCTGAACTGCTTCGGCACCGGCAAAGGGCCGTACCGGGGAAGCGAAGATCTCGAGGGCGAGCCACTCGAAGGCACGAGCCTCATGCAGCGCGACGAGGAAGAGGACGAGCTCGATCCCATCGTTCGCGCGGAGGCGGAGCAGACGCTTGCGGAGTACCTCTCATGGAACGCGCGCGTACTCCTGCCGAAGCGGCTCCATCCCGTCGCCGAATACATCATCGGAAACCTGAATGACTTCGGATATCTCGAGATGCCGCTCGAGGATGTCGCCAAGACGATGAAGGTGCCACTCGCCGATGCGACCGAAGTCCTCCAGACGATTCAGGGCATCGAACCCTGGGGTATCGGCGCCCGCGATACCCGCGAATGCCTCTTGATACAAATCGACCACCTTGCCGAGATCGGCGAGGAGGTTCCGGACCACGCCCGGTCCATCATCGCCGACCATCTCCGCGAACTCGGCGAGCACAAGTTCGGTGACATCGCGCAGGCCCTTCGCATCACACGCGAGGATGTGCAGCAAGGGTGGGACTGGGTGAAGCAGAGCCTCAACCCTTATCCGGCGCACGCGTTCGCAGCGGGGCCGGATGGCACGAGCATCGGTGGTCGTCAGGTAGCGCTCCGTCCTGACGTCATCATTTTCCGTAACGAGAAGGGCGAGTTCGAGGTCGAGGTCATCGAGTCTCGGCGATTTTCACTGCGAGTGAATCCGGTCTACCGCCAGCTCGTTGGTCAGCTCCAGGCAGCGCGAAGCGCGGGCGCCGCGGCGCCGACGATGACCGACGACGAGCGCCAGCACATTCGGCAGTACGTCACGCGTGCCAAGTTCTTCATCGACAACATCAACCAACGACGGCAGACCATCGGCCGGATCACCGACGTCATCGTCGATTGCCAGAAGGATTTCCTCGAGAAGGGTGTCCAGTCCCTCCGCCCGCTCACCCGCGCCGAGGTGGGGGAGCGCATCGGGATGCACGAGTCGACGGTGAGCCGCGCCACGGCCGGAAAGTTCGTCCTTCTCCCCGCCGGCGAGGTCATCCCGTTCTCGACTTTCTTTACCGCATCGCTCGGCGTGAAGGACGTGATCAAGAACATCATCGAAGCCGAGGACCACTCGCGACCGTACTCGGACCAGGAGATCGTTGAGAAGCTTCGCGAGGAGCACGGCATTCGCCTCGCGCGCCGGACTGTCGCCAAATACCGCGAGGAGCTTCAGATCCTCCCCGCGCGCCTCCGGAAGCGCTAGGCCCGAGCGACCTTGCGCTTCGGCGCGTTCCCCTTCGGCGGAGGCACGCCGAGAGCCTTCGATATCTCGTCTACAGAGGCGGACTCGATGTGGTACCCGAACGAGGTCCGACGGACACCCGGCAGCTCCTTGCCGCGCATCGCGTCGCGCAAGGCGTGCTCGCGCCAGCCGATCTTCGTCGCGAGCTCGGCTGTCGTCAGCCAGTCGCGGTCCTTACTCTTCGTCTTCTCTGACGCGTCCGCTTTAGGCTGGGACTTCGATGCTTTTTGCGGTGGCATGAGTCGAACTCTAGCCGGTTTGCGCCAGGTGGCAGCCTGACCTAAAATCAGTTTGAAGCGCTGCGGCCCCCTCCGTCGGGGCGGGCGCCTTTTTCTTGGCCTTTTCGCTTTGGGGGTCTTTTGGACGCATCGCCTCTTCTGTGGGTCGTGCCGCTCTCTGGCGTCCTAGCGCTCGCGGTTGCTGGCTACTTCGCATATGACGTCCTGCGCTCGCCCACCGGGACGCCCGAGATGCAGAAGGTCGCCGGGGCGATCTATGTGGCGGCCGTGGCGTTCATCCAGCGTCAGTACCGGACAATCGCGCTCCTTGCCGTCGGCGGCATGGTCCTCATTGGTCTCGTCATCTACTTCTTCGAGTCGGCCCCCGGCGTTTCAGCGGGGGAGCTTGCAATAAAGACCTCGATCGCATTCATCGTTGGCGCCGCCTGTTCGATGGCCTCGGGGATCGTCGGCATGTTCGTCGCCGTCAAGTCGAACCTCCGGACCGCCGCTGCGGCGCAACACAGCGTCGCTGATGCGCTGCGGATCTCCCTGCGCGGCGGCGCCGTCTCCGGGATCCTCGTCGTCGGTCTCTCGCTGATAGGCGTATTCGTCATGTTCATCGCGTATGGCGGGTTCGCTCATCCCGACCAGGCCCCATTCACGATCGTCGGGTTCGGCTTCGGCGCGTCGTTCGTCGCGCTCTTCGCCCAGCTCGGCGGCGGGATCTACACGAAGGCGGCGGATCTTGGCGCCGACCTCGTCGGCAAAGTGGAGGCGGGCATTCCCGAGGACGACCCGCGCAACGCAGCCGTGATCGCGGACTTGGTTGGCGACAACGTCGGCGATTGTGCGGGTCGAGGCGCCGATCTCTTCGAGTCGACCGCCGCCGAGAACATCGGCGCCATGATCCTGGGTGTCGCGATCTACGCGGTCACTCAGAACCCGGCGTGGATCCTGTTCCCTCTCGTCGTCCGTGGCTTCGGCCTGATCGCGAGCATGATCGGCATCTTCACCGTTCGCGGCAGCGACACGAAGAGCCCGATGTCGTCACTCAACCTCGGCTACTACATCACGATCGCGCTCTCGATCGCCGGCATGTTCCTCGTCACGCAGGTGATGCTCAACGAGAAGGGCGCCGGCATCTGGTTCTTCTACGCCGGTGTCGTCGGGATCCTCACCAGCCTCGCGTTCGTGTACATCACCCAGTACTACACGGCCGGGGATTGGCGACCGGTGAAGGAGATCGCGGAGGCTGCGAAGACCGGGCCGGCCACGACGATCATCTCGGGGATCGCGGTCGGCTTCGAGACGACGGCGGCGTCGGCCATCACCATCGCCGTCGCTCTGTTCTTCTCGCACTTTTTCGGCGCGAAGTGGGGCGAGGCGACTGGTCTCCCGCACGGCGGCATCTACGGCACCGCTGTCGCGACGATGGGCATGCTGATGAGCGCCGCGTTCATCCTGGCCGAGGACACGTTCGGTCCAATCACCGACAACGCCGGCGGGGTCGCGTCGATGGCGCGCGCGTCCGAGGAAACCCGCGAGCGGACGGACCGTCTCGACGCCGTAGGGAACACCACGAAGGCCCTGACGAAGGGATATGCCGTCGGTTCCGCGGCGCTCGCGGCCTTCCTGCTCTTCTCGGCCTACCTCGACAAGGTCGCGCAGCTCACCGGCAAGCCGTTCAACTCGGTCGACCTCGCGAAAGTCGAAGTGTTCCTCGGCGGATTCCTGGGAGCGATGCTGGTGTATCTCTTCTCGTCGCTCGCGATCCGCGCGGTCGGTCGCGCGGGCGCCGCGATCATCCAAGAGGTGCGCACGCAGTTCCGCGAGCACCCGGGGATCATGGCCGGCACCGAGGAACCCAACTACGCGCGCGTCGTCGACATCACCACGGCGTCCGCCCTCCGCAACATGATCGCGCCGGGACTCCTCGCGGTCGGTGCCCCCATCCTCGTCGGCATCGTCCTCAAGGCGGAGGCCGAGGCGGCGCTGCTGATGGTCGGCACGATGGCCGGCGTCATCCTTGCCACCGTTCTGAACAACGGCGGTGGTGCCTGGGACAACGCGAAGAAGTACATCGAGTCCGGGATGCTGAAGGACGAGAACGGCAAAGTCCTCGGTAAGGGCACGCCCGCGCACGCCGCGGCGGTTGTCGGCGACACCGTCGGTGATCCCTTCAAGGACACCGCCGGCCCGAGCTTGCACGTCCTCATCAAGCTTCTCGCGACGATCACGCTCGTACTAGCCCCCCTGTTCGTCTAGCCCCGGTTCACTGGCGGCGGGCCCAACCAGCCTGGCCGCGGGTCCTGTCTCGGTGTCGGGGTCGCGCGCTCGCCTACCGGTCCGCTTCGCCGTGCTTCTGACCGTCCGCGTCTGACGCGGCCGGGTGAGCGGCTTGCGCGCGACCCGCTCCACCGTGCCACCCGCGGCCAGTCGTCTCCATTCACCCGTCGGTCCCAGCCCCAGTCGGGTGATACCGAGCATGAGGTATCGGCGCTTAGGCTCGTGAGGCCGTGGCACGCTCGATCGACTTCAACAGCGATCTTGGAGAGGGAGCCGGCACCGACGCCGCGATCATGCCGGTCGTCACAAGTGCGAACATCGCGTGTGGCGAGCACGCCGGTAACGACAACACCATGCGCACCACCATCGAGCTCGCGATGCGCTACCGGGTCGCGATTGGGGCGCATCCCGGTTACCCCGATCGTGAACGTTTCGGGCGCGTCCCGATGGACATCCCAGCCCGCGAGCTCATCGAATCGATCCGTCGCCAGATCGACTCTCTCATCGGCATCGCCGGTCGCCTGGGTGGGCAGGTCACCCATGTCAAGGCGCACGGCGCCCTGTACAACCAGAGCGAGCGTGACGCGGCGATCGCGCGGAACATCATCTTCGGCGTGCAGGCCGCTACCGGCGGACACGAGCTCGTCATCGTCGCGCCTCCCGGGTCGGCGATGCTCGAGGAGGCCAAGGCTCTGGGTATGAAGGTCGCTCGAGAAGGTTTCGTCGATCGCGCCTACGAGCCTGACGGAACGCTGCAATCGCGTTCGATCGCGGGTTCCGTCCTGACCCATTCCGCGGACGCCGTTCGCCAGGCGCTTTCGTTCGTGAAGAACGGCGGCGTGACCGCCGTCGACGGGACGTTCCTCAAGCTCGAGGTCGATACGCTGTGCGTCCATGGCGACACCCCGGGGGCAGCCGACATCGCGCGCGCGGTTCGCGATGCGCTGAGCAGCGCGAAGGTGAAAGTCGCGCCCTTCCGAACCTGAGCGATCCGCGCATCCGACCCTACGGCGACAGTGCGCTCCTCGTCGAGTTCGGTGACCGCATGGACGACGCCCTGGCCGGGCGGTGCCGTGCCTTCGCCGACGCGTGGGACGCCCTCGGACATGGTCGTGCTGTCCCCGCGTACGCGTCGGTGGTCCTGCGTTTCGATCCAATCCGTCTCCCGCCGAGCGATGCGGAGCGCGAAGCGCTGCGGCTCGCGAGAGATCTCCACCGTATCCCGAACGACCGCGGCCGCGTGATCGAAATCCCGACGCGGTACGACGGACTGGACCTTGGCGAGACCGCGGAGCGTTCGAAGCTCACGGTCGAGGAGCTGATCAATCTGCACTCGGGTCGCGAGTACCGCGCGTTGTTCCTCGGATTCCTGCCCGGCTTCGCCTACTGCGGCGTCCTCGATCCACGGATCCTCGCGCCCCGGCTCGTGCGTCCGCGCGAGCACGTCCCTGCGGGGTCCGTCGCCATTGCGGACGGGCAGACCTCGGTCTATCCGTTCGATTCGCCTGGCGGGTGGAGAGTCATCGGGCGGACTGACGTCGCAGTTTTCGACAGCGCGAGGGAACCGCCGGTTCTCATCAGTCCTGGCGATCGCGTGCGATTCATCGCACTGTGATCCGGATCGAGCAGACCGGCCTTCGTGCCACGGTCCAGGACCGTGGCCGCTTCGGCCACCTTCGCCTCGGAATCCCGCCGTCGGGCCCGGCCGATCCCGGCGCGTTCGCTGCCGCGCAAGCGCTCGTTGGCAACGACGGCGCCGCCGCCGCGATCGAGGTAGTCGGCGGACCTTTCGCGTTCAGATGCGAGGACCGCCGCATCGTCGCCGTAACCGGACGCGACGTCGCACTGAGGGGCCGCGACGTCGTGGCGGGCTGGACCGCGGCATTCGCTCGCCCGGGGGAGACCTTGACCGTCGTCTGCGGCGAGCGATCACGGTTCGCCTACGTCGCCGTGTCAGGCGGCGTGACAACGGAAGCGATCCTGGGCAGCCGCGCGACGTACCTGCCGGCTGGACTCGGCCGCCCACTCCGGGCCGGAGACGATCTTCCCCTCGGAAATGCCCGGGTGGACGCCGAGCGGGCTGGTCGCTCCGCGGTTAGTCCTGATTACGACACCGGACAGATACGCGCCATCACGGGTCCGCACGCGCAACGTTTCACGGATGAGGCCCAATCCCTGTTCTTCAGTGCTGAATTCCAGGTCGAACCCGCAAGCGACCGCATGGGCACGCGCCTGACCGGGCCGCGGATCGATGCGCGCGGCGGTGAGATCCTAACCATGGGTGTCGTTGCCGGCGCGGTACAGGTCCCATCGGGGGGCGCGCCGATCGTGCTGCTGGCCGAGCATCAAGCGACTGGCGGATATCCCGTGGTCGCCGTCGTTATCTCCGCCGATCTCGGCCTTGTCGCTCAGCGACTACCGGGCGAACGTCTGCGCTTCACCCGAGTCGATCGGGATCTCGCCGTCGAGGCACTACGCGATGCACGTGCGGAGCTTGAGGCCATCGCATGACGCAACGAGACGAGCTCGAGCGCGGCCTCCATCGCCTCCGCACCGACGTTGTGGTCGGGGCTCGATCGCGCACGCGCCTGATCGATGTTCTCGCACGTGAGCAAGCCGAGAGGGATCGCAACCGGCAGCGACGTCGCGAGCTCGGCCAAGGATCTCGCGACCGCGTGGGCGAGAACGTCGAAGTGCGCGGTCTCGCCTCTGATCAGGCAGCCGAGCGGCACGACGGCATCGAAACGTCCCGAACGCGCGAGCATCGCCGCCGCGGGCGGCAGCTCGAACGACCCCGCGACCTCGAATTCCTCGACCTTCGCGCCTTCGGCGAGGGCGACCTGGATTGCGCCCTGCGCCAGGGCGCGGGTGATCTCGTCGTTCCAGCGGGCGCGCACGATCGCGACGCGCGCGCCGCGATACGGATTTTGCACCCGTGCCGCAGTCTTCCCAGCGGTCGACACTTGCCGCAATCTAGCCCACGTATGCGGTGCTGCCAGGTGAGCGGATGACCGAAGAAGTCGATCCGCGGCTCGTTGCCCTCGGCCTCGTCCCCGCACCGACCGCGCCGCAGGAGGCCGGACAAGGGTGGGAGACCGCAGCTCCGCCGAAGCCCACCGACTGGGTGATTCCGACGGCTCCCGCCGCAGCGCCTCCGCCGCCACCTCCGCCCTCACCGACCCCATCGGTGAGCATGCCCGCTCACAAACCACTCACCGTCGGCGACCTCTTCCCGGGAATGGGCAAGTTCACCGGCAGTGCCGCGGACGCACCCGCCGCACCACCGGCGCCGGCGGCACCGACGTTCACGCCGCCGCCCCAGTCGTTCGCGCCCGCCGCGCCTCCTGCCCCGCGCACACAGGAGACCCACACGCCGCCGCCGACGTACGCACCGCCCTCTTACACGACCACCCCGGTCGCGCCGCCGGCGCCTGAAGCGCCCGTCCGCGAGGCGCCGCCGCCTCTCCCGAAGTTCGCCGCGGCGATGCCGACCGCGACGAAAGCGGTCGAGGCGCCCGCGATCCCGACGAAGAAGGAGAAGGCCGCAAAGCCGAAGAAGGAAAAGGCCGCGAAGGCCGCGAAGGCCGCGAAGGCCCCCAAACCAGTAGTCGTCAAACCCGAGAGGGTGAAGCCCGCGCCGAAGCCGCGGTTCGTCCTTCCTCCGAGCGGCGTTCTGCTTCGAGGGCCGATCGTCATGGGCTACCCGGAGCAGAAGCTCCAAATCACCCTCGAGCAGCTTGGCTTCCGCATCAACGCGAAGGAGCCGATCGACGTCGCGTGGACGGACGTGCGCGAGATCAAATCGCGACGCGGGCGCGTCGTCGTCCGGACCAAGGGCAGGCCGGTGGCGTTCGGGATTCCCGTCGAGGGCGTTGCCGAACCGACCCTTGCGGGTCCTCTGTCGCGCGTCGTGAAGGAGGCGAGCGGCGGCAGTCTCGACCTCGCGGGAAGCTCGTTCCTGGAGCTTCAGAACGCGACCGACTCGCTGCGCGACCACTTCCACGACGAAGATGACCCGCTCGTGCCCACTGTGGTCGGCCTCGTGTTCGGACTGGCTGGTCTCACGTTCACCGCGATACTCCCCGATGCCCTCGCGATCGCGACACGCAACCCGATCGCGCCGGGGGCGTATCTCCTTGATTACCCGCTCGCGGGCTTCGATCCGCGGATCCTCGTTGCCGCTTTCGCGGCCGCCGCCATGCTCGCGGCTGGGATCGTCCGCGTCGCCATGGGCAAGGCGGCGACGGCGTGGGCCCGCGGGACGCTACGCGGCTGGCACGAGGCGGGACGAAAGCCGATCGTTCTCGCGCGTCGTGGCCTCGCGGCGATCGTGCTGAATCCGGCCATCGCCGCGGCCGTGCTTCTTGCCGCTGTCGTCCTCACGCTGCCGAGCCTGCGGGTTCAGACGATCATCGACGGAAGCGGTTTCCACATCATGACGGCCTTCCCGCTCTTCGACGATAACCGCGCGTGGTCGTCGGTCACGGACGTGACGACGATCGACGCTCCGACCACCCAGCACTTCGAGGGGGTCGCGGTCGTGTTCACCTTCAAGGACAAGGGGCCGTTGTCAACCCTCGACGGCCGCCTTCGCGGCGGGAGCGACAGACAGCTTGTCACCAGCGCGCAGAAGTGGCGCGCGGAGCACGCTCCCTAGCTCTCGCGGTCGATCACGGTGAGCAGGTGGCCGAGCTTGCTCCGCTTCGTGGAGAGATAGCCGCGATTCGTCGCACGTGGCGGGACCTCGATCGGTATCCGCTCGACGACCTCGAGTCCGTAGAGAGGGACGAGCTTCTGAGGGTTGTTGGTGAGGATACGGGCGCGGCGGACGCCGAGATCCAGAAGGATCTGTACGCCCACACCCCGCTCCCGCTCGTCGGCCTTGAACCCGAGCCGCTCGTTGGCCTCCACCGTGTCCAAGCCCTGATCCTGTAGGGCGTAGGCGCGCAGCTTGTTCATGAGGCCGATCCCGCGACCCTCTTGGCGCAGATAGAGGAGGACGCCCCGGCCCTCCTGCGCGATGCGCTTCAGCGCCACCTCCAGCTGCTCGCCGCAATCGCAGCGGACGGAGTGGAACGTGTCGCCGGTGAGGCACTCGTCGTGGACCCGCACCAGGACGGGCTCGCCGCTCGCGACGTCGCCCAGCGTGAGAGCCACGTGCTCGGCCTCGGTGTTGCCGACTTTCGCGCGGTAGCCGTGCACCGTGAACTCTCCGTACTCGGTCGGGAGCTTCGCCGAGGCGACGCGCTCCACGAGGCGCTCCTGCGCCATGCGATGGGCGATGAGGTCCTTGACTTTGATGAGCCGTAGACCGTGGCGCTTCGCGAAGCGTTTGAGCTCGGGCATGCGCGACATCGACCCGTCGGGGTTGGTGATCTCGCAGATCACTCCGACCGGCGACAAGCCCGCGAGGCGACAGAGATCGACCGCCGCCTCGGTTTGGCCCGCGCGCACAAGCACACCGCCGTCCCGCGCCTGGAGCGGAAAAATATGGCCCGGCTTGACGAGGTCGCGGGTGGTCGTTCGTGGATCAGCGAGGACGTTGATCGTTCGCGCGCGATCGGCAGCGCTGATGCCCGTCGTCACGCCCTCGCGCGCGTCGACGCTCACCGTGAACGCGGTGCCGAGTCGCGCCTCGTTCCGCGACACCATCTGCGGGAGCTCGAGCTCCTGCAGGCGCTCGGTGGTCATGGGCACGCAGATCACGCCGCTCGCGTATTTGCGGATGAACGCCACGTCTTCGGGGCGCGCGAGCTCCGCCGCCATCGTGAGGTCACCCTCGTTCTCACGATCCTCGTCGTCGACGACGATGACCATCTTTCCGCGGCGGATGTCGTCGATGGCTTCCGCGACCGACGCGAACGGACCGTTCGGTGCGACCACTCTCGGTCGCTTCGGGGTGGCGTGGACTGGTTTGCTCACGGAATCAAGTCTAGACAGACGGTCACGACTTCTTGACGAGACGCTCCACGTATTTGGCCACCACGTCGGTCTCGACGTTGACGAGGTCGCCTGGGGCGAGCGCGCCCAGCGTCGTGCGCTCGGCGGTGTGGGGGATGAGCGCGATCTCGAAGAAAGTCTTGCCGAGCCCGGCGATGGTGAGCGAAACGCCGTCGAGCGCGATGAAACCTTTCATCACGAGGTAGCGGGCGAGGCCCCTGGGTATCGCGAATCGGAGCCGCGCGGCCCCGCCGCCCTCTTCGCGCCGAGCCATCAGCTTGGTGGTCGCGTCGACGTGTCCCTGCACGAGGTGGCCGCCCAGAGCGGTCGTCGGCGTCGCCGCTGACTCGAGGTTCACACGCGTTCCGCGGATCGCCCGGCCGAGCG
>Ga0209806_1000426_pt1 | contig 28761 bp, 32 predicted proteins | sample GraSoiAngelo_152_FD_186166 | JGI IMG/M metagenome (GOLD analysis project Ga0209806, IMG submission 186166) | Grasslands soil microbial communities from the Angelo Coastal Reserve, California, USA - 14_1009_12_30cm (SPAdes) (version 2) | ecosystem: Environmental > Terrestrial > Soil > Grasslands ... | reverse complement strand
CTGGCCTGTTGGAGATCCGTAGCGGCAAGGTCGTGCAAATGCAGGTTGTCGCCCGCGGTGAATACCAAATGATCGAAAGTGCCAAGCTTGGAAAAGAAGGTTGCAACGGCTCGTTCGTCCGAGACGTCAACCGCTTGGCCCTGCGCTTCTCCGCCGATTGATTCAACGGCTTTCTGAACTCGTTCCGCACTACTGGAGGCGATAATGACGCTCGCTCCCTGCGACGCTGCCTGCTCGGCCACTGCCAAACCAATCCCCGACGAACCGCCCAGCACAACCACCCGCTTGTCTTGCAAACCGTTTCCCCGTTGCATTGAATTCTCCTTTTTTGCACTCTTCTTGCTTGTTGTTGATGGGTGTATTCCATCGAGGCCTCCGCTGGATTAGGACTCCATTGCTGCAGCTCTGCTACTCGTCAAGAACCACTCAACCAGTCGTCCCAGAGTCGCTTTGCCCTTCGCTAGGCTCACTTCTGATTCCTGACGATCTCGATTCCACGCATTGTCCACAATCACGGTCCGAAGATCTCGAACACCCACAAGCTGCAACCAAACGTCCAAATAAGTTGCTTGGTGATCGAATCGCGAGGGCGGTATTGGAGTACCCTCCAGGAAACGTGAACCGCGTGTATAGACGACGATTGCCTTTTCCACGTGCAAGAGAGGGCCGTACTGTTTGCCGTCGTAAGTAAACAGATAGTTTCGCTGCGCTACGAGATCAATCAATTGTTTGAGCTTGTAAGGCAGGCCGAAGTTCCACATTGGAGTTCCTAAGACGATTCGATCGGCATTCTGAAATCGTCGGATCAACAATTGAATACGCTCCCACAGTTGGACTCCGCCTCAGTCATGGTTTCGTGCTTCACTGCTTTGTACTTCGCTCCAATTGCCTCGTAGTCGAACTCCGGTAGCCGTTCATGCCAGACGTTCAACGTATCCACGACGATCGAGGTATTGTCGGACTTGCACGCCTCGACGAACGATTTGGTGAGCGTGATCGAATCGGAAGACTCGCCTCTTGGTGACGACTGGATTTCGAGAAGTTTCACTTGGTCCTCCCGGTGTAGGGACTCCTTGCGAGTCCGAGCTACTTCCAGACCGCACGTGCTGCACTCTCAATTACATCTGCAACCTCCTTGGGATGTGAGACGTAGACTGAGTGGCTGGCGCCTGCGACTTCGACCCCGTGGCTCTTTGCCCGCTTGGCGTACCAACGTTCCAGGTCCGGGTTGATGGTTCGATCGCTTCCCGCCACCACCATCCAGTTCGGTTTGGTTCTCCAGGCAGCCGTGGTGATCGTCGCTGAGAAATTGTCAGCAAAGTTCAGCACCTGCGACCTCGCCATGAATTCGGCCTGGTCGCCGGGAAGGTCAGCTGCGAACAATTCATGAAATTGCGCCGGGTCGATATATGTGAAACCGTCGGGCGTTTTCTTTATGGCGCCCGATTTGGCGAGTTCGCTCGGAAAGCGCTTTCCGTCGTCTGACTTTTTCTCGCCGAGATCCGGCATGTGGGCCGCGATATAGACCAAGCCAACAACCGATGGATCCATGCCCGCTTCCGTAATTACGGCTCCCCCATAGCTGTGCCCGACAAGGATGCTCGGTCCGTCTTGAAGCGCGAGGATACGCTTCACGGCAGTTACATCGGCCTGGAAGGACGTCTCTGGCTCTTGGACGATGCTGACCTTGTAGCCATTCTTGACAAGAATGTCGTAGACGCCTTTCCAGCCAGAACCGTCTGCCCAGGCGCCGTGAACGAGGACAATATTCCGAACGTGCTGCGCTTGGTTCTGCGCTGACAGCGCGCCGCACGTAAACAGCAAGAAAACGATGCAGAGGGACTGAGAGATTCCTCGTACTGCTCGCATAAGCTTCCTCGAATTACACATTTCAATTCCCCGACTCGCGTTGGCTTGGCCACTTGAAAGGCATCGATCTAAACGGTGCCTTCCAACGTAAGCAAAAGAACGAGCGATGTTTCTTACTGTGCATTTCCTTCGGTTAAATCGGCAGAGACCGCCGTCAAATAACCAAACAACCCTCCGGAGCCATGATTCGGTCCGGCGGTGAAGTAGATCTCTGCAGCCGCAAGCGGAAAGCCGCTGGCCATCAATGGCATTTGGTCCCTCAGCCCTGGGAATGTTAGACAAATATTCCCGGTTAACCTGTGATTCGACAAAAAATAATCGTGAGAGGGTGAACCAAATGATCTCCGTAGCTTGCGAGTTTGGCGCTTCAGTAACGAAGTACCGATGCTCGAAGGACTGCTTCAACCTATACAACTGTTATTCATCGTTGGGATTGCCTTGTTGGAAGCGAGTAAGCAGGAGGAGATCTCTCCCGTGTCGTCAGCGCAGAGCAGATTCACTACAAGACAGGCTCCAGAGTTCTTGAAACCGGTGGTTTGGGAAGCGAACACGGGCGTTAGTCCCAATGCGTGCTGAAGGGGATGCCCGTTAGATGCGCTGGTACGGCGAAAGATTACGTGGTAATCAGATCTCAGCACTACGAAAGGCAGGCGACCATGGTGGTGCGTGTGGAAATGTGCCGTGTGGGCACGCTTCTATGGTCTAAGTTGCCCGCGCTGGCGATGCGGCCTTTTGTTCCGGGGAATACTAAATCGCCTTCATCTCCGTTTCTCTTGCGAATAATGCCACCGTCCATTGGTATCTCCTGGCTACTTCCCTTCGATCTGGCCATGCGATCACGCACCAGAACGGCCTGGTTAAATCCAAGCTGTCCGTCTCTGGATTTTCTTTTACATGAGATCTGCTCTCGGTTTACGTCTCCCCGGGTTGGGGCCCCACCGGGGTATGAGCGGATCCGTCGATCTTGTAGCACCCGTCGGACCGAAACTAGAAACGAGAAACTAAACGAGCATCTGCCCCGGCGGTCATATGAATAGCCAAGGTCCCGTCGTGCACGGACCCGAGAATCCATAAGTTTCCCGATGATGGGACAACTCCAGCCCACAACAGATCACAAGGAAATCCGCCCTTGGTTGGGCTGGGACTGGATGCGACTTTCCAACTGGTTCCGTCCCAATGCAATAGCAGTGTCATCTGGTGCCCCGATCCGTCGGCAGAAAAGTAGGAGCCAAACGCCCAGATGTCATTTGCCGAATTCGCCGTCAGTCCGAGCAAACGGTTCGACTGATTCGCGCTATTCGGTCCGATATTCGGGCTCGGCACCACCGCCCATTTCGTGCCGTCAAAGTGCTGGATCAACGTCAGCGTGGCAGCCTGTTTGGGAGGCGCAACCGGCGTGGGAAAGCCCACGGCCCACACATCGTTCGGCGCCAGTGCCAGCACGGCGTTCAACTTGTTTGTGCCCTCGCCTACGTTGGGAGTTCCCACACGTTTCCAGTTCGCTCCGTCCCAGTGCATCGCTGAGGTTTCGATCTTGTCTGAACCACTGAATCCCACCGCCCAGGCATCATTCGTGGCGTCGGCGGACGCGCCAAACAGAAACTCATTGGTTGATTCCACGGTTGTCGCCGTCCATGTCGTGCCGTTCCAGTGTTCGAAAAGCGGCGAGACCAGCCCGGTGCCGAGGTTCACAAGGCTGCCGATCGCCCAAACGTCGTTCACAGAACTAGAGGTCATGGCGAAAACGTTCGCCTGGTCTTTCCTCGCGAACTTGGGGCCCGGGAATAGGCGCCACTTGGTCCCGTTCCACTGTTCGATCACCTGCCCCCGATGTGCCCCGTCGGTGACGTTTCCCGCCGCCCAGGCCAATGTCGGAGAAATAGCGACCACCCCCTGCAGAAAGCTCTTGTTGTCGCCTTTGATCATCGGAGCGGGAAACGCCGCCCACGTCTTGCCATCAAAGTGGATCGTCGACTGCCCCACTGCCCAAATATCGTTGGGAGAAGACGCCGACGCCGCAAACAGTTCGCTGTTCAAGTTCTCGTTTGGAGTTGGGACTACTTGAAACGTCGGACTTGTCGTCGTTCGTTCCTGCGCCGTCGAGTCTTGAAACAAGACAGCGGTCAATCCGAAGAGCATTACCGCACCAAGTGAAAGTTTCACAAGTCACCTGAATCATTCTGAGCTAGCGATGTGTCGGATTTTGACCTTCACGAGTTGATAACTGGCGCAAGTCATTCTTATTCCCTGTCGCGGGTTACTCTTTCAAATGGCGCTCAGGACGGAGGTAGTTATCTTCAGACAATCGCCACGGGGGATTGGAGGTCGGCGGATGGTTCGGATTTGGGTCCAGCCTGGCGGAAAGAGAGATGCCTCTCCCGGCCTTCGGGTGCGAGCGCGCTCCTCACAGTGGGCCCTCGGTGGCACGCATGCCTTCCAGAACTCGATGAAAGCAAAGTATTCCGTATCGACTACGTTTTCACATCTCCGTCCGTGTCGGTGTTATTCATGGATACATCGCATGTCGTGACCACGGACCGCCATCCCTGACGAGGGGAGCTTCACCAGACGCATTCCGTCAGATTCTGGGGAGTCATCTTCACCAAATGCACGTTGGTCGGCTTAGGCAACTCGAATTGCATTCCGGTGTGGCTGGTCCGGGGCTTGTGTCCGGAAGCTTGGCTGGTTCGGACGTCCGCGAGTACCCGTCGAAGCTGTGCACGACCCCGCCGTAGACGAGATCTCACGTTAATTTCTGAGATGGCAAGAATTCTTGCCGTCTCCGAGATGCTGCAAAGACGCAGATCGCGGAGAACGACAACTTCGCGATGACCAGCAGACAAACGTCTGAGGGCCCTGAGAATCGCTAGTCGAACTTGCTTTCGTTCCAACGCCTCGAATGGGCCTTCTCGCGAGTCTGCAATCTCACTTACGAGCTGGCCTTCTCCATCTCCCCTACTGTTGTCAAGCGATTCGTGAATATGCCTTCGGCTACTCCGTAACCACATCCGGGCCTCGTTGACCGTTACTCTGAAGAGCCAAGTGTAAAAAGATGCTTCCTGGCGGAACTGAGAAATTTTGTTGAACGCTTTGAGGAAGGCATTTTGAACAACTTCCTCCGCATCCGCGTCGTTACGCACAATAGACAAGGTCTTGAGATAGAGCTTGCGCCGGTACGGCCGAATCAGTTCACAAAAGGCCCCTTCGTCCCCGCCGCGAACAAGCCGGATCTGCATTCCTTCGCTAACAGCTATCTCCGTTGAAGCCATACGCGTCTCCCAAGTCGTCACTTTGTCGTACTGAGAATGTAAACTTGGCCAAGGTCCCTTTATTCCTCCTGGATCGAATAGTGGGGTCTACCGATCTGCAATGCCGTCTTCTAGGTCAACTTGGAATGGCTTCCAGCACGCTCTGAGGAGCCAGCGTCGGAATGATCCTGCTAAGGCGGTATCCTGCCGTGTTGAGCAAGGCGGTAAATTCAGCTCTGGTACGTTCGCGTCCTCCCGTCATTACCATCATGTTCAGGTCAAGAAGCTTGCTGAAACAGTGGGCGTCATCGTCGGGCACGACCACTTCCACAAGTAATAGCTTTCCTTTCCGGTTCATAGCGAGACGGCAATTCCTAAGAATTTGGACAGCGGGATCGTCGTCCCAATCGTGAATCACGCCACAGAGAACGTAGGCATCCGCCCCCTCCGGAACGGAATGGAAGAAGTCTCCGCCGATAGCGGCGATTCTGCTGCTACATGGATCCCCGCTGAAGTACTGCCTTGCCTGCTCAATGGTGGAAGGTAGGTCGAAGATCGTACCCCTCATCTCTGGATGCAGCTGAAGGATGGTGCGGAGAAATTGTCCCTGGCCGCCCCCGACGTCTACGAGGAATGATATCCGTGAAAAGTCGTAGGCCAGAAGAACCGCGTAAGCCAACATGGATGCGACATCGCTCATTCCTCTGTTAAATGTATCGGCGGCCTCTGGGCTGCTCTGCAGGTACGCAAACAAAGAGGTTCCAAATGTGCTTGCAAAACCCGTGGACCCAGTTCGAACGCTATGAAGAAGGTTTCCCCAAGCCTGGTAATGGACTTCACCGAGCGTCATTATGATGGCTCTCTGCGATCCAGGAGCATCTCTTTGGAGACTCTTGCCCGCGGTCGCTAGCGCAAAATGATCGCCTTGCGTGTGCACGAAAATGCGTGCCGCTGAAAGTGCCCTCATGAGTCGGAAGAGACAACGGGGATCAGTGCCCGTTACAGCGGCGAGTTCCTGGCAGGACCTTGGACCATCCCTCAACAAATCCGCCAGTCCCAGTTTCGCGGCAACGTACACTGCCTGCGACAGCCAATAACCAGTTGCCATCTGAAAGAGCGCAGGCGGCAAATTACCGTTGCGGCTTCCTGCTTCTTGCGTCCCGCCAACTCCGGACCGATCGCGTAGCCAGAGCCTGGATAGGCAAAGATTCAGAAGTGGCCTTGCTTCATCCCACGAGACGATCCCTCTGGCTCGCACCAGAGATCGGAGCACCCGCCACCACAGTAGCAAACGGGCTACCATCTCAGTAATGCCAGTTCTGCCGCCATGCCTGGCCCGAGCCCAACCATGATCCCCATGTCACCTGGTTGAGGATCACCTTTACGGACCACTTCATCCAACACGAACATCACAGTGGGAGATGACATATTTCCGTAATTCCGCAAGACGTGCCGTGAGAATCGCATCTGCGCTTCTGTGAGATCCAGATACTGCTGTAGATCGTCGATCACCTTCCGTCCGCCTGGATGCAATACCCAGAACCGGATATCAGACCGCGACAGCCCATGCCGATGCAGCAGGCGCTCGAGCGCCTTTTCAATCATGGGGCCGGCAATTTTATGAATCGAAGCTCCGAGTATGATGCGCAGTTTGCCGTCCTGATGTCGTAGTCCGACCTCTTCGATCTGGCCAGGGTCAAGAAACGTTTCGAAGTCCACTGTTTCGGGGTACCGGCGATCAGGTGAGGAATCTCGGGCTAGCAGAAAGGCCGCGGCACCGTCCGCACAAATTGCATTCCCCACCACGGTCTCGAGGGTGTTATCGACGTAGTAACAGGCCGAGCAGATCTCAACAGCGACCATCAATGCCACCCGAGTCGGATTGGCACGAACAAAATCGGTTGCACGTTGCAGCGTCGGAAGAGCTCCCGCGCACCCGAGGCCAAGCATCGCGCCTCTCTGCACGTTGTCTCTGAAAGCCATGTGCGCAATGAAACGACTGCCAAGGTCAGGACACACATAGCCGGTGCACGTACACACCACGAGGAAATCGACGTCGCGCGCCGTCAGTCCACCCAATTCCAGACAATTCGTGATTGCGCGGCAACCCGTCTTCATGGCACCACGCAGATAGCGTTGGTTCAGTTGATCCGAGCTCTCCCCACGACTGAAGTCTCCTTCCAGACAGAAGTGCCGAAAGTCGATGTCGCTATTGAGGAACATCTTTCGAACGCGTTCGGTTCGGTACCCCGCGGCATGAAAGCTTTGTTCCTGCGTCAGCCGGAGCGGTGGATTTGCCGTACCGATTGCACTAATTCGAGGATTGCTCATCGATAAACTCTTTACTTTCTCTTCACAGATTCGCCTTGGATCTAGTTATCAGCGGACGCCTGCCTCTCGCGAGCAATCCGAACACATTTCTCGAAGATTCATTTCCCGTGGTTGTAGTTCACCATCACGTCCTCGATCTCACAGGAATCACGATTGCGAGCGTAGGAGGTCTGAGAACCGGTCCGACAAGAAGGACTGGGCCTCCCCCAAGGTCGAATCACATCCGCCCATCCTGTCTTGTTTGACCGATGTGCTGCTACTGCCCCGCTCCCATTTGATCGCCAAGAGCGCGGTTCGCGGCTGACTCCCTCTCCCGAGCTCCGGGAATCAGTTCATAGCCTTCCTCGTCGCCCATGAACCACACCTGAGCGACGAACTGCTCGTCTCCGTAGCGATGAAAAACTAGACGCTCGTGGTATCCAGTGTTGTTTTCGACGGGCACCACGAACACGATTTGCTGAGCGCCTCCGTCTTTAGACCTGAACAATAAGGCCCCGTCTCCGGAGTTTCCCCACGACTGAACGACGTAGTTGCCGGCCTTGAGTTGCTTGCTCCCGACCACGAAGTCGAACGGAATTGTCACTTTGATCTTCTTCGTATCGTCCGCATGACTAGGTACGGCTGACAAAACGAGAATCAATCCGAGAACAATGCCAGAAAGGTACTTTGCTGAATGTTTCATCGTCGTTTGGTTTCCTTTTTTTATACGACCAAGAATTGACCTACACCATGGATAACCCGTGGGGCAACCCTTTATTCCTTTTGTGCGTGGTAAGAATCGAACGACAAGAGCGTGACAATCAAATGACGACTGGGGTCATGCAAACCGAACGGATTTCAGATTTCCGCTCGTTCACCTCAGGACAAAACTGGCGGATTTAGCTGGCAACTGCTGCAGGTGCAGATGAAGATTCTGAAACGATGCGAAGCAGAGCCTAGAGTTGCTTCCACTGATCTCGAAATTAATAATAGCGGAGGGAAGACGAGCATAAACGACAAGGCCTAAAGATACCCTTCGTCGTTGGCCCAGCCAGTTCGCTGACACGACAACCACCCGCTTCAGGGTACGAACATGTACACACAGCTGTGAACAATTCGAAAATGGACCGGGTGCGCGTGGTCTACCTACAGCTTCTGCCGAAGTCTTAGGATGTAGTTATCGACACTTCGACGGGAGTCAGACTTGTGACAACTCCATACCTCGTTGAGAAGCTCATTCCGCGAAATATCGCGCTCTGCGTCCTGCTCCATAGAGTTCAATATCTTAAATTCCTGGGGCGTGAGGGGAACCAAGCTGCTGCCTTCTCGTCTCAGCTGCATGTTGCGGAAGTCTACATTCCCGTCATCGAAAACGAAGGCGTCCCTCGCTGTCCTACGCGAGGATCGACGCACCGCGGAAGCGAGCTAACACCTCTCTGCCGGGGAACGGCCTCGAAACGTAATCGTCAGCACCCAGTTCTAGGAGCACAGTTGTGTCCGACTTCAACAAGGTGCCCAATACAATGATTGGGATCTCGGGGACGCCTTGCCTGATCTTCCGAAGACATCCCGTCCCGCACAACTAGACCTTCGATGAAGCTCCAGGACGACTGCAACGGGGAAGCGTCGCGAAGCAACTCAAGGCCTGCGGCCTCATTCGCCGCACCGTGACATCGTATCCGTCCGACTCGAGAGGTCGTTGCAGAGATCGTTGGGCGATCGATCCTCCGCGATCACCAAGACTCGCGGCAAGATGTGCATCCTTGGGACCGCAGCCAGCGAACGCGGCATGTAACTCAACCGCGTATCTCCTCTCAAGTAGAGTATCGAGACCACCGGGCGTTGTTGCTCGGGACACTGCCGGGATCATTGTTGACTGGCGACCGCTTCTAGTATCTGGCGGTCGCTCCGAGCGAACCGGAGGGTTCAACTTCCCTAACGTTTTCCGCTGCAAGAAAACGAGACTGTTCGTGGGTCCCAGGGCCATGAGAGTCGGCCTCAAGTTCTGCTGTAAGTTGCGACTTGAAGCCGCGGCTCGCTTCTTCGAACCGCGCTTTCGCTCGCGCCACGTCAGCGAGCACTATGTGCAGCCGCTTCGGTCCCAGGACCAAGAGTCCGAGCAAGAGGATGAACAGGATTTCTGCGCCAAAACCCACACATCACCTCCTGTTTAAGCCTTGCTCGTGGGCAACGTGTTTGTGGTTGTGCTGTCCGAGGTCTCTTGCTCTTTCATCGCTGACTTGAAGCCGCGGATGCCTTCTCCGATTCCCTTGCCGAGTTCGGGAAGCTTCTTCGGTCCGAACACAAGCAAAGCAATTCCGAAGATAACCAGCAGGTGCATCGGTTGAAACAGTCCTTCAAACATAAAAGCTCCTTAGGTTGGGCGATGAGTGCAAGCACTCAAAGCGGCGAGTGGTAACAATGCAGGCGCTGTAACCGTTAACTGGTTACAGCGCCTGCCAGTGGAGCAGGGGAGAGCAATCAACAATTAAAACCCGCGTTGAACCGAGTCCGCTGTGATCGCCAGCTGCATCGATAACTGAAGAAATGCGGCCGATTGACCGATGAAGAGCCCGTCGTCAGTGAAAGCTTTCACCGTTGCCACCGCTCCTCCATTCTGCGTGGAGGTCGGTCGTATTACCGAACACCGCGGCAGGCTCTTGCTGATGAAGTTGCATGGCTCAGGCAGGATCTTGTTGGTTTGGGTGAGCTCGGTCGCAGGATTGTTCAGATCCGGAAACGTTAGGCCGGTCACGGGATCGACCACACCGGCCAGCGGTTGCGATACTGCGTTACCGCCCTTATCGTGCCACAGCCCGAAGTGATCAATCTCGACTCCACCAATGCTAACCAGGATCCGCAGGACGGTTGGGTCGGTTGCCTTGAAAGCCAGCGTCGGATAGAGGCTCGCACCACCCTGCTCAATGAACGCAAAGTGAAATCCGGCGGTGTTGGCGATTGCTTGTAGGCGCTCGGCATCGCGGCCTGTGATGGGAATCGTTGGGTTGGTGGTAGGGGGAGTGTCCGTATCGTTAAGTGGGATCGCGGGTTGGTTCGTGATGACGAAGGGTCCCTTGAATGCCGCGCCCAAATCCGGGTTCTTTCCGCTGCGATACCGGGTATACCAACTGAGGTCCACACTAAGGCTCATGAGGTTGGTGAGCCGCTTGATTTGCCGAGCCCCAGTTGCCTGACTGCTCGGCAGCCTTCGAAATGGCTCCAGGTCGAGAGGCACTTCGCCTCTGGACTTCAAGAAAGCCTTCAGAAAAGCTGCGTGGCTCAGCTCGTCGTCGGTGTTGTCAGTGATGTACTGCGGCATATCACCATCCAGATTTTGAAGCGCCAGGGCGTAAGCCGGATTTCCTCCGATGAACCCCTGGAATTCTTCGCTCGCTTGGGCGGCCCCACCGCCCGAGGGCCCGACTCCGCCGAGTTCCGCGTATTGGATCCACAGATCACTCTCGACAAGTTCTGCCCAGAGGGCGAACTGCAGAAGTGCGGCGTCGCCTCGAGAAAGCCTGGCGTTACTCGAACTGCTTTGAGCCCTACTTTCGGTGGCGAGTAGTGTGCTCGCGGACAACGTTGCCCCCGCCATGCCGAGCCCTTTCAAAAACGAACGTCGCTTAACGATGCCCTGCCAATGGCGTTGAACGTCGTCGCCCGTCGAAGAAGGAGCAGTTTCTGGTGAAGTCACCTCAGGTAACACCGTAGATGGAAGATTCTCTTCTTTCATGCACTGCGCTCCAATTCTGGTCTGATGATTTTGCCGTGCGATCCTGCTACTGTGTGGAACTCGCGCAGGCAAAAAATATTCCCCAGCTACGAAAATTCTTTCTTACCTAAGGACTGGTGCTGGCTTCTCACATCTGATGACTGTCACGGGCAGGGGCAAAAGCGGAAAGCATGAATCACTCAGCAGTTGTTTCGTCCCCAGGTCGAATTCTTGGACACCTCCACCCTAGGATACGACCACCTGTAAGCGACTTCGCCGTTCCGATTCGCATTCTCCGGGCAAGCTAACTCACTGGGGTCCTGGAGCGTTGGGAGCGATTTACGAGCCACGCGACGACGATGCTGACGGCGTAGAGCGCGATCATGGGAGCCGCAAACAGGCACATATTCAAGATGTCGGTGGTGGGCGTGACGATTGCGGCAACGACAAAAATGGCAAGGATGGAATATCGCAGATTCCGCCACATCCAGCGGGCCGTCACCACGCGCATCAGGGCAAGAAAGAAGATAAGGACTGGCATTTCGAAGATTAGTCCAAGACCGACGATGACCGTCAAGAAGAGCTTGGTATACTCCCCAATCGTGATCATCGGCTGGAAGCGCTGACTATAGCCAATCAGGAAATCAAGCGACGCCGGGTAGACCATCCGGTAGCCAAACAGGCCGCCCGCCAGGAACAATCCAACTGTGCTTATCAGGAACGGCAGAATATAACGCCTCTCGTTGCGATACAGTCCTGGAGCAATGAACAACCACAGTTGATAGAACACGAACGGAGAAGCCGCAAACAGTCCAGCGACGAAGCCGACTTCCAGATAGAGATTGAAAGGTTCCGTTGGGTTGAGATAGACCAATCCGCCGCCGAGTCCGTGGTGACGCAGCGCTTGAATAATTGGCTGCTGCATCAAACCGAAGATACGGTCAGCCAACGACCAGCAGGACAGAAACCCAACGAGCACGCCTACCACCGACAAAATGACCCGTTTTCTCAACTCCTCCAGATGCGCAACGAGTGGCATGGACGGCGAGTGTGGTTCCAGGGCGACAGCATACGCATCAGCCATGGGAAACCCCCTCCGGTCCCCGTTCACGCAGCAGACTATTTCCGTCGGAAGTTCTGGGGCGTACTTGAGCAGGAGATATTATTTGGATGGACAGGACCAACCCAGTAAGCTCTTCCCTGCCGACGGGCTCTGTACCCGATTGATTCACGGCTACGACACCGGCATTCCGAAGGCGATTGATCTTGCTCTCGTCGACGAGACTGGACGAGCGATTCGCCTGCACGGCAGCTCTTTCCTCAGCCAATATAAAACAGAAGGCTGCCACCAGGATTAGACCCAGGGCGATCAGTCCATAGCTAGTCGCTTCCAACATTCTCGCGTCTCCGTTTCCTTTGGGGTTCACGCATGGCGGTTAACTCCTTGACCAGTGTTCTTCGCAGGTAGCTACGCGAAGGGTGCCACATACCACACGTAGTAGGTCCCCACTCCGCTTACCAGAACAATCGACCAGAGCACGGCCTCCGCTCGCATCCAACGCTTCCAGTGCGTGAAGCACAGCCACTGCGGAAGAAGGTTCGTACCAGCCACGATGACGATATAGAGTCCTATAGCCTCAGCCATCATCCCTGCGAGCGCGTGTATCGTAGCCGCGGCGTAGTACAACCTATGAAAGACCTTCGGAAGCGTCGGCCTCAACTGTTGGTGAAAAGACGGCCACATGACCAGTCCGATCATCAACAGATTGACGAGCAGCACTGTCGTCTGACAGATGCCGTGAGTTCTGAACCGCTTTTGTTTCGCGAAAAACACACCCGCGATCAGAGCTGCTCCCAGGATGAGCTGCATCATGAGGTTGAAATCTGCCGCGAACGGGGCGGCAGTGCCCAGAAATCCTTGTACGGGAAAGAGCGTCACAATGGGTTGTCCGGTCGGTCCGATAGCTCGATCATGCTTAGTAGCCCGCAAACTCTTCTGTCCGAATGTCGTCTTCATCCACTCCGGCATCGACGAGCATTCGGCGCATCCCTGCAACCATAGCCGGCGGCCCGGCTATGTAAAAAATCGGACCGCGCAGGTTGCTTACGTGTTTGGAAAGCATCTCCGGTCGTATATGGCCAATTTCACCCAGCCATCCCCGTGAAGTACCGTCGATGCGCGTGAATGTTGGGACAAAACGAAAGTTTGTATTCGAGCTCTCCAAGTCCCAGAGAGCATTCATAAACGCCGCGTCTTCGAGATATCGGTTCGCATAAAAAAGAAAAATATCGGGCTGGGCCTTGTCCACTGCAGCCGAGCAAAGCATGCTCAGAAACGGGGCGATTCCAATTCCTCCGGCCAGAAAAACGGCTGGCTTTGAGGTATTGCGATGCAAGCTAAAGGACCCCATAGGACCGCTTAGGTTCACGTGAGTGCCCAACGGCAGGATAGAAAGTACCCGCTTGAATGCCGAATCCCGTATGCGGGTGACGATCAATATCTCTTCGACAAAGGGGGAACTCGCGATCGAAAACGTATGAGTGAGGCAGTCCGAACCATCTGGTCTAACCCCCAAGAGAGTCAGATCTATGGACTGGCCCGCCCGGAATAAAAAGTTCTCCGGTCTTTCAAACCGAAACGCCACGGTATCTTGCGCAACGTCTGTGCGGCTAAGCAGTCTGCTCGCGTAGCCGAGCAGGGGGGAGCCTTCTTGTTGTGATAATTCGACTTGTGAAGACACTTTCCACCTCAATTCGTGTATCGCCAGAACTCCTCGAACATGTACCTCGGCAACTGGATTATGAGGCGCAGAGGCGCAGGTCTCCTCCCTCCAACCTCAGGGGAATGGCTTGCGCCGGCATTGCCTCAGCGTTGTCCTTTTTGTCCTCCCGTGGCCGTAGCGCGCCGAATCAATGACCTTCCGTCCCTTGTCACCAATGCCATTAGGACTGGACGACGATGCTGCCGGTCATCTTCGGATGCATGCGGCAGTAGTATGGGTATTCTCCCGGCTCTGCGAAGCGAAACTCGAACTTCTGGTCCGTGTCCAGCGCCGCCGATTTGAATTTGCCCTGCGTACTGTCGACCGTGTGCGGGATGTCATCGTGGTTGATCCAGGTCACTTGCGTTCCACGTTTGATCGTGATGGCTCCCGGTGTGAAGGCAAAATTGTCGATCTTCACTTCAGGTGCCGAATCGGTCGAAGCCCCGCCTGAGGCCATCGCCGCCATGTCTGTACCGCCGCCGTTCCCGGACATTGGCGAGCGCGAGCTGTCGAGTGGCGAGTCGATGATTGCCAAGCTGCTGCCGCTGACCAGGTAGTTGACATCTGTAATTCCCAACACCCGTTGTAGCTGGTCGGCGGGCACTTTCATTGGCCCCGCCGAGGGAGCAGTTCCCGGTGCAGGCTGAGGAAACGCAGTGGACATTGCCGTGTGAAATGAAACCTTGCCTTCGATCTTCTGCATCACCTGATGAATGTGCCCGTTCAGCACCGTCACAGAACCGAAACGCTTCACATACGACAGGGCTTGTTCACTGTCGTCGGTTCCCCAGCCCCAGTCCGGATAGATGGTCCAGAGCGGAATGTGTGCAAAGAGGACGATCGGAGTGCTGGCAGAGCGGCCCTTGAGATCATCCTCCAGCCACTCCAACTGCTCGTGACCGAGTGATCCCAGGCCCCCAGCTTTCAAATTAACAACGTTCACCAAACCGACGAAATGGACACCTTTGTGGTCGAAGCTGTACCACCCTGCGCCCTTTGTGCCCTTTCCGTAGCGCTGGAGATATTGCTCGCCGTTGTCGGTCAGCATGTCATGCTCACCTGGCACGAAATAGGTCTGCTTCGGAGAAGCTCCCCTCAGTACCTGGTCGAGGGTGTCGAATTCACTAGGCTTGGAGAGCTGGCTGAGATCGCCCGTGTGAATCAGAAAGTCCGGTTTGTGAGGCATTGAGTTGATCTTGTTAATTGCCGTTTGCAAAGTGGCGGTGACATCGGGATTTGCCGGCTTGTTAAAACCGATGTGGCTGTCACTAATCTGAACAAAGGTAAAGTCGGCTCCCTTGCTGGCAGTGTGACCGGCGCCTTGGGCGAAAGCTCGCGATACCGGAATACCGCCACTCATGGTCCACACTAGCCCGGTACCTGCCCATGCCATGCACTTCAGAAATCCGCGACGGTCGACACCGTCGTTGTTGAGGTCCTGCAACCTCTGGTCAATGAAATCTTGCTTCTTGTCTGCCATTTGCCCTCCATAGTTTGTCGCGTTCGGAGTTGATAACTGCCGCCAGTTGCTTTTATTCCCGGGTAAGTCGAAGGAGCGCTGCTTCCCTGCTCGAGCGGCTCGTGAAACAGTCAGACTGCGAGTACGTGTTCACGAGCCCGCAGGATCCGGCGAAGCCGCTCGGGCCCTGGGTGCTCGAAGAGCAGATGGCGCAGCTGCGCAAGAAGATCAAGACGCATGCGGACGCGGGCCTGCATGCCCTGCGGCACACCTTTCTGACCGAGGCCGGGGAGTACACGGATCCGTTCACGTTGCAGTACGTGGCGGGACACGATAACATCAAGACCACCATGCGCTACGTGCACCCATGCGAAGAGGCAATTGAGAAACTGTTTATGCGGCTGGGGAATCTGGAGCGGCCGGAGGGGCGTGTAGAATGCAAAAGGTCGGTGCAAAATCCGGTGCAGTCGGAGATGCCCTCAGACACCGATTTAGTTAAGTTGTTTATTACAGGTAGTTTACATCCCGCGGAAGTGGTGGAACTGGCAGACACACCATCTTGAGGGGGTGGCGCCGAAAGGCGTGGGGGTTCAAATCCCCCCTTCCGCACCAGCACTTCTATTTTGAGATGAAAGGCCGGCCTCGGTGGCCGGTTTGGTTTGGATTCGCATGAGTTATCTGATCGGCCTGATCTACGCGCTGCACATCCTGGTGTCCTTCTTCCTGATCATTGTGGTCCTGCTACAGAGCGGCAAGAGCGGCGACATCGCGGCAGCTTTTGGCGGAATGGGCAGCCAGACGGCATTTGGTCCCCGCGGCGCCGCTACGGCGCTTTCGAAGGCGACCACGTGGTCGGCTGTGCTCTTCATGGTGACCTCGATTACGCTGTCGATTTTTGCCGTGCGGCGTTCATCGACCCCAGCTTCGTCCGGTTCCGTGCTTTCCGGAGTAAAGCCGAGCACGACCAATTCGCAACCTGCGGCACCGGCGCCTCAGCCGTCCTCCCCCGCCTCGCAGCCCGCGCCGGCCAAGTAGGGATTCATTCTTATTTTTTCGAGATCGGAGTCCTCCCGCGCGGAGGACTTTCTTTTTGCAGGACGTCCGGAGGGTCGGGCCTGGTCGACTAAAATACTGTGATGATTCATGAGATCCTGCCGGTGGGGCCGCTGCAGTGCAATTGCTCGGTGATCGGCGACGAGGCTTCGCGTGAGGCGATCGTCATTGATCCGGGCGATGACATTCAGGATGTGCTTGCGCTGGTGCGAAAACACCAGTTGCAGGTCAAGCAGATTGTCATCACCCACGCTCACATCGACCATGTGGGTGGAGCAATGAAGCTGCGTGCGGCCACGGGCGCGCCCATCCTTCTGAACCAGAACGATTATGCTCTGCTGAAAATGCTCGATGTGCAGGCCGCCTGGATTGGGGTTGCCACCCCCGAAAGAGTGGAAATCGATCAGAACCTGGCCCACGCGGACACGGTGAAAGCGGGCTCGCTCGCGGCCCAGATCCTGCACACTCCCGGCCACACGGAAGGCAGCGTCTGCCTCTACTTCCCTGCCGAGAAGAAGCTCTTTGCCGGCGATACTTTGTTCGCCGGCAGTATTGGACGCACCGATTTACCGGGCGGATCGTATGAGAAAATTCTGCGCTCGCTCCACCAGCGTGTTTTCGCCTTACCTGATGAAACAGTTGTCATCCCGGGACACGGACCGGTCACAACCATTGGGCAGGAGCGGGAGAGCAACCCGTTTCTGCAGGAAAAGTAAAGTCGAGTATCGCCTCGAACCGGAAAGGAGCCGACATTATGCACACTCAGCAAATCAACCACGTGAGCGGAAAGCTCCTGATTGTCCTGTCCTTTATCGCATTGCTGACCGTGGTGACCGGATACTTTCAGGCGCCTCAACCGGATGAGGGCGCGGCGGCACACGTCTTTCAGATTTCGGTCGTGGCGCTGGCACCGACCATCTTGCTGTTCGTCGCTACTGCGGATTGGAAGAAGCGTGCCCGAAACGCGCGCGTCTTGGCGTTCACAGGCGTGACACTAAGTCTCGCGTTCGGTGCTCTGTATTACCTGGAGCACTATTTTTACGTGGAACACTTCCGATAAGTTGCAACTTGAGCGAATCAAGGTACAGGTCCCAGCGACACTCGCACTGGACGACTAGTCGTTCAGCGCACTCAGAATTCGGCTGATCCCTTCCCGAAATAGATCGGTGGGAGTGATCAGGCTCACCACCAGGTACCCATCTTTCGGAAAATCGTAGAAGTGTCCTGGATGCACGAGCACGGCGACTTTGCGCAGCAGATCAATGGCGAGGTCCTCGTCCGACTGCAGCGCGGGCACCCGCAGCACAGCATACCAGCCACCATCGACGCGCAGACGCTCGCATGTTTTCTGATGACTCAGCTGGCGATCCAGTTCCCGCACATTGCTCCGTATGCGATCCAGCAGCAACGGCTGAATATGCTTACGCTCGTCGAGCAGCGCGGGGGTCGCCAGTTGCAGGGGTGCGTTCATGGAGAGATAGGTATCGGCAATCACTTCTAATCGGGCGAGCGCTTCCCTTCTCCGTTCTTCCGGGCCGCTCGCCGCCAGCCAGGCAACCTTCATCTGGGGAAGGCCAGAGATCTTTGAGATGCCACTCAGCGTGAACGTCAGCGCCGTTTCGTTCACCACAAAGGAAGAGCGCGCCGCTCCGTCATGGGCATAATCTAGAAAGACTTCGTCCACGATCAGCGCGAGGTTGTATTCGACGCAGAAGCGGTTGAGCTCATCTATCTCCGTCGAGGTCACGTACGATCCTGTCGGATTATTGGGATGCACAACGACAACCCCACGGGTGCGATGATTCACCGCCTTGTAGAGCGATGCAAAGTCGATTTGCCAGCCGTCGTGATAGAGCAACGGATATGACACCAGCTTCACATCCTGGAGATCGGCGAGGAACTCAAACAGTGGATAGCTCGGCTTGGGGACCAGGATTTCGTCTTCCGTATTGCAGAGCAGCCGGAACACGTAGGAATACGCTTCGCTGGTACTGGTAGTCAGGATGAGCGACTCGGGGTCTACTCCATAGATGTCGTGCGCATCGTGGTAGTAACGCGCCACCGCCTGGCGAGCGCTCAGCAGGCCCTTGGGTTGAGGATCGTAGTCGAGCGCCTCAGGTTGAACCAGTGCCTGCAAGATGGCTTCGTCATAGGGCAGCCCGGCGCGCGTCGGATTCGACAGGCTGAGATCGAGCACCTCCATGCCCGCCGCGCGCTGGTCGGCCTGGGCCTGCGTAAAGCGGTTCGGCGTCAGCTTCCATTCCGTGCGCTTTGAGAACATGCGGTATTCGATCGCCGTTAGCGTCGGCTGATGCCGATCACGGGCTGCTTACTTGGCGAAGGCTTCTTTGTTCACGACGTAGGGCATCTTGGTGATGTCCCCGCCGTAATTTCCCTCGAGCACGTCAATCAGACCTTGCACACAGCGACCCGCCATGCCTTTGTCTGGATCGGTAGAGAGGCGCGTGATTTTTGCGGCACTGGCAAAATGCGGGTACAGACGGCAACGGTCCGCAATGGCCGGATCGCGCAATGGAGAATCGGCAGGCAGCGGCTCGCGCTCGTAGACATCCAGCGCCGCCCCGGCAATCCATCGTTCGCGCAGTGCTTGGGCAAGCGCCGCCTCGTCTACCACCGGACCGCGCGAGGAATTCACCAGGAAAGCTGTCGGTTTCATTTTCCGGAAAGTCTGCTCGTTGAAGAGATGGTAGGTCGGCGTAGAACTCTCGCCTTCGCGCAGCAAGGGCACGTGAACGCTCACGAAATCAGCATTTGTGAGAGCTTCCTCGATGGACACGTACTTGATCCAGGGTTTCTCGCGCGAGATTCCGCGGGCGTGCCGCAAGTCGTTCAGTTCCTGGATGGCCTTGATGTAGTCATGATTCTGATAGACAGGGTCATAACACAAAATATTCATATCGAGACCCGCGCATTTCTTGATCATGGCGAGTCCGATTCGTCCAGTGCCGATGATGGCAACGGTTTTGCCAGTGACTTCGTCCCCCAGAAACGGTAGATAGGGATGCCAGAACCCCCACTTGTTCTCGCGCGTGAGGTGCTCGGCATTCCACAACTGGCGAGCCAGAGCTCCCATCATGAAGAAGGCGAACTCGGCGGTGGCCTCGGTCAACACGTCGGGCGTGTTTGTGAAGGGGACGCGATAGCGATTGGCATCAGCGCGATTGATATTGTCGAAGCCCACCGCATATTGCGCCACGACTTTGAGATGGCCCTTCCCGGCCTCGAACAGTTCGGCATCGACCTGGTCACGCAGCGTAGTGATCAGGCCGTCAATGCCCGACTTTAACTTCTCGATGATCAGGCTCTTCGGAGGCGGCTCAGGCTTCGGGTAGACTTCAACATCGTATCCGCGCTCGCGCAAAAGGTTGATGGATTCTCCGATGTCACAGGTCGCAAATACGCGTAGTGGCTGGCTCATCGTTCTCTCGGATTGCGTTTTGTGGGGCAGCCACGCGGCGACTGCCGACAAAGACCAACAGTGTACCTTATCAAGCCGTGATCAATCGGTCGTCGGTAGGCGGTCGTTGGTCCTTGGCGGTTGGTCGCTAATCGGGACGTGAGAGAGCGCGGAGCAACTGTGGTGAGAAGCAAACTGCACCCCAGCGTTGCTGGCGGGCTGCGCGTGCGGTAAACCGGTGGTGATGGCGGGGCAATTACCGGTGACTTCCCGCCAGGTGCTGCTCCTCCAATGCGAGCCGGTGATTCTTCTTTAGATCCACGAGCTCCATGGCCTTGTGGGCAATGTGCTCCGCGCTGACCTCGAACTCCTTGATCAGTTCCCAGGGCGCGCCTGAATCGCCAAAGCGGTCTTTCACGCCAATCGCCCCCGTGATCACGGGTTGGCCGTAGAGCACAGGACTGCCCGTGATGACGTTGCTCACTCGCCAGGCCAGCGCGCCGATCTGGTGTTCTTCCGCCGTCAGGATGACTCCGGTCTGCCTGGCTGCCCAGATAATGGCAGCTTCGTCGATCGGCTTAAGGGTGTGCAGGTTGAGGATGCGGGTCTCGTAGCCGAATTCGCGCCGCAGAATCCAGGCCGCGCGCATGGCTTCCGGAACCATCGGACCACATGCGATGATCGTGAGGTCTTCACCCTCATCTTCATAGTTGCTTTCCAGCCTGGTTTCAAAAGCCTTCAAAAAACTGTCGCCAGGCTGGCGCAACCGGATGACATTGGCCTTGCCGAAAACAAAGGGCGTCTGCTCGTCGGTAACGACGGGCGTGGCCTCGCGCGCAAAGCGGATGTACTTGGGACCTTTGTGCTCGAGCAGCAAGTAGTTTGTGGCTTTGCGGGTCTCGACTGCGTCGCAGGGGACGACCACCGTCATGTTCGGCAGGCCGCACATCGCGAACAGGTCTTCGAGCGCCTGATGGGTTGCGCCATCCGGACCCACGGAGACGCCGCCGTGTGCGCCAGCGATCATGACGTTAAACTCGCCGTAGCAGATCGAGGTGCGAATCTGATCGAGGTTGCGCGCGGCCGCAAAGGTCGCGTAGGTGCCGAACACAGGAAGCTTTCCCTCCTTGGCAAGTCCCGCCGCGACCGAGGTCGCCGACTGCTCGGCGATGCCGAGACTGATCCAACGCTTCTTGCGCTCGGGCTTGGAAGCATAGAAGTCGCTGATGGTGATGGAGCCCGAAATGTCCAAGCCCAGGCATACGACCCGCTCATCGTCGCCGTTCTCGGCCAACGCCTGGCCGAAGCCCTTGCGGGTCGGTTCCATTTTCACTTTCATGTTGAGGGCGCGATTCCACCAGTAGTCGTGATTGAATTGCGGCATTTTTTGTTGGAGCTTGCGATCAATTTTGTCCTGGTAGGCCTGCGCCTTGTCGAGCAATGCCCTGACCGGAATCCGCTCCGCCACACCGAGTTCGTTCAACCCTTTGACCAGTTCCTCCCGATTGGGCGACTTCCCGTGCCAGCCCGCAATGTTTTCCATGAAGCTGACCCCTTTACCTTTCACGGTGTCGGCCAGCAGCACGATTGGCGAGCCCTGATGGCTCTTCGCGCTTTCGAGAGCTTCGACCACCTGCTCCATGTTGTGCCCGTCGATGCGGCGTACATCCCAACCGAAGCTCCAGTACTTTTCTTCCAGGGGCTCGACTTTCATCACTTCCTCGACCGGACCATCAATCTGCAGGCGATTGCAGTCGACGATGCCGACCAGGTTGTCGAGATGATGGTGCGCTGCCTCCATGGCCGCTTCCCAGATCTGGCCTTCCTGCTGCTCGCCGTCGCCCATGATGCAGAAGACCTTGTGATTCTTCCCGTTCAGCTTGCCCGCCAGAGCCAAACCGACGGCAATGCTCAGACCTTGCCCCAGCGATCCGGTCGAGACTTCCACGCCCGGCAACTTCAACCAATGCGGATGACCCTGATAAGGCGAGCCCAGCTTCCGCAGAAGCACAACATCCTCAATCGGGCAGAAGCCGGCAAATGCCAGGCCCAAGTAGAGGCTGGGCGCCTTGTGCCCGGTCGACCAGACGATGCGGTCGCGGTCTGGCCAGTTGGGATTTTCGGGATCATGGTCGGCCACACGCAGGTATAGTGCGGCGGCGATGTCCATGATCGACAGCGTGCCACCCGCATGCCCGCTGCCGGCAGCATTCAGCGCGACCAGGTCGTAGCCGCGCATCAGCTTGGCGGCATCTTTCAAATCTTCGATGGAGTAGGTTCGGCCAATTTCGCCATTCACAGAATTCTTCAGGGCCATGTAGGCTCCTTTACTGGTGCGCGGACGAGGCAAGTCCTGCGCTCCTGGGGCTCGCGAACCGAGCTTATCTAGGAACCTCTCTGTGGACAGTGAGGGTTGTCACAAGGAGGAGTGACGGAGAGAGCGGCTTTTAGCTCTTAGCTGGTGGCTCTTGCTTCTCGCACTGTTAGGAATGTAAGTTTTGGAGTCCGGGGATTCGAGCTAACAGCTAAAGGCTAACAGCTAATAGCTGCTTCATAGATTCTTTACCGTCCACTGCTGAATCCGATCCAGCGCCTTGTTCAGATTCTCCAGCGAGTTCGCTACGCTGAAGCGCAGATAGCCCTCGCCGTAGTCGCCAAAGGCTGTGCCCGAGAGGCACGCCACCCCGGCTTCCTGCAGGATCGCATCCGCCAGTTTCTTCGATGGCCATCCGGTCTCGGTGATATTCGGGAAGGTGTAGAACGCGCCTTTGGGCATGCGGCACGAGAAGCCTTTGATCTTGTTCAGCCCCGCCACAAAAACGTCGCGACGGCGCTTGAATTCATCGCGCATGCGATCGACCGACGACTGGTCTCCGCGCAGCGCCTCGATTCCTGCGACCTGCGTGAAGCTTGCCGTGCAGGAATTCGAATTCGTCATCAGACGTGTGACGTGCGTGGCGAGATCGCTGCGCATCACTCCGTACCCCATGCGCCAGCCGGTCATGGCATAGGTTTTGGAGAAACCGTCGAGCAGGATGGTCCGGTCCTTGAAACCCGAAATCGACATGATCGAGAAATGCTCGCCTTCGAAAAGCAGGCGGCTGTAGATCTCGTCCGACATGACCATGATGTTGCGATCCCCGATCGCTGCGGCAATGTCATGAATCGCACTCTTGCTGAGTACTCCGCCGGTCGGATTCTGTGGCGAATTGAGAATGATGAGACGGGTCCGGTCGTTGATGAGCGCGGCCAGTTCGTTCACGTCAAGCCCGAAATCGCGCTCTTCCCGCAGTTGAATAGGAACCGCGCGGCCGCCCACGTAGTGGATCATGGACTCATATATCGGGAATCCGGGGTTGGGATAAATAACTTCATCCCCCTCATCCACTAACGACAGGATCGAGAAGAAAATAATCGGCTTACCGCCCGGCACAACCACAACTTCGTCGCTCGTAACCGGCACACCACGCGTCCGGCTGACGTAGTCAGCGATGGCCTGCCGCAGTTCGGGCAAACCCGCGGAGGGACCGTAGTGCGTCCATCCCTTGTGCAGGGCGTCAACCGCAGCCTCGACAACGTTCGAAGGCGTGTCGAAATCAGGCTCGCCGATTTCGAGGTGGACGATGTCTTTGCCCTGCCGCTCGAGTGCGCGCGCTTTGTTCAGGACTTCGAAGGCGGTCTCGGTGCCCAGGCGCGACATGCGGCGAGCAAGGCGAAGTTGGAATTGGGTAGCGTTTTCCATGGTGGCAAACCCGGGCATTATACCCCCAACGCGGCTAATGGGCCGACTGGATGATTATGCCGCGAGACAAGTGGGAAGTCGCGGAGACTGGTCACCAGGGCCTGTGACGAGGATAAAGCTACTCGGAGACGGTGTGCTCTTCGCTCTGGGCGCGCAGCACCCGATCCACCGAGTACGGCGCCCGCCGTGTGGGTTCGTGATAATGGCGAACCTGCATCTCGCCCAGCAGACCGACCGCCAGCATGTTCAGCCCGGCAAGAAACAGTACCGCAGCAAAGATCATCAGGGGGCCGTGCTGGATCAACAGATCGGAGTGGCGCAGCAGTTTCTCAAATACCAGCCAGCCAGCAACCGAAAAGCCGCTCAGGATACTGAGCATGCCCACCGTCCCGAAAAAATGCAGAGGTCGTGAGAGATAACGCAGCAGGAAGCGAATCGTGATGAGGTCGAAGAAGACGCGGAACGTGCGCGAGATGCCATAGTGCGAAAGGCCGCGCTCCCGGTTCACATTGCGGATGGGAACCTCAATGATCGAAGCCCCATGCCACGAAGCCAGCGCGGGAATGAAGCGGTGAAGTTCGCCGTAGAGCGGAACCTGCTCCAGAATTTCGCGCCGGTAAGCTTTGAAGGTGGTGCCAAAATCGTGGATATCCACGCCGCTCAACTTGGCCATCATCCAGTTGGCGATGCGGGAAGGAATCCGGCGCAGCCACAGGTTGTCGATGCGCTGCTTGCGCCAACCGCTCACGATGTCGTAGCCCTCGCCGATCTTCTCAAGGAACATCGGAATGTCAGAGGGATCGTGCTGCAGGTCGCCATCCATGGCGATGATGTACTCGCCGCGCGCATGGTCAAATCCAGCAGCCAGGCCCGCCGTCTGGCCGAAATTACGGCGAAGCTTCACGACCGTAACGCGACTGTCGACCGCCGCGATTTCGCGCAGCATGGGAAAGGTGTTGTCGTCCGAGCCGTCATCCACCAGCACGATCTCGAAGGTCTCTCCGTTTGCCTCCATGACAGCCTTCAGGCGATCATAGAGATCGGTGACATTCTCCTGCTCATTATGCAGCGGAACTACGATGGAATACTTTGGCATGGAAGCTCTCATTATACGGGAAATACCTGAAAAGCTAATGTTTTCGGGCCGGCACGAAGGTCCAAGGGCACCAACTGGGTACCCCCGCCCGTCCCTGTGTGCGGGTGCTTACGCACCCATGAATCCTGTTTGGATTTATGGACTCGACCCGATGAACCTATAAGTTGAGATGCAACTGCCCTAGCCTGCGACTCGCTAAAATAAAGAAAGGAAAGAAGCACTTGGCGCAAGGCCATGCTCGGATGCGAGCTGATGCTTTGCAAATCCAGACACATTTTGGGGGGAACTTGCGATGACGGCACGAACCCAACGTACGACGGTCAACCTTTCAGATTTCCCGGATCTGGTTGTGATCTACCTTGGAATGCAGGTGCGTACGCTGGCCGGGCTCAAAACGCTCATCAGTTTCGGCCCCAAGATCAATGCTGCGGTTGCGGCCAAGCCCGACGGTCTGCTTCTGCACGAGAACGTCTTCTACTCATTCTTTCCACTGAACGCGGGCATGCGTCAGTACTGGAGAGATTTTCAGTCCCTTGAAAATTGGTCGCGATCCCTGCCCCATCAGGAATGGTGGAAGAACTTCCTCCGCGATTCCGGCGGAACCGGGTTCTGGCACGAGGCCTACTTCATGCGTGGCGGCATGGAGGCCATTTATGACGATCTGAAGGGGCCGTTTGGTTTTTCAGTTTTTGCGCCCACCCAGCCGGCGCGAGGTCCCATGTTCAATGCGCGCAAACGACTGGGACTGGCTGGCGACCCATCGGTGCCAGCTCCCATCGAAGACGAGGCTTCCTGAAACACATCACTCGTAGCGCAAAGCCTCAATGGGATCGAGATTGGCGGCACGCACCGCCGGGAACATCGCGCTAGTCACACCGACGACCGCCAGGATACTCACGGCAATCAGCAAAATTTTCGGCGCCACGATCAAGCGAATGTCTCCCGCATCCGCATGTTGCGCCATCGCACTATAGAGCGTCAGCGAGCCCACCGAGAACGACACTACGTAGGACAGCAGAATGCCCAGCACTCCTCCCACTGCGGTGATCACCATCGCCTCGGCCAGGAACTGAAAGAGAATATCGCGTTTGCGCGCGCCCAGCGCCTTCTCGACGCCTATCTCTCGCGTGCGCTGCGTCACCGACACCAGCATGATATTCATCAGCCCAATTCCGCCAATCCCCAGCGTGATCGTCCCGATAAACGTCAGGAGAATCTTGAGCCCCATGCTGATGATGTTGAATTGCGACAACTGCTTCTGCGCGTCGAAAACGTGAACCGCCCGCAAATCGTCCGGCTTGAAATTGTGCGCCAGCCCCAGCGAGCCGCGAATCGTTTGCGTGACCTTGTCGTGATCAAGCCCTTCATAGTCCAGCCAGATGCCGCCCAGGTAATGCGTGTCTTGCAGCGCATCCATGACGCTGAAAGGGAGATAGATCTGGCGATTGATGTCATTGTCGCCTTCCTGCATACGGGCCGAGACCTGTCCGACCACCTGAAAGACAACGCCGTCAATGCGGATCTCCTGCCCGAGCGCATCCATTCCGGAGAAAAGTTTCGCCTTCGCGTCGTAGCCGAGCACAGCGACGCGCCGATGCGCCAGGTTGTCTTCGTCATTCAAAAAGCGCCCTTGTTCGATATCAAGGTTCCAGATCGCGCCTACCGGCGGATCCACGCCGGTGACCGGCAATGTAAAGGTGCGGGCGTTGTTCACCACCGTGCACTGCTTATCCGATTCCCGCGAGATATGACGAACTAGCGGAACCACGTTGCGTAGCAACTCGATATCGTCGCTGGTGAATCGGACCTCCACTCCCGCCTTGTTCCCGCCCGCCTGCTGCGAAGTACGCCCGGGAAAGACGCCCACTGCCTTCGCGCCAAAACTCTGAAATATGTTATTGATGGCCCGGCCAAAACCTTCGCCGTAAGCCAGCAGCAACACCACCGTAGCAATGCCCCAGGCCATGCCCAGCATTGTGAGCACGGTCTTGCGAAGATCGTGGCGCATCGCGCCGAAGGCTTGCTGCAGCAGGTCGCGATTCATGCTATTCCTTGCGGAGCGCCTCCACCGGCTGCAGCATGGCGGCGCGACGCGCGGGATAAAGTCCGGCAGCTACGCCGGCGATCGCCAACGCCATGATGGCAAGAGCTGCCGTCATCGGCACCAGCTTGGGTGGATCAAATCCCGGAGGCGACGGCAATTTAGAGAGGGCCGCCATCAGGGCGGCCGCACAACCCATGCCGATGCCACCGCTTAGCAAAGTCAGGAATGCTCCTTCCACGAAAAACTGGAACATGATGCTGCCATTGGTCGCACCAATCGCCTTGCGCAATCCGATTTCGCGCGTGCGATCCGCCACCGCGACCAGCATGATGTTGATGATGCCGATCGCGCCCAAGGCCAGCGTCACCAGGCCGACGCTGCCCAGGAACGCATTCATCGCGTCGAAAATCTTGCCCACATTGTCAACCGTGCGGATCGTATCCCATTCGTCAAAAGCATCGGGGCTGCGATAGTCGAAGCCGTGATTACGGGCGATAGTTTTGTGCACTTCAAGCTTTGCCATCTCATGCAAGTCGCGCGAGCGCGGCTGATAATTCAAAAATGAGATGGAATCTTTCACATTTACCGTGGGCGGGAAATACTGATTCATGGTGTTAAACGGCACGAACATCCGCAGATTGAGGGTATTGTTGTCGCCGTGCCCGACGGGAAGTAGCGTTCCGATCACTTCAAAGCGGATGCCATTGATCAGAATCGTGCTGCCGATCGCGGGACGACCGGGAAACAGCAGGCGCCGGGCCTCGTCGCCGAGCACGATCACCGGGCGCTTCTGCGCATCATCCAGATCGTTCAGCCAACGGCCCTCGTTTATGGGTAGATAGCGAATCTGGTTGAAGTATGCCGGAACGCCCATCGCCTGCCCGCTGCTCTGAAAAAAATCACTCACGGAGCGAAGATCGCCGCGAGAGATAACAGGGGCGACCGCTTTCACGTCCGTGCAATCGCGCCGGATGTCGAGGAAATCCTTGTAGGTCAGATAATACTGCCGCATGCCGTTGAAGCTGCCCTCCACCGCCGGCGCGCGTCCGCCCCAGATAAACATTACGTTTTCGCCGAGCGAATCGAATTGCTTCTTGTTTCCGGAGCGAAATCCCTCGCCCAAACCGACCAGCAGCAGCAGCGATCCCACGCCCCACGCAATGCCAAACATGGTCAGAAATGACCGCAATTTATGCGCCCAGAGCGTGCTCAGCGTCTGGCCGAAGATTTCCAACAGCACCCGCATACTTCTATTGATGATACGTGAGAAACCTGTGTTCCAACTGTGACGTGCAGCCAAAGCGGCAGACGAACTGCGTGGCGTCGTCGTTTCGGTACAATCGACAAGTCAGTGGCGGCCCCAAGACGACGTCCTGTTCCCTGGTGTCATCGGGCTTCGTACGTTTACCCCATAAAAGAGAGGCTAGACCTTATGCGACAGGCGATTATCTGTTTCTTCTTGCTGATGGCTACATTTTGCCCATCCGCGCTTGCGGCCGCGTGTCCGAATTTGAGCGTACATCCCGGCATCACGACGCTCTTCCTGCAAACAGATTTTGGCGAGAAAGACACGGCGAGCAAGATTTTCGCGACGGGGATGGAAGACGCGATCAAGAAATCGCGCCAGTTTTGCCTGGTACAGGATTTGCGCGCTGCCAACTTCGCCCTTGACCTGGCGGGCGTCGATATTACCGAAGACCACGAGCGCGCCGCGGTGAGCATGGTCCTGATCTCGGAAAAAGGTTCCCTTCTCACCCACTGGATCCGTGTCTCCTCCATCGACAACACAGAAAAGAACTGCCAGGAAGATGTTGTAAAGGTCGATCGCGCCATTCAAAGATCCAAGCGCCATCGCTAGGTTGAAGCAAGGCCCTGACAAAATTACTTCCGTACTGGCAGTCGAGCACGGTACCAGGACGGCGAAAGCGGACGAACGCAGCTGGGTGGAGATCAATCGAGTGAAGTTCCGGGAGAGCAACTGGGATTCAGCTATCGGAAGATCTGCGTCGCCGATTCGGTTACCGGGAGCAAAGGCTGCTGGGACT
>Ga0209806_1000424_pt1 | contig 28811 bp, 24 predicted proteins | sample GraSoiAngelo_152_FD_186166 | JGI IMG/M metagenome (GOLD analysis project Ga0209806, IMG submission 186166) | Grasslands soil microbial communities from the Angelo Coastal Reserve, California, USA - 14_1009_12_30cm (SPAdes) (version 2) | ecosystem: Environmental > Terrestrial > Soil > Grasslands ... | reverse complement strand
GGTGGGTACTCGAATTCACACTCACCCAGGTTGACGAATCCCTGCTTCCTGCAGATCGCATTGGAGGGGCCGTTGGCAACCGATGGGAAGGCGTGAAGATAGCGACGCGTGTGCTCGCGCCGCAGCCGCGCTACCAGAATCGCCAGGGCCTGGCTTGCGAGCCCTCGGCCCTGATATTCAGGAAAGATCATCCAGCCGGTCTCGTAGACGGGCTCGTCTCGCCAGATCTTCTGCCAGTAGCCGATGTTGCCGATGACATCTGACGCCGGGCTCAGAATGACCGCGAACATCTGCCCATCACCCGATTTGCCGGCTCCGAGAAATCGCTGATGTGCGTCCAGGATCTGAGGGCGAGTCTGCGGCCCGCCGAGATGCTGCATCATGTCGGGGGCCGAGAGGAACCTCTCGACGACCCAGAGATCGTTGTCAGCCCACGGGCGCAACTCGATCATTGGGTTCGTTTCGGAAATGCCATCGGGGAGACAGGATTTGAACCTGCGACCCCTTGAACCCCATTCAAGTGCGCTACCAGGCTGCGCCACTCCCCGACGCGCGACCTATTCTAATCGCTCCGCCCCGCGGCGACGAAACACCAGGCGCACGGGTGTTCCCCGAAATCCAAACTGCTTTCGCAGCTGCGACTCCAGGAAGCGCCGGTACGAGAAGTGGACCAGCTCGGGGTCGTTGACGAAGAACACGAACGTCGGCGTCGTCGACTCTGCCTGGGTCACGAAGAGCACGTTCAGCCGCTTGCCCTTGCGGGTGGGGATCTCGCGGGCGGCCAGGACGCTGCGCAGCCATCGGTTCAGCTCGGGCGTCGCTACCCGGCGGCGCCGCTCCTCCACCACCTCGAGGGCAACCTCCAGGGGTTGGGTCACCCGCTGGCCGGTCTTCGCTGACACGTAGGCGACCGGGGCCCAGGCGGCGAAGTCGAAGGCATCGCGCAACCGCTTTCGCCACACCTTCTCCTCCTTCTCCTCCGCGGTCAGCAGGTCCCACTTGTTCAGGACCAGGACGATCCCTCGTCCCGCCTCCACCACGTAGCCCGCGATGTGGCGGTCCTGCGCCGTGATCCCGTCCCGCGCGTCCATCACCAGCATGGCCACATCCGAGCGTTCCATCGCACGCAGGCCGCGGAGCAGGGAATACTGCTCCACCCCTCTGGTCAGGCCGGGACGGCGGATGCCGGCGGTGTCGACCAGGACCACACGTTTCCCATCAACCTGGAGCGAGGTGTCGATCGGGTCACGCGTGGTGCCGGGGACGGCAGTCACCAGGGTGCGCTCATCGCCCAGCAGCGCATTGACCAAGGAGGACTTGCCCACATTGGGGCGGCCCAGGATGGCGATCCGCCCCGCCAGGGTATCGTCCTCGGGCTCGGGCCCTGAGTCGGGCAACCCTTCAACCAGCGCGTCGAGCAGCTCGCCGCCGCCGGTGCCATGGATGGCCGACATCGGGAGCGGGTCACCCAGCCCGAGCTCGTAGAACTCCGCCGCCAGGTGCTCGCGCCCGCGGCCATCCACCTTGTTGGCGACCAGCAGCACCGGGGTTCGGGACCGGCGCAGCAGGTCCGCGATGTCGCGGTCGATCGGAGTAAGCCCCTCGCGGACGTCGACCACGAACAGGATGCTGTCCGCCTCTTCGATGGCCAGGCCCGTCTGCTCTTCCATCCGGCGGCGTAGCTCGCGCTGTGCCGGAACCTCGTCGCGCTCCTTCCCCAGGACCAGTCCCGCCGTGTCCACGATGGTGAAGCGGCGGCCTCGCCAGTCCGCCTCGGCATAGAGGCGGTCACGGGTCAGCCCGGCCATCGGGTCGACGATGGCGCGACGCTCACCCAGGATGCGGTTGAAGAGGGCTGATTTACCGACGTTGGGACGGCCGACGATGGCCACCAGTGGCAGCGCCATGGCTATGCCGGCGTGCTCGAGAGGAATGTCAGGTGATTGACCACTGGCTTTGACTGTATTCGAAAAGTACGCCCCTATACTTAGACGCTGTGCCAGAAGGCCGGATTGTCCTCAAAGAAAATCGCATCATGGTCGTGTCCGATGAGATGGGAGACATCCCGGCCGGGAATCTCAAAGGACTCGGGCTCTACTATTCCGATACCCGTTTCCTCTCAGCCTACGAATTTCGGCTGAACGGCCTGCAACCGATCCTGCTCTCGTCGTCCGTCGACGAGAGCTACGTGGCCACATTCCAGATGGTAAACCCGGTGCTGATCATGGACGAAGGCAAGCGCCGGATTCCGCAGCAGAGCCTGAGCATCCGGCGCAGCCGCTTCGTCTACGGCGGCCTGCACGAGCGGATCGGCGTCCAGAATTGCGGCCGGGATGCGGTCGACATCGAGTGCTCGCTCCTGGTCGAGGCGGACTTCGGTGACATCTTCAACGTCCGCGCCAACGCCGGCTCGCTGTCCGGTCATCAGCTCGAGTTCTTCGGACAGCAGCGCCCTGTGGAGGAGAACGAGCAGGGGATCACCCTCAGCTACGTCGGGCTCGACGGCGTCAAACGCCGGACCGAGGTCTTCCTCCACCGGCAGCCATCCCGCCGGCATGGCAACAGGGTCTTCTACGACATCCACCTCGAGTCGAAGGAAACCATCATCCTGCTGATCGACATCATTCCCGGACTCGGTACCGACGATCCGGCGCTGGAGTATCTGTACGACGACGCGTTGACGGCGCTTCAGACCTCGTACCGGCGCTGGAACAGCCAGACGACCACGACCCGGACCGATAACGCCTTCCTCGACCGAGGTCTGATCCGGCGGAGCCAGATGGACCTGCGCGTCCTGGTCGAGGAATTCGACACCGGCCTGCTGCCCATGGCCGGACTTCCCTGGTACAGCGTTCCATTCGGCCGCGACGCGCTGGTGTCGTCCATCCAGACCCTGATGATCAACCCCGAGATCGCCCGGGGAACCCTGCGCTACCTGGCCGAGCACCAGGGGCGCCAGCAGGACCCGCAGCGCGAGGAAGAACCCGGCAAGGTCCTGCACGAGATCCGGTTCGGCGAGCTGGCCAACCTCAAGCAGATTCCCCACACCCCCTACTACGGCTCGGTCGACAGCACCCCGCTCTTCCTGGTCTGCGCCGTTGAGATGATGGACTGGCTCAACGACCGCGACTTCTTTGTCGAAATGCTGCCGGCGCTGCTCGATGCCCTCCAGTGGATCGACCGCTTCGGCGACCTCGACCAGGACGGATTCGTCGAATACCGCGAGCGAGCCCGGGGTGGCGTGCGCAACCAGGGATGGAAGGACTCCTCGGATTCGCTGCTCTACCCGGACGGCCGGATGGTCGACCTGCCGGCGGCCCTGGTCGAGGTGCAGGGGTACGTCTATCAGGCCAAGATCGGACTCTGCCGGCTGTTCGAACGGCTGGACCAACCGGCCATGGCAGCCAAGCTGGGCCGGGAGGCGGCCGAGCTTCGGCGGCGGTTCGAGGCCAAGTTCTGGATGGACTCCGAGCAGTTCTACGCGCAGGCGCTGGACAGCCGCAAGGTGCCGATTCCCTCGATCACCTCCAACCCCGGTCATTGCCTGTGGGCGGGGATCTGTGACCCCGAGCGAGCGGAGCTGGTCAGCGAAAGGCTTCTCTCGCCGGACCTCTTCTCAGGCTGGGGCATTCGCACCCTGGCCAGCTCGTCACCCCACTACAACCCGATGAGCTATCACAACGGCACCGTCTGGCCGCACGACAACTCGATCGCGGCCGCCGGACTGCGGCGCTACCGGCGCGCCGACGATGCCGCCAGGGTGATCGAGGGCATCATGGAGGCCGGTATCCGGATGCCCGACTACCGTTTACCGGAGCTGTTCTGCGGGTTCAAGCGCGACATGCTCTACAACACCGGACCGGCACAGTACCTGGTCTCCTGCAACCCGCAGGCCTGGGGAGCGGGCGCCGCCTTTCACCTGATGCAGACGGCGCTCGGGATCGTGCCGGACGCAACGGCGGGCCGGGTCTATCTCAACCCGATCCCCTTTCACATGGTGAAAAACGTCGAGGTCCGCGGGATGCGAATCGGGACCGGCCGGCTTTCCTTCAAGGTCTCGTACAACGGTGGCCGCCCGGACGTGGATGTGATCGAAAAACCTGACGACCTGGCCGTCATCATCGACGAACCACCGGTCATCCAGTAAGGATGCGCCCGCGGGTCGGGCTGCTGCACTACACGTGTCCGCCCGTGATCGGCGGCGTCGAGACCGTGCTCTACGAGCAGGCCACCCGCCTGAGCGCCCTCGGCTATCCGGTGACCATCCTGGCCGGACGTGGCGGCCCCCTCCCCTCTCCGACGAATGTCCAGCTGGTGATCATCCCCGACCTCGACTCCAAACGCGAGCAGTCAAGTGACTCCCTGACGCTCGAGCGACTGAAGCCACAACTGCGCAGCCTGGACGTACTGATCGTGCACAACGCCCTCACCCTCCATTTCAACCTCTCCCTGACGGCGGCGTTGTGGACGGCGGCAGGCGAGGGCGGCCCGCGAATCGTCTCCTGGTGCCACGACCTGAGCTGGGCGAATCCGCTCTACCTGCCGCTCCTGCAGCCAAATCCGCCCTGGTCGCTGCTCAAGCAGTACAACCCGAAGATCCGCACCGTTTGCATCTCGGAACAACGACGCCAGCAATGGCTCCAGCTGAGCGGTGCTCCGGCAGAGAGCGCGCTGGTCATCCCCAACGGGATCGACGCGGCCGGCGTCCTCCGCCTGGGACCCACTACCCGGGACCTGAGCGACCGGCTTGGACTCGACCAGGTCGATGTCCTGCTGCTGGCGCCGGTGCGCATCACCAAGCGCAAGAACCTGGAGTGGGCGATCGAGGCGGCCGCCGCCGTCCGCGCATCCGGCCGCCGGGTACGGCTGCTGATCACCGGACCGCCCGGGCCGCACAACCCGCGGGCCCTGGACTACGTCGGCGAGCTCCGCGAGCTGCGGCGGCGTCTCGGTCTCGAGGAAGAGGTCACCTTTCTCTTCGAGGAGACCGGGCGGGCAGCCTCAGCCGACTATCCCATCGATGCCCAGACGCTGTATGACCTGTACATGCTCAGTGACGTGGTCACCCTGCCGAGCAGCGGCGAGGGCTTCGGCCTTCCCCTGGCGGAGGCTGCCCTCTACCGGGTGCCCGTCGTCTGCACCGACCTTCCCGCCTTTCGGGAGATCGCGTCGGAGGGGGTTCGATATGTCCCGGTCGAGGCCGGGGCCAAGGCGTTCTCCGATGCCGTGCTCGAAGCGCTCGCTGACCCGGGCACCGGGCTGCGAAGGCGGGTGCTGCGCGAATATTCCTGGGACCGGATCATCCGTGAGCAGCTGGAGCCGCTCTTGAGCGAGGCGCCGTGAGCCACTACCGGATACTGATCCCAACCACCAACCCGGCGCGCAGCGCGCCGCTGCTGGCTGCGATGGCGCCCTTTCTCAACGCCGAAGACTCGCGCGGCACACTGCTAGGTGTGATCGAGATGGCGCCCGAGCGACCCCTTAGCGAGGGCGTGGAGGTGGCGCGCGCCTACCGAGCGCTCCTCTCTCGAATCGCGCGGGTGGCGGAGCGGGGTCCTGGTGAGCTGCGGGGCCAGGTGCGAATCGCGCACGTGGCGGCGCAGGGAATCCGAGAGGCGGTTTTCGAGACTGACACCAACCTGCTGGCGCTCGAGGCGGGTGCCGGCCGGAGCGAGCGCAACGGGCTCTGGCCTCACGCCGTCGAGGACCTGCTGGTCGACCCGCCTTGCGACGTCGCCCTAGTCCGACCCGACCAGGCCGAGATCCGCAGCGTGCTGGTACCGGTGCGCGGCGGACCGAACGCGGAGCTGGCGCTTCGGCTGGCCAGCAGCGTCTGCAAGGCGACCGGCGCCGCGCTCTGCGTCCTCCACGTGTTCAGCCCGCGCATCTCCGCCGAGTCCAGGGAGCGGGAGGAAGCCGCATTCCTCAAACTCTCCGCCCGAGTCGACGTGCCCGTCCGCAAGCTCACCGTGTTCAGCGCCTCCGTCCGGGAGGCGATCATTCGCGAAGCTCAAAACCACCAGCTGGTCATGCTCGGCGCCACGCTCAGCCTGATGCACAGGCCGATGGTCCTGGGGGCGCCGGTCGCCCGGCTCCTTCGCCGGTTGCCGGCCGGGGTGATGGTGGTGAAAGCCGCCGGCCCGGTGACCGCCATCCCGGATCCGGAGCGACCCTTCCGGGTCGAGAGCCGGGCGGCGGCCGCCGAGCGGGTCGACCGCTGGTTCGCCGAGAACACTTTCCACAGCAAGGAGTTCTCCGACCTCCGCCGGCTGGTTGACCTCAAGCAGCGGCAGGGGGTGACGATCAGCCTTGGACTTCCAACCCTCAACGAGCAGGCCACCATTGGCAAGGTCGTTCGCACCTTCAAAAACGCCCTGATGGACCGGATCCCCTTGCTCGACGAGATCGTGGTGATCGATTCTGGATCCTCGGACCGGACCGGCTCGATCGCCGAGCGCGCCGGGGTGACCGTGGTCCAGCACGGCGACATCCTGGCTCGCTACGGCGCCTTCCAGGGCAAGGGCGAGGCGCTCTGGAAGAGCCTGTACATGCTCAAGGGCGATCTGATTTGCTGGGTCGACACGGATATCAGCAACATCGCCCCCAAGTTCGTCTACGGGTTGCTGGGGCCGCTGCTGACCGACCCGCAGATTCACTACGTCAAGGGGTTTTACCGGCGGCCATTGAAGTACGGGGCGGAGCTGATGGCGCAGGGCGGTGGCCGCGTCACCGAGCTCGCCGCCCGGCCGCTGTTAAATCTCTTTTTCCCGGAGCTATCCGGCCTGGTACAGCCGCTCTCGGGCGAGTATGCGGGACGGCGCAGCGTGCTGGAGAGCGTGCCCTTCTTTACCGGGTACGGCGTGGAGCTCGGCCTGTTGCTTGCCATCTCCGAGGCATACGGCCTGCGCTCCATCGCGCAGGTCGACCTGGGGATGCGGGTCCACCGCAACCAGACCCTGTTCGACCTATCCAAGATGGCGTTCGCCATCATCCAGGTCGGCCTCAAGCACCTCGGTGACCGCCACCGGATCCACCTGGTGGAAGAGGTGAACAAGACGATGAAGCTTATCCACTATGAGGACGAGCGCTACTGGATCGAACAGAAGGAGATCGAAGACCAGGAAAGGCCGCCCATGAACTCGGTGCCGGAATATTTCCTGGCCCGGCACCGCGCCCCGGTCCCCAACGAGGGTTGATGCGCCGGCCTCAGCCCGGGTCGCTCCTCCTCCCCTACCTGGCGCTCGGCCTGCTGGCGCTGATCTGGGGCGCCTCGTTTCTCTTCATCAAAGTCGCGGACGAGGACATGAGCGCCGCCATGCTGGTGCTGACTCGCTCGGTGAGCGGCTTGCTCACGCTCGGGCTGGTTTTCGCCGCCACCCGCCAGAGCCCGGTTCCGGCCGGCACCGGCAGGCGGCTGCCCACTTACCTGGTGATGGGGGTGTTCGGCAGCCTGCTCCCCTGGGCCGGCTTTGCCTTCGGCGAGCTCTACATCAGCAGCGCACTGGCCAGCATCATCAACGCCACCACCCCGCTGTGGACAGCCATCTTCGCCTACTGGGTGACGCCGGCCGAACGCCCGAGCCCGCTCAATTATTTGGGGGTCGCCATCGGCCTGGCGGGCACGGTGGTGCTGCTCGCGCCCCAGCTTTACGGCCAGCCGCTGCGGGTGACCACGCTGGGCACGCTGGCCGTGATCGGCGCGGCGGCAAGCTACTCGGTGGCGGCGCTTTTTCAGCGGCGAAGGCTGCGCGGCGTGAGCCCGGTGCTGGCAGGATTCTGGCAGCTGGCGACGGCCAGCGCCCTGAGCCTGCCGCTGGCGGTTCCATCGCTTGCGACCACCCACCTCCACCTCGCCTCCCTGGCGTCGGTCCTGGCGTTAGGGATCTTCGGGTCGGGGGTTGCCTATCTCCTCTACTACTACATGCTCAATACGCTGGGCGCGACCCGGGCCACGACCGTCACCTTTCTGCTGCCTGTGACCGCCCTGATCTGGGGGGTCAGCATCCTGCACGAGTCGGTCACGCTTCCGATGCTGGCCGGGATGCTGATCATCCTCTCCGGGGTGTTCCTGACCAGCCGTCGCGGGACGACCCCGGCTGCCGCCCGGGCTCGAACCGAGAACCAGGGCGTCGCCTGACCCACGTTCAGTCCCTGTCCAGCGGCTGCTCCCGAAATTGATGGGCTGCCTCGTCCAGCCGCCATGACCGCGCCTCTATCAGGCTGCCGCGGCTGACCGAAGCCACCACGTAGCTGTAGAAAGGCCAGGCATGCTCGGTGTCGAACACCGAGGGAACCGGCGGGTGGTCGGGGTGGCTGTGGACGAAGCCGATGATCTCCAGGCCTCGGGACTCCGCATCCTTCTGAACGCGCAGCTGCTCCAGCGGATCGAGGGTGTAGCGGTCCCAGGGCCGGTCGGCCACCGTGTTGCGCATGGGGTGGAACTCGACCACCCGGTAGTCCTCGTCCTGCGAGCGGCCGACCAGGGCGCCGCAGGCCTCGTTGGGATAGCCTGCCTCCAGGTGGGAACGCACCGCAGCCATGACAGACTGTGGGATGTGCAGGCTCACGCGCGCGCCGTCCCCGCCAAGCCCTACTTGCGGCGGTAGAGGCCCGAGCTCAGGTAGCGGTCGCCGCCGTCCGGAAACACCATGACGACCACGCCTTCCGAGATCTCCCGCGCCACCTGCCGGGCGGCATAGACAGCCGCGCCCGAAGAGTTGCCCACCAGCAGACCCTCGGAGCGGGCGAGGTCATGCGCCAGCTCATAGGCGGCCTCGGTCGGCACACTCACCTTCTCGTCGTGCACGCTCGGGTCGTAGATCCCGGGGACGATGGAGCTGGCCATGTGCTTGAGCCCCTCGAGTCCGTGAAGGGCGTCGTCGGGCTCGGCCGCGATCACCCGGATCTCGCGATTGTGCCGCTTGAGGAACCGCCCGGCTCCCATCAGGGTGCCGCTGGTGCCCATGCCGGCGACGAAGTGGCTCACCTCGCCGTGCGTCTGGTCGAGGATCTCGGGGCCGGTCCCGTCGAAATGGGCGCGCCAGTTGAAGGGGTTGTTGTACTGGTCGGGCATGAAGTAAACACCGGGAGACTCGAGGTGCAGGCGCCGCGCTTCGCGGATCGCCCCGTCAGAGCCCTCGAGCGCCGGGGTGAAGATCACCTCCGCACCGAACGCCTTGACGATTTCGCGGCGTTCCTCGTTGACGTTCTCCGGCATCACCAGCTTGACCCGATAGCCCTTGGCGGCGCCGATCAGCGCGTACGCGATCCCGGTGTTGCCCGAGGTGGAATCCAGGATTATCTTCTCCACCGTCAGCTCGCCGGTCCGCTCGGCCTCCTCGATCATCCGAAGCGCCGGCCGGTCCTTGACCGAGCCGCCCGGGTTGAACCATTCGGCCTTGGCGTAGAAGGTGACGTGCCGGAACTCCTTCTCCAGGTGGCGGATCCGGATCAGCGGCGTGTTTCCGATCCGCTGCAGGATCGACTGGTCGGGAAGGTTCTCCACGACGGAGAGAGCTCGATCGGGCATAGACCAATGATTCTATCGACCCGTTTTCGTTAGCCGGAAATTCGAGTTAGGTCTTGCTGCTGATCCGGAAGACGGGATGGTCCGCCGGATCAGGCATCTCGGCGAACTCCCTGCCGACGTAGCCGCCATAACGCTTGCCATACGCGCGCAGATAGGCGTCCACGAACCTGCCCCGATGACCCGGCGGGATCTCGGTCGCCGTGAAGGGCTCGGCCCGCGAGCCCCAGCGGAGCTCGCCCTCACCCGTCACCCGGAGGTTGCGGACCCAGTGGGTTTCCCCGCGGGGCGCCACCAGGTACCGCTCGCCCTCGAGCTCGAGCGGCCAGACCGGGACCACGTGCCACTCTCCGCTCTGGCGGCCGCGCACGGCCAGGCCTGGTGCTCGCCTGAAGCGGAGCAGCAGCGGATTGTAAAGGTGAGCCACGATCCACCCCGGCCTGGCGTACTTGCTCAGAGCGCGGCCTCCAGGTCGGACACCAGGTCATCGATCCGCTCCAGCCCGGCCGAGCAACGGACCAGACCGGGCGTGATCCCGGCGCGGAGAAGCTCGTCCGGCGCAAGCCCGCGATGTGAGGTCGCGACCGGGTAGCTGATGGTCGTGCTCACGTTGCCCAGGCTGGGCATCAACCTGATCAGCTTGAGCCGCTTGACCAGCCGGTCGACGGCCGGCCGCCCGCCCCGGAGCTCGAATGAAAGCAGGGCCCCGGCCCCGGACGGCATCATCCGGCGCGTCCGCTCGTAGAAAGGGCTGCTCTCCAGCATCGGATAGTGGACCCGCTCGACGGCGGCGTGGCGCTCCAGGAAACCGGCAAGCGCGAGCGCATTTGATGCGTGCCGTTCCATCCGGACCGCAAGCGTCCTGATACCGCGCAGGGTCAGCCAGGCATCGAATGCACCCAGGCTTGGTCCGAAGGTCCGCACCAGCGCCCGGGCCCCCTCGATCCAGGCCGGCCGGCCGAGGACAATCCCGCCAATCACATCGGCGTGGCCACTCAGGTTCTTGGTGGCGCTGTGAACCACGACGTCAGCCCCAGCGCCGAAGGGGCGAAACAGCGCCGGGGTGGGGATGGTGTTGTCCGCCACAAGAAGCGCGCCCGCCTGGTGGACCACCGACGCCAGCCCCTGCAGGTCGGGGACGCGGATCAGGGGATTGGTGCAGATCTCGCAGATGACCACCCGGGTTCGCTCCGTCATGGCGCTGCGCACCTGCTCCAGGTCCTGGACGTCGACGAAGCTCGCCGTGATGCCAAACCTGGGCAGGTCGTCGCGCAAGAAAGTCAGGGTCGTCCCGTAGCAGTCCTTCGCCGCCACCACGTGGTCGCCCGCATTCGCTTCGGTCAGGATGGCGATGCCGATGGCCGCCATGCCCGAGGCCACCGCCAGGGCCTCGACCTTGCCGCCGACCTCGAACGATTCCAGGGCGGCGACGGCGGCCTCGAGCTGGCGGTGGTTATCGGTGCCCCAGCGGCCGTAGCCGCGGTGGGCCACCATGGCGGCCTCGATGGTTTCCAGGTCGGGGTACCCCGCCGCCGAGCTCAGCGTGATCGGCGGCGTGACCGGCGGGTCCTGCCCGTCCGAGGGTGGCTCTCCGGCGTGCACGGCAATGGTGTCTGGATGGGCCACGCTCACCCGACCGGAATGGTTTCGTACCGCTGGAGCTGGTCCAGGTCGCCGAGGTGCTCGAGCACGTCCAGCGCCTTCTCAAAGGACTCGCGATTACGCGTGAGCAGCGCGTGCTCGGCTTTGACTCTGGCGACGCCCGGCACGGCGCCGCACGCCTCCAGCAAAATCAACGCGCGGGCGAACTGCCCCTCGTCGTGATCGATGAGTCCGAGGCCGCGGCGGGCCTGGGCTTCGAGGAGCCGGTACTCATGGGCTTGCGCGAATTCCACGATTCGGAGCAGGACCTCCCTGTCCGGCAGCCGCCCCTGGTCGAGGCACAGATTGATGGCACGCTCGGCGCGTTCGGGCGGCGCGAAGGCGCCGGTGGGATATTTCGCCAGGTCTCTGCTCACGGTATCCAGATCCCCTGCGCTCCACGCGGCAAGCCGTTTGAAGTGGCTGTCCGCCGGGAACGGGACAACGATCTCATCGATGATCGCCCGGTTGTCTTCGAGCAGCTGGGGATCCTGCCGGGCGCGGGCGATGTCGATGACCGCCATGAATCCACGGACAGCGTATCCGGCCGAGATCCGCCCCGACTCGATCCAGAGCTGGCGAGCCCGCTCCCCCATGGTCAGGGCTTCGTCCCAGCGTCCGAGGAGGTTCAGTGCGCAGATCCGCCAGGCGACCAGGTGCATGGTCCAGCCGGGGATCTGTCCCGGTTGCACGTAGGCGAGCCCCGCCGCGGTTACCCGCTCGGCGTCAACCAGGTCGCCTAGGATGATCGACCCCCATGCCACCATGGAGTGGGCGTCCTCTTTCTCCGTCATGTTCAGGCGATCGACCAGGGTCAGGCGCCGACGAGATAGCTCACGCGACTCGCGCCAGGCACCGCGGACGCCGGCGTTGCCGGACAGGGCATCCAGAGCCGCGCTCTGCAGGTTGGCGTCGTCGAGTCGCTCGCCGATCTCGATCGCCCGGCGGGCGCTGCGATCCGCCGCCGAGATTTCGTCAGGGTTCGCGTTCCCAAAGCGCCAGAAAGGATAGAACGCGTCCGCGGCCAGGTAACGCGCCAGGATCCGTTCATCGGTGACGGATTTCGCCGTCGAGGCGGCCTCCGACCGGAGCTGCGCCATCTCCTCCTGCGACATCCTGCTCGCGACCGAGCCCTGAGCGCGCATCGACACGCTCAGCAGTCCTGCCATCACCCGCAGCTGCTGGACTGCCGGTCGCCCGCACTGCCGGGCCAGCCGCAGCGCGGTCCGGTAGGCCTCGGCGGACGCCTCGCCCGATTCCACGATGTCCCCCAGGCGTTCGTAAAGCTCCGGAAGCTGCTCCTCCGCCGCCAGCTCGATCGCGCTGCGCAGGTGCCGCGAGGCTTCGATCGATGCTGCCGCAGCCGCGGCCACCTCGCCGGCCCGCGCCAGCCATTCGACCGCCTTCTGCTTGACCTCAATGGCGGCCCCGGGACCAGCCGCCAGCGATGTCGAAAGGGCGGCCGCCTCCCGATAGTGGTACGCGATCAGTTCGGCCAGGGCATCCTCACGTTCGGCCGCACGTTCCTCGAGCCAGGCGGCGGCGGCGGCGTGATAGCGGGCGCGACCGCCGCGAGTCAGCGTCTGGTAGGCGACCTCGCGGATCAGGATGTGCCGGAATGTGAACTGGTCGCGGCCGGTCGCGCGCACCAGGTCCTTTGCCACCAGCTGGTCGGCAACGGTCTCGACATCTTCGGGGGACGGTTCGAGCGCCGAGATCCCGGACAGTGGAAAGGAACGGCCAAATACGGCGCCCAGCTGCAGCAGCCGGCGCTCGGCGGGTTCGAGGAGATCCAGCCGTGCCAGCACTGTGGCCTGCACCGTGTCGGGGAGGGTCTCCAGCGTTCCCCGCTCCGCCACCGCCCGGGCCAGCTCACCAGCGAAGAAGGGGTTGCCCTCGGCCCGCTGCACGACTCGGTCGATGACGTCGCGGGCGCTGGTCTCCAGCATCTGGGCCACCAGCCGGGCTATGTCGCGGTCCTGTAGTGGCTCGAGGGAGAGCGACACGTAGTTTCGCTTGCCCCCGCCCCAGGCAGGCCGCCGGTCGAGAAGCTCGGGCCGGGTGAGCGCGATCATCAGCAGTGGGGTTTCCGCGCGCGGCTGCATCACGAACTCAAAGAGATCCAGCAGGCTGTCGCTCGACCAGTGCAGGTCCTCGAACACGAGGACCAGGGGCGCCTTCCGGGAGGCGAGCTCGAGCGCGGTGCGCCAGGCAGAGAGCAGGCCCGCGCGGTCCATCGACTCCGATTCGCCAACCACACCGACGGTTGCACCCAGCAGCTCCGCGAGCCGGTCGGGTTGCTCGGCTCCGGCGTCGCGCACCCAGTGGTGGATGGCCTCGCGCACGGTGGGCGCCGTCGCGTCGTCAGCAACTCCGATCAGCCGAAAGAGCACGGCCCGCAGAGGCCAGTAGGTGAGCCGCTGCCCGTATGGCAGACACTGGGCCACCGCCACGTTGGCATGCTGGTTGAGCCTCGGCAGTCGATCTAGAAATTCCTCCAGCAGCCGGGTCTTCCCCACGCCGGCGGGAGCGATGATGCTGACCAGGAAGGGACGCTGCTCGCTGAAGGCGCGGCGAGCCACCAGCTCGATCTGGTCCAGGTCCGGTCCCCGACCGATCAGCGGAAGCCGGGGCGCGGGCGCCGGACGTCCGGCCCGGGCGAGAACCGGAAGCGCACGGATCGGCCGGCTCTTCCCCCGGGCGTCGACGTCGATCGCAGCCCCGAACTTGAAGGTTGACTGCGCATCGCGAGCGGTCCGCTCGCCGCACACGATCATCCATGGCTCAGCCGCCTGCTGCAGCCGGGCGGCCACGTTGACCGTGTCCCCCGTGACCAGGAAGTCACCCTTGGACGTCTCTCGAGCCGCGACCACTTCGCCTGTGTTGACGCCCACCCGGATCGGTAACCGGGTTCCCAGCTGCGCATCGCTGCGCACCTGGTTGCGCAACTCGATAGCGGCCGAAAGAGCGCGTTGCGGATCATCGCCATGCGCCTGGGGCAGGCCGAAGACAGCCATCACGGCGTCGCCGATGAACTTCTCGACCGTGCCGCCATGCTCCGCCACCACTTCCTTCGCGATCGTGTAGTAGCGGCTGAGCAGCGCGCGCACGTCTTCAGGATCCATCGCCTCGCCCAGGGCGGTGGAGCCGGTCACGTCCGCGAAGAGGACGGTGACAACCCGTCGCTCGTCAGCCATCCGGATGCCTCCGCCTAATTCCGGCGCAGAAAGCGGACCCGGCGGCGCCGGCGCGGCGATGCTCCCTGCCCGTCCTTGGTCACCACGCTGATGCTTCCATCCTCCTCGAGGCAGGCCAGCCGAACATCATCCACCCTGGCAACCCCATGCTCACGAAGCGCCATCATGGCGTCGTCCTGGCTGAGGCCTTCTTTTTCCATTGCCTTTGCGATCCACTTTCCGTCCTCGATGATGGGCGTCGCTGGAGGTTCGACCAGACGATCGAATGCGGGAAACCGGCTGCGGGCCATGGCCACGCCGCGGTTGAGGAGCAGCAGCGTGGCGATGATGATCACCCCGCCCGTAACCGAATTGTCCGGGCCGGTGATCGCGGGCTGAAGCGCATTGGCGATCAGCAGGATCAGAACCAGGTCGAACACGGTGAACTGTCCGAGCTCGCGCTTTCCAAATACGCGCAGGCCGATAAAGAAGACCACATAGATGACCACCGCGCGGAGGACGAGCTCCCACCAGGGAACGCTCAAGGTGAGCCAGTTCACAGACCGATGTTACGGGGTGACGGGGTGTCTGAAGCCGAAGTCGAGCAGGGTGGTGGCGTCGGTGAAGTGTTGATTGGTACCGAGTACCACGGCCACGATTGTGCGCCCACCGCGAGTGGCGGCAGCGGCCAGGCAGTACCCGGCATCTCCGGTGTAACCGGGCTTGACACCGATCGCCCCCGGGTACGACGAGAGCAGGCGATCGAGGTTGTAAGGCGAGAAGGCCTTGTGAGTGGCGGTCGCGGGAATGCTGACCTGCCGGGTGCTGACGATTCGAGCGATATCGGGATACTGGGTGATGATGGTGGCGGCCATCACCGCCAGGTCGTAGGCGGAGCTGAAGTGGTTGGGGTCGTCCAGCCCGCTGGGATTCGCGAACCGGGTGTTGATCAGGCGCATGCCCGCCGCCTTCTGGTTCATGAGGTCGATGAAACGGTCGCGGTCGACGACCCCCTGGGCCACCGCCTCGGCGGCGTCATTACCGGAGTCCAGCAGCATGCCGTCGAGGAGCTCTTGCAGCGTCAGCTTTTCGCCGGCGCTGATCCCCATGTGGTTGGGCTCAATCTGGGTGGCGGCGCGAGTGACCGTGATCACCTGGTCGAGGGGAGCGATGTCGTCTGCCACCATGGCGGTCATCATCTTGGTCAGCGACGCCTCCGGGTAACGGCTGGCGGCGGCCTGCCAGTAAAGCACCTGGCCGCTGCTGACATCCACCACGATCGCGGCCCGACCGTTGATCCTGGGCACCTCCGCGATCGGGTGTTTCTTGATCCAGCTGGTGCTGAAGGCGAGCACCCTGATCGGTGGCAGGGGACGGGCGGTCGCGGTCGGCGGCAGGGTTGGGCTGGTCCGCTGGCTCGCCACCGGTCGCGCCGTCGCGCTGGGTGCTGGCCGGGGCCCGGTAGACGCAACCACCCGCAGCTCCTCGTGCGCCGGGGCCAGGGTAATCGCGCGGATGCCCAGCACTAAGAAGGCGGCGGCGACCAGCGCCGGCTTGAACAGGGATTTTTTGCGCTTCCGGGGGGCGAGCAGACGTCGGGACCCGCGCGCGCCGCGCTGTCCGAGGCTGTATCCAGACGTAGGGTATGACGTTCGCCTCAAGAAGTCCGCTACATGATGGTCGAGCCTGCCTGGTAAGTCAAGACGGAGGCGAGGGCCGATACAGGCCCGAGCCGTGCCCGCCGGCCCAAAGCGCGCGCCGTATCGCGCGCAATTGAGGCGGTTCTGTCCGGAGGGACCTAGTTGATAAAACGAAGGGGTAAGGAGGTGATTGACATGCCGCAGAAAGCCTGGAGCCCGAAACGGGAGCGTCAATACGAGCACATCAAGCAGGGACTCCTCGAGGGAGGTAATAGCGAGGAAAAGGCCGAGGAAATCGCTGCGCGGACGGTGAACAAGGAGCGCGCCCGATCAGGCGAGGCTAAAGAAGCGAGCCCGACCTCGATCGAAGACATCTCCTCGGGCCGGCGTGGCGGATTGCGGTCGCACAGCGGCCCCGGTGGCCGCACCTATGACCAGCTGCGCAACGAGGCCCGGGATAAGGGCATCGAAGGCCGCTCGAAGATGTCCAAGGAGGAGCTCGAGCGCGCGGTCGACCGGGACTAAGGCTGGCTAACTGACGGCGTAGAGGGGGTGGTCGCTAAAGACGGCCATCAGATGGACCGTGATGAATCGCCCGTTCTGGAAGACGTGTCGCTGCAGGGTGCCCTCGACCTTGAAACCTGCTTTCTCGTAGGCGCGGCGCCCGCGGTCGTTGCCCTCGTAAACGTATAGCCAAACCTTCTCCATGCCGAGCTGACGGAAGGCGAAGCCGACGGCAAGCTGGCAGGCCTCGCTTCCGTAGCCGTGCCCCCAGCGGCTCTTTGGACCGATCCAGATGCCCCACTCGCAATGGCGGTTACGCACGTCGATCTCCTGGAGCCCGGTTGCCCCGACCAGAGTCCCGTCGGCCAGGCATTCAATTGCCCAGGCAAGGTGGCTCGGGTCGCGGCGGCTGAGAAATTCCTGGGCGTCGTTGAGGCCGTATGGTCCCCACGACCAGTTGGCCAGGTTGCTCACGATCTCGGGATCCGCGAGCGCCTCCGTGATCGGTTGCGCATCAGCCGGCCGAAAGGCACGCAGCTTGACCAGCTTTCCACTGATGTCCATTGAGACGGAATAGATTACTCAAACGTGGGCCAGGGCGCGCACCAGCGCCGCGATCGCGGCGCCGGCGACCACGCACAGGATCAGGGGTACGCGCAGGAAGGAGAGGACTGCCGCCACCAGGACCGCCAGCGCTTTCACGTCCAGCCGGAGCACGCCAGAGGCCGCGGTCAGCTGGATCGCCACCAGAGCCGCGATCAGCGCCGGCGCCAGGCCCGCGGTGCGCTCGGTGAGCGCCGCCGGCAGGTGCGGCATCAGCGGTCCGGTCGCCCGCATGGCAAAGGTCAATGTCGCCAGCCCGGCGATCAGACCGAGGGCTAGCGGGCCAGCCACAGCCCCACCACTGCGGCTCCGGCCAACGGGACCCCGGCGGGGGTGAAGGGAGCCAGCGCAAGAGCGACCAGCGCCCCGGCGAGCGCGCACCGGACCGCTCGCGGCTGGCGCAACATGGGCATGAGCAAGGCTGCGAACAACGCCGGGAATGCGGCATCGAGTCCAAATCGCGTCGGGTTCCCGATCACGGGTCCGAGCGCGGCGCCCACCGCGGTCCCGGTTACCCAGGCCACCCAGAGAAGTGCCCCTACCACCACGACCGTCAAGCCGTGCGGCCGGCCCCGGGTGCCGGCGGACACGCCCAGCGCATAGCTCTCGTCAACCACGAGCTGACCCAGAAGCGCCCGCGCCAGCCGGTTTCCTGGGAGCACCGGCGCCACCGCGATCCCGGTGGCAAGATACCGGAGGTTCAGCAGAGCTCCGGTGATGACGGCTGCCAGGACACCGCCTCCGCCGGCGATGACTGCGATCGCGGCGAACTGCGCGGACCCGGCGAAGACGACCGCGGACATCAGGATCGCGGCCCAGGCCGGGAGCCCCGCCACCGTCGCCAGCACGCCAAAGGAGGCGCCGAACACCAGGACTGCTACCGCAATGGGGGCTGCCGAGACCAGGATGCGCCGCGCATGTCCCACGGCGGCTGATTATGGAAAAAAACTGGCGCCGGGGGTGTCCGGCGCCAGCTGTGTGTGAGGGGTTTCTTAGCGGCTGCGGAGCGCCGGGACCCTTTCCAGGATCTTCAACGACTCCCGGATGAAGGCCGGGATGTCCTCCGGCTTACGCGAGGTCACCAGGTTTCCATCGACCACGACCTCCTGGTCGACCACGTTGGCGCCCACCTGGCGGAGGTCCTCCTGGATGGTGGACCAGGCCGTCAGTTTGCGTCCTTTCACGACCCTGGCCGTGATCAGCAGCTGAGGTCCGTGGCAAATCGCCAGGACGGGCTTGTCCTGGTCGAAGAACGCTTTCGTGAACTGGACCATCCTGGGGTTGTTCCGGAGCTGGTCCGGTGAGTAACCGCCAGGGATGAACAGCGCGTCGAACTGGTCGGGTGTGACCTCGTCGATGCCCTTATCGGACTTCGTGGTCACGGTGCCCTTCTTGCCCTTGAGCTCCTTGCCAGGCTGCACCCCGATGATCGTGACCTGGTTGCCGGCCTGACGGAACGCGTCGTACGGTTGCTGGAACTCAGCATCCTCGAACATGCTCTCGAGCACGCAGGCAATCTTCAAAGCTCTATCACCTCCATAGTCAAATCTACTGATAGTCTGACTTCCAAGGCTAGCGACCGGGGGTTGCGCCCGTCAAGCTGATCCTCGGCGATTGCAAGCAAGGCCGATGGCGGCCAACAATAGGGTCATCCGCACCATCAGCACAATCGACCTCAACGAGGCCCGCCATATCGTCGACGAGGGCATTCGGATCGCCTCCACCGACGGTGGCAAGCCGGTGGTGGTCGCGGTATCAGACCACAACGGGGACCTGGTGGCTTTTTCCCGAATGGACGGAGCCCCGGTCCGGTCGGTGACGATCGCGACCAATAAGGCCTATACGGCCGCCCGGACCACTTCCAGCACCACTGCGCTGGCCAAGCGTCTCAAGGACGAGGGCCGCGACGTCCTGGTCTACGGCGACCCGCGCTTCAGCCTCTTCCCGGGCGGCACGCCGGTGCGGCGTGGGGAGACGGTGATCGGCGCCGTCGGAATCAGCGGCCGGTCCGCAGAGGAGGACCAGCAGCTGGCGGATCGGATCGCTTCGCTGCCGGCGTGACCACCATCCCAGGAGGGCGCGCCGCACTCTGGGCGCGGCTGTATCCGTACGCGCTCGCCATCCTTGCCGTTGGCCTCACCACCCTGGTGCTGCTGGGAGGGGGGGCGCTCGTGAACATCAGGATCGAAGCCTATCCCCTGCTGACGATCTTCGTGATCGGGCTGGTCGCCTGGCGGTATGGCCGGGGGCCTGCCCTGGCGGCGACCGCGGTCTTCGCCATCCTCATGGATTACGTCTTCCTTCCCCCGTCCTCTCACTTCGGTACCACCTCGATCAGTGACTTCATCGGCCTCGTGGTCTCCGTGGCTGCCGCGATCGTGGTGCTACAGGTGATCCACCTGACCGTTTCCTCGACCGCGGCTCTAAAGAAGCGCAAGGAACTACTGGAAGAGGTTTCCCCCCGGATCGGCCAGAGCCTGGACGCGCAGCGCATCCTGGCGACGGTGGCCGATGAGACGCTGCGGGTGATCGACTACCAGCACTTCCGGCTCTACCGCTGGGATGAACGCGCGGAGCGGCTGATCCTGGTGAAGTCGGTGGCGCGGACGAAGCCCTACACCGGTATCGAGTGGGAGACACTCAGGCCCGGGCTGGGCGAGGGAATCTCGGGGCTGGCCGCCCAGCGGCGGCGGTCCGTCCTGGTGGCCGACGCCAGCCGCGACCCCCGGGTCCTCTACCCGCCCGGGGCCAGCCGCCCGGCGGAAAGCATGCTCAGCGTGCCTCTGATCACGGGCGACCGTTTGATCGGCGTGATGACCCTTTCTCACCTCGGCCCCAATTCTCTGGTGGACGATGACCAGCGACTGATGGAAGCGATCGCCGCCCAGACCGCGCTGGCACTGACGAATGCCGAGCAGTACTCGGAGGCGGAGCAGACCATCCAGGCACTGACGGCGCTCGAGGCGCTCGTGCCAGGGACGGCTCGCGAAGAGGAGTCAGTGGTCTCGCAGCGCATCGTGCGCGCGTTCACCGAGCTCTCCGCGGCCGACATGATCAGCCTGCGAATCCTGGATCCCGCCGACAGGCGCTACCACATCGCCGGGGCGGGAGGCTCGATCGGTCCTGATCCTTCGGAAAATTTCAAGGCGGTCCATCAGCCGCTCGACCCCCGCGAAGTCGCGTGGCTGGCGGATTCGCGTCTGCCGGCGCAGGCGGTCGATACGCAGACGGACCCGAAGTTGCCGGAATGGGCCCGGGAAACCGCCCGAAGGGCCGGCGTGCAGACAAGCGTGTTTCTGCCGATGCGCGGCGGCCGGGAACTTCTCGGATTCGTCGGGCTTCACTGGAAGAGACCGCACTGGTTGACTCCCGAACAGCTGGGTCGGTTACAACTGATCGCCGCCCAGGCAGCCATCAGCCTCGAGACCAGGAGAGCACTCGAAGACGAGCGGACGCGCGCATCCCAGCTGGCTGAGCTCGAGCGGAGCCGGCGGGAGTTCATGCAGATCGCGTCACACGAGCTGCGTACTCCCCTGACCGTGATCCGGGGATATGCCTCGCTGCTGGAGGACGGCTCGCTGGGACCGCTGCCGGAGCGGGCTCGCGCCGCCCTCGCGACCTTGATCGAGAAGTCCGGCGAAATGCGTGCCATGGTCGAGCGCATGCTCTTCCTGGCCCGGCTCGAGGAAGGCAGGCCCGCCTACAACATGCGTCCGGTCGACGTTGGTCCGATCGTCAGCGAGGCGGTCAGCCGAGTGCAGCCCCAGCTGACCCTTCGCCACGGCAGGATTCACCTCGACCTCGATAAGGAGCCGATGGTGATCCAGGGCGACGCGGAGAGGCTGGCCACCAGCCTGGACAACCTGTTGCAGAATGCGGCCAAGTTCAGCCAGGGACCGCCCGATGTCGAGGTATCCGCACGCCGCGCCGACGGCCAGGTCGAGATCGTGGTGGCGGACCATGGGATCGGGGTCCCGGCCGGGTCGATCAACCGGCTCTTCGAAAAGTTCTACCGGGTGGACGATCCCCGGCTGCGGAACGTGGGAGGAACCGGTATCGGTCTCTACATGGTCCGGCAGGTGGTCGAAGGGCATCACGGGACGATCTCGGTAGATAGCCAGGAGAACCAGGGCACCGGGTTCACGATCCGCTTTCCCATCGCCCCGGAGGGCCCGGTCAAGGCGGCCACCGACCCGCGAGTTGCCCCAGCCCGGACCCCTCCCCCAGCCTCGTCTCCCAGGGCGGCCAGAAAGGACGGCTAGACCGGCCCACGAGGTCCCGGCGGGCCTCCGGGAGGGTTCAGCAAGATCGAACCCCCCGTGGGGTTCCTTCCTATATGGCGATGCGTCACCAGGCCCAGGATGAGGTGCCCCAGGCTGAGCTGCGGATTCCGACCGAGTGGCTGATGCCGTGGCTGGACCTGGAAGCGGTCCGGCAGGCCCAGCGGCCCGACACAGACGCCACCATGACTGCGGAATTCCTGACCCTATCGGGTGTCGAACTCACGGTCGAACGCCGCTGGCTGAGAGAGGAGTTCTGGCGCCAGATCAAGCACGCGATAGCCCACGGATACATCTATAAGGGCACCGCCGTGCAGGTCACGCTCCGGGGCGAGCGCCGCGAGCGCGAGCGCCGGACCCCCAAAGCCGGCCACTAACCCCGGGACCCCGTCCGGGACGTTCGGCCACCGGATGCTCGGCTGATAGAGTCATAGCCAGGAAGGGACGTTGAAGACCATCATCCCTGTAGATCCACCGGTGAACCATGCGCCGGCGAACCTGGACCCGAAGCAGGACCTGCCCGGCGGGTTTTTCGATTTCTTCCAGGGGTTGCATCGTGAGTTCGCTCCGCGCCAGCAGGCCCTGGCCGCCCAACGCAAGGAAGTGCTGCGGAGGGCGCACGCCGGCCAGCTTCCAGACTACCTGCCGCCCTCCGAAGCGACCACGTCCAGCTGGAAGATCACCCTGCCCGGGTGGTGCCAGGACCAGCGCAACCAGATGACCGGACCGGCCGACGACGGTGAGCTGGTCGTGAAGATGCTGAACTCGGGGGCCCCGGGAGTGATGCTCGACCTGGAGGACTCGGTGGCCAACGCCTGGGACAACATCCTGGCGGGCATGCGCAACATCATCGAGGCTCTCAAAGGCACGCTCACTTACGAGGACCGCAAGCGCGACCGCAAGGTCGGCATCAGCGAGAGCAAAACAGTGATCCTTACCCGGCCTCGAGGGCTTCACCTCCAGCAGGCCGGGGTGATCAAGGGCGAGCTGACCTCGGCATCCCTCTTCGACCTGGCCATGGTGGCCTTCCAGGTCGATCCCCACGGGCTCAAGCACCCGCTCTCGATTTACATCCCCAAGTCCGAGTCCGCCGAGGAGGCGCTCTGGTGGCGGGATGTCTTCCGATCGATCAGTGCCGCCCGTGGCTGGCCCTCCGACTACATCAAATGCATGGCGCTGATCGAGTCACATCCGATCGCGTATCAGATGGAGGAATTCGCTTTCAACCTCCGCGACCATGTCATGGGGCTGAACCTGGGTCGCTGGGACTACATGGCGAGCCTGATCGAATTCCTGCTGCGCGACCCTGGCTGGGTGCTACCCGACCGCAACACGATCCCGCACGACGTGGCGTTCTTCCAGGCGATCCGCGAAGTCATGCCCGAGGTCTGCCACAAGCACGGGATGCTCGCCATCGGCGGGATGACCGCTCTCTACCCGAGCCGCGAGGACGCCGAGCTGAACGCCCGGGCGCTGAAGGTGCTCGAGCAGGACAAGAAGAACGAGGCGAACAGCCTGATGGACGGCGCCTGGACCGGCCACCCGGACCAGAACGAGATCGCGGTCAACCAGTTCCCCTATCCCAACCAGCTGCAGGCTCGCCGTGCGAACGTGGATCTTCACCGCGATTTGCGTCCGCGTCCTGAGGGAGTCGGCAAAAAGACGCTCGACGGCACTCGGGCTGCGGTGCGCACCGTGATTCGATACCGCAACGGCGTGCTCAATGGAAAGGGCGCCAGCCTTCTGGACGGATACATGGAAGACCTCGCCACCGACCGGATCTACCGCTACATGATCGCCCAGCGAGTCCTGCATCGGGTCAGGGTGCCTGGTGCTCAGGGTGGTGAGCAGGTGCACGATCCCGAGCTCGTCTCACGCCTGTTCGACGAAGAGCTGAACCGGCTGCTCGGCGAGGGACAGACCGCGACCGAGGCTACCGCCGCTGCCAGCTTCCGGCAAGCACGCGAGCTCAGTGAGGGAATGGTGCTGGGCATCCTGGAGGCGCAGGGAACCGCCGTCCGATAGCCCGACCTGATACGGTTTGGCCGGCTCTGCCGTTGTACGCATCGGTTGGAGCCAACCAATGAAGGAAACCGTCCCTCCGCCGCCGGCTGACCTGCTTCCCGTGGGCCGGAAGGCGACTCTCGGATTTCGCTTCGTGCGGCTCTGGGCGCAGCCGCTCCTGCATCTGCTGTTCCGGATCCAGGTCGAGGGCCGGGAGAAGGTACCGTCGCGCGGAAACTTCATCATCATCGCCAACCACCTCGGCTGGCTGGATCCCTTCCTGATCCTGGCCAGCTTCCGCACCGAGCCCCGGGTGCATTTTCTGGGCGACACCACCATCCTGCGCACCCGCCGGGTGCAGTGGTTGATCGTCCGGGCCGTCGGCGGCTACGTCCCGGTCAACAAGCAGCTGCACGGTGATGCCAGGCTCTTCGAGCACGTCGACCACTGCCTGCAGCGGGGTGGAGTGGTGGCCCTCTTTCCGGAGGGGACGACGGATGGCACCGATGAGGGACGGTTGCTCCCCTTCAAGAAAGGCTTCGCCCACTGGGCGATCGACAACCAGGTCCCGGTCGTGCCAGTGGCGCTGTCGGGCACGAAAGACCTCTGGTTTCGCAAGGCCGTGCGGGTGATCATCGGCGAGCCATTGCAAGCGCAGGACCAGACGGTCGAAGGCCTGGTGGCGCAGGCGCACGCGTCGGTGGCTGCACTGCTGCCCGCGTATCGCGAGCCGTCAGGCCCGCAGCCGCTGCGGCGCTGGCTAACTCACCTGTTCTAACTTACGGCCGGCCGGAGCGGAGGATGCTCCAGGCCACGTAGGCACCCAGCGCCACCGCGGCGATGAAGCCGAGCAGCAGGATGCTAACCACCCCTTGCTCGGGGCGCACGTGGTAGGCGGCCAGCAGAACCGCGAGCGCGATCACGAATGATGCGGCAACGATGCCAAGGACTACCCGGTTTGCGATCCGCTCGACCCGTCGCAGCACCGGGTCAAAGCCGGATGGGCGCACAGCCAGCTCCACGTCACCCCGCTCCAGCGCCGCCACCAGCCGGCGGGCCTGCTGGGGAAGCTCGGTCGCCAGCCGAGCGGCGTCGACCGCGGCCTGCCCCGCCCAGCGCGCCCACGACATAGGCGAGTAGTGACGCATCATCAGCCGCCGGGCATAGGGGACCAGCACGGCGGTGAAGTCGAAGCTCGGGTCCAGCTGAGTGACCAGGTTCTCGTGCATCACCACGGTCTTGACCAGCAGGGCGAATCCGGGAGGAAGCTGCAGCCGGTGAGTCCGGACAAAAGACAGCACGTCCCGCAGCACCGGCCGGATCTCGATCTCCCCCACCGGCCGGCCGTAGTAGCGAGCGCGGAGGTGCTCGACGTCGCGTTGCAGGTTGGCCCGGTCGACTCGCTTCCGGGCGACGCCGAGCTCGAACAGGGTGTCGACCTGGCGCTCCGGGTCGTCGCTCGCGAACGCGATCAGGGCCCAGACCAGCTGTTCGCGGGTGCGCTCGTCAACCGTGCCGACCATGCCGAAATCGACAACGTTGATCCTGCCGCCGGGCTCGATGAAGAAGTTGCCGGGATGCGGGTCGGCGTGGTAGAAGCCGTCCCGGAAGACCATCTTGAGCACGGTGTCGGCCCCCCGCCGGGCGACTTCCGACCGGTCGATGCCGGCCGCGTCCAGCGCGGCAAAGTTGTCGATCTTGATACCGCGGACACGCTCCAGGGTGAGCACCCTACGGGTGGTGGTCTCCCAGAACACCTTCGGAAAATAAACGTCCTCGTCGCCGGCGAAATTCTCCCGAAAGCGCTCGGCGTTCTGGCCCTCCCGGACGTAGTCGGTCTCGGCACGCAGGGTCTGGCCGAACTCGTTGACCAGGCCGACGGCGTCGTACTGCTCGGCGAGTGCCCAGCGCCGGCGCGCGGTCGCGGCAAGCGTCTCGAGAATTTTCAGGTCCTGGTGGATCTGATCGACTGACCCGGGCCGCTGCACCTTGACCACGACCTCGGTCCCGTCCTGCAGCGTGGCCGCATGCACCTGGCCGATCGAAGCCGCCGCGAGCGGCTGGGCTTCGAAGGTCTTGAAGACTTCCTCGACCGGCCTTCCGAGCTCCCCGGCGATGACCTGACGGACCACGTTTTCGGGCAGTGGCGGCGCCTCGTCCTGGAGCTTGGCCAGCTCCGTTTGATAAGCGGGCGGCATCAGGTCGGCCCTTGTCGAAAGGATCTGACCGAGCTTGATGAAGGTGACCCCCAGGTCCTCGAACGTGAGGCGGACACGCTCGGGCCGGGTGTACGGCTGGATCCGCCGGGTGTAGCCCAGCACGCCATGATGCAGCGGGACAAACCGGTCGAGACCCAGGATGCTGACCAGGAAACCGAGACCATGCCGGCCGAGGGCCCAAGTGATCTGCCGGTAACGCGTCGACTGCGGCGTGGCGGGCAAGCTAGGCCGAGCATAACAACCGCGTACCCTAGCGATGCATGAGCGCGGGACTGCAGGCTGCCGCCCTGCTCGACCAGGTGCCCGGCTGGGCGGGGCTCCCTCGATCCATCGAAACCCTTGGCGGCGGCATCACCAACCGCAACTACCGGGTGGTCGTCGATGGAGGCACCTACGTGGTCCGAATGCCGGCTGAGCGGGGCGCCCTGCTGGGTATCGATCGCGAGGTCGAGCACCAGGCGAGCCGGCTGGCTGCCGCCGCCGGGGTTGGCCCCGAGGTTGTTGCATTCCTGCGGCCGCAGGGGGTCCTTGTCACCCGGTTCATCGAGGGGCAGCCGGTCAGCGACGCAGCCGTCCATCTCCCGGAAACCCTGCGCGGCGTGGCCGCGGCACTCCGCCGGATCCACGGCGCGGGTATCGTGCCGGCGTCGTTCTCGGCGTTTCGAATCGTCGAGCAGTACGCATCGACCGCTGGATCGCTTGCGGTGACGGTTCCGCCGGCCTATGCGACCGCCGCCGCCGTCGCCGCGGAGATCGAAGCCGCACTGCCGGTGCAGCCACCCTGCCTCTGCCACAACGACCTGCTCAACGCCAACTTCATCGACGACGGCTCGAGCATCCGGATCGTCGACTGGGAGTACGCGGGGATGGGCGACCGGTTCTTCGACCTGGCGAACTTCGCCGTTAACCACCAGCTTCCCGACGACGAGGAGCGCTATTTCCTTCAGGCCTACTTGGGCCAGGCCGGACCATCCCAGGAGGCGCGGCTTCGCCTGATGCGCGTGATGTCCGATTTTCGCGAGGCGATGTGGGGAGTCGTCCAGCAAGGGATCTCCGACCTCGACTTCGATTTCCGCGCCTACGCCGACAAGCACTTCCAGCGACTCCTGGCCGCGGCAGGCCAGCCGAGCTACCGGCAGTGGCTGCGGCTGGTGGCATGACGGTTCCGTCAAGCGCGCGCGCCGTCGTCATCGGCGGCGGAGTGGGCGGCACCAGCATCGCCTATCACCTCGCCGAGCGCGGGTGGCGGGAGACCGTCCTGATCGAGCGAGCCGAGCTCACGAGTGGATCGACCTTCCACTCCGCCGGCCTGGTGGGGCAGCTGCGCTCGACGCAGCCCCTGACGCGAATGATGATGCTGAGCGTCGACCTCTACCGGCGGCTCAAGGATGAGACCGGGGTAGACCCGGGGTGGCGCGAGGTGGGCAGCCTGCGGCTGGCTTCGTCGCCGGCGCGAATGGAGGAGCTCCACCGGCAGGCAGGTTGGGGAAAGAGCTTTGGGCTTCCGCTGGAGATCGTGGATGGGGCCGAAGCCGGTCGACGGTTTCCGCTGATGACCACAGACGGCGTCCTGGGCGCAGCCTTTCTTCCGACCGACGGATACCTGGACCCGAGCGGTCTGGCGCTCGCTCTCGCCGAAGGGGCTCGCCGCCGCGGCGCAACCCTTTACCAGGGAGTCCGAGTCACGGGCATCCGCGTCGATCGAGGCCGGGTGACCGGAGTGGAGACGAGCGACCGCCCGATCGCTACCGAGGTGGTGATCAACGCCGGTGGCATCTACGCGCCGGAGATCGCAGCCATGGCTGGTCTGACCATCCCCATCATCCCCATGGCGCATCAGTACCTGGTGTCTCGGCTCCGGGAGCCGGTCCCCGACGACCTGCCCACCATGCGTGACCCCGACCTGCTCGTCTATTTCCGGCGCGACGCGGGGGGTCTGGTGATGGGTGGATACGAGCGGCATCCCGCGCCCTTCGGACTCGACGGGGTCCCGCCCGATTTCAACAACCGGTTGCTGCCCGAAGACTGGGAGCGCTTCAGCGAGCTCTCGGAGAACGCCGTCAAGCGGGTGCCGGGGCTGGAGTCGGGTGACGTGGTCCGGCTGATCAACGGGCCCGAGGCGTTCACGCCCGACAACGAGTTCATCCTTGGCGAGTCGGCCGTGCGCGGGCTGTATGTGGCCGCCGGGTTCTGCGCCCACGGCATAGCGGGCGCGGGCGGCATGGGCCGCCTGATGGCGGAGTGGATCGTCGACGGCGAGCCCAGCCTCGACCTCTGGCGAATGGACACTCGCCGGTTCGGTGCGCAGTACCGGAGCCGCGCCTACACGCTGGCCCGCGCGGTGGAGGTCTACTCCACCTACTACGACATCCACTATCCCAACGAGGAGCGGGTCGCCGGACGGCCACTCCGCCTCGCGCCCACCTACTCCCGACTCAAGGAGCTGGGCGCCGCCTTCGGCGAGAAATCCGGCTGGGAGCGACCGAACTGGTTCGAGGTCAACGCGTCAGTCGATGGTGAACGCCGGCCCCTGGGGTGGGCGGGTGAACACTGGTCCTCAGCCATTGGCGCGGAGCACCGTGCCACCCGGGAGCGAGCCGGCCTGTTCGACGAGACTTCCTTCGCCAAGATCGAGATATCGGGTGGCGGCGCCGGCGAATTCCTCCAGCGGCTCTGCGACAACGACCTGGACAAGCCGGTGGGCAGCATCACCTACACACAGATGCTCAACCGGCGGGGTGGAATCGAGTGCGACTTCACGGTCAGCCGGCTGGGAGAAGACCGCTATTACATCGTGACCGGCACCGCGTTCGGCAACCACGACATCGAATGGATGCGGCGCCACCAGCCGGATGACGGCAGCGTCGTGATCACGGACGTCACCTCGGCCTGGGCGTGTCTGGGACTCTGGGGACCGCTGGCCCGCGAGATTCTTCAGCCGCTGACCGACAGCAATCTGTCGAACGATGCCTTCCCCTACCTGACCGAGCAATCGGTGATGGTGGGCTTCACCCCGTGCCGGTCGTTGCGCGTGACCTACGTCGGCGAGCTGGGATGGGAGCTGTACTGTCCGGTCGAGTTCGGGGCGCAGCTCTGGGACACACTCTGGGACGCGGGCCGCGCACACGGCCTGGTGGCCGCAGGTTATCGGGCGATCGATTCAATGCGACTGGAGAAGGGATACCGGGTCTGGAGCAGCGACATCACCCCCGAGGACA
>Ga0209806_1000423_pt1 | contig 28814 bp, 28 predicted proteins | sample GraSoiAngelo_152_FD_186166 | JGI IMG/M metagenome (GOLD analysis project Ga0209806, IMG submission 186166) | Grasslands soil microbial communities from the Angelo Coastal Reserve, California, USA - 14_1009_12_30cm (SPAdes) (version 2) | ecosystem: Environmental > Terrestrial > Soil > Grasslands ... | reverse complement strand
TTGTCAAAGATCGCGATCTGCTGAAATCCAGGATGAAAATCACAGCCTATAATCAGCATGACGTTGGCTCCTTCTCTGAGAGCCTTGGTTTTTTCGCAGCTACCATCGTACTCGCCGCGATCGAGCCAACGTCGTTATGCAATCAAGCGCAGCGAGGAATCTGCTCTGCCCGGAACCCCAGCCCCGCGGAAGCTCGATGAGGCTATGCGGCAGCTAGTCGGCAGTGTTCAGGATACAAACCCTGGGCTACGTGCTACGGGGAATCCGGTAAACATTAGCGTGGGCGGAAGAGCGGCCAAGAGTATGGAAATGTTGGGAAAGTCGGTGATCCGTGTGAACGGTGAGCCCATCGCCGAGCGCATCCGGCTGGTCGCTTTGCAAGGGAAGGGGAGTCTGGTGTTGTACATGGCATTCGTCGCTCCAGATGCCGACTTTGATTCCATGCGTCCCACGTTTGACCGGATCATGAGGAGCTTTGCCGCGCGCTGACGGGATTTCATGTGTTTGGACCCACTTTCTCGGCCGCGGCTCCCGCACTGCGCTTTTCTAGGTAGCGAAATTCAACGGATGATCCACTGTTTGTGGATAACCTCTACCCATTTTTCGGCGTCCAAGTCATCAGAATCGTTGGGGGTTGCTTTGGCTACCGAGCGTATAATTTCTGTGTGGGGCCCCGGGTCAGGCCAGGAGTCAGTCATGAAGTTTCGGCTCGCATTCGCAACGGCCGCTTTGTCCGCATTGTTGTTCGTTCCAACCGTGTTCGCTCAACAGCAAGATCCAAAACTTGATCCGGACGCGAAGACAGCGAACGCTCCCGCGGAACCCGCCAATCAAGGGAACAAACCCACGGACCAGAGTCCGCAGCCAGCCGATCAACGCACCAGGCCATCGGACTCAAAGACGACGACTCCGCCGAACTCAACTCCGCCCACGCTTCCACCTACGACCGCGCCTTCGGACGAAAAGAAAGACGACACCTCGAAAGAGCCCACGCCCTCTATCGTGCAGCAGCCCGATGACAGCAAGGTCAAGCACGATGGCAGCAAGAACGACGTGAATGCCATCGGAAATCGCAAAGTTGGGGGCCGGGGATTGGGCGACTGGTATTCGCTTGAGGGCGAGATTCGCATGGGTAAGCAGTACGCCCAGGAAGTCGAGGCGACTTCCAAGCTGATTCGCGATCCGGTGATTACGGAGTACGTGAATCGTATCGGGCAGAACCTGGTGCGCAACTCGGATGCGCAGGTTCCGTTCACGATCAAAGTAGTGGATTCGGACGAAGTGAACGCCTTCGCGCTGCCGGGTGGATTCTTCTACGTGAATTCAGGGCTGATCCTGGCCGCGGACGAGGAGTCGGAACTAGCGGGCGTGATGGCGCACGAGATCGCGCACGTGGCGGCCCGGCATGCGACGCGCCAGATGACACGCGCCCAGTGGGCGAATATCGGCACCATCCCGCTGATCTTTGTGGGCGGCGGGATTGGATATGCGGTGCGTTCGGCGGCCGGCCTGGGATTGCCGCTGACTTTCCTCAGCTTCTCGCGCGGTTTTGAGTCGGAAGCGGACTACCTCGGCCTGCAATACATGTACAAGGCGGGCTACGATCCGAACGCGTTCGTGCAGTTCTTTGAGAAACTGCAGGCGCGGGAAAAGAAGAAGCCGGGCACGCTGGCCAAAGCGTTCGCCACGCATCCTCAGACTCCGGATCGCATCAGCAAGTCGCAGGAAGAAATTTCGCGCATCCTTCCGGCCCGGCAGCAATACATCGTGACGACTTCAGAATTCGCGGACGTCAAGTCACGGCTCGCGAGTCTCGAGAACCGCCGCAAGGTGGTCGATGACAAGCCGGGCAACAAGCCCAGCCTGCGTCGTACTTCCAATACAGATAAATCGGGAGATAAGAGCGGCGATAAGGGCGGGGACGATGATCGTCCCACGCTACATCGCCGGGACGATTGATTAAGAGTTAGGATTCATTTCAGAAATTAGAAACCGGCAGCGCTTGCTGCCGGTTTACATTTTCCGCTAAATTTTGATTTCAGCCGGGGAGGATGGCTTTCCGATATTAAGAGGCTTCTTTCGTAGCCAACGAGCGAACACCCGCCGCGTTGTCTCGCCCTGGTTCAACGACCTTCATCTGTTGCCAGTCATAGGCGAATTCCTTGCCACAATCGAGACAGACCACGTAGGTGCCCGTCACAGCGGCAGCCTTATTTCGCCGTGTGCCAGGACGAACCGTGATCGGAAAACTGTAATGGCTATGCCAACAACCGAACAGCGCATCTATCAGTTTCGACACCATACCCAACCCTCCCAGAACCCGAACCGAACTTGTCATGCAATAGTTCGGCCAATCCCGCTCTGGGACATTAGATTCCCATGCGAGAGAAAAGGTTCGATGTTGCGGGGTATGGGGACGGTCGTAAGCCTATAGAACTGAAAACTATTGCATAAAATGGTCTGGTATTTGGTTAAGAGGAAGAGCGGGCGGTGGCTAAAGGCTCCGCCCGAGTCTTTTCGAGTGCTGTGCCGGGTTTACAGGCTCTCCTGGGTCTTTTTACGCTGCTGGCACTTCGACATGATGGCCGAGCGGAGCCGGGTGCGAAGGTCGTCAGGAAGTTCGTAGAGCTCGGAGTCGCGATAAATCTCGATCGTCTTCTTGGTGGTATCGCAAACTACATAGCAGTTGTGGCACCAAGCCAGATGATCTTCGAGCTCGGACTTGGTCCGATCATCAAGCGCGCCGTCCAGATAATTGGTCAGCTCTTGCAGGAACTCAGAGCATTTCACTTTTGTCCATCTCCGCTCTCACGTTTCTTGAAGTACCGGCTCAAGCGTTCGCGCAATTGTAAGCGAGCCCGCAACAACCTTGACTTCACCGCTGGGATACTGAGGCCCAGCGCCTCTGCCGTCTCTTCGGTCGAAAGGCCTTCAACGTCTCTCAGGACGAACACCGTCCGAAAGCTCGGGGGCAGGCCTTGGATGGTCCGCGTGAGAATGTCTTTCAACTCCGCTTGCTTGTAGAGTTGTTCGGGATTCGGGCTCCAGTCCGCGATTTCACGGGGAACCGAATCCTCTTCGGTCTTGACGTCCTCATCCAGCGAGACCGTACGCTCGGGCCGACGACGGCGCAACTTCATCAGCGCCTCGTTAACCGCAATGCGTACGAGCCACGTATAAAACTTCGACTGGCCCTGGAACTGTTCCAGGTTGCTGTAGGCCTTCAGGAAGGCATCCTGCACCACGTCTTCCGCATCTTCGCGGTTCTGCGTGATGTGCTGGGCGATCCGAAACACGTTGCGGTCGTATCGCTTGACCAGTTCCTCGAACGCCGAAACGTCGCCCTTTTTGGCCGCCTGAACCAGCGCCAGTTCGTCGCTTACGGGCTCACCTATTTTTGGTTGGATGGCGCTCATTCTTAGTCCGATGCAGTATTTTCGGAAGTCCCCGGCTGCAGCAGGAGTTGTTATTCTACTTGGTAACCCGCTCGTCTGACGAGTCGTTTTGGAGTGTGCAGAAGAAACCTTTGCGATAGATTTTCAAAGGAGCCAGTGAGCACCAGGGAACACGTCCTAAGGTTACTTCGGGTCCGGTTGCGCAAGTACCGTATAATCAAGAGTTAACTGGGCAGTTCCCAGGTATTTTCGAGGACAGCCAAGATCCATGGCAGAGAAGAACGAACTCGCACACGTGGTCGAACGTGTGGTCACCCAGGTCCTGCAGGGGCACCTTCCGCAGTTGCGCGAAGAGCTGGTGCGGCGTGTGTTGGCAGAATTGCCGCAGGGATCGATTGAGTCGGCTCACGACACGAATGCGGCGGGACCTGCAGATTTGCTGCGTGGGGTAGCGGCCATTCATGCGGGCGGCACTCAAAAAGAAATCCTGCGGGCATTGCTCGACAGCGTGACCCAGCATAGCGGGCGGACAGCACTCTTCGTTATCAAGGGCGGGACCTCGAGCGGTTGGCAAGGACGCGGATTTGAAGACAACGAGGCGGTCAAGGACTTCGCCTTGGATACTTCGCGCGGCCTCCCGGAGCGTGTGTTGCATGAGAAGGCCCCTTTCAGTGGCCAGGTTCTCGACATGGATCCGCGGTTCATCGATCACTTTGGGAGCCCGGCAGAAGATCAAATCGTGATGTTGCCGCTGCTGCTGAAGGACAAGGTGGCAGCGTTGCTTTACGCGGACGGTGGCCTGGAGATGAACCGGCTGGATACGGCTTCAATCGAGCTGCTGGTGGTCTCGACCAGCGCATGGCTGGAGCTGACTTCCATGCGCAAGCAGGCCCCCAAGGAAAGCGCTCCCTATGCGGAAAGCATGCCGGCAGCGCCTCCGGTCGCGCAGACGGTCTCCCGCTTCAATGATCCGTTTGCGGGGCACGCGCCTCAGCACACCTCGACCGCTTCCGCTGCATCTTATGAACAGCCAGTGGCCGCGGAATTAGCGCAGGCCGAAGTGGTCTCGGCAGCGGCTGCAGCGGCTGGCCTGGATTCAGGTGGCGCAACCGCGCATGCGGGTGCAACCCTCAGCGAGGAAGATGCTGACATTCATCGTAAAGCGCAGCGTTTTGCCCGGCTGTTGGTCGATGAGATCAAACTCTACAACCAGGCGAAGGTGGCCGAAGGCCGAAAAAACAAAGACCTCTATGACCGTTTGAAAGACGACATCGACAAGAGCCGCGCTACGTTCAAGAAGCGCTACGGCAATACCGCGGCAGCAAATGTGGATTACCTCCAGGCGGAACTGGTACGCAGCCTGGCGGAAGACGATATTACAGTGATGGGCGCCAACTTCCGGCGATAGATTGCGAGCAGTGTTCTATTCCCGAACCTCGGTTCTAATTCTTGTTACAGGCATCGCCTGCGGCTCGTTGTGGGCGTCCTCGCGCGCACACGGCCGGCAGACGGACCAAAGCACGGCTGCCCCGGCGCAAACTGAAACTTCGAAAGCGCCTGCAACTTCCAAAACAACCAAATCCTCGACCACCAAGTCCTCGAAATCCACGTCGGCGAAGGCTGCCTCCGCAAAATCTAAAACCGCACACGCGAGTGCGGCGCGCAAGAAGCGCCGCAAAATTTCGCCGCGCGTGCGACGCATTCGTCAGGCATTTGTCGCGTCGACGACGCTGAAGCCCATGGCGCAGCAACTCCTGCAGGAGCGCACGCCGGCAGGATACGCGGCCGTAACGGCATACGCGCAACGTCATGCGAAGGAAGATGCGGGCGCACTGGCCTGGCTGGTGGTCGGCTATGGGCACGTGCTGGATCACGACTATGCCAAGGCGATCGATCCTCTGAACCGTGCGCGAGCTCGTGCAGGTGATTTGGGAGACTACGTCTCCTACTATCTGGGCAGTTCCTATCTGCAGGTAGGCAGAAGCGCCGAGGCGGGCGCTGCCCTGGCGGAGTTCAGCACGAATTATCCGGACTCGCTGCTAGGCAAAGATGCGCATGTGGTGTACGCGGGCGCGTTGATGGCGGAAGGACGGGCAGCCGATGCCGCCGCCTTGCTCGAGAAAGATCGCGTGCCGCAACGTGCCGACGTGGAACTTGGCCTGGGACGCGCCTACGCCGCGACCGGGCAGACCGAGAAGGCGCTGGCGGCTTTGCGTAATGTGTATTACCGGATGCCAACCAGTCCGGAAGCCGACACTGCCAGTGGTGAACTTAGGAAGTTGGGCGCCGCCATTCCACCCGTGACGTTGGCCGATCGGCGCACTCGGGCCGACTTGCTGGCCAAAGGCAAGCGCTACGCGGACGCGGCCGAGGAGTATCGCGGATTGTTAGATGAAGTCCCGCCGGCGGATCGGCCATCGGTGTTACTCGCGCTGGCTACCGCGCTCCAGAAAAGCGGTCGCAACAAAGACGCAAACCAGATTCTCGGCTCGACTCCTGAAAGCACTCCGGAAATTGCGGCGCAGCGGTTGTATTGGCTGGCCGAGGTGGCGCGCTCCAGCGACGATATCGACGGCTTCCTGCGCCTCCAGGGGCAGCTGCGGCAAGCGGCTCCCACCAGTCCGTGGCTTGAGCAATCGCTCCTGGCCGCGGGAAACATGTACCTGCTGAAGAAAGACTATGACCGCGCCATCGACGCGTACCGTGAAATGCAGCAGCGTTTCCCGAATGGAACGCGCGCCTCCTACGCGCATTGGAAGGTTGCATGGCTGAGTCTGCGCCAGGGGCGCAAGACCGAAGCGGAGCAGGGTTTCGAGGAACAGATTGCGTTGTATCCAGCGTCGGGAGAAGTGCCGGCCGCTCTCTACTGGCGGGCGCGGCTGGCGGAAGAAGATGGGGAACCGGCGAAGGCTGCCGCGTATTACCAGAAACTCTCAGAGCGCTACCGGAATTTTTATTACGCGGAGCTGGCGCGCCAGCGGCTGAAAGTGCTGGCCCCGGTCAGCGATCCCGTACATTACGCGCTGCTCGACCGTGTGCCGCCGCTCAACATTCCCGGGAAGGTTACGACTGACGAGCCCCCGGTCGACGATCTGCACGTACAGAAGGCGCACCTGCTCGAAAACGGAGGCTTGGTCGATTTCGCCGTGCGGGAACTTCAGGCCGCAAATGAGCAGGACGGGAACTGGGCGCTCGCCGAGACGGCGCGCCTCTACCAGGACAGCGGACGCTTCGATCGCGCCATCGAGGTCATGAAGCACGGCGTGCCGAACTATTTCGCGGTCGATGTCCCCGAGTTGCCGCGCACCTACTGGGAGGCATTGTTTCCGAAAGCGTACTGGGGCGACCTGAAGCGGTTCTCGACCCAGAACGAGCTAGACCCGTACCTGGTGGCATCGCTGATTCGGCAGGAATCGGAATTCAATCCGAATGCACTCTCACGCGCCAACGCTGTGGGTTTGATGCAGCTGCTTCCGATAACCGGGAAGAAGGTGGCTAGGGAAGTGAATCTGCATCACTACAACCCCAGCCAGCTTTTCACGCCGACCGTGAACTTGCAGTTAGGCACGCGCTACTTCAAAGCGATGGTCGACAAGTTCGGCTCGTTCGAGTACGCGCTGGCGGCCTACAACGCCGGCTCGGATCGAGTGCAGGATTGGCTGGCGGAAGGAAAATACCGCGACCCGCAGGAATTCGTAGAATCCATTCCGTTCACGGAGACGCGCGAGTACGTACAGGCGATTTTGCGGAATGCGAATGTGTATAAACAGCTCTATGGCACACCGTGAGCACCACAAGAGTCACAGAGACGCAGAGGAAACCCTAATGGTTTTCCTTTTCCCTCTGTGGTGAAACGACGGGGCGAGGGTCCCGCTTACCGGCAGTTCCCAAATAGCGTCCAAAATGCAATGTCAAAGGGTACTCGCCTAAGACCTGAGACCTGATTCCGCCGGACCTTTCGTAAAGACAATCTCGTAAACAAGCAAGGTGGCCCCCACCACGATGGCGCTGTCGGCGACGTTGAAAGCGGGCCACTGGTATCGGCCTACGTAGAAGAGAAGAAAGTCGGTGACGTGGCCGGCCGTTAGGCGATCCCAGAGATTGCCGACGGCTCCGCCCAGAATCAGCGCGAGGCCGATGCCGGTGATCGAGATGGTGTGGCTGTTTTTCCAGAGCAGTGCAGATACCACCACGAGTGCGATCACGGAGAACAGTACGAGCGCGCCGATTTTCCACGGCGAGGGCGAGTCCGCGAAGAGACCGAACGCGGCTCCGCGATTCTCCAGATGTGTCAGACGAAAGAAGCCGGGAATGATCTGGATGCCGTCGTGGAGCGGGATTTTGTGCTCCACGACCAGCTTGGCGAGCCGGTCGAGCACGATCACAAACAACGCGATCAGGAAGTGAAGTTTGCGCATCGGATGCGTCGCTCAGCGCGACGTACTAGTGGCCGCTCTCGAGTTCCCCCAACACGGCGCTGCAGCGTTCGCAAACCGTCGGATACTTCGAGTCTTCGCCCACATGAACTGAGTAATTCCAGCAGCGCTCGCACTTCTTTCCGTCCGCCCGGGCGACGGTTACGGCGACCGCACCGGTGCCGTTGCCCGATTCCTTCTGCTCCAGCGTTACGGAAGAGACGATGAAGAGATAGCGCAGTTGATCGCGGTGCCGGGCAAGGGCGGAATATACCGGCTCGGCAGCGGTGATCTTGACCTGCGCCTCGAGCGCTTTGCCGATCTGCTTGCTGTTGCGCGCGGATTCGAGTTCTCGAAGAACCTGCTCGCGCACTCCGCGCAATGTATTCCATTCCTCCGATTGCTTGGGATCTTCAGCCACCTGCTGGGAACCGAGAATTTCTTCCGGCTTGGGGAACAGGGCCATGTGTACGCTTGGCGGCCGGCTCGCGACCTTGGGCAGATGTCCCCAGACCTCCTCGCAGGTGAAACTCATGAGCGGCGCCAGCAAACGCACCGTGGCTTCCAGAATCCGCCAGATGACGGTCTGGGCGGCGCGGCGACCCGCAGAATTTGCCGCGCAGGTGTAAAGGCGATCCTTAAGCACATCGAAGTAGAACGCGCTCAGTTCGACCGCGCAGAAATTCAGAATGCGCTGGTAGATTTTGTGAAAAGCGAACTCCTCGTACCAGCGTTCGACATCGGCAGCCATGGTCGCGGTTTGCCGCAGCATGTACTGGTCGAGCGCCTCGAGCTTTTCGAACGGAAGCGCGTCCTGTGCGGGATCGAAATCGTACAGATTGCCGAGCCCGTACTTGAACAGATTGTTGCGGATGGTGCGGTAATTTTCGGCGATGTTCTGCATGAGCCGCTCGGAGCCCACCACGTCTTCCCGGAAGTCGACCGAGGCGACCCACAGGCGGACGATTTCCGCGCCCAGACGACCGGCGATATCGACCGGGTCGACGTCGTTGCCGCGCGACTTCGACAAGGCTTGACCGTTTTCATCGAGCGTCCAGCCCACGGTCGCGACGTGCTTGTAGGGCGCACGATTCTGCGTGCCTACCATGCAGAGCAGGGAAGAGTGAAACCATCCCCGATGCTGGTCGCCGCCTTCAAGATAAAGATTCGAGGTCGGTGGATATTCCGGTTCGGCGGAGCGCAACGCGAGATAGCTTGAGCCAGATTCGAACCAGACATCGAGAATGTCCATTTCTTTTTTGAAGCGCGTGCCCTGGCAATGCGCGCATTTGGCATCGGAGGGCACGAGAGCATCCGCTTCGGGCGTATACCAGGCATCGGCCCCGGCGCGGCCGAAGAGAGCTTCGACCTTCTTATTCACCGCAGGATCGAGCAGCGGCTTGCCGCATTTTTCGCACAGGAACACGGCGATGGGATCGCCCCAGATACGCTGGCGCGAGATGCACCAGTCGGGACGAGTGGCAATCATGTTGGAGATGCGGCCCTCGCCCCAGGCGGGGTCCCATTTCACCTTGCTGATTTCTTCGAGCGCCCGCGAGCGCAACGTGCCGCCGGCCATGGGCGTCTCCATGGAGATGAACCACTGCTCGGTGGCGCGGAAGATGATCGGGTTGTGACAACGCCAGCAGTGCGGGTAAGAGTGCTCGATGTTCTCCGTGTGCAACAAAACACCGCGTGACTTCAGCAACTCAACGATGGACGCGTTCGCGTCGAAAACTTTTTTGCCTTCGTATTCGGGCAGGCCTTCGTGCAGTATGCCAGCCTCATCCACGCGCGAGGTGGCATCCAGGTTGTACTTCAGCCCAGTCAGGAAATCGTCAGCGCCGTGCGAAGGCGCGGTGTGCACCACGCCCGTGCCGGTATCCATGGTGACGTATTCGGCGAGCACGCCGAGCACGTTGCGATCGAGAAACGGGTGGCGAAAGTTGATGCGCTCCAGCCTGCGGCCTGGGAACCCAGCGATTTCGCGCGCGTCTTCAAGCTGGCATTTCGCGATAACATCCTGCGCCAGCTTCGCAGCCACGATGTAGACCTCACCGCGCGATTCGAGTGCGACGTAGTCTTCGTCGGGATGAAATGCCACCGCCATCGAGGCAGGTAGGGTCCACGGGGTCGTAGTCCAGATGATCGTGAAGACCTTCTTTCCGGCCAGCGCAGGATCGAGCGCGGCCGGATCATCGGCCATCGCATACTTCACCCACACCGTGGGGCTGGTGTGATTTTCATACTCGACTTCCGCCTCAGCGAGCGCGGTCTTGTCGTAGATGCACCAGTAGACCGAGCGCAAGCCCTTGTAGACGAACCCCTTCTCGAGGAAATCGTAGAAAGTGCGCAACACGACAGATTCATAGCCCGGCGTCATGGTCGAGTAAGGGTTATCCCAGCGCCCAAACACGCCGATGCGCTTGAACTGCTCGCGCTGCAGATCGAGAAACTTCTGCGCGTATTTGCGGCATTCCAGGCGTACCTCGGTGGGGTTCAGTTGCAGCTTCTTCTTTCCGAGTTGCTGGTCGACTTTGATCTCGATAGGCAGGCCATGGCAGTCCCAGCCCGGGACGTAGGGCGCATCCAACCCGGCCATGCTCTTGGACTTGACGATGAAATCTTTCAGGCACTTGTTGAGGGCATGGCCAAGATGCAGGGCGCCGTTGGCGTAGGGCGGCCCGTCATGCAGAACATACACAGGCAAGCCCTTGCGGACGTCTTGAATGCGCTCGTAGATGCCCATCTCTTCCCAGCGAGCCAGAACCTTGGGCTCGTTTTGCGGCAAATTGGCCTTCATCGGGAAGTTAGTGTTGGGCAGATTCAGGGTATTCTTCAACTCGAGCGGCACTCTGTGTTTTTCTCCTAAATGGTTGATTTTTCATTATAGGGAGCCAGAAGAGGTACGTCCATTGAGCCACGACAAGTACGTCCTTCGGAGGGCGGATCGATGGCACGGAAGTGGTAGTCCGATCGAACCTGGAAATGTAGTGTCGAATCTGAAGAAAAAAAGTGTACAATTTTCATCGAGAGTGATCGTTTGTAGCATCCAACCATCTGAAAGTACTGGGGAATGCCAATCCCGCAAAAAGGGAAAGGCGATTGCACGCAAACGCAGCGCATATTTAGGCAACTTGGCGCTCACGACTTTCATCAGGTACACAGGAGACGTCTAACCGGAAGCCCGGCCCCCGCGAAAGCGACCGTTGTTCTTAGCTATGGCACCGAATAATCAGATTCCCGACAATCGCCAGCCCGAGCTAGACCTGCTTCTTCCAAGAGATACCTTGGAAGTACCGCTGTGGAAGTCTCTGTTTGCCAGCATTGATGCAGCCCTGTTTCCGAAGAAGCTTCCACCTCTCGTGCTGACCTCGAAGCCCGTCGAGCAAGGCGAGCTATGGGGAGAGCGCCTGACGCGCCCGTGGTGGCAATCGGTTTTCAGCAATCTGCGCGATGTGCTGTTCCCGCCAAAACTGCCGCCGCTGCAATTGACTTCCCGTCCGGTTGAGGGCGGAAACGCGCTCGATGACGATCTTGCGCTGCCTTGGTATCGTTCGCTGTACGCAAACGTACGTGAAGTTCTGTTCCCCGAAAAGCTGCCCCCGCTGCAATTGACTTCCAAGCCGGTTGCGGTACGCGACATTTGGGGCTTCTACAGTCACAAGAAAGATGGCGCGCTGGCATCCACGGGAGTTCATGCGGTGCTGATTGCACTGCTGATCGGTGGAACCATGTTTGCGCGGAGGGCGGTCACTCCGACCAAGCCGACAGGGCCGGTGATGCCTCTGTTGTCGGAGGGTGATATTCCCGCGTTACCACCTGCGAAGACGCAGGTTGGTGGCGGCGGAGGTGGCGGCGATCGCGACAAGCTGGCAGCGTCCAAGGGCAAGCTTCCGAAGTTGGCTATGGAACAGTTCACTCCTCCCATGGTGGTTGCGCGGAATCCGGATCCAAAGTTGCCGATGGAGCCCACCGTGGTGATTCCTCCGCAGATCAAGCTGGCCACGAACAATATGCCGAACCTCGGAGATCCCATGGCGGCGATTCCCAACGGGCCATTATCGAACGGAACTGGTTCGGGCGGCGGCATTGGATCTGGCTCCGGCGGCGGCGTAGGTTCGGGAGAAGGTCCCGGAGTCGGGCCAGGCAAGGGCGGTGGTATCGGTGGAGGCGTGTTTCATGTTGGTGGCGGAGTCTCCGCCCCCCGGGCAATCTTCCAGCCCGATCCGGAATATTCTGAGGAAGCGCGCAAGGCGAAATATCAAGGCGTGGTCGTGCTGGGGCTGGTCGTGGGGCCCGACGGACGTCCTCGTGACATGAAGGTGCTGCGCAGCCTCGGACTTGGGCTCGACGAAAAAGCTATCGAGGCGGTGCGGAATTGGCGCTTTGACCCTGCCGTAAAGGATGGCAAGCCAGTGGCCGTCTATATCAGCGTGGAAGTGGATTTCCGGTTGTACTGAGAATCAAAGGTTCGACTCAGCTGAGGACCGCCGCGTGCGGTCCTTTTGTTTTTGAAAAGCCAACAAAGCCGGGTGCCCCACGTTTCGTTTTTTGAAACGTGGGATTCCACTTGCAACCTCGGCCTTAGGATTTGCAGAATGTCTGAATCCCAATGACCAAGGATCTCGGATGCTCTCACGCTAAGCTGTCGATTACACAAGAGCAGGGTGGAGGGATAACCAACGCTCCCGGTCGATCCTCTACCTGACTCCGCCGGGAGAAGAAGCGGGGAATTGTTTTCCTAGTGCTTTGTGTCTTTGTGGTGAAAACCCTAGCTATTCCTTCAGGTCGACATGCTCGACTGAATCCACAGGATGGCCCAAGAAGTTCGGTCCCATCCGCCGGAATTTTTCGGCCGAGTCGGTCGCGAAAAAACGTAAGGTAGGCTGTCCAGCAGGCCCCTGCGCCGAGCTTACACAAATCTCTGCGATCTTCCCAGACACGGCATAGGCGGTGGAGTGCGCGGAATCCACGATGCTCACGTGCGGGGGTGCGACCCGCCGCAACAGCGGCTTGATCAAGGGATAATGAGTGCATCCCAACACGAGCACGTCCGCACCCTGAAAGCCATCGCCGAACGCATCCTGCAAGTAAATACGCGCAACCTGCTCGGTGACAGCGTGCTCGACCCATCCTTCCTCGACTAACGGCACCAGCAGCGGACACGCTTTTTCACGGGCTTCAATCGCGCGCCGCTGCAGCGCTTTGAGATACGCGTGGCTACTGACCGTCGCTTCGGTGCCGATGACGACCACCCGCCGGTTCTTGCTGGCAGCGGAGGCCTGCTCTGCTCCAGGCTCAACCACGCCAATGACGGGTACGTACACTGCGTCCGTGATCTGATCGAGCGCAAGCGCAGTTGCCGTGTTGCAGGCGATAACAAGCAAATTCGCGCCTTGCCTCTCCAAAAAATGCGTGGCTTCGACAGCGTAGCGGGCGACGGTCTCAACCGATTTCGATCCGTATGGGAGACGCGCCGTGTCGCCGAAGTAGAGATAGTCGGCACCCGGAATTAGAGCGACCAGTTCCTTGAGCACGGTGAGGCCACCGAAGCCCGAGTCGAACACTCCGATGGTGGGTCTGGGCGCGAGAGGATTCATCGTTCCAGTTCATCATAAAGGAAATCGGAAAAGGAACCTGTAGCAGGTATGGTTACGAAGGTGACGAAAGATCTTCCCACCACAGAGACACAGAGACACAGAGAACGCGCAAATGCTTTCTCTGTGACTCTGTGTCTCTGTGGTGAAAACAAGATTGCACGAGAGTTGGGCGACGTTGCTCTTTCGCGGTTCGGACCACAACGCTTTGCGGTAGCGCCGGCGTCTCGCCGGCACTCGGGCGCGCGTTCCATCGGCGCGTCCAGGCAACAGCCGATGCCGGCAGGATGCCGGCGCTACCTGGTGCTTAAACTCCGGCGCGTTCGGAAAGCGCTGCTCCATCCTCGACGAACTTCTTGCCTTCGCAGCATGGTCCCGGCGGAATGGGGGCGCCGTGTGGACAGGTCCGAGGGTGCCCGAGGAACGAGCAGATTTTGTCCGTAGCGCCGGGCGAGAGGATGTGCTCAAACTTGCAGGCCTGCTGCTCGATTTCCGATTCGCTGTCCATGGCGAGGCTATCGGTGAAGAGGCGCTCAGCCAGGCGATGGCGGCGGATGATGCTGCCCGCCCGGTTGCGTCCTCGCGGCGTGAGCGTGACCACCGCGCTCCCGTCCGTCGAGAAGATGCCTTCGGGCCGCATGGCATCGTGGCAGGGGTTCACGAACGGCTTATGCGCGTGGGCTTCGGGCGGATGCGGTGTCGATGTCACTAGCCCGAGTTCCGCCATCTTTTCGACGGCGATGCTGACGGGCAAGGCGCCGTGCACGTCCATATGTTCGACCTCGGCCAACTCGCCGTGTTCTTCGAGCACCCATAATTCTTCGAGAATCTCATCGAACTGCTCCTCGTCGGCCATCGAGAAAACTTCCTGGGCGGCGATCTTGCCATGATGCAATTCAATGCGGCGGTCGGCGAGACGCGCGACCACCGGGTCGTGCGTCACCATCACAATCGTGCGTCCCTGCTGATGGAATTCGCGCAACAGGCGCAGGACGATTTCTTCGTTCTGCGCGTCGAGGTTGCCGGTAGGCTCGTCGGCCAGGATGATTTTCGGATCGTTAATGAGGGCGCGGGCGATGCAGACGCGCTGCTGCTCGCCTCCGGAAAGCTGCGACGGCACATGATGGCAACGATCTTTCAGGCCAACCCGCTCCAGGGCTTCAAGAGCTTCTTTCTCATCGGTCATGCTGTGGAAGTATTGCGCGAGCATGACGTTTTCGACGGCGGTCAGGTAGGGGATGAGGTGAAATTGCTGGAACACGAAGCCGATCTTTTCTGCGCGCACGCGATTCAATTCAACCGCGGAAATGCTGGCCACGTTCTGGCCGTCGAGCCATATCTCGCCAGTGGTGGGCCGGTCGAGGCACCCGATCAGATTCACCAACGTGGATTTCCCGGAGCCTGACGGACCCATGATCGACACCCACTCTCCCGGTGCGACGGTAAGAGAAAAATCGTCCAGCGCCTTGATGCTGCCGCCGTTCTCCTCGGCCTTGGCCGGATACAGGCGACTGACGTTGATGAGCTTGATCACCTTTACTCTCCCTTCAAGATGATAGCTGGTTGCACGCGACGCAGGAGCGACATAGGCACGATGGCGGAAAGCAGCGCAACCGCAATGCTTCCGGCGAGCACAATGGGCAGCACGCTTAAGCGCGGTACCACGACCGCGTTGAAATTCACGCGGCCGATCCAGGCAGCGATCCCGATGCCGATAACGAATCCAAGCAACGCACCGACCGCGCCCAGAGCGGCTGCTTCTGCAGCGAAAAAGCCGCTGATCAGGCGTTCGGATGCGCCCAGAGCTTTCATGATCGCAAAATCGCGGCGCCGGTCAAAGACCCATCCAGTCAAAGTGGCGAGCACACACAACGCCGCCGTCAGGATGATCAGGGTGGCTGCCGCGTAAAGGGTGGCCCGGGTTTTGCCGAGCACACGCGCTTCGCCTTCGACGATCTGCCGCACTGGCCGGACGTCTGCGTTCGGAAAAGTCTGGGCAAGACGATTCACGACGGCATTCAGTTCTTCAGACGAGCCGTTGGCGGCAACTTCGATGGTGGAGGGCTGGACGCCAGTCCACGCTGCGAAATCACTCATGGGCAAGTACACCCGGCTGTCCTCCGCGGCGCCGGTCTGCAGCGTGCCCGTGGGGGTCAGATGAACGGTGTGCCCCTGGAAGCTGAGATCGAACGGCTTGCGTTCGGGCGAGACTACCGGGAGGGCGCGCATGCCGACCAAAGCCTCGCCCGTAGCGGAAGGCCAGGCGCTTACCGACCACCAGCGATCGAGTCTCTGCACGCGCTCGAAGTCCGTGCCCGCCACCACGACGGATTGTCCAGCAGGGGTGCGCGCGACCACATAGGCAAACGGAACGGCCATGCCGCGACCCCCAAGCACGCTCTCCACTTTGCTGATGGCGTCAGGTGGAAGGAAAGCGCCATCTTTGCCCACGACCACCACGTTTGCACCGTAGCTGCGGAATTCTTTGCGGAGCTTGGCCTGCACGTCGACGTACAGATTCATCATCGCGGTGGCGACCGCCGCGGCTACGACCATGGCGAGCAATGCGGAAGCCGCGCGGCCCCGGCGCACCACGGCCGCGCGCAGCAGCATGCGTAAGAACATGGAGGCATGCGGGGCGGCGGCCCGGCGCTCGGCTACGCTTTGTGGAGTTCGCGGCACCGTGCTCATGCGTCGCCTCGAAGCGCAAAGACCGGATCAAACTGCACGGCGCGGCGGATAGCGGCGGCGCTGCCCGCAAAAGTCACGATCACCGCAATGGCCATGATCACGGGAAACAGCACCGGCTGAATCGTGATCTGAGAATCGAAAATCGAGCGACCGATGCGATGCGCCAGCCACGACCCCGCAAAGAAGCCGACCAGTCCGCCCAATAACGCCAGCAACGTGCTTTCGGCAAAGAACAACGCCGCGACGGCGACGTTTCCCGCGCCCAGGGCTTTCATGAGGCCAACTTCACGGCGCCGCTCGAAAATAGCCGTTGCCATCGCCGCCGAAACCGCCAAGGCCGAGGCGAACAGCGCCGCCAGCGTGATCAGCAACATCAGTCCCTGGATGCGCGATAGCACCGTGCCTTCATTCTGTGCAACCTGCCGAATCTGTTCGGCGTGCGAATGGGGAATCGCTTCCTGCAACTGGTAAGCGATGGATTGCGCGTACGGGGAGCAGTACCAGCGATCCCAGACTTCGCCGCTCATGCTCTTCGGATCGCGGCGCGCGAGGGCGTCTTCCGGCTTGGTCAGCGCACTGACGTACACCCTGCGCACGGCGTCCGGCTTGCCCAGAATTTGCTGCGCGACGTGCAGGGGAGCAACCACCTGCTCGTCCTCTGCTCCACCGGTCGAGAGTACTCCAGCAACGTGATGAGCCTGACCGGCAATCTCGACAGTGTCTCCGGCCTGCTCATTGAGCTTGCGCGCAAGGTGTTCGCCCAATAACACGTCTTCGGAATCATCGGCCGGCCAGGAACCCTGGATTCTCCACCAGGGATGCGTGTTGCGCACGCCGGTCGTGAACGGATCCTTGCCGAAGTTAAGTTTCTTCGCGAAATAGGTGCCGACGAGCGTCGTTTGCTGGCCGGAGCTGCCGAGCGAAACATTCACGGGCAGCATCGGGGAGAATCCAAGAATGTTGTTCCGCCAGAAAGTGCCTTTGATTTTCGGCAGGTCGGCTTCGTTCAGGAAATTGCCATCACTGGGCGGCTTGAGGTTCACGCCGCCGATTTCGACGTCAAGCGTGTCTTCCTGCGGGCTGACCAGCAGGTTGGCGCCGTAGCTGCGCAGCTCACGATTGATTTTGTCCCCAATGTCAGTGGCCACGGCGATCATCGCGGTCGCAATGGCGACACCCAAGGTGATAGCGATGCCGGCCAGCAGTTTGCGCCGCTTCTGCCGACGAAACGATTCATAGAGGAGACGGGCGAACATGAGCTATTTCTGGAAAAAGCGGGTCTGGGCCGCGACGTCGGCTTCCTTGATGATCACCGCGTCCGCGGTCGTTTCCGCCTTCAGCGGGATGGGATTGCAGCCGCCTGGCGTGCCGACCGATTGAGGATTAATGGGCGCGGCGCAGTTCTTGCAGACCACTCCGCTGGTCCCTTTGTAAAAACCCACGGAACCGCAGATCTCGCACGCATCGAGCACGGTCGCTATCTTGCCGTCGGGCTTCTGATAAAGCCAGAAGCGCACGTCCACGCCGTTTTCCGCGGCCTGGTAGAAGTGGATGTCGCCGTCGGAAACCTGATTGAGTGGGATGGAAGCCTGGCCATTCACGAACGCAATCTCGGCCGCCTTCTGGGGCGCGCTCAGACTCTTGGCGTAGATGAATTCCGCCGTGACCAGCATGATGAACAGGAACGAGCTGACGTAAACCGAACCCATCCACAGGCGCTCGCGGCGCGCGCTCCAGACAGCCTTGCGACGCTCGGCCGGGGTCGTGGGCGCGGGCGCGGGTTGGCGCGACTTCACTTCGAAAAGCACCATCAGCGCGGCCAGCGCGAAGATCGTGATGAAGAAGAACACGTCGTTGCGAACGATCGGGCCGATCAGCGCCATTTCCTGCTTGGAAGAGGGAAGTACGCCATTCTCCGAAAGTTCATGCAGGCCGCTGATGATCAACTGCGCGGCCACGAACCACAGGATTACGGTGGTCACACGGAAAAATTTCTGCAGGTTGATGCGCACGCTCCCCTTCACGAACATCACGCCGAAAGCGATCGCGGCGACCACTCCCAGCAGGGTACCCAGGAAGCCCAGGAGTTCGGTCGAGTTCAGGGTGACCGCAGAGAGGATCAGCACCGTCTCCACACCCTCTCTCATGACCATCAGGAAGACAAAAAGGAACACTCCAATGCGGGAGCTTTGGCTGGCCAGGGATTCAAGTTTGCCTTCAATTTCTCCCTTCATCTTCTTGCCAGTGCGCATCATGAAGATGATCATGGTGATGACGAAGAAGGCCGCCGCCAGCATGACCCAGCCCTCAACGACGTCTTCGTTGAGGTGCAAACGCGAGACCAGGACGGCAACGCCAATGCTGCCCACGAACGCCGCCCCCAGGGCTGCAAAGACGGATTTCCGGAGGTCGCTGCGGCCGATCTTGGTCAGGTAGGCGAGGGTAATGCCTACGATCAGGGCCGCTTCGACCCCCTCGCGGAGCGTGACTATGAAGGCCTGCAGCATAACTAGAAGTGCACCTTAGATTTTGAAAATGAATTTCAATTTCAACTTTATAAGGATAGCTGTTTGCCGCGGGATGCGTCAACGCGTGAAATCACCCGCGCACGTGATCTCGATCACACAGAGGGGGTTACAGGCGCCGCAGAAAACGCTGCGCCGCTTCCAGTTGTGGAAACACCTTCTCTTCGGCCCGGAATTCCGCGGAGTGAACGCAGCGTCGGCTGCCCTTCAGCTTCACCGGATGCCTCAGGTGGAGCATCTCGTGATAGACGATGTACTCGACGGCGTAGCGGGGAACGGCAGGATGGTCGAAGATGCGGCTGACGACAATCGCGTTGTGGGCTGGATCGTAGTGGCCGAGCAGATTGCGGGCCCGACCCTGGCTCCAGCTCATCTGCGGGCGCGCCTGCATGCCTCCAAAAAAGCGCAGGTTCAAATCTTCAAAGATCGCTTCGAGATCATAGACGCGTCCCTGTGCTGAGGCGATTCGCTTGCGCCCGCGCACCTGGCGCACGAGATGCGCCTTGTGACGGATTTCATGGCTGTGCACATAGCGGCGGTAGCGAGTGGCGTGTGAGCGCTCAATGGGCTTACGGTACATCTTCGCCAGCAAAATATGAGCGAGGGCCCGCAGCACAGGCTCCGGGGCACCTTCGAGCAGATCAGAGAGGCGCACGTGCAGTTTTCCTTCGCGCAGACGGATCGTGTTATTCACGTTGGCAAAGGCAAAGAATTCAACGGTGAGCGGGGGCAGGGAGGAGCCGGGGCGCAGTTCGCGGAAACTCTGCTGGAAGATTGCGACAATCCCGTCTCTCACCTTGAGGGGTAGGGTAGCACGATTCGGAATTTGATTCCGGAACTTGCGTTAGTAATTGAGGCAACCGGGAGACGGCGTTACTCCAAGCGTGCAGAAGGTATCCTGGTTTCTTTCCACGAACTCAGAGCGGCGATAGAGCCGCGGGCTTCCTCGACGCGGTCGTTGAAACGGTTGCCGAACGGGTTACGGCTTCTTGCGGTGCCTCCAGATCTCGTCCTGTTCTGTCAGCATCTTGCGATGGTCGTCGACGGCGCTATCGACGGTCTCGATGGCGCTGGACAGCACGAATTCGTACTCATTCGCTTCTTCTTTTGAACTGCGCGGGTCGCCTTTGATCGCGCGCAGCTTAGCCTGAAATTCGTTGTCGCCCTCGATCACCACCTTCAGAGCCTTGCGCAGATCGGCCTTGCGTCCCTCAAAGTTATCGAGATTGTCGTTCAGTTCGTTGTAAATGGTCAGGAATTCTTCCAGCAGGGCGTGAGTCTGGCGAGCGCGATCGGTAATCTTCGGGTCCGAGCGCATCTGTTCGAGCTTCACCAGGCGAGCACGCGCGAACGCGACATACAACTTCATGCGGGGCTCGGCTTCCATGGCGGCATCGCGCAACTGATCGATCTCGGCGGGTGTAAGCGGATCAGAACGGTGTTGCGCGAACGCCGGCAGCGCGAGACACAACAGCAAAGACATGCAGAAAAGATTTCGAAGTACGCTCATCTGGGATTCTTCCCGAACATCCGGCTGAGCAGGTCGGTGCGGATCTTGTCGAGGGTCTCCACGGCGGATTGCACGGAAGCCTGGTCTTCGAAGGGAAGCGTACGCTTGATGTCGCTGAGGCGATGCGACATCTTCCGCATAGCGATTTCAGTGTTCTTGAGGTGGTGTCCGGTCTGCCCCGCGGATTCACTGGCCTGCTGCGCGTAGGAGATTACGTCGTGAATCGCGGCTTCCGCCTCTGCGGTCTTCCCGTCCGTATAGAGCTTGTTGGACGCTTCCACCTGGCGCTCCGCGATTTGGATGCAAAGACTGGTTCGCTCGTCCGGCTTGGCGTGTTCGACGCGCGCCTTCAGTTCCTCGAGCGAGAGTTCCTTCGCCAACGCGCCAGTGACCGCTGCGAGCAAGGTGATGCCGAGAATGAGCGAGTTTCGCATGCGTGATTTATTTTTTCGGTTCAATGGTGATCAAGCGATGCCGTGCTTGCCACTCCTGATCAGGATACTTCCCGTTGGCCACTTGAAGAAAGAGATGGTAGTTGGCGGCCGCCTGATGATAGTCGCGCAAGTGATCGTAGGCCGTCGCGCGTAGGAAATACCCGACCGGAATCTCCGGCAGGAACTTGGCTCGCATGTCGAGCGCCTTGATGGCGAGCGGATAGTCGTGCATCTCGTTGGCGGCCACAGCCAAATCTCCGTAGGCCAAGCCCCAGTCGGGCTTCAGCTTCACCGTGCTGAGATACTCCTGTTCGGCCCCGGCAAAGTTTTTCAGCTTCATAAAGGTCTGGCCCAGTTGGTGGTGGAGTTCGGCGTCGTTCGGATTCGCCGTGAGCAGGGAGCGATAGAGAGTTTCGGCTTCGGAGTACTTCCCGGCACTCAGGTAAACGTCGGCCAGATCGCGTTGCGCGTCGCTGTCGCCAGGCGCGATCTTCAGGCCCGCCTGCAGTTCCGCGATGGCGTCATCGTATTTCTGATCGGCCGCGAGGACTCGTCCGAGTTGTACGTGGGGAGCGGCCTCGTTCGGACGCTGGTTGACGACCTTGCGCAGATACTCCTCGGCCTCCGGGAAACGCTGCCCACGCATGTAGACATTGGCAAGCCCGACCAGCGCATCCTGAGAAGAGGGATCGAGCACGAGCGCCTGCTTGTATTGTTCCTCGGCGTCGGCGAACTTCTTTTCGTTCTCAAGCAGCCTGCCCGCCGAGAGACGGGACTCAGGATCCTTTGGCTGCAGGGCGGCAGCCTGGCGATAAGCTTCGAGCGCCTGAGCCGGGTCGCTGTCCTCTTTGAGACGTGCCAGCGCGAGCCACGCACGGGCGCGAGCTTCGTCGACATGGCTCTCGGGCTTGAGCCGGGTCGCCGCCTTGAGAAACTCCTCAGCGTCCGGCTGTTTGTGCTTTACCAGCATGAGACCAAGATTCAGGTTGGATTCGAAGACGTCGGGCTTGGCCGCGACGGACTTTCGATAAGCGGTGATGGAGTCATCCGTCCGACCAAGTGCGTTGTAGACGAAGCCCAGATCGAACCACGCCTCGTAGTTTGCGGGGTGTGCATCTACCACTTTCTTCAGGAGGGGTTCGGCGGCCGCGTAGTTTTTTTTCTCAATGGCGCTTTCGGCCTGGATAAGCTCCGGGGGCTGCGAGGGATCGTCGACGGCGACCCGATGATGCCGCACGGTCTTGCTGCTGGAGACTTGCGCGAAAAGTGGAGTGCCGGCGAGGAGTACTCCGCAGAGCCAGCGCCGTAATTGCCTATTTGTGGCCATTGGAACCGGAAGTTCCATTCCCGTTCAGCACCGCCGCCAGATATTTTCCAGTATAGGAATTGGGAAGCTTCGCAATCGCCTCGGGAGTTCCTGCGCCCACGACATACCCGCCCCGCTCGCCGCCTTCGGGCCCCAGATCGATCACCCAATCCGCCGTCTTGATGACTTCGAGATTGTGCTCGATCACGACGATTGAGCCTCCTGCGTCAATTAGACGTCGAAACGCCGAAAGCAGTTTGCTGACGTCATCAAAATGAAGGCCGGTAGTTGGCTCGTCAAAGATATAGAGTATGCGCCGCTTGCGTTGTGGCGACCCCATAGAGCTGGGACGGCCGATCTCGCGCGCCGCCGGCTGAAGATGCGCGGCCAGCTTCATGCGCTGCGCTTCGCCTCCGGAAAGCGTAGTGGCGGACTGGCCCAGCCGCAGGTAGCCGAGTCCGACCTCTTCGAGCACGCGAAGCTTCTCGGTAATCTTGGGAGCCTCGGCGAAGAACTTCAGCGCTTCCTTCACCGTGAGGTTGAGGACTTCGTGAATATTCTTTCCCCGGTACCGGACATCGAGCACCTGGGGCTTGTAGCGCGTTCCCTTGCATTCCTCGCAAACCAGTTCGACGTCGGCGAGAAACTGCATCTCAACCGTGACGGTGCCGTCGCCCTGACAGGTCTCGCAGCGGCCGCCTGGAATGTTGAACGAAAAATGCCCGGCGGAAAATCCACGCTTCTGCGACTCCGGCAGGGAAGCGAACAGATCGCGGATGCCATCGAACGCCTTGATGTAGGTCACCGGGTTCGAGCGCGGCGTACGTCCGATGGGAGATTGATCCACCAGCACGACGTCGTCCAAATAGTCCGCACCTTCGATGCTGTCCCAGTACGGAGCGGGCGGCAGGCTGCCATTGGTCTGCTTCTTCGCGCTCACCAACGCCTGATAAAGCACGTCGTGCAACAGGCTCGACTTGCCCGATCCCGATACACCCGTGATGGCCACGATCATGCCCAGCGGAATCTTCAGATCGATACTCTTCAGGTTGTGTGCGCGCGCGCCCCGAATCTCGATGGATTGTGGCCCGGGTTTGCGCCGGTTGTTGGGCAATTGAATGCGCAGGTCCTCGGCAAGATACCGTCCTGTCAGAGATGCGGGGTTCTTCTTGATTTCCGCGTACGTTCCAGTCGCGATGACCTTGCCGCCGTTCTCGCCGGCCCCGGGCCCAAGGTCAAGAATGCGGTCCGAAGACTTCATGATGTCGGGATCATGCTCAACCACGAGAATCGTGTTCCCCAGATCGCGCAGGTTGTGCAGAATCTTGATGAGACGATGCGTGTCGCGGCTGTGTAGCCCGATCGAAGGTTCATCGAGAACATATAAAGTTCCGACCAGACGCGAACCGAGCGACGTGGCCAGCTGAATCCGCTGCGCTTCGCCGCCCGAGAGAGTCGATGCCAGACGATCAAGCGTGAGATATTCCAGCCCAACGTCGTTGAGAAATCGCAGCCGCTCCCGGATTTCCACCAGCAACCTGTCGGCGATCGCGGCTTCCTGCGGGCGCAATTCGAGCGACTGGAAAAAGTCGGAAGCCTGCTCGACGGTCATGCTGCAAACCTCGCAGATGTTGCGTCCATTGATCTTGACCTGCTGGGCTTCCGGACGCAATCGCGCTCCACCGCAGGTCGTGCACATGGAATAGCCGCGGTACCGGCTCAGGAAAACGCGCACATGCAACTTGTACTTCTTGCGCTCGAGATGATTGAAGAAGCCGCGGACACCCGGAAATTTGCCTTCGCCATCCACGATGAGCTTCTGCTGTTCCGGATCCAGTTCGGACCAGGGGACGTCCAGCGGAATCTTGACCAGCTTGGCAAAGCGCTTCAACTCCGTGAAGAGTGGACGATACTTCGGCTTCGTCCACGGCTCGATGGCACCGTCATTCAAGGTCTTCGACTGGTCTGGAATCACCAGATCGAGGTCGAAGTCGATGGTGTTGCCGAATCCCTGGCAGCGCGGACAGGCGCCGTAGGGATTGTTGAAGGAGAACAGGATCGGCTCGGGCTCTTCGTAGCGGATGTGATCCCGCTTGCATTCGAAGCGCTGGCTGAAGCGCAACTGCTGGGGTGCTTCGCCTTCGCGCGGCGCAGTCTCAAAAATCACCTCGCCCGATTCGCGGTAGCCCGTCTCAATCGCGTCGACAATGCGCGTCCGCGCATCAGCTGCAACCACCAGGCGGTCTACCAGGACGAATACCGGTGCATTGAAATCAATATCCAGTAGCGACTCGGGAGTCGAGAACTCGAAGATCTGCCCATTCTGATGCAACCGGTTGAAGCCCCGCGTCCGCAAGTCGAGCAAACGGGTCTTCAACACGTCGGAAGGAAGGCGCGACTCTTCGGCCTTGCTCTTCTTAGGGCCCCGCACATTCTTTTTCGCTGTATCGACGGACCGGGTCGGGGTCGATTGCAGCGGAAACAACACCTGCAACCGGGTTTCTTCTTCCATCCCCAGGATCGTGTCAGCGACTTCGTCCACCGCGTCTTTCTTGACCTCCTGGCCGCACTTCAGACAGAAGGTACGTCCCACGCGCGCGAACAGCAGCCGCAGATAATCATAGATCTCGGTCGCAGTGGCAACCGTGGAGCGAGGATTACGCGTGGAGTTCTTCTGCCGGATCGCCACTGCGGGAGCGATCCCGTCGATAACGTCGGCATCCGGCTTCTCGATGCGTTCCAGAAACTGGCGAGCGTAGGCGGACAGCGACTCGACATACCGCCGCTGGCCTTCCGCATAGATGGTGTCGAAGGCAAGCGAGGATTTGCCCGAACCGGACACACCCGTCACCACGGTGAGGGTGTTATGCCCAATCGTAAAGTCGATATTCTTCAGGTTGTGAACGCGAGCGCCGCGAACAACAATACTGTCTGTGGACATCTGCAAAAAGGACCCGCGCAAGCTCTCCTGACAACCGCCTGAGAAGACCGGAGTGTCCCAGACGAGGCCAGCAAGCCTACAGAATCCTTCTATTATACGGCACGGCGAGAGCGGGCTTCGGAACGACGGCGGAAGGACGGCGAATCCGACAAAATGTAATCCACTGACTCGCGAGGAACGAAGATCAGCGCAATCAAGGCCCCCAAGCCAAGTCCCGCGAGCAGAAAGCTAACTGCGGTTCGGGCATCATAATCAGTTCGCATATACAGTCCCCGGAAAAAGTTTGGCGCGCCTGGTCGAACCAGGCGCGCACATTCTCAAAAGCGATCTACTCATTTACGTGGCTATTGCACGCCGGAGATACTTTGAACCTGGATAATGTTGGTTGACGTGTCCAGTTTACCCGTCACCCGAACCTGTTTGCCGACGTATGCTTTCGCCATCTTCTCATCATCGAGTTTGTAGTTGGCATTGCCCGCGCTGTCTTTTAGCCGCACGCTGTTGCCTTCATCTACGATGGTACCGGTATATTCCTTTGCACGCTGTACTTGGCCGGTGGGCTGCCTGCTTGATTGCCCAGCTTGTGGTGTATCAGGCGATGGCTGAGTTTGCTGCGGCTCTTGCGCATACAGCGAACCCACGCTTGCGAGCGCCAAAATGACGACAAGAACTGAGCCGTGAATAAGGTTCTTTATCATTGGATACCTCCTAGACAAGAATTTCCACTCGCTCGAAATCATCTGGAATGCACGCACGATTCCAGAACGCGCTGACTGTGTAAAAACAGAAAACGCTTCGTTTATCCATTCCGCTCTTACTACTGGAGTGCAATTTCAACTGTGTTGCAGGCAATTCTTTCGCGTCTGAAGTCCGTGACAGTCCGGTAGTGAGCACTTGGCCTTCTCCAGAAGAAGCTTCATCCCGCGTCGAGAGAGCGTTTGTACTGGATTCTACCTAGGGAATTGCTTTGGCACTCCCGGTGCAACGTACGAACGGCAATCATTCATCCATAGGGAGTTAACGTAATGCGGGCGACACTCGTTGCGGCGGTGCGTTCGTGTGAGGAGGGAGGAGTGGGCTCTGCAGAAAACAAGACAGCGGCGTATGGACTCTTCCGCATGGAAGTTCGTCTCGATGAGGTAATGACGTCGCTGAATTCCGCCGGCTTCGAGAGTGAAGACATTTGTGTGTTCTTGCCGCCGGCGCATCCGATCGTCGAAGGAATGCGGAATATGAAGGCCGCCGCTTCTGAATTCGAGATGGAAGCGGGTCCAGAGCGTATGGTTTCGTGGCTTTCCACCTTCGGCGGAGTGGTGATTCCCGACCTCGTCTGTTTTGTGGGATCGCGCGAGTACCTGCAAGCGCTTACCCACACAAATCACCTGCCTGACGTGACAGGCAACCAGGGGATGCTGGCGAGCCTGGGGATCCCCGCGCGCTACGCCGCGCGTGTGCGTCGCGATGCCAGCCTGGTCTTCGTCAGCTGCGATGGTTCGGCTCAGTCGGAATGGGCAAGGGAAATTCTGCGGCGCCTGCGGGCGGAGGAAGTGCGTTTGCTGGGAGAATTGGACGAAGTCGGAGCTGGCCTCAGCTAGAACCAGGCTCTCGAATCGAAAAACGAAATAGTCCAGGAACTACTGCCGTTCGCGGTCACGGCGCTGCCCGTAGCGGAACGCGAGTCCCACCCCGACCGTCATAAATCCGAGCGGCGGCAGAAGCAACACGATCACTCCCCGGCTGATGGCGCGCTGACCATCCTTGGTAGCGCCGGTTGCGTTCGCGTAGCACATTGCGCAGCCTTGGGCGAAAGCCGGCGCCGACCAGAGTCCAAGCGCGATGATCGAAATCCAAAGGTGGCGCCTCACTTCACCCCCAATGTCAGAATGCGATCGGCATCGCGGAAGAAAAAGATCCACATCAATGCAAAGCACCCGGTCACCGAAATAGTGAGCAGCCAGCGCATGCGCGGAATTTCCGACTTCAGGTGCATGAAATACATCGTGATCAATCCCGCCTTGACCACCGAGAGCACCAGCAAAACTTCAAGCATCCGCACGGGCTGGAGAACCTGCTTGTAGGCGAGAACAACTTCCACCGCCGTGAGAAGAAGAAGCGCTCCCCACACCCAGAGGTATGTGCCCTTGCTTTCTCCGTGTACTGCGCTGACGTCATGCATCGTGAAATCCTCTCCTTCACTAAACCTTGGTGGACATCAGGTACACCAGCGGGAAGATGAACATCCACACCAGATCGACAAAATGCCAGTACAACCCGGACACCTCGACGTCATTCGCATCGTAATCCTTTGGCTTCAGGAAGAGAACAATCGCCGAAATTACCGCGCCGACCAGCAGCACGTGGATGCCGTAATGGAACACACTGTCCGCCGGTGTCAGAAAAAATCCGAGCGCCCACAAGACCAACAGCACGGGAAGGAACTTTTTCCGCAGCGCAATGACTCCGAGATAAATTACGCCGATGGTCACGTGCAACATGTGCATACCGGTCAAGGTAAAGAACGTTCCCCCAAAGAGCGGCACTGCGGACCAGGGGTTTCCGGAAGGCGTCATCTTGTCGGCGATGAGCCGGGTCCACTCCTGGGCATGGAGCACTGTGAAAGCCGCGCCGAAGAACATGGTCGCCAGCAGCCAGTTACGAACCCAGGGCTTGTCGCCGCGGTTGGCCGCCATCACGGCCAGCACCATCGTCAGCGAACTTGAGAGCAGGCAGGCCGTCATGATGGTGGCATTCGCGATGCTTTCTTTGCCGAACGGTGTCGGCCATGCCGGGTTGGAGATGCGCCCATAGCTATAGGCGAACAGCAAGGCTCCAAACGTGAGCGAATCGGAGGCCAGGAACAACCACATCCCGACTTTCTTCGAATAGGTTCCGAACAGGGACGGCTCGAATGCGCCGTGAGTATCGTGGACCGCGTGTTGCACGGTTGCCATCGTTAGGGATCTCCTTAACTCGCTATCGGACGATCATCAAAAGAACCACAATATAAATCCACAGCAATGCCATGAAGTGCCAATACCACGCCGCAATATCCACCACGATGCGTTGCGCTTCAATGGGCTTGTGAAGCATCCAGGATGCCGCGGCCGCATACATCAGCGCGATCACTCCGCCAGCGAGGTGAACCGCGTGCGTGGCAAATAACAAGTATGCGAACGAACTGCTCGGTCCGGTGTTCACGAAGAAGCGATGCTCGTGCAGGATCCGCCACACCAGAAGCTGTCCCGCCAGAAATCCCATGCCCAGGATGACCGTCGTCCCGAGCCACGGGAAGCCGCGCTCGTCGCCCAGCGACACACCGGGGATGGATTTCACGGGCGCCAGCGCGGCCTTGCGCGTGATGGCGCGCCGCGCAAACTCCATGGTCAAGCTGCTTACCAGCAGCACCGCCGTGTTCACAAGCAGCAGCGCCCAAGGCAAATTGATGGGTACCCAATCGCGCGAATAGGTATTCGTCTGGGCGTCAAATGAGGGGAGTCCTTTGCGCACGAGCAGCGCGCTGGTGAATCCCACAAACAGCATGATAACGGCGGTAAGTCCCAGCACCAGTCCGAGGCGGGCACGGCGCAGGCGCTCGCCGTAATTAAAGGCGCCATTACCTCCACCGCCATTGCCATCGCCCCCACCGCCAAACGAGGGAGGAGCGCCTCCCCCGGCATCGCGGGCTTTCGGGTCCTTTACTGCAAAATTCGGGGCCAAGGTTGACATACCTGATTTGAATTAGTGAGCTGCGCCAACCGCCGGATCGGTCTGCATGACGAAATCGCGAGCCGCTCCCGGAACTCCGTATTCGTAGGGTCCGTTATGGATCACGGGCGTTTGTCCGCCGAAGTTGTCATGGGGCGGCGGCGTAGCTGTTGTCCATTCGACGGTGGTGGCTTCCCAAGGGTTGTCCGCTGCTTTCGGACCCTTGAGCATGCTCCAGAACAGGTTGATCACGAAAATAAACTGCGCGCCAATCGTGATGAACGCAGCGTAC